>Ga0302319_10021652_pt1 | contig 11576 bp, 5 predicted proteins | sample Bog_T0_2_FD_203319 | JGI IMG/M metagenome (GOLD analysis project Ga0302319, IMG submission 203319) | Peat permafrost microbial communities from Stordalen Mire near Abisko, Sweden - Bog_T0_2 | ecosystem: Environmental > Terrestrial > Soil > Wetlands > Peat | place: Sweden: Abisko, Stordalen Mire...
CAGCAACGCCTTCCTGCCTTCCGACGAAATCAGCCAGACGCTGCAGCTCACGGATGACTTCACCAAGATCTGGGGCAAGCACAGCTTCAAGATGGGCATCGAATCGCAGCACATCAAGTTTGACACCCTGCAGCCCGCGTACTCGCGCGGCAACTTCGACTACAACGGCCAGTTCGCGTCGGTTCCTGACAAGAATGCCGGTAACGTAGGCATTGCACAATTCCTGCTGACCCCGCAGGCGGCGACCTACGACCATACCGCCGATTATTCGGGCGGTTCCGACTCCATCAACGCCTCCAACATCAGCACAACTTACGACTACAAGACCTACACCGCGCTTTACCTCCAGGACGACTGGAAGCTGAGCCCCAAGCTGACCATCAATCTGGGTTTGCGCTGGGACTACTTTGGTCCGATTCAGGAGACCAATGGCGGTCAGGCCAACTTTGTTCCATCCGCCCTGGGCACTCCCACATATCTGCTTCCGGCCTCAGGGAAGGACAACAGGACGTTGTCTTCCTGCGCCAACAACCCCTTGCTTTGCGGCACGGGCGGGCACCCGAATGTCGGCTTTACCGATCTATTGGCCCTGGATGGAATTACTCTTCTTGAGACCAATAAGTACGGGCGCGGGCTCTTGCAGAATCAAAAGACCAATTTCTCGCCCCGCGTTGGATTCGCCTACCAGTTCGACCCGAAACTGGTCATACGCGGCGGTTTCGGTCTCTTCTACAACTCGTTTGAAAACCAGGGATATGGGCCGAACATCGGAGAGAATTATCCCTTCGTGTACAACTTCTCCTACGGTCCCAAATCGACATCGGGTAATACCGGCGTAACCAACGGAGTTGCTCCCATTGGCTATGGAACTCCATGGAGCGGGTGCTCCTCGGCAAGCGCGGGTGGAACCTACACTCTCGAGTCTGGACTATCCTGCGTCGGGTTTACGCCGTCCGCTGTGAACGCTTCAGGCCTGGGCTTGCAGGGACTGCAGTTCGACTTCCAAACTCCTCGCACCATCAGTACGAACTTCACTGTCCAGTACTCGATTACACACACGCTGTCCGCGACAGCCTCGTATGTGTTCACACAAGGGACCAACCTTCAAACGGGCATCGGCTCGAACAACGTGAGCCAGATCTATGATGCCAATCAAAGCACGTCCGATACCATTGCGTCGGGCAAGAACGAAATTCCGTGGCCTGATTTCTCGCGCGGTATGAGTTACCACGCGACGGTTGGCGGAAGCGACTACAACGGTCTGCAAACCAAGCTGGAAGAGCAGATGTCCAATGGGCTGAACTTCCTGCTTGCCTACACTTACTCAAAGACGACTGGCGACGCCGGCGATCTGCTCAACGGCGGCAGCACAGGCGGTTACCGCGCTCCGGATGTACCGGGACTCGGGCCCAGATTCGACTGGGGTCTTGCCGATTTCGATCTCCGCCAGGTTGTTCACTTTAGCGGCGGTTACGAACTTCCTTTTGGCAAGGACAAGCGTTGGCTGAACCAGGGAAAAGTCACCGATGCAGTTATTGGTGGCTGGAGCGCGTGGTGGATCACGACGCTTCAGGGTGGTCAGCCGCTCAACTTCGGTTGCCACGACGGAACAGCCGCTGGATTGGGCTGCAACGACATCAAAACGGGAAACGCACAACTTGGATTGAAGGAAGATTCGGCCGGAGCACTGCATTGGATTGGGAACCCGCTCGCATTTACTCAACCCTGCCAGTTGGGGGTATCTCCGGCATCGCCGGCGGCATCGTCAACCACTTCCCCTTGTTTATCATTGACGGGGAAGGACGCTTTGGGATCGGAGCCGGGCCAGATTGTGGGTCCGGGATTCCATCGGCTTGACTTCTCTCTCTACAAGAACATCCGGTTCAGCGAACGCATCACCGCGCAGTTCCGGTCTGACTTCTTCAACATCCTCAACCATCCGAACTTCAACGCTCCCAACTTCAGCGGAAACGGCGTGAACGGAGTTTCGGGTTCGGGCGACTACACCAACGCAAACTTCGGTGAGATTGGTTCCACTCGCGATAATCCGTACGATCCGCGACAGATCCAGTTTGCTCTGAAGCTGCTGTTCTAGGGTAAGATAAAACCACCCCCGGAAAGGCACGCGAAGCTGGGTGCCTTTCCGGGGATTTCTTTTGATTGCGACTTTGTGCGAGCGGCGATTTCGGAGGAGTGCGGTGAGCAAGGGGACTCAGTTTCGACTGATGGTTCTCTGCTCCCTTATTGCTTGCGCAGCATTCTCTTTTGCGCAAGATAACCAGACGCAGGATCTGGACCGACAATATCAGTCGGCAGTTGCACTCTACGAGGCGGGGCGGTACGCAGACGTGGTTGCTCAGCTGGAAAAGCTCCTCCCCTTTGCAACGAAAAGTTTCGCGACCCACGAACTTCTTGGACAGGCCTACGCGTCGCTGTCGCAGGATGACAAGGCAATCGAACAGTTGCAGGAGGCAGTTCGTCTGAAGCCCGATTCGGGAGCGGCCCGAGAGAATCTGGCTGCGAGCCTTTTCCATTCCGGCGATACCGAATCGGCCGGTGCACAGTTCCGCAAGGCGCTTGAACTGGAACCGCGCAATTTTGACGCGAACCACAACCTGGGTGAGTTCTACATTCAAGAGGGTAAGATCGCGGATGCGCGCCCGCTTCTTGAACGTGCGCAGCAAATCAATCCCTCTTCCTATGACAACGGCTACGATCTGGCGATGGCCGATTTCCTGACGGGACGGCTTGCCAATGCCAGAGAGGTTGCTCAAGGCCTGCTGCGGAAGAAGGATACGGCGGAATTCCACAACCTGCTGGGCCAGATCGAAGAGAAAGACGGAAAATTCGTTGCCGCCGCCAACGAGTTTGAGACTGCCGCTCACCTGGATCCAAGCGATGACAACCTATTCGATTGGGGAAGCGAGCTTCTACTTCACAGGACTTACGAGCCGGCCATCGATGTCTTTCAACAAGCTACCAAGCGTTACCCGAACTCGCCCCGGCTTACGATCGGGTTGGGAATGGCTCTCTATTCGCGGGGTAAGTACGACGAGGCTATCAGGGCCCTGCTCAAGGCGGCGGATTTGAACCCTTCCGACTCACGGTGCTACTTTTTCCTGTCACGTGCCTATGACAGTTCTCCGAACCAGGCAGATGACGTTATTCAGAGATTTCGGCGCTACTCTGAGCTGCAGCCCGGAAATGCGTTGGCCCAGTACTATTACGCAATGAGTTTGTGGAAGGGAAAGCGAGTTGAAGACACCAGCCTGGACTTGCAGACAGTAGAGTCCCTGCTGCAAAAGTCGATTGCTCTGGATCCGACGCTTCCCCAAGTCCACGTGCAGTTGGGCGACCTCTACGCCGACGAGCATGAATATGAGAAGTCCATACGTGAGTTTGTGCGTGCGTTGGAACTGGACCCAAATCTTCCAGACGCCCATTACCGCCTGGGGCAGGACTATGTTCACGTGGGGAAAAAGGACCAGGCGCAGAAAGAATTCGCAGTCTACCAGCGACTCAGGGCCCAGCACATGGCCGAAGTCGACAAGGAAAGGGCGGAAGTGAAGCAATTCGTATATGCGGCAAAGACTGGAACCTCCACCAAGCCTTGATTTCCTCAACAAGACAGGGTTCGGTATTGGCTGATGCACGGCAAGCAAGTGTTGCGAGGATTTCGAACAATTCAAAGACGACGGAGAAGATCGTTTTGCGATGACCAATCGGCGAAGAGCTTAAGTCGGAACTCACGAAGGTGCGCCTTGATCGTCCGTTGATTAAGGGTGTTGCGACCCATATAATCCACCTAGTCTGGACAACACGCTCCAGGGCGAGGCTGGACTGTCAGGGAAGTTTCCAGTGTGAGGTTTACTTATGGAGAACGAACTTTGTCCAGGCGCTGAGAGAGGCTCCGAGTTCGTTATTGATCCTGGGTCCCTCGTGGATCCTTCCAAGCGGAAATTTCTGCGAGCGGCGGGAATGCTGATGGCCGGCCTCATCCTTCCCAAGGCGCAAGCAGTTCAGGGCCCACGCGATCCAGCCGGTTCGGGACACAAAGTAGTGGTGATCGTTGTTGGCGGTGTGCGCCGCGATGAAACCTTTTCGCCGTATGGGCAAGTGAATATCCCGCACCTGTCATCTGACCTTCTCCCCAAATCGCTCTTCTATCCACACGCGCGCAATGAAGGTGTGACTGCGCACTTCAACGCGATTTCAAGCATTCTGACTGGCAACTGGCAACATGTTGACGATTGGGGCAAGATTGCCCCGACAACGCCCACTCTGTTCGAGCAATTCCGCAAGGGGCTCGGAGTGGACCGAAGCGATACTTGGGTTGTTGCCAGCAATAAGGCCCTCACCAGCCTGATCGGAGCGAGCTCAGACTCGAACTTTGGTCCGGCCTACGGTGCCAACGTGGTGTTTCCCAAGCAGCTGATGCTTCAGGCTGTCGCCGATGCGCTTCGTGGTGGGCGAACCGCGAACATGGCTGATCGGAGCAAGGTTGAGGCCGAACTTGAGAGCGCCATGGAAGGGAGCAACTACGAAGGGCTGGGGTGGAATGTGTTTGACGCTTCCGATCAGCTTGATCCACGCGTTCGCAGCAGCATCCAGAGCGCCATCTCCAGTTTCGTGCGGGGAGGTGGTCCCACATCGGGCGATGAACTCACGTTTTTCATGAGCCGCGAAGTGATGCGCAAGTTTGCGCCGCAGCTTTTGGTGGTGGCTTTTTCCGACGTGGAAGCCGCACATTTCGGTTCTTATGCGCTCCATTTGTCCGGCATCAAGACTGCGGACCGCCTTGCCTACCAGCTTTGGCAGGAGATTGAAGCAAATCCCGACTACCGGGGAAAGACCACGATGGTGATACTTCCTGAGTTTGGACGAGATCCTGATGGCTCATCGACCAACGGATTTTTCAATCACCGCGCCAACGTGGATTCAACAAGGGATACCTGGATGATGGCCCTGGGAGCTGCCATTGACAAGCCTCAGATAATCGAGCGCCCCATTCACCACATTGATCTTTGTCCCACGCTCGCAGGCTTGCTCGGCTGCCCGCGCCTGGATGCGCTAGGTCGAATGATTCCAGAGATTCGCAGTTAGCATGACCGCCGCAGAATTCTGGCCTGACACGATTTCTTGAGATAGGAAGGATATATGCGGGTCGAAGGGAGCACGACAGATAATCTTCAGGATGCTTTGAGCAAAGGTGTGCTCAAACGTCTTCCGCTCACATTTCTTCCGTTTGTGAATCAGCAACTCAACCAGTGGGATTTCCTGTTCTCCAGCGAACGCCGGTCGGTTGAGAGGCTGCTGCTTTACGTGGCCAGCCTAACTCCGGAGCAGTCTGCCGTCCTTTTCCGGGATGTCGTGCAACTGGAAGAGAAGATGGGCGTCCGCAACTGGGAGTTCTCAACCACCGAGCAGACGATCCAGAACTCGTCCAAACTGGCCGCTTCGCCATATTTTCAGGATTGGCGGCGATCTGTGCAGGCGGTCTTCGACGCGGCGGATCAACATTCGCTCGGTGCAAGCGGCGATGCGGTCAAAGCGGGGAACCGCCTGGTCTTGCTCGACATTCCGCAAGGGCTCCCCGCCGATACGGCGAGCGTCTGGCGCCGATGGCAGGGAATCGGCCGACCACTCAAACTCGATCTCACCCTCGCCGGGGACTCCCGCAATGCTTTCGAGGCGCTTCTAATCGGCACGCACAATGGAACTGGTGGGCACGCTGGCGGCCTGCTGGATGCCGCGCGCAGTCGTCCCGGGATCTCGCCGACGGACACGTGGGTGGTTGACGCGGGAAGGGGTCTGGTGGATGCCATTGTGGCGCAGGAGTCTTCTATCGCGCCCGCGACTGGGGCTATTTTGCTGAGCAACGGCAGGCTCGATCTCTACCGGCAGAACTTCTCGCACGAGATGAACTCCATGCGCAAGGATCTTGCCGACGCCGACGCGGTTTTCGACCGACTGCGGAAGGTGGATGTCACTGAATGGTGTCCGCCGGAGGTGGCATCGGACCCTGCGATTCGAGAGTTTGTGCGGGCCCTGTATCTCACGGGGAACGGCGCCGTGATCTTTGGTAACTCGTTCGTCCAATGGGCATCTTCTGAAGCATTCCGCCGGGCCCGCCCCTCATTCCTTGCGGCGCAGTTCGGAGTACGCAGCAAACCCAAACCTTTTACAGGTGTCGCCGTATTCGACAATCCGGATCAGGTGAATCCTCTTCCTGCAGTCGACGACCTGCCAGGAAGCGCCATAGATGCACAGATACTGGCGTTGTATGTATGGCTGGCGGCCTACCGTTATGAGGACTACCAGCGCTCGACTGTGTGCGTTTGTTTAGCTGAAAGCCTATCGCAGGCCTATGTAGTGGCGCCACCCGAGTTTGGTCTCTGGCAAGCGGCAGAGCCAGTGCCTTTCAATCGACTTAGCGATGCACTGCACACATGGATTGCGTAGTAAGTCGGAGCTTACTCGCCCTGTTTCCCGCCATGTTTTCGCACCCAGTAGTAGTTGTACAATGAGCATGTGATCTTGGCACGCCGTAAGGCTCCATCGGCGAAGGTGCATTTACAGGAATAAACATGAAGAAGCAGCGTGACAAGAGTCCTTGGAAGCTAAGGAATAATTCTGTTGAGCATCGATCATTCGGATTCCGGCTTTCATGGGGGCCCGAGTTATGCGGGACTGTTCTGCACGCTTTTGCGGTCATGGCGTTGATAGGTGTGTCCACCCTGACGGGCGTTGCGCAGGACGTACCCGTAAGACACTCAGGCGGAGTTACGATACGAGGCACTGTCCACAGTTCCGCCGGCAAGTTGGTTGGTGACGCTGTTGTCCGGCTTAAAGTGCAGGGATCCCCGGGCGCCGTTGAGACGAAGACCAACGAAGCAGGTGCCTTCTCGTTTCCGACCCTCGCAACTGGCAATTATGTACTCAGCGCGGAGAAATCAGGTCTGCGCAGTCATGCCATCGCTGTTAATGCATCGTCCCCGCAAGATCAAAAGCAAATCGATCTAGTGCTATCGAGTTCGGCGGAAGACTTGGGCGTAACCCCCAGGGATCCTGGTTCCTCTTCGCCGGATTCGGCGCAGGTTATGGAGTTCGCCGACAAGCCGAATTTTACCGTCGCGGGGGTTACAGACTGGACTGCCGTCGGAGGACATGGATCGGATTCCAGCTTGCGGACCAGCGAGGATCTGACGCGAGAGACTCTCACTCTCCAACCCGACACCGTTGAACACAAGACGGTTGGTTCCGGCACAAATGGCGACAACGAGAGTGAATCCGAAAGCAAGCTACGTGCCGCTCTTGCAAGCGCCCCCGGCAGTTTCGAGGCGAGCCATCAGCTTTGCGAATTTTATCTGCACGCCGGGAGATATCGCGAATGTGTCCCGCTTCTCCAGACCGCACTGCGGATTGATCCCGCGAATCGCGGCATTGAGTACGACCTCGCAATTGCCTTGAAGGAAGCGGGAGATTACCCCGCGGCTGAACAGCACGTGAAGAAGCTGCTTGCGCTCAATGATGATGCGGGGTTGCATCGTTTGGCGGGCGATCTGGATGAGAAGCTGGGCGACCCCCTGGCCGCTGTTCATGAGTATCAACAAGCTGTCCGAATGATTCCGAGTGAAGAGAACTATTTTGCGTGGGGATCTGAATTGCTTTTGCACCGCGCGGTGTGGCAGGCGCAGGAGGTTTTTCAAAATGGCACGAAAGCTTATCCGAAATCAGGAAGGATGTTGAGTGGATTAGGCACTGCGCTCTTTGGTGGGGCTCGCTACGATGAAGCTGCACTGCGATTCTGCGATGCTGCTGACTTGAACCCGGCGGACATTGAGCCGTACCTATTCATGGGCAAAATAGAGATGGCCGCGCCCAATCCACTGCCCTGCGTTGAACGGAAGCTTGCCGGGTTTGTGCAGGAGCAACCCGGCAACTCGCTCGCGAATTATCTCTATGCAATGGCGATCCTGAAACGTCAGGAACTTTCGCCGGATGAACAGTCCAGGCAACAGGCGGAGACTTTGCTCACAAAAGCTGTAACCATCGACAACAAATGCAGCGATGCCTATCTGCAACTTGGAGTTATCGCCGCTTCCCGCGGTAAATATGAAACGGCGATCGGCTATTACTCGAAGGCTATAGAGTCCAATCCCCAGCTAGGCGAGGCCCACTATCGGCTGGGAGTGGCCTACGACCGGACCGGCGAACCGGAAAAGGCCAAGCAGGAATTCCAATTGCATGACGAGATAAAGAAAGCTGAGGCCGATGCCATCGATCGACAGCGGAAGGAGGTCAAGCAGTTCCACGTAGTCCTGCCAGGTCAGCCCTCTGATTCGCCGACGCGGTGACGATCCTACTGACTGATTCTGCGAACCTATCGTCGCGGCATATTGAAAGGCCTAACTCAAAGACAGGGGGCTCGTGATCCAGCAGAAACCACTTACTTCGATATTGGGGTGAACGTAGCCACAATCCCGTCGCCTTCGCGAATGGTAAGTATCCGATTTGCTTTGATCTGCGTGAATCGCTCAATTTTCTGCGTAGTCGGCCACTTGATTTCAATTACATCCACGGTGCTGATATTGGCAAGGCCGAAATGGAGGCGCAGGTCGCTCTGCGACATGACACTTGTACCGCTGTGGACTTCATCCATTTGAATGTGCCTGCCGGTGATAACCCGCGCACGCGCTCCAATCGCGGTCCGATTGCACTTTGTGCCAATCAGTTTGATCTTGATCCAGTTCTGCTTATTGCCTCCATCATTGCGAAGCAGCGAAGGCAGATCGTTCAGATTCAAGACGAGAACATCCATGTTGCCGTTATTGTTGTAGTCCCCGAATGCAGCACCCCGACTGGAGAAGCGCTCGCTGATGCCTGACCCCATCCGCGCCGAAACGTCCTCGAATCGACCATTGCCGAGATTCCTATAAACCAGCCGCGGATTCTTGAAGCTCTCCCCGAAGTTGTAGCCGTCTACCTCAGGGTAGACGTGACCGTTGACTTGGACAATGTCAGGCCAGCCATCATTGTCGTAATCGATGAAGCCGCAGCCCCACGCAACATAGCGATTGTTGACTCCGACGCCGGAGGCAAAGGAGTGGTCGCTGTAGGTTCCATCGCCATTGTTGTGGTACAGGTTTACCGTGTCGTCCACGAAGTTGGTCTTGAATATGTCGAACCAGCCATCACAGTCGTAATCGGCAACGGTGACGCCCATTCCGGCTTGTTCGTGTCCGTCGTCGTTGTAGGCGCAGCCGGCCATGACGGCCACATCGGTAAAGGTGCCGTCATGGTTGTTCTGAAAGAGGATACTTGGCTCCGAGTCCACGGCTATGTAAATGTCGGGCCATCCGTCGTTATCGAAATCGTAAGAGACGGCGGTAATCGAGTAGCGCGGGCCGGGCTTTAGAATGCCCGACTTCTCAGAAACGTCGGTAAAGGTGCCATCGCCGTTGTTGTGATAGAGAATGTTTGTGTCGCCAGGAAGGCCGCGCGGGCCGCACATGATAGGAACACCCTTCCACTGGCAGTAACTCATGTCAGCGGCAGTGGGTATCTTGTCCGGGTCCAGCTTGATGTAATTGCATACGAATAGATCGAGGTGTCCGTCCCGGTCATAGTCGAGGAAAGTGCAGCCTGAACCCCAGCGGCCCTGCTCCCGATAGAGGCCGGCTTTATGAGTAACGTCGGTAAAGGTTCCGTTTCCGTTGTTATGAAATAGAATGTTATGGCCCCAGAAGCAACAGAATAAGTCGTCCCATCCATCGTTGTCGTAGTCGCCAAGGCAGACGCCGGTCTGCCAGCCCGTACGTGACAATCCCGACTTCTCAGTAACATCGGTAAAGGTGCCATCGCGGTTGTTTTTGTATAGATGAGATGTCGGCGTTTTCCCTTCCGGCCAGTGCGTGCCCAGCCGATTTCCATTGGTGAGGTAAATGTCCAGCCACCCGTCATTGTCATAGTCGAAAAACGCCAACCCGCTCCCTTTCGTCTCAATGATGGACCGCTTGTGATCTATACCGCCCCACACATTGGGAACCGTGAGTCCGGCTTGCTGAGCTACGTCGACATACTGGACTGGAGATGACGAAGCATCTGGAGCGGCTGCTTCGACAACAAGCGGATGCTTCCATTTCCAGAGCGGTGTGGCGAGAGCCTCGGCCAGCGCACCGCCGAGCACGAAGAGAGATGAGCCAAGGAATCGCCGACGTGGAAGGATCATAGATAGGAACGATTATAGCGGCAGAAACTCATCTTGAAAATGACCTCCATCGAAGCCGGCACGAAGTCCAGGATTACTGCGAATCAGGTGCTCGCGATGTGGCTAATTCGCAGAGTTATAGGTGTATAGGGTCCGCGAAATACTACCTATTCGTTTCATCATGCTGGGTGATATGATGACGGCTTGTGAAAATCAATGAGGGAATCATTACGATGTCGAAGACTGCTTTGGCGGCAACCTTGTTTCTGGCGGCAACAGTTATGGCGCACGCGCAGCCATCTTCCGCCAACTTTGATCCGGCATTAAAGGTCTTCCGGCTGGATGGCGGCGGAGTTTCGTATGTTTTTGGCGTGAATACGCGCGGGGAGCTACAGCAACTTTACTGGGGTGCAAGGCTAGCGGCAAGCGACGGTTTTGCGCAGGCCACACCATTGCCCGAGTGGGCCTCATTCGACTCCTCTTATACCAACACGCCGCAAGAGTACGCCGGATGGGGCGCCGGACTGTTTGCCGAGCCGGCACTGAAGGTCTCCTTTGCCGACGGTAGCCGCGACCTGGTGCTGCACTATCTAAGCAACTCGTCAGCAACCAACGGTTTCGACGTGGTGCTGAAGGACATTTCGCGCGAGATCTACGTCACGCTCCATTACGCGATCGACCCAGAGAGCGGGATTCTGGCGCGGTCGGCTACCATCCAGAACCGCGAAGCGCAGCCGGTGAATGTAGAACAGGCTGCGGCCGCTGCATGGGCGCTACCAGCGGGGCACTATACCCTCAACTACCTGACGGGTCGTTGGGCGGGCGAATGGAACCTGAACCAGGAGGCAATCCGTCCCGGTGCTCGCGTGATTGAGAGCAGGAGAGGCACGACGGGCCACCAGGCCAATCCCTGGTTTGCCATTGCCGCGGGCGAGCCTGCCGCAGTGCAGGGTTCTGAGCAACACGGAGAAGTCTGGTTCGGTGCGCTTGGCTGGAGCGGTTCCTGGAGGATTACTGTCGAACAGGACCAGTTGGACGAGGTGCGCGTTACGGGCGGCTTCAATCCTTTCGACTTCGGCTACGTGCTGCGCTCAGGAGAAAAGCTGGAGACTCCGATTTTTTACGGCGGATATTCGGCAGACGGGCTCGGCGGTGCTTCGCGGGTGTTGCACCGCTTTCAGCTTGAGCATATATTGCCACGGACAGCCTCGACCGCGCAAAAGGCGCTCCCGAAGCCACGGCCGGTGATTTACAACTCATGGGAGGCGACGGAGTTCAAGGTCAATGAGGCCGGCCAGATAGCGCTGGCGGAGAAGGCCGCTGCCCTGGGCATCAGCCGCTTTGTGATGGACGATGGCTGGTTTGG
>Ga0302319_10021656_pt1 | contig 11575 bp, 10 predicted proteins | sample Bog_T0_2_FD_203319 | JGI IMG/M metagenome (GOLD analysis project Ga0302319, IMG submission 203319) | Peat permafrost microbial communities from Stordalen Mire near Abisko, Sweden - Bog_T0_2 | ecosystem: Environmental > Terrestrial > Soil > Wetlands > Peat | place: Sweden: Abisko, Stordalen Mire...
TCGAGACTTCCCGCTCGGTGCCGCAGCAGATGCTGCAGATATCCGCCTGTAGAGCGGGACAGGCGCGGCGCGCGCGGCGCTGGCCGCAGCGTTTGCACAAAATTGGTTCCGGCATGAGTGTACTCACCATTATCGGACCGCTATCATCAAACCAGACATGAAGCGAGTTGATTTATACATCAAAGTGGAAGTGGAATTGGATGAAGACGATACGCCGGAGAAAGTCGCCCGCGAGATTTGCCGGCAGGTCGAGAAGATTTATGTGGTGCGGCGCGCCGAATTATCGAACGCCGTGGCGAAGGACTGAGTTTCTTTCACTCCCCCAGCAACTCGCGGTAGACCTTATAAAAATAAGCGTCCGTCATTCCGGCCAGATAATCGCAAACCACCCGTTCATGAGTCTCGTCCTCCAAGCTTTGCCGATACCCCGCCGAAACCTTCTCCGGATAATCGAGCAAATACCCGAATAACGTCCCAAGTTTTCTCGCCGCCATATCCCGATCCCGTACCAGATCCGGATGCGAGTAAAGGTGCCCCACCAGAAACTCGCGCAACTGCGCATTCACCGCCGCTGCCTCGGGTGTCAAGGAAGCCAGGCGCTTGTCCAGCGCACGAATATCTTCAACCGTCTCCGCACCCGCCGCCTCTACCGCCGCCGCAGTGCCTGCAATCAGGCCGCCGATCAGAAAATTCATCACTTGGCGCTGCACTTCCCAAAAGCGCACGCGCTCGGTCGCGCCCGGGAATTGCGTGTCTACCTGTTCGGTAAGCTCGGCGAACATAGCTACTTTCTCGCAAATCGCGCTGATGGGAAAAAGGCCGGCCGAGAACGCGTCATCCAGGTCGGCTGTGTTGTAAGCAATCTCATCGGCCAGATCAAGCAATTGTGCTTCGAGCGGGGGCCGCAACCCCGGCAGGAATTCCTGCAAGTCGGCTTCGGCATCTTTAGGAATCTCGCGCGAATGCTTCAGAATTCCCTCTCGGACCTCAAAGGTAAGGTTCAGTCCGTCAAAACGCGCATAGCGTTCTTCCAACCGGTCCACAATACGCAGCGAATGGCGGTTATGTTCGAACGCCCCGCCGAAACGCGCCATTTGACGGTTGAGTTCGCTCTCGCCGGCGTGGCCAAACGGCGGATGCCCCAGATCGTGCGCCAGGGCCAGCGTTTCAGTAAACTCTTCGCTTAAGCCCAGCGCTACCGCCACCGTGCGCGCCACTTGTGAAACTTCAATCGAATGCGTCAGGCGGTTGCGGAAATGGTCGCACAATCCGGCCGCGAACACCTGCGTTTTCCCTTCCATGCGCCGGAAAGCTCGCGAATGAATGATACGGTCGCGGTCACGCTGAAAATCGCTGCGGTACGGGTGGACCGGTTCGGGGAATTGTCTGCCGCGCAACCGCGCGCCAGACAAGCTGAGCCGCCCGAGCATTTCAATCGCGCGTCACTTGGCGAGTTGCGAATTCAATTGCTCGATCGCGCGCTTCACGGCCGTACGATCCGCGGCAGCGGCATCAATCGACTTCAGGGCGTCCTTCGCCGCTTGCGGATTTGTCGTTTCGTCGATCTGCGCCTGCAAAATTTGCGCCTGCGCCTTGGAGACTAACGGCGTGGGATCTTTGATCAGATCCTGCAAAAGCGCCTGCGCTTCCACGCCTTTCTTTTCGCCGATATACAGGCTCACCAGAGCGATTTTCGCTAGCGGCGCAACACTGCTGCTCGAATCCGCCACCGTTTTGAAATCGCTTTCGGCGCCCGCGACGTTGTCCTTTTCCGCGCGCGCGGCGCCGCGGTAATACTGCGCGATCAGGCCTTCCGCCGTTCCCGGATATTTGCTCGCCACGTCCGAAATCGCCGTCAGCCAGGCGGCTTTCTTGGCGTCTTCCGTGGGGTAGGTTTTGGCGAAATCATTCGGCGGCCCAACTTGAGCTTCCTGAATACCCATCGCCGCCGAAAGTTCCTGCTGCCGTTGCGCCTTTTGACTGGCCAGATACCACCAGATACCCCCTCCGACCAGCAAGACTAAAACTGCGGCGATTCCCCCGCGGATGAGCGTTTGCCGATGCGAAGAAGCGTAGGAGATAGTACTCGAAACGGCATCGGTGAAATGATCGTGCTGCAGCTGATCTTTTAATTCGTGACGGGTCAAAACGCGGACAACCTTTCTTATCTAATCCGGCAGCGTTTTCGCTGGTTTGGGCAGGGACAACACGCCTTCCAGGGTTAAGGGCGGCTGGGCGTAAGAAGTCATTCCGAGCTGCCGAGAAGCTCCAAACTCAAGGTAGCACAAAACCAGGCGTCGCGAAAGGGCCAAACCGCCCCGCCTCAAGCCCGCAAATCCGCCAAGTCCCGCCGAATCGCAAACTTCACCAGTCCCGCCACATCGTGAATGTCGAGCTTCCGCATCAGGCTCGAGCGATACGTATCCACCGTTTTCGGGCTCAGCGACAAGCGCGCGGCGATTTCTTTGGCGCGGATGCCCTCCACCAGCAGCGAAAACACCTGGAACTCGCGGCTGCTCAACGATTCCAGCGGATCTTCGTGATTGTTGAAACGGCCCGGGCCATCGCCAAACAGCGACATGACCTCAATTTGCGGCGAAACGTAAATACCGCCTTGCGAAAATTGCGTCAAGGCATCCGCCATCTGCTCCGCGCTGGAGGATTTGAGCAGAAATCCGCAGGCGCCGGTCCGCAGCACCTCCAGAATCGTTTTGCGGTCTTTCCGAACGGAGAAGACGGCGCAGCGTGTGCGCAGGTTCAGGTCGCGCACCCGCCGAATCACCTCGGTGGCAGCCAAATCGGAAAGTCCTAAGTCGAGCAGCGCCAAAGCCGGCTGCAAACGCTGGATCTCAGCCAGGGCTGCGCCCGCTGATCCCACTTGCGACACCACTTGGTATCCAGGGATGGAATTGCACAAGGCCGCCAGGCCTTCGCGCACCAAAGTCAATTCGTCGGCGATAAGAATATCTGTAGGCCGCTGTTCGGTATCCGGGGTAGCGGCGCTTTGCTGTTGTGTTGCGGAGACTGGCATAGGTTTTATGGAAGAGGGACAACCCGACTTACTGCTAAGAATGTGCCGCTAGGGGCAAAGTTGTCTCACTCCCAAAAGAAACATTGTGGAGTTTTTACTACTAATCGCGCCACGACAACACTGACGTTCCCCTGCCTGCGGCCCACCGATGGTTATGAAAACTTCATATCGCGAGATACAATTCCTATGGCAGCCGCGACTGCAACCATGAACCCATCGAACTCCCTCCCGCTCCGTGCGCTTTCGGCCTTCCGACTTGATACGCCCGGTCTTTGCCCGACTTGGTTGGCAGGTAGGGTCTCTCCTGCGCCGCGCTCTTCTCTGGAAATGTGCCACCATGCTCTGCACCGAAAAGGTCCAACAGTCGTTCCGGTCGAGACGGTTGTCTCTTGCCTTCGCCTGACGTGAGGCTCGGCCCTTTCCAATACCTTCGGCTGAAACAATGACGTGGCTGAGGCGTTCGCGTAATGTTGCGGCCCGCTTCTTAAGCTCCTCTCCTTTTTCACAGACTTTCGACGCCTCGGTCTGGCCGCCGAGATCTCTTTCCTCGGCTGGGGGCCTGCTAACGCGCGCTCTGGCGCTTACATGCCCGGATCTTCCATCCCCTGCAACCACGCGTATTTCAGGACATCATGCCTCTAAAAATTTACCAGAGCGAACAGTCGGAGGTTGACGAAAAGGGATCAACTCACCTACACTTACTTGCGAGGGACAATTAAGCAATCTTCAGTCTCCGTATGACAACTGGCCTGGAACTCGAACAGTCCCTCGGCGATTTCGTGGAAAATCACAAGGAGCGGCTGATTCAAATTACCCGCGATTTGATCGGCATTCCTTCGGAAAATATGCCGCCGCACGGCGCGGAGAAGGCTTGCCAAGCCTGGATCGCCAATCGCCTTTCCGCATGTGGTTTCGTACCCGATGTCTATTGCCCGCCGGAGGTGGCCGGGTTGGAGAATCATCCACTGTTCTTAAGAGGCCGCGACTACATGGATCGACCCAATGTTGCGGCGCGCAAAAAAGGTAGCGGCGGGGGCAGGTCTCTTTTACTCTCGGGGCATATCGATACCGTGCCCGCCGGAAGTCAACCCTGGACTAAATCTCCGTTTAGCGCCGCTGTTGAAGGCAACCGGCTCTATGGCCGTGGTTCGAACGACATGAAGGCGGGCGTTGCCACCAACCTCTTCGTATTGGAAAGTGTGATCGAACTCGGCTTGCCGCTAGCCGGAGATTTGCTGTTCGAATCGATAGTTGACGAAGAGTTTGGCGGCGCCAATGGAACGCTGGCGGGCAGACTTCGCGGACACAACGCGGATGCCGCAATACTTTCAGAGCCTTCTTCTCTTCGCATTTGTCCGGCACAGCGCGGCGGCCGCACCGCGCATATCATCTTTCGGGCGACCGGAGGTGTCCTGCAGAACGGCCGCTTTCCTACTGGTATTGTGCCGCAGTTAACGCATTTCCTCTCACACTTGCCAGACTTTGCCGCTACACGGAGAGCGAGTGCGCTTATACATGAAATGTATGCGAGATCCGACGATCCTGTTCCGGTGACGGTAACGAAAATCTTCACCGCTCCCTGGGGATTCAAAGAACCCATAACAGTGCCCGAGAGCGTCAACGTTGAGCTCTATTGGCAGCTCATGCCGGACGAGACTCAAGTTGACGTTGAGAATGAGTTTTTTAAATGGCTCAGCAAATTAGTGGCCGGCGCTCCGGAGATATTTCCACAGATGCCCGAAGTGACATTCCCAATTCGCTGGATGCCTGGTTCGGCTATCGCAAAGTCGGAACCTGTCGTTCAAAAGCTATCGGCGTGCGCCAAGAGAGTGCTCGGGAATGAACCGGCCGTTGCAGGGATCGAAGGCCCTTGCGATCTTTTCATCTTCCATCAAGGATTCGGCATTCCGGCGGCGATTTGGGGCGCCAGCGGCGGTAACACGCACGCCGCGGACGAGTACGTTGAGATCGATAGTCTGGTCGCCGCAGCCAAAGTGCTGCTGCTCTTCGCGGTTGAGTGGTGTGGCATCAGTGACGGATAAAGGGTAAATGCGAATCTGCTTTCTAACACTCATCTTGTTTTGCTCGGCACTTTCGGCGCAGGTGTACTCGCCGAACCTGCTGGCGAAAGGCCAGCCCGATACGACAGACCTGCAGCGCTTTGCTGAAGCCATCTACCTTCACGCCGACGCGCAAACGCCGCGCGAAAAGGCGGAGGCAATCTGGCGTTTCTTCTTAACTGACGGGCGCTATGTGAAACCCGGCTTTTGGTATCACATCGCGGGCTGGGCGTATGAAGAGCCTTACGGCGAAGTGCTCGACCCCATCAAACTGCTCAACAGCTACGGATTCGGCCTTTGCTATCACGTTGCTCCTCTATTGCAGGCTGTCTTCAAAGCAGGTGGCTTTGAAGATGCGCGAACCTGGTTTCTGACCGGGCATACCGTCACCGAGGTTTTCTACGACGGCGCTTACCATTATTTCGATTCCGACATGATGGGCTACAACGTGGTGGGCGACGGTTCCTTCCGCGGCAAGCCCGTCGCTTCGGTCGAGCAGATCGAGCACGACCCGGCGATCCTGCTCGACAAGCTCCAAGAACCCAATCGGGTGAAGGAAGGCAGCGTCGATTATCCCTGGTACCCGGCGGACGTGCATGAAAAAGCCATACCCGATTTAGCCAATCTCTTCACAACCACGAACGACAATTACCTCTACTCGGGTGCGCGCTACTCGACGGGCAACAGCATGGATTTTGTGCTGCGCCCCGGTGAGAAGATGATTCGTTTCTTTAAGCCGGAGGAACCTGGTCTCTATTACTTGCCTTATAAGTTTGATGGACACAAGTGGACGGAGTTCCCGCAGGAGTTCGCCGAATACCAGATCCGCACCAATGACGGGCCGCGCTGCCAGAAGGATGGGCGCCTCTGGGCTACGGGACGAATCGAGTATCAGCCTAAGGAGGCGCTCGATCAATCGGTCACGATGATCAACATTCCAAGCCCTTATGTGATCATCGATGCTCACTTCAAAATGCATCCTGAGCTGGACACTCAGCAGGACTCGCTCCGTGTAGATACCTCCGTTGACGGAGGGCTGACGTGGCTGTTAGCGGGCGAGGTAAGCGGGCCCTTCAACACTGAATGGTCAACCGAGCCGAAAATAATCACAAAGAGCGAACACGGCCGGCTAACGGCAGTCAGCGGCAGCTACGGCTATCAAGTGAGAATCACGCGCTCGGGCGGTGCGCGAGTGCGCGCGAGCTCGCTGCTTTTAGTCTCCCGAATTCAGTTAAATCCGCGCTCGCTTCCGGCTGTGAAGCAGGGCGAGAATACGTTCATCTACTCGTCCGGACCGGCTCAAGAGCGCATCGGCATACCCGCTCCGCTCGAAAAGGCCATCGTCAAAGGGCTGGCGCTCAGTAGCGAACAAGGCCAGGCATTGCTTCACCCCATCTCAGCGTCAGAAGGCGAGGCCGACTATGTCCTGGACGCCAACGGACGAACGCTGGCGAGCTTTGATGTGGGCGCACGCTTTCTTGATTTGAGCAAAGGACTGGCGCCTGATAAGCTCACCGCCGAAACGCGCCACACAGCGATTGCCACTCACAGCGGCGCCGCTTCCATCGCTTGGGCGACTAATGCCGATGGACCCTTTCAAACTATTTGGACATATCCTCGAAACCTTCATTGGCCTGACGGCCAGCCAGCTGACCGCCTTCTGATCTGGCCCGAAGCTTTTCAACAAATCCGGCACTTGCCCGCAGGCACCAAGCGGGTTTACGTTAAGCTGCTCACGTCCGGTCCGGCCATCGATAACATCCGATTGGCCGTTTATGCGGATGCGGTGTCCAAACCAACAGATCTGACCATCACTCAGCAATGGAGCGAAGGCCAAATCCGCAAGGAGCACGTGGAGCGCATCAGCGATGCCGCGAAAACGTATCAGTTTCGCGTAGATGCGGCGGTGCGCAACGAAGCCATTGTTTTCGCGGCGTCAAATCGTTAGCTGCCTACTTCTCGGTTGACTGGTTCTCGGTTTAGCCAATCTGCGCTCGAGCCTGTCGCGCCGTTTCAGAAGTGTCGGCGTTGTATCAAACTCCAACGCTTGGCGGGTGAACTCGAGCGCCACTCCGTAATTCTTTTCCTCGTGCTCATAGTATTTGGCGAGTTCCTGGAGCGCCGCTGTTCGGTGATCATTGCGGCAAGCCGCAAGCTCGGTATAGATCTTCAAGGCCGCCGCCGGCCGTTCCAATTTCTTCTCCAAGGCCGCCACATCCCACAGCGAGCGAAACAACAACCTGTCCGGTAGACCCAAATCAATGGCTCGCTTCAACAAATCGAGTGACTTGCCGGCCTCGCCGGCGTTCAGGAGCCAGCGCGCAATGCCGATCAAATCCTCGCCGCGTCGCACGCCCACGAGCTTCAAGGCTTCGGCGTCGGTGGTTCGAAACGCTACCGGCACCACCGCCGTCAGGCACGCCAGAGTCAAAATATCCATGGCGTTGTGGTGAAAAACCGGCACCAGCCGCGCCGCTTCGCGCGAGCGCAAGTATTCAAAATAGACATAGGGAATCAGCTCGCCGGGCAAATCGCCTTCGCGAAACATACCCAATATCTGCTGCTCAAGTTGCACCAGCCGGCAACTCTCCAAACGCAACTTCCACAAGCGCCGCGCGCCGAACAGCAGATCCAAATGTTCCATGCGACCAAACGGCGGCTTGCGGCGGCACATCCGGTAACGCGTCTCGAGCAGCGGCTGATCATAGCTTTTGCCGTTATAGGTGATCAGCACATCAAATTCACTGAGATGCGCTTCGAGCGCCACCAACACGCTTTTCTCTTCCAGGTAATCGCGCATGAAGAACTGCCTCACGCGGAATCCTTCCGCGGTAATGCGCCCCACGCCAATCAAAAACGCATAAGTGCCCGATCCGCCAGCCAAGCCAGTAGTCTCGATATCGAGAAAGGCCCACTTCTCCGGCGACACGCTGGCGATGGCGTTCTCGCTCAATGCATCCAGCAGATTGGCAGGCAATTCGCTCAACGATCCAATGTCGACGGAACCATGTTGTTTCAGGCCGGAAAACAGCCGTTCAGTTTGAAAGTGTTCGCCGAACTCATTCGCCACTACGCTGCCTTCCGCCCATTCCTCGATGAAGCTGCGCGCGCCAACAGTCTGCTTAGCGGGCGCGGCCGCGCTGGGCGTGCTATCGTTACGGGCATACTTTTCGGCGAACCGTTTGTCGATAGCGGCGACGCGCTGTTTTAAACGGTTTAGCTGTGTGTCGATATCCAACATGGACGAACGAATCTTCTTCGCCTTTTATTTGCCAGTATACTTGTTGTGCCCTTTGGTCGCCAGTGCCGCTAATGATTTCGACATCAAGGCAAACTATTCCAAGACCGAGTACCAAATTCCCATGCGCGATGGCGTCAGGCTCTACACTGCCGTCTACACGCCCCGCAATCTGCAGGGCACGCTGCCCGTCTTGCTGACGCGCACTCCTTACGGCAACATGCCCTATGGCGCTGCCGGCTACCCCGGACATTTAGCGCCGCCCGGATTCGCCGAAGAAAAATTCATTTTCGCTTTTCAGGATGTACGCGGCCGCTATATGTCCGAAGGCGAATTCGTTGACGTCCGCCCCATCAAGGAAGTCCTCAGCGGCGCGCAAGATACCGACGAATCCACCGATGCTTTCGACACGATCGACTGGCTGACCAAGCACCTGGCCAATAACAATGGCAAAGTCGGCATGATTGGCATTTCCTATAACGGCTACTACACGTCGTGCGCGTTAATTCGCGCACACCCGGCGCTGATTGCGGCGTCCCCGCAGGCACCGATGGCCGACCTCTACCATGGCGACGACGCTTATCATAATGGCGTTTTTTTTCTGGTGGCCAATTTTTCGTTCTACACGGACTTCTATCCACAAAAGAATCCGTTAGCTGTTTCCAACATCACTCCGTTCGACTACGGCACCAAAGATTCCTACAAGTTCTATCTGCAGATGGGCCCGCTGGCTGATTCCGACCGCCTTTACCTGCTCAACAAAAACCCCTATTGGACCGACATGTACCGCCACACCAGCGAGGATAGCTATTGGAAAGCGCGCAACATTTTGCCGCACCTCAAAGCGATCACACCCGCGGTTCTGATCGTCGGCGGGTGGTACGATGCGCAAGATCTCTACGGCACTCTGATGACTTACCAGGCGATCCGCCGCCAGTCTACCTCGACGGATTGCAAACTCATCATGGGCCCGTGGCCGCACGGCGGGTGGAACTTTACCAATGGCGACCGCTTAGGCGCGATCACGTTCGGCGCGAATACCGCCGAGAAAGTGCGCGACCTCCAACTGCGTTTTTTCAAAGAGCACTTGAAAGGGGACCAAGCAGCAGACATCCCGCCGGCTCTGGTCTTCGAAACCGGCGGCAATCAATGGAAAGCCCAGACTCAGTGGCCGCCGCCTCGCGCGGCGAAGCGAAAGCTTTATCTCGCAGCGCAGGGCAGACTTTCCTGGAAGACACCGCTGCCGCAACTGGCCTCCGACTCGTATGTAAGCGACCCAGCCGACCCGGTGCCTTACTTACCCGCCGCGCCACAAAAAATGGTGGAAGAATACATGATCGCCGACCAACGTTTTCTCGCGGGACGCAAAGACTTACTGAGCTATGAGAGCGATCCGCTTGACGCCGATCTGACGATCGCCGGGCCAATTTCGCCTAATTTATCTGTATCGACTTCCGGCTCCGATTCCGATTTCGACGTGAAGCTGATTGATGTTTACCCATCCGACGACAGCGAACTCGCTGGCTACCAGCAATTGGTGCGCGGCGAGCCGTTCCGCGGCAAGTTCCGAAAAAGCTTTGAATCAGCGGAGCCCTTCGTGCCCGGCAAGATCGAGGAACTTCGCTTTAGCATGCCGGATGCGTATCATTGCTTCAAGAAAGGTCATCGCCTGATGGTTCAAATCCAAAGTTCGTGGTTCCCGCTCACCGACCGGAATCCACAGACCTTCACCGAAATTCCGGACGCCAAAGCCGAAGACTTCGTGCCGGCCGCGGAGCACATTTATCGAGCGCGGCGATTTGCTTCCTTCGTGGAGCTGAACGTGGAAACGAGTGCCGCGGAAACAGCCGGGCGGCGTTAAAATCCCCTCATCTTAAAATCCACTCATTTCAAGCGACCGTTGTACAACTTAATTCCTGATCGAGCGTCTTTGATCGCAGGACGGAAACAAACCAATGCTCAAATTTATGCTCGCGCTCGCGCTGCTGCCCGGTTTCGAAATGTTGCACGCCCAAGGTTATCCGCCAAATTATCCGCCGGCCGGCGGCTATTATCAGCGGCAACCTGCTTCCCCTGCCGAACGAACCATTGAAGACCTAAGACGAATCTCCGAACGCGAAACGTTCTCGCATGGCGAACACGACCGCTACCAACATGCCATTGAACACCTAGCCGAATTTTCGGGCAAGCTGTATGGCGGCAGATTCGACCGCGGCAAGCTGGACCGCGGCATCGACGACGTGCGCAACGTGCTGGCGCGCAATCGCATCGATCCGCGCGGCCGCGAGATTCTGAGCGGCGATTTGAACGAACTTTACCGCTTCCGGGCTAACTACGGCGGCTACCGCTATTAGCTTGACCAGTGCGCTCTTGCTCATTTCGAGGCGCTAGCAATTTTTTTCAAATTGTTTCGACTGGAAAAGGTCGGAGTCGCCCCGCATCGCTCTGCCCCTGATTGGTGGAAGCCTGCCTGCGCCGTCCAAGCCATGTAGACGAGAGATTGCTTTGGTAGCATGGGCGGTATCAGTGAGCCGACGCGACAAGCTTCTTCACAGGATGCGAACCAACTCGCGTGACTGGCGGATCGAGGATTGGAAGGCATTGGCGGATCACTACGGAATCGACTACGACCAAACGGGCAGTCACGTAACATTTCGCTCTAAAGACGGGCGGCGGGCCACCGTTCCGGCACACAAGCCGATCAAGCCAGTCCACATTCCAAGGTTCATCAACTTGATTGAGCAAGGTGAATAAAATGGCTAGGATAAAAAACGAGTATCCAATTCTTCTTCGCAAGCTGAGTCCGGCCGAAGGCGGTGGTTACTTGGCGGAGTTTCCGGATCTGCCTGGTTGCATGGCCGATGGAGAGACGCCCGAAGAGGCGCTTGTGGAATCCCGGGACGCTTTGAAGTCTTACCTGGCAAGCGTCAAGAAACATGCAGACAAAGTTCCGGCTCCGGTGGAGTCAGTGTGGCGTCAGCGCGCGCCCAGGAGCTTACATCACCGGTTACAGATCGAGGCGAAACGCGAAGGGGTGTCTTTCAATACGCTCGTCATCAGCATGTTATCTGAGAGCTTGGGCAGAAAAGGCGGATCCGCGCCGAGGCGAGTTCCAGTAGACTCTGGGCGGCGATGAGCCATCCGCGCGCAGGATTGGCATCCTGCCCCGCATTCTACGAATATTGAAACGATCCATCCGCTCCTATACCGACAGTTACAGCCGCTAGCTTTTTGCCTTCGGCGATG
>Ga0302319_10021657_pt1 | contig 11575 bp, 8 predicted proteins | sample Bog_T0_2_FD_203319 | JGI IMG/M metagenome (GOLD analysis project Ga0302319, IMG submission 203319) | Peat permafrost microbial communities from Stordalen Mire near Abisko, Sweden - Bog_T0_2 | ecosystem: Environmental > Terrestrial > Soil > Wetlands > Peat | place: Sweden: Abisko, Stordalen Mire...
TGCACCGCGGAGGTGATCATCGCCTGCAGGTCCGCAATCGACCACGGTTCGGCCCGGTGGTGGTCGCGATATCCCAGCACGCGCGGCGCCGGCCGATCGTATCGGCCCACGAATCCGCCTGCGGCAACGAAGATCTGACCGGTCGTGTCGCACGCCAAGTCGCTGGCCAGATAGGCGTAGAGCGGAGCCACGTACGCGGCGGGCGCACTATCCAGTGACGCTTGCATCGTCATCTCATCGAGGAGGCCACGGCGATGCAGGTCCTCGATGTGCTTTTCGTACGCGACACCGCTCGAAAGCCGCGTCCGCGCGCCCGGACAGACCACGTTGGCCCGCACACCGTGGGGTTTCAGCTCAGCGGCGATCGCCACGGTCAATCCGTTTACGGCGCCTTTGCCCGCCGGGTAGCCGGTGCCACCGTAGTCGCCGAGGAACGCCACCGAACCGGTGTTGATGATCGACCCGTGCCCCTGCGAGGCCATCACCCGCGCCGCGACCCGGCAAGTATGAAAAGCCGTACCGACGTGGGCGTTCATCAGGCCGTCGAATTCTGCCGGGGTGATGTCCAGGATGGAGGAGCCGGCCGGCTCGGCGATCCCGGCGCAGTTGATCAATATGTCCAGCCGCCCAAACGTGTTCGTACACTCTTCGACCAGCGCGGCGGCAATCTGCTCATCGTCAGCGGCCCCGACGACTGCGGCAGCTCTGCCCCCGGAGGCGGCGATCGCCGCGACCGTCTCCTGCACTGCAACGGGGTCGCGCCCGTTGACCACCACCCCGGCCCCGAGGTCGCACAGCAGTTCGGCGACCGCGCGTCCGATCCCGCGGCTGCCGCCGGTCACCACCGCGCCGCGCCCGGCCAGCAGGTTAGTGCTCATACCTGCCCTTCCTAAGCCCTTCCGGCCTCTTTTGGGCCCCGTACCAGACCAGCCCCGCCCGATTTCGCGATCTGACAGTACGCGTTAACACGGTCCGGCCGTCCACGTGTGCTGTCGCGACCTCGCGGCCCGGGGCGTAAGATCGATTGCAAGTCCGTTCTGGACTATCGCCGTTTAGCTCAAAGCGGCCAGTTAGCTGTACGGCTGCTGGACTGTTGGGCCGGCGATAAAGCTTCCGTCACCCAAGGTTTGGGCAGTGCGTGCGCCGCAATTGACGGATCCATCTCTCCGCATACTGGTGAGAGGGACCGTGCGCACACCCGTGTTGCCTCGCTGTAGGCGACGCGGAGAGAAGTGGCTCGATGACCGACACGATCGCCTCGACCCGCCCTAGCCGGCGGCCCACCGGAAAATCTGATGATTCATACGACGACGTCGTCGACATGTTTGTGGCCATGCAGCAGATGCCAGCCGAGTCGCACGAATACCGGCTGCAACGCGAACGCATCGTCGCTCGGTGCCTGCCGCTGGCCGACCACGTGGCCAGGCACTTCGGGCGCCGCGGCGAAAGCATCGAAGACCTGACCCAGGTTGCCCGCGTCGGATTGATGAACGCTGTCAACCGATTCGACCCGACGAAGGGGCCCAGCTTCATCGGGTTCGCGGTCCCCACCATGATGGGCGAGGTCCGGCGTTACTTCCGCGACTTCAGCTGGGGCATGCGGGTACCGCGTCGGCTGCGCGAACTGCATGTCCAAATTGGCCGGGCCACCGCAGATCTGACTCAAACGCTCGGCCGAGCCCCCACCGCCAGCGAGCTTTCCGAGGTGTTGGGAGTCGCCCACGAGGAGATCGTCGAATGCCTCGTCGCCGGCGACGCGTACCGGCTCGAATCTCTGGACGCCCCCCTGGGCGCAGAGAGCTCGAGCAACGCGCGGCGGGTTGCCGATGCGATCGGCGACATCGACCCACAGATCGAACACATCACCGACCGCGAAACGGTGCGTGCGCTGGTGGACGCGCTTCCGCAGCGCGAACGTGAGGTGCTGCATATGCGATTCTTCGAATCGCTGACGCAAAGCCAGATCGCCGAGCGAATCGGCGTGTCGCAAATGCAGGTATCCCGCATCCTGGCCGGCACGCTGCAGTCGCTGCGCGACGAGATCGAGTAGCGCCGCGCTTTCATCCACGAGCGTCGGCCTCATCCGCCATCCGTGCGGCGCTGTACTGTGCGACTCGACGGTATGGGTGCGTCGGCAAAGACAGGCTGGAAAGGGGCACGCTGCGATGAGGACTTCCCAGACGGTTGTCGTCGGGCTAGCGGCCGCGACGGCGCTGGCAGTATCGGTGGCGGGCTGCGGCGGCAGCCAGACGTCATCGCCGACAAAATCCGGGTCAACCACCTCCAAGGTGAGCGCCCAGCCGACTGATTACACCAACCTGTTGATCCAGGCGACTGACATCGACGCGCCCGTGGCGTTCACCGCGAGCCCGCCCACGCAGAATCCGAATGGCCAGCCCGGCGTCGCAACAGTGTTCAGCACTCAAGATGGCAGCCACGCCATCAAGGACACGATCCAGGTCCTGGCCGATCCCGGCGCGGCGACGAACGCGTTGACCGCGACAAAGGGCGCCCAGGCTGGCGCAATCAAGGACCCGTCGACGGATGCGGCCAAGGTCGGCGCCGGCGGGACGGCGCTGTCGGGGAATGCACCGGACCACTCCAAAGGCGTGACCATTTTGCTGTTCACCGAGGGCAAGGCGTTCGTCACCCTGGAATTCGATGGCCCGATCGACACGCTCGCGCCACCGGACTTCGTCAACGACGTCGGCCAGAAACAAGACGACGCGGTCAAGAAGGGGCTCGGCAGCTGATCTGAGCGGCCCTCACGCTGGCGGTCCCCCGCAGGCGGGCGGCGTGCCCAGCCCGGCGACTGCTAGCGGGCCGCTTCTTCGGCCAGAGCTGCATCGAGCATGTCACCCAGACAGTGCCGTTCCCAGATGACCAGGAGATTGCAGAGCATCTGCAGCGGCGCGCGGATACTCTCATCGTCCCTGATGCGGGGATCGGTGCGGTTAAGTGGCGCATCCCCCCCGAATCGCTTGCGGATCAACGCCGGTACGTCCAGCAGCCAGGCGACACCCATCGTGGCCGCGTAGAGCAGTGTGTGCCGGCGTAACCGCTCCGGGTCTAGATCGGGACCGCCGTAGCGAACGACCTCCGTGACGAACAGGTCGAGCAATTCGTCGAGATGTCGCTCCCACATGTCGGTTTCGGCGCCGGACATGGCTCCCCAGACGGCCATGCCCAAGTTCATCTGGCTGACGCATCCCCAGTCCAACAGCCCGCATTGAAGCGCATCATCAGGGTCTCGCCAAAACCAGGCGTTGTCGATGTTGGCGTTCCAGTGGCAAAGCGCGACATAGTCGGTGTCCGCGGCCAGTCGCCGAGCGACCGTTTGCTCGTGCTGCGCGAACCGTGGCGCGTCTTCACGCAAGCGCGCACAGAACTCTGGCGACGCGACATTCGCGGGCAGTAGCGCCGGCTGGGATTGCGCGAATTCTGCCAATTGGTTTACCCGCCGTTCCACCTTGGCAGCAGAAAGTGGTGCTCGTTCCCCCACTGTCGCGGCCTGCACGTCCAGCGGAAAGTGCGCGGTCAGGTCGGCCGGCAGGCTCCCCGCGCGGTACGCGCCGGCAAGCCGGGCGAGCGCGGTCAGCAGGGCACCGTAGTGCTGCACGGGTTCGGGCATCTCGTAGTCGAGACACTTGTGGTATTGGCGTTCGATTCCGTTGTAGCCGAACCTGATTCGCTCGGTGATCAGTACTCCTGTGCCAGTCTGGCGGTAGTAGTCGCCAAACTGCACGCCAGGTACCGCGATGGGAAACCCCGGCGCGCGCGACAGCGACGCGAACCGCACTTCGGGCTCCATCTGGGTCTTGCCGCGGTCGCGGATCGGGTCGTCGAGATCGCGGGAGAACTTCACGAACAAGTCGCTGTGCAGGCCCGGCGCGGACCGGTCGTATTCCACCGACAGCATGACCTTGCGTCCCGTGCTGCCGCCCGCCACCTCCCGGAAATCGGTGACGCGGGTGACGCTATTGCCGGCCGCGAGTGCGCCGGAAGCGCGAAACGCGGCGGTCAGAAATCCTGGGCCCCCGACGCGCAACGCCGATGGGTCAATCGGAATCGCGACGCCGAACTGGTCGCCGGTGACCCAGCGGTCGGTCTCCGCATCCATCGCGTGTCACCAGGTCTGTTCGGCCGCACGTACCAGCATCTGGTTGACCGCGACCCGGCGATCGCGGGTCACCATGTACAGCACGGCGTCGGCGATGTCCTCAGACCGCAACTTGACCATGCCACCGGTCTGCCGCTCGAACGCCTCCCGCGACGTCTCGGAGAGATGGGTGAAGATCTCGGTATCGACGGTCCCCGGAGCCACGACGCCCACACGGACCCGCTGTCCAATGAGCTCTTGGCGGATGCCTTCACTGAAGGCGTTGACGCCGAATTTCGTCAGCGAATACACGGCGGTGCCGGGCCGGGCCACCCAGCCGGCGGTGGAGCTGATGGTGACCAGGTCGGCCACACCGCGAGGTGAGTCTGCGGCGCCCGCAATCAGGTGGGGAAGCGCCGCGCGGGTGGCGTAGAGGACGCCCTGGATGTTGACGCTCACCATGTCGTCCCAGTCTCGCAATGGAGCCTCAGCAGCGGGCCCGGACTGCATCTGGCCCGCATTGTTCACCAGGATGTCGAGGCGTCCGAGATCCGCAACGGTGCGCTGGACGGCTGCCGCTACCTGATCGGCGTCGGTGACGTCCGCGGGCACCAACAGCGCGATTCCGCCCGCTGATTCGATTTCGGTCTTCAGTGCGCCCAACCGATCGGCGCGGCGCGCAAGCAGCGCCACCGCGGCGCCCTGGGCGGCCAACGCCTTGGCCGTCGCCGCACCGATGCCACTGCTGGCGCCGGTCACCAGGGCAACCGTGTTCGCCAGCGTCATGGTCCGCCTCCCGTTGCTGATCCGGTCCGCAGGATCTCGTGCAGAACATAATCCGTGTCCTCGCCGAGGTCGGGAGCGCCCCGCGAAATATCGGCGGGGTTCCGGCTCAGCCGCCACGATGGGCCCAGTATCGGGCGCTGCCCTTCGCGATGGTCACTGACGAAACGGTACAACTCACGATCCCAGAGTCGTTGATCCCCGATCACATCGCCGGAATTGGCACTCTTGACCGCCGGCACGCCCGCCACGCGCAGCCGGTGCGCGAGATCCTCGGCGTCGTGTTCGCGGGTGAGCCGCGCGATGTCGGCATCGAGCGCCTCGGCATGATCGCGTCGGTATCCCAGCGTGACGTAACGCGGTTCTGCGTCGAGACTTCCGGCGTCCAGCACGTCGCACAATCCTTGCCACTCGGCATCGCTGGCCACCGCAATGGTGATCCACGCATCGTCGGCGCAGGGGTAGCAGCCGTGCGGGCACATGTCCGGGTGGTTGTTGCCGTCGGGCGCGAGGCTCTTGCCGGTGAGGCTCTGTTCGAACAGACTGTCGCCGATCATCGACGAGAGGGTTTCGACGGCTGACACATCGACGAATTGGCCTGCGCCGGTTCGCTCCCGATGCAACAACGCCACCACCGCGGCGTATGCGGCAGCGGCACCGACCGTGGAATCCCCGTAACGCATGCTGGCCCCAAGCGGCGGCCCACCGCGGTAGCCGACCAGCGACGCGAGCCCGGCCAGCGCCGCGAAGCAGGGTGCGTAGCCAGTTTGGTGGCCCAGCGGCCCGGCGTTTCCCCACATCTTGATCGACACCGAGATGATGTCCGGTTTGATTTCCTGCAGCTGTGCAAAACCCAAGCCCTGGCGTTCCATCGCGCCCGGTCGCAGGTTGTTGATCACGATGTCGCTGCACGCGATCAGTTCGCGCAGCCGGGCCACACCTTCTGGCGATTTGATGTCGAGGTCCACGCTGAGGATCTCCGGGTTGATGCTCAGAAAGAAGGGGGCGTGGTTGATGTCGGTTCCGCCGTAAGCGCGCATTTCCTCGGGGATGGCCGCCGTCTCGACCTTGATCACCTCCGCGCCCAAAAGCGCCAGCAGCTTGCCCGCGTACGGACCCGCCCACACCTTGGTGAGCTCGACGACGCGTACGCCTTGCAGCGGGCCGCCGCGCGGGTTCTTGGGAGGCTTGAGTTGTGCCGACTTCACCGCCGGCGGCAGACGCGGAGCATCCAGGCCCTGCAGCACTGCGGTGGTGTGCTGACCGAGAGCAGGTGCGGCGGAGTTGATTTGCGCCGGTGATGCGCTCAACGCGTAAGGGACGGTGGGATATGTCGCATCGCCCAGCACCGGATGTCGCACGACCTGAAAGAACCCGCGGTAGCGGTACTGTGGCGACTCGTGCAGGTCTGTAGCGTCGTTGACCGGGACCAGTGGCACACCCAGGCGCTGAGCCTGGTCGGACGCGGCTTCTTTGGCCAAGTCCCGGACCCACGCGGCGAAACCCCGCTGAAACCCGGCCACCTTTTCCGTTGTGACCGAAAATTCCAGCCAGTCATCCTCGAAAGCGGTCAGCCACTCCGGATCACCCATCAGTTTCTTGACACCGAGCCAGTGCGCTCCGCTGGTCATGTAGAGGTAGACAAAGCCGTCGGCGCAGGCGAAAAACGATGCCGGACCCAGTTGGTCATAATCGCCGCGGTGGCCTTCGGCCGGGACCTCGCCGGTGATGAATCTGCCCAGGATGCAGTCGGTGCGGGAAACCAGCACGGCCTGCGCCGAGATGTCGATGAACTCGCCCGAACCGGTGTGCAGATGGTCGAACAGCGATGACGCGACGCACAACGCCGCCTCCAACCCTGCCTCGTAGTCGGCGAGGAATCGGCCCGGGCCCTGCAATGGCGGCCGCGCAGGATCGGCATGGCTGGGAGTGTGATAGCCCCAACCACTGGCGTGGAACACGTTGATGCTCTTGGCATTAGCGAACTCTGTCGCGGCCCCCTGGCCAAAAGGGGTGATCGAGCAAAACACGATATCCGGGTGCCGATCGGCCCAGCTCGTGGCGCGGTCATCGATGACCGCGTCGGCGGTGCCGATGAGCTCATGCAGACGCCGCACGCCGGCGGCTGAGGTGGCGTCGAGGTCGACGGAGAGCTTGTTCGTGTTGAGATAGGCGAACAACGCACTGCCTTCGCAGCCGGAAGGATCGCCGAAAACCGGCGCCATCGCCCGGGTGGGGCTACCGCACCCCGGCGCCTCGACTTTGATCACCTCGGCACCGAAGTCGGCCAGCAGCTTTCCGCAGTACTCCCCCGCGACCGATCCGGCCAGCTCAACGACCCTAATACCGCTCAGCGCCGACATGCGGCCCTTCCCAAAGCGGTCAGGGCTTCTTGCGGCCGGAGCGGCTCAGGCGCCACTCCGGCGGGAAGTTCATGTCGTTGTCCTTCACCACGTTGTTCAGACCCTTTTCGAAGGTTCCCGCGGTGAGGTCGACGTCGTTGTCCTTGTCGTTCTGAATCAGTGGCAGCATGCCCTCCACCATTCCGGTCAACAGGCTGCCGAAGTACTCACCCTTGTGCTGCTTGTAGAGTTCCAGGAACGTCTTCTGCACCGCGACGGTATCGGTGGGACGGGTTTTCGAGCACGCCATCGCGTACTTGAGGGTCTCCGCTTCCAGGTCCTCGCGGGCGACAACGCTATTGATGAAGCCGCAGTCGTACATCTCTTTGGCGCTGAACGGCCTTCCGGTGAAGAGCATCTCGGAGAACTTGCGCAGGCCCATGGTCTCGGCCCACCACCACAGCCGCGGGCCCCAGCCCACGTAGCGGAACGCCGGGTGCCCGAACAGCGCATCGTCCGAGGAGATCACCAAGTCGGCGTCGCCGGCCTGGTAGAAGTGCCAGCCGTAGCAGTAACCCTTGGCTTCGATGATGCTGATCTTGCGCAGCTCCTGCAGCGGCCGGTTGCCGGCGCGAGCCTTGGCGTAGAAGTCGGTGACGGTGGACAGGTACCGGTACGAGCCGCCGGGCGGGTAAGTGACGTCGTCGTCGTTGATCGCCACCTCGTGCGGCAACGGCATTCCGGGGTTCTCGAGCATGCCGCGCTGTTCGGGGAGGTCACCGCCGCTTCCGAAATCCTGGCCCTCACCACGGATCACGACGACCTTGACGTCGTCGTCGACGTTGCACTTGTGGATGATGTCGGCATAGAGCTGCCGCATGCCAAGGGTGGTCGAGTTCTGCGCCTCGGGCCGATCGAAGGTGATGTACGCGATTCGGTTCTTCTTGTCCTTCTTGAACTTGATGTACTGCGCGGCTTCCTTCTTCATCTCTTCATAGTCGAATTCAGGCATAACTTTTCTCCACCTTCGTTTTGCGTAGTCGCGTCGTTGAGTCAGTGCTTATTTCAGCAAGCTGCCCGCATCGACCGGGAGCGAAATGCCAGTGACATAACGGGATTCATCAGAGGCCAAGAACAGCACCGCGTTGCTGATATCGGAGGCTTCCACCCAGGGAATCGGCAATGTGTGCATCATTTGTGAGATCGGGGCGAAGTCGTCGGGCCCAGGATCCGGCAGGTCCGGTCGGAAGAGCCGGAAAGTCTGGTCATTCATCAACATCGTGGTGCTGACCTGCGTGGGCAGCACCGAATTGACCCGGATCATTTTCGGGCCCAATTCGACTGCGAAGGCACGCATCAGGCCGATGACGCCATGCTTGGCGGCGATGTAGTGGCCGGTGTTCGGGTAGGCCTTATGTCCGCCCACAGAGCTGGTAAGCACGATCGATCCGCCCCTGTCACCCGAAAGTATGTGTGGGACGCCCGCTTTGACCGTGTGCCACACACCACTCAGGTTGATGTCGATCATGTCCTGCCAGACATTTTCCCGGATCTTGTGCAGCCTGGTGCCATCGGTTCCGACGCCCGCATTCGCGACGATGATGTCGAGCCGGCCGAGTTGTTCCACACCGCTGTCCACCGCGGCTTTGAGTGCCTCGAAATCGCGCACGTCGACCTGCTCCGTCACGATGCGACGGCCGTGACCCTTGACCAGGTCGACGGTCTCGGCGAGGTCCTCGGGGGTCGAGTGTGGGTAGCTCAAGTTGTCGATCGGTCCGCAGATGTCGATCGCGATAATGTCGGCGCCCTCCTGCGCCAACCGGACGGCGTGACTGCGGCCCTGGCCCCGGGCGGCGCCGCTGACGAAGGCGACCTTGCCTTCAACCCGGCCGGTCATGCCGACACCAGAGCGGGCAGGGAGTCCCAGCCACGCACGGTCGACGTCGGACTGAGCTTGGCGTTGGTCAGATCGACCTCCCACTCGGGGAACCGTTTCAGGATTTCCTCCAGGGCAATGCGTCCTTCCAGACGCGCAAGCGCCGAGCCCAGACAGAAATGCGTGCCGACGCTGAAAGTCAGATGTGGGCGGGCGGCGCGATGGATGTTGAACTCGTCGCCGTCCGGCCCGAACTGACGCTGGTCGCGGCACGCCGACCCGATGAGCAGCATCATCACGCTGCCTTCGGGCACCGTCTGGTCGTGCAGGCTGATGTCGCGAGTCACATACCGGCAGACGTGGGGGGCCGGCGGTTCGAAGCGCAGCAGCTCCTCGATCGCCTGCGGGATGAGCCCCGGATTTTTTGCCAGCTCGCGGCGCTGATCCGGGTGCTCAGCGAGAACCTTGCCCGCCCAGCCGATCAGCCGTGTCGTTGTTTCGTTGCCCGCGCCGGCGACGACGTTGACGTACACGAGTATCTCCTCGCGAGTCAGCCGCCGCGTGCTGCCCGCTTCATCGACGAATTCGGCATTGAGCAGCTCGGTCATGATGTCGTCGGAAGGATGGTCGGCGCGCCAGTCGATGTAGGCCTCGAACTGATCGCCGAGGGATAAGCCCTGCTCGTGGTCCATCGGCTTGCCGGCCTCGGTGCGCATCTGGGATGTGACGTGATCGCGAATGTATTCCTGGTCGTCTTCGGGGATGCCCAACAGCATGCTGATGGTTTTCATCGGCATCGTCGCACCAAGATGGGTGACGAAGTCGAATCGACCCGATCCCACCAGCGGATCCAGCGATTGAGCGCAGAACTCGCGGATCATCGGCTCCAGCGCGGCGATTTTGCGCGGTGTGAACATCCGCGAAAGCAGCTTGCGGTGCACGCCGTGGATCGGTGGATCTTCAAAGATCAACATGCCGGACGGGATGTCGAGGTTCGCCTTGATCAACTCCAGGATCGCGCCCCTGGCGGAGCTGAACGTCGTGTGGTCGACGAGCGTCTTGTTGACATCCGCGAACCGGCTCAGTGCGAAGAAGTCGTATTCGGCGTTGTAGTAGAGCGGCGCCTCGTCACGCAGGCGCGCGAACATGGGGTACGGGTCGGCGATGAGCTCGACGTCGTACGGATCGAAACGAACATGACTATCGGTGCTTGCCGTCACGAAATGCCTCCTTGCGCTTCATTTACCAGATACTCAAGCCGGACACCCGGATGCCCAAGCCCGGCCGTGCAGCTCAGGCGCCGCCAGTCTTCCGCCGGATTCGGTCGGGACAATTTCTACACTCCGCTTAAACACGTTTGCTCTGACGCGTACACGGGACGGGCTGAGGCAGGCTCGCCGACGGCCCGTGAGCGTCGGCTTACTCTATTCTCGTAGAGAACCACACGGTGGATGCTCTGGCAAGAGCCGGAGCCGCGAAACCTTCGCTTAGCCAAAACTTGTCCACTCACCCGGATGCCGCGGCGCGGCGGCGACGCGCAGGTTGCAGGTCGTCGGCCTGGGTTAGCTGCCCTTTGTTCCGGCTCTTGAGAATGCCGGCAGCGATGGCCGACAAGATCGCGTCGAGTTGTTCTGGAGTGTCAACGATCCGGTCGCCGTGCGCGAACCGCAGCAACAAGCCGTTGATGAAGGTCAGCGTGATGTTGCTCAGATCCTCGACCACGGCCGATTCCAGCTCGGCGCCGCGGGGCATGAGGTGCACGAGAATCTCGCCGTGCAGCTTGGTAAATCCATCCGTCGCTTGCTGCAGGATCGCGGCAATCGCCGGGTCGCGAGCGGCCTGCATGGTCAGCTCGTACCTGGCCTTTGTCCGCGACAACTGCGGTTCGGTGCCGGCTTGAATGACTACTTGCGCCAACCGTGACGGCGAGGGATTCATTGCAAGGCCATCGGCGCTGTCGGCGACGGCTTGCAGGCTGGCCAGATCGAGCTCGGCCAGTCTTTCGGCCACGGCGCGCAGCAGCGCCGAACGGGTCCGGAAATAGAACGACGTGGTGCCTTCGGGCACAACGGCTTTGCGGTCCACCTTCAGGTGACTCAGCCCCTTGGCGCCGTCGTCGGCCAACAGCTGGATCGCCGCATCGCATAGGTCGCGGCGGCGCTCCGCCGGATTGGGTTTGCGTCTTTTCGCTGCAGCAGTGGATCGGGCCATCTTGGACAGCGAGGCTACTCTATGTTCGTAGTGCGAGCAATGGAGCTGCCTGCTCCTACGGCGAACGGCGAGTTGATGGGCCCAATGCGGAGAACTGGCCCGTCAACTCGACGTTGGACGTCCCCTAGATGGGGAAGGGAATCGCGGATCCGCCGCTCCGCAAGCATCCGCTCCACAGCCTGTCTGCGCTGCCCAGGTGTCATGTCGGCCATCCTAACTCACATCCCTTGGCCAACCCGGTTCCCAGCGACCGGAGAACCGACG
>Ga0302319_10021661_pt1 | contig 11574 bp, 11 predicted proteins | sample Bog_T0_2_FD_203319 | JGI IMG/M metagenome (GOLD analysis project Ga0302319, IMG submission 203319) | Peat permafrost microbial communities from Stordalen Mire near Abisko, Sweden - Bog_T0_2 | ecosystem: Environmental > Terrestrial > Soil > Wetlands > Peat | place: Sweden: Abisko, Stordalen Mire...
TCGGTCGGCCCGACTGATCGAAGCGGCGCCCACGCTGCCTCGATATGTCTTGACCGCGCTCATCTATTTATGCGTGGACTTCGCGATAAATTATGTCACCAACTCGCATCATTTTCACAATTCATCTATAACATTATGGAGCCCCGACGACGGCATAGACCTGCTTTTGCTCACCGAGTCCACCCTCTATACGCCGATCGTGTTTTTCGCGGCGATAGTCGTCGACCTGTTCATCAGTCAGGCCAACTATAATTTATACTCTGTTTTCGCTAGCGAGCTCGCGCTCGCCACGGGCTATCTATTCATGGCCATCGTGTTGCGCGATGTCTTTAAATTCGATACGCGCTCGACCAGCTACAAGAACGTAGTTGCCGTTCTGGCTGTCGTGCCGGTCAGTTCGTTGGTGACGGGCATAATATACACGACCGTGTTGCATCTGACAGGCTCGCTTCCCGCGAATGAAATATACAATGCCGCGAGGCGCTTCTGGATTGGCGACACTGTCGGGATGATCGTCGTATTGCCGGCGGCGACGGCGTTTCACGATGCTTTCGTCAAGCGATCCTGGCGTAACGCGATGGATTGGCGCGGAATCCTCACCATGATCGCGATAGCCATATGCGTGGCTGTTTTTATATACGTGAGCACGGCTGTTCCGACTGACCGGTATCTATTCAATATGATTTTTTTACCCATGATATGGCTGTGCATAAACGCCGGATTTACCGCTGTCGCTATCATGCTGTTGTATGTTCAAGTGTTACTTGTTGGGGTCATGACTTATTACCAAATTGACGACGAAGGCTTTATCATCTTCCAGACATCGGTGTTCATCCTGGCCTCGACCGGTCAATTGCTCGGCGCCATCATCACGGAACGCGAGCAGACCACGCGGGAGTTGAGGCATCAGCAATCCGAACTGGCGCGGGTTTCGGCGCAGGCCACCACGGCGGCCATGGCCGTCGCCATGGCGCACGAGATCAGCCAACCGCTCTCTTCTTTGTCCAACTACGTCCACAGCGCGCGGCGCATGGTCGACGGCGGACAATCTGCGGAGTCGATCAGGAACGCGTTGGCCAAAGCGGAAGCCGAGGCGCGTCGAACCCGAGAGATCATCGAGCGCATTCGCGATTTCGTCGCCAGCGGGCAGTTGCGGCTGGAGCGAACCGATCTCGAGCAGGTCGCCCGCAAGATCGTCATGCTGAACGTCGATGACGCGGCCTCGCGAGGCGTCGAACTCACCAGCGAATTCCCCGAGGGGACGCCGCCCGCGCTCGTCGACAAGATCGCCATCGAGCAGGCGCTGAACAACCTCGTCACCAACGCCATCGACGCCGCCGCGACGCGCGCCGGTTCGTCCGGCCATGTCATGGTGCGCCTCTATCGGGGCGGCGCGCACGTTGTGTTCCAGGTCGACGACGACGGCCCGGGGGTCGCGCCCGAGATGACCGAACGCTTGTTTCAGGTGTTCGAGACCACGAAGGCCGGCGGCATGGGGCTCGGCCTGCCGTTGACCCTGCAAATCGCCCGCAAGCACGCCGGTCGACTGGAATGGCGCGTGTTGAGGCCCCAAGGGTCCAGTTTTCTCATGGAGTTGCCGATCGATGGCCCCGACGACGAAGCCGACTAGGCGACTGGTGCATATCGTAGATGACGAACAGGAGGTGCGGGACTCCCTCGCTCTGTTGCTCTCCACCGCCAACATCGACAGCGTGACCCACGCGTCCGCGGAGGCCTATCTCGAGGCCGCGCCGTTGATCGCGCCGACCTGCGTGATCCTCGACAATCGCCTTCCGGGCCTCAGCGGGATCGAATTGTTGCGGCGCATCTCGGAATCGGGAAGCGATGCGGCCGTGATCATGATGACGGGCCACGGAGATGTGCCGACCGCCGTGGTTGCCATGAAACTGGGCGCCTTTCATTTCGTGGAGAAGCCCTTCGACGCCGAAGCGCTGCTCGGCGCCGTCGAGGAGGCGCTGTCGCGCGCCCGAGAATCCCACGACCTGCTGGCGGAGGCCAACGCGTTTCGCGCGCGCCGCGCCACGCTCACGCAACGGGAGGAAGAAGTCTTCGCGCTTCTGCTCGAAGGATTGCCCACGAAAGTGATCGCGAGCCGGCTCGACATCACCTCGCGAACGGCCGAGCATCATCGGGCCGCGGTCATGCACAAATTGGAGGCGCGCTCGATCTCCCATCTGATCCGCGTCGCCTTGACATCGGAGGCCGCGGCTCCGGTCCGACAGGCCAAAGGACGCCCGTAGCCGCGCGAGCCGTCGCCGGGGTCCACGGGAAGCCTCCGCGCCGACTTCGCGCCGCGCCAGCGTAAATTCATTGCAAACCATGATGGCGCCTTCCTAGTCATGTTTCTCGCTCGCGAATTGACCGCGACGACGCGCATAGGCATGGTCTAAAGCTGGAGACGTAAGTCTATGCGGGGTTGAGCAGACCCCAATAGTCGCAAAATCTCAAAAGTTTATTTTTCGGTTAACATGGAGCGAACAAATGCGTGCATATGTTAAGGCGTTCATGCCCAATGACAGTGGCGCGACAGCCGTCGAATACGCCTTGATCGCGTCTTTGGTCGCCTTGGCGCTGATCACCGGCTTGACCAACCTCGGCTCTCGTCTGAGCAGCGAATTTTCGGAAGTCAGCGGAATCTACAAATAAGCGGGGGACAGGCCGTCCCCGCGCGGGGAGGGCGTTGAACGCCTTGGATATGAAAAGCCGCCTCGAGAACGGCCATATCGTTTGACGCGTTCCCCTATGCGGCGTCGAGGCCCGATCACGAGCGCCCCCCGCTTCGCCGCCAAGACAAGCCTCTTCCCTCGCCGCTCGCCTACGCCAGCAACGCCAACACGCCGCCAAGCTGTCGATGTCGAAATCCAGGCGTCACTCGGCTCGAGTGATCGTATCGTTAAGCCAGCGTTAACAAATACGCCATAGAAGTAAGCAACGTCTACAAATTTTCTAACACTACGGAAAATCATTCTTTGTAAACGATACTCGGTACATTGCCATGGAAAAGGTGGTCTATCCTGTTGCGCAAAACGAGCGGCCGTCACATACTCCGGCTCGTAGACACGCAACTGGATTAGCGGGATGAGCAGTCACCTCTAGGACAATGCGTTTATCTAAATATCTTCGATTTCAAAATGGAGCGAAACAATGCGTAAGACCTTCACCTCTTTTTTCTCCAACGAGTCCGGCGCGACGGCTATCGAATACGCGCTGATCGCCTCGTTGATCGCGGTCGCCCTCGTGACGATCTTGGGCAGCCTGGGCGGCCGCCTGAGCACCGAGTTCTCGGAAGTCAGCGCCGCTCTCAAGTAATCTGAATTTCGGGCGCCGCCCCAGTCTTCCGCGGCAAGCAGTTCTATTCACTCAACAACCGTAAATAAGGAGCGTCAGCATGCTTAAGACTGTGAAGAATTTCGTCTCGAACGACTCGGGCGCGACGGCCATCGAATACGCCCTGATCGCTTCGTTGATCGCGGTCGCCCTCGTGACGATCTTGGGCAGCCTCGGCAGCCGCCTCAGCACCGAGTTCTCGGAAGTCAGCGCCGCGCTCAAATAAGCGCTTACGCGATCTGAAAAATTACGCCGCCGCGAGATCCTCGCGGCGGCGTTTTCGTTTGCGCGGATTTTCTCGAACGCTGGGAGCGCCCTTCTCCTCGTCGGAAAAGGGCGCTCTCTTTTTGCGTTATGGATCAGTTCGCGGGCGCGCGTCCGGCCGAATAGATCGGGCGCGAACGACGCGCCGGCCGGCCGCGATTCGCGGCGGTTTGGCCGACCGAGCGCGGATCACGATGTGGCGCGTGATGCGGCCGATCCGGCGCCGTGGGCGAAGCCGGATTGCCCAGGTTGGTCGGCGCCGGCGCGGGCGCCTTCGCGCCGCGGCGATCGTCGGTCGGCAGACGCAGACGCGTCAACCGCTCGATCGCGCGCAGCAAGTCGCGCTCCTCGTGATCGCACAGCGAAATCGCCTGCCCCGCCTTGCCCGCGCGCGCCGTGCGGCCGATGCGATGCACGTAAGCCTCGGCGACGTCCGGCAGTTCGAAGTTCACGACATGCGAGACGTTGTCGATGTCGATGCCGCGCGCGGCGATGTCGGTGGCCACCAGCGCCCTCGCCTTGCCGCCCCGGAACGCCTCGAGCGCCCGCTCACGCTGGCCCTGGCTTTTGTTGCCGTGGATCGCCGCCGCGATGATGCCGGCTTCCTCGAGCGTCTTGGCGACGCGATCGGCCCCGCGCTTGGTGCGCGTGAACACAATCGTGCGCGTCATGTCGGCGTCGCTGAAGAGTTCGACGAGCATGTCGCGCTTCTTGGCGGCGTCGACGAGGATGACGCTCTGGTCGACGCGGTCCGCCGTCTTGGCGACCGGGGTCACCGAGACTTCGACGGGATCGCGCAGCAACTCGCTGGCGAGCGCGCGGATGTCGGTCGGCATGGTCGCGGAGAAGAACAGATTCTGGCGCTTCTTCGGGATGTCCCGGACGATGCGGCGGATCGGCTTGATGAAGCCGAGGTCGAGCATTTGATCGACTTCGTCGAGCACCAGGAACTCGACCGAGGTCAGCGAAGCGACGCGCGCGTCGAGATGGTCGAGCAACCGGCCCGGCGTCGCCACGAGAACGTCGATGCCCGCCGCCAGGGCGCGGATCTGCGCGCCCGGAGGCACGCCGCCGAAGATGACGGAGATCTTGAACGGCAGCCCCGCCGAGAGATCGCGGAAGCTCTGCGCGATCTGGCTGGCGAGTTCGCGGGTGGGGGCGAGCACCAACACGCGCGCGCCGCCCTTCGGCGCGGGCTTGGGATCGGCGAGCAGCTTGTTTAGGATGGGCAGCGCGAAAGCGGCGGTCTTGCCGGTTCCGGTCTGCGCGATGCCGACGAGATCGCGGCCGAGCATCAAGGCAGGGATAGCCTGCGCCTGGATCGGCGTCGGCTTCTTGTAGCCCATTTTGGCCAGCGCGGTGACGAGGGGTTCGGCGAGGCCGAATCCGTTGAAGTTTTCCAAAGGTAAGTCTTTCATACAGGCGCGAGCGCGCGGGTTCGCGCGACGGGGGCCAGGGTTCTGTAGTGGGGAACGCCCCGCGTGTCCGGGCGTCGATGTGAGCGCGATGGGGCGCACGGCAGGAGGACAATCGCCCTTCACGCGGCCGGCGCGCATCGACCGCTGAATGTCGCGGTGACGCTCATATCGGTGACGCACAGCGGTAAGTCAAGGGAATTCGAGATGAATCCCCTCTCCCGCTCTCGCGGGAGAGGCCTAGGGTGAGGGTCTTGCGGCGAGGCGTGACGCGCATTTGCGCCCTCGCCTTCCCCCCGTTAGCTTCGCCAAATGTCGCCCGCCCTCTCCGCCTTCGACGAATCTCTTCTGCGAGGCTCCCACGGCGAAGCGGCGGCTTTCGCGATGCGCTTGCTGATCAAATTCGCCGAGGCGGTCGAGGCGCCGCGGTTTCTCGACATCGAGGCCGCGCATGTCGATGGCTGCCTATATCTCGGCCGCGCGAGCCTGGATTTCGTCGAACGCCTCGTCGCGCTGAACGGGCGCGTGCGCGTCCCCACGACGCTGAACGTCGGCTCGGTCGACCTGCTGCATCCCGAATTGTTCCGCGGCGACCCGCAAGTCGGCGCGGCAGGGAAGCGACTGATGCAAGCCCATCTCGCGCTCGGCTGCCTGCCGACCTTCACCTGCGCGCCTTATCAGACGAAGCACCGCCCCCGGTTCGGCGCGCAGATCACCTGGGGCGAGTCGAACGCGATCGTGTTCGCCAATTCGGTGATAGGCGCGCGCACCGAGCGCTATGGCGATTTCATCGATCTCTGCTGTGGGCTCACCGGCCGCGCGCCCGAATTCGGGCTGCATGTGGAAGCGAACCGCCGCGCGCGCGTGCTCGTCGAGATCGCGTCGCAGCCGCCCGAATGGGACGGCGCGGAACTTACCTGCGTCGCGGTCGGACATCTCGTCGGCAGGCTCGGCGAGGGAATCGCCGCGATCTCTGGCCTGCCCGCCGCGACGAGCGAAGACGATCTCAAGGCGCTCGGCGCGGCGGCCGCGTCGTCGGGCGCGGTCGCGCTGTTCCACGCCATCGGCTTGACACCCGAGGCGCCGACGATGGAGGCGGCGTTCGGCGGCGACCCGCCGCGGCGCGTGGTGCGCTTCGACGCCGACGATCTGCGCGCCGCCGCGCGCAGCCTTTCGACGGTGGAGGACGGCGCCCCTATCTCGGCCGTGACGCTCGGCACGCCGCACTTTTCGCTTGCCGAATTCGAGCGGTTGCTGCCGCTGCTGGAGGGCGAACAGCCGCGCGCGGACATCTGGATCAATACCGCGCGCGAAACGCTGGCGACGCTGCGCGAGCGCGGCTGGGAGGAGCGGCTGCGCGCGGCCCGCGTGATCCTCGTCGCCGACACCTGCGTCTACGCCACCAGGCTGCTGCCCGAAACGCCGGGCGCGATCATGACCAATTCGGGCAAATGCGCGTATTACGCCCCCGGCAATCTCGGCCGCGGCGTCGCTTTCGGCTCGCTCGCCGAATGCGTCGCCTCCGCCCGCTCCGGCCGGGTCACGCGACTATGATCGCCGGAGTTACTTTGGCGCCCGGCGTTGCCGAGGGCGCGCCATTGCTGCTGCAAGAGCCGCTGAGCTTTTGGGGCGGCCTCGATCCGACCTCGGGGCTGATCATCGACCGTTGGCACCCGCAAGCGGGCGCTTGCATCGCCGGCCGCGTGCTGCTGATGCCGGCGGGGCGCGGGTCGTCGTCGGGCAGCGCGTCGCTGGCGGAAGCGATCCGGCTCGGCGTTGGACCCGCCGCGATCCTGTTGCTCAAACGCGACGCCATCGTCATCGTCGGCGCGCTCGCGGCGGCGGAGCTTTACGGGCGTTTCGTGCCGGTCGTGCTGGTGGAAGCGGCGGATTGGGCGACGCTCGCGGCGGCGGGAAGGCTGGAAGTGCGGGCAGAGGCCGGAGGGGCGGTAGTCGCCCTCCGCCCGTGAGACCCATCGAATTGGCACGCTGGTTATGCTACAAGAGTTCGCGATGACCCAACAGGAAATCCTCGACCAACTGCGGCGAAACGAGCGAGCCTTGCGCGAGCGAGGAGTCGCGCACGCCGCGCTGTTCGGTTCGCGCGCGAGGGGCGACCATAGGCCGGACAGCGACACCGATATCCTGATTGAGGTCGATCCACAGGCGCGCGTCACGATCAACGACTATGTAGGATTGAAGGAATTTATCGCGGAGATGTTTGACGGCCCCGTTGATGTCGTGAGCCGGGACGGTTTAAAGCCTTACGTCAAACCGGTGGTAACTGCGGACGCGATCTGTGCCTTCTGAAGAGGCGCGGGGTCCGCTACGTGACATTCACTATCACATCGATCTCGCCGAGCATTTCGCGGCGGGTTTAGACTATCCGGCGTTTCATGGGGACCTCCGCACCGTTTACGCCGTGACGCGATGTCTCGAAATCATTTCGGAGGCTTCGCGTCGTCTGCCGGAAATGTTGAAAGCCCGACACCCCACCATTCCATGGAAACGCATGGCCGGGGCCGGCAACGTCTATCGTCACTATTACGAGGACGTCGCCGCCCATTTCGTTTGGGACACTATTCACATAGAATTTCCGCCCTTACGAATCGTCATTGAAGCGGAACTGGCGAGTTCGGGCTGATGCGCTGGAAGGCGTCTCTCAGGAGGACTGATCCATGGCCGCCTTCCCTCTCTTCGATCTCGCGCGCTACGAAGCCGCCTCCGCCACCGAAAAGCGCGTCCTCGCCGCCGAGGTCGATTCCATCTGCCGCTCGAGCAGTTTCCTCGCCATCTCCGGTCACGGTGTGCCACAAGCCATCGTCGACGCCGCCTGGACCAAGGCCGAGACCTTCTTCGACTTGCCGCCCGAGCATAAGCAGCGCGCGAGCGCGCCCTACCCCGGCTATCCCTACGGTTACCTCGGCCCGCAACTGGAGTCCCTTGCGCGTTCGCGCGACGTCGATGCGCCGCCGGACTTGAAAGAGAGCTTCAACGGCGGACCCACCCGCGCGCCCGATGGCCTGACCGACCCGGAGGCGCTCGCGTTCTGCTACGCCGAGACGATCTGGCCCGACGCGCCCAAAGGATTCGTTGCCGCTTGGCGCGCTTACTATGCCGCGATGGAAGATCTGGCGGCGCGGATCATGCGACTGTTCGCGACAGCGCTGCATCTGCCCGAGGCCTACTTCGAGCCCTTCATCGACGCGCCCGTCAGCGCATTGCGCGCGCTCAACTATCCCGCTGCGACGGAAGCCGCGCGGCCCGGCCAGATTCGCGCGGGCGCGCATACCGACTATGGCAGCCTGACGATCCTGCTGCCGCAAGCGGGCTCGCGCGGCCTCGAAATCCTGACCCGCGACGGCGTCTGGACGCATGTGCCGCCCCAACCGGGCGCCTTCGTCATCAACATCGGCGATCTCATGGCGCGCTGGACCAACGACCGCTGGGTTTCGACCCTGCATCGCGTCGTGATTCCCAGCGCGGCGGAAGGCGGCGCGGAGCGGCGGCAGTCCTTCGCCTTCTTCCACCAGCCCAATTGGAACGCCGAAATCGTCGCGCTCGACGCATGCCTCACGCCCGGCGAAGCGCCGAAATACGGGCCGGTGCTCTCGGGGCCCTATTTGATGGGCAAGTTTAAACGCACCACGATGTGAATCCGTAGTCGCCGCCGGTATCCGACCGCGCCGGCTTGCGGCATATTCGCCGCGCGCCGCCTCGGCGCTTCGTGCGGAGCGAACCCATGCGCTACGAGATTTCCGGCAACATCATGCAGACGGTGGCGATCGATCTCGCCCCCGGCGAAACCGTCTACAGCCAGACCAACACGATGGCCTGGATGAACGACCAGATCACGATGGACACGCACACCGGCGGCGGTCTGTTCGCCGGCCTCAAGCGCGCCTTCGCGGGCGGCTCGTTCTTCGTCACCGACTTCACCGCCAGGGGCGCGGGGCATGTCGCTTTCGCGCCGCGGTTTCCCGGCACGATCGTGCCCGCGATGCTTCAGCCCGGCCAGTCGCTGATCTGCCGCAAGGAGACCTTTCTCGTCGCGCAGAAGTCGGTCACGCTGGAACTCGCCTGGCAGAAGCGCCTCGGCTCCGGCTTCTTCGGCGGCGACGGTTTCATCCTGCAGAAGGTGACCGGCCCCGGAATCGTCTGGCTCGACCTCTCGGGCGAACTGGTCGAGCGCGATCTGGCGCCGGGCGAGCGGTTGCTGGTGCACGCCGGCCACGTCGGCATTTTCGAGCCGAGCGTCAGTTTCGACATCCAGATGGTCAGCGGCTTCAAGAACGTGCTGTTCGGCGGCGAGGGTCTGTTCCTGGCGACGCTCACCGGCCCCGGCCATATCTGGCTGCAGAGCATGCCGATCCTCAATCTGGCCGAGGAGATCGGCCGCTATCTCCCGCGCGGCGGCGACACCGGGTCAAATTCGACGGCGAGCACGCTCGCGGTCGGAACGGCGCTCGGCGCGGCGGGCGGGTTGCTTGGAGGGTTGTTCGGAAGCAACGATAGTTGAACGGCCCCACTCCCGGCCCCTCCCCGCAAGGGCGGGGAGGGGAGTCACGGCGCCCTCCGAATTCCCCTCCCCGTTTTTACGGGGAGGGGTAAGGGGTGGGGCGCTTCATCAAGCAAACCCTCGCTTGCGCAGCAACGCCTCCGGCTTCGGCGCCCTTCCGCGAAACGCGGCATAAGCGTCCTCCGGCGGGCGACTATTGCCCGCCGCGTACACGTACCGCTTCAACTTCTCCGCCAGTTCCGGGTTGAACGCGTCGCCCGTTTCCGTGAAAGCATCAAAGCCGTCGGAATCCAGCACCGCAGACCAGAGATAGCTGTAATAGCCCGCCGAATAGCCGTCGCCCGCGAACACGTGCTGGAAATGCGGCGCGGCGTGGCGGATCGCGATCGTCTCCGGCATTTCGATCGCCGCGAGTTCTTTCGCCTGGAACGCGGCGACGTCGATGGCGCCGGGATCAGGCAAACTATGAACGGCCATGTCGAGAAAGGCCGACGCCAGAAATTCGACGGTGGAGAATGACTCGCCGTATTTCCGCGCCGCATGCAGGCTGTCGAGCAACGATTGCGGCATCGGCGCGCCGGTCTCATGATGCAGCGCGAATTCCCTGAGCACCTCGGGCTGATCCAACCAATGCTCGTAGAGTTGCGAAGGGAATTCGACGAAATCGCGCGACACGTGCGTGCCCGACAGCCGTCGATAGGTCACGTCGGACAGCATGCCGTGCAAGCCATGACCGAATTCATGGAACAGCGTGTGCGCCTCGTCGTAGCTGAGCAAACATGAATCGCCGGCGCGCGCGAAGTTCATGACGTTCTGCACGATCGGCAGCGTCACGCCATCGAGACGACCCTGATCGCGCAGCGACGACATCCAGGCGCCGCTCCGCTTGGAAGGCCTCGCGTAATAGTCGCCGATGAACAGCGCCACCGGCGCGCCGCTCGCGTCGCTGACGTTCCACGCGCGCGCGTCCGGGTGCGGCAGTTCGATGTCGTGACGCTCGCTGAAGCTGAGTCCGAACAGGCGATGCGCCACCGAGAAGGCGGCCGCGATGATGTTGTCGAGCGGCAGATGCGCCTTCAACGCGCGCTCGTCGAAATCGTACAGCGCCCGGCGCCGCTTCTCCGCGTAATAACGCCAGTCCCAGGGCTGAAGCGCGAAATTGCCGCCCTCCTCCGCGATCATCTTTTGCAGCGCTTCGCCCTCGGCGAGCGCCGCGGCGCGGGCAGGCGCCCAAACCTGCCGCATCAGGCCGGACGCGGCCTCCGGCGTCTTCGCCATCGTGTCGGCGAGCTTGTGCTCGGCGAAACTGGCGTAGCCGAGCAGGCGCGCCTTTTCCGCGCGAAGCCGCACGGTCTCGGACATCACCGGACCATTGTCGTGCGCGCCCGGGTTGGCGCCGCGCACGAGGAAGGCGCGAAACGCCTTTTCGCGAAGGTCGCGCCGCGCGGAGAATTGCAGGAACGGCTCGATCGACGAGCGCGACAGCGTGACCGCGTGCTTGCCGGGATGGCCGCGCTCGGCGGCGGTTTCAGCCGCCGAATCGAGAAATTCCGGCGGCAGCCCGACGACATCGTCGGGGCCATCGAGCACGAGCAGATAGGCCTTTTCATCGGCGAGCACGTTCTGCCCGAAATTCGCGCCCAAGGTCGCCAGCCGCTCGCCGATTTCGGCCAGCCGCGCTTTCTTGTCCGCTGGCAGGCCCGCGCCGGCGCGGACGAAGGCGAGGTGATGGCGCTCGACCAGTCGGCGCGCTTCCGCGTCGAGTCCGCTGGCGTCGAGCGCGGCATGAACCGCGTCAACGCGGCGAAACAATTCGTCGTCGAGCAGGACCGCGCTGCTCTCGCGCGCCAGTATGGGCGCGATCTCGCGCTGGATCGCTTCGAGTTCGTCGCTGCTGTCGGCGCCGACCAGATGATAAAACACGCGCGCGACGCGATCGAGCGCGTCGCCCGAACGCTCGAGCCCGAGAATGGTGTTGTCGAAGCTCGGCGCGTCCGGGTTCGCTTTAATCGCGACTACCTCCGCGCG
>Ga0302319_10021662_pt1 | contig 11574 bp, 9 predicted proteins | sample Bog_T0_2_FD_203319 | JGI IMG/M metagenome (GOLD analysis project Ga0302319, IMG submission 203319) | Peat permafrost microbial communities from Stordalen Mire near Abisko, Sweden - Bog_T0_2 | ecosystem: Environmental > Terrestrial > Soil > Wetlands > Peat | place: Sweden: Abisko, Stordalen Mire...
CCGGGTTGGCCGCCATCAGGACCCCGTAGCCGAGAAGCGCCCCAGCCGGCAGGAGGACCTCCCGGTAAGAGACTCCGCTCATACCGCGCGCCGCGCCTGCTCGATCTGCGTAATCGCCTGCGGCGTCAGAAACACGGGACCGCCCAGCAGCGACGCTCCGGTGAACAACTCCGCGTACTTCAGCAGCGCCTCGATGGTCCGCAGCAGCCCAGTCGCGCTTTCGCCCAGCAGGATCGCTCCATGGTTCTGCACAAGAATGACTCGGGGCACAGACTTGTTCCGGTCGCGCCAGAGGATCATTTTTTTCTGGATCTCGCGCGTAAGCGGCAGCCCCGGGTCGGTATAATTAACCAGCAATGACGCCGGCCCCAGCGCCAGCACCTCGTTGTGTACGGTCCGCCGGTCCGCGAATTGCCGCGCCCGAGGCGACGCCGTAATCTGGTCCACTACCACCGGGTGGATATGGGCCGCGATGTAATAAGCCGGGTCGATCGCCAGCAGCCACGCGAACAACGCAGCATCCTCATGCGGCTCCGCCCCATTCTGCGCATGAAGCTGCGCCGATGCCATATCCTCCGGCGAGATCACCTCCTGTGAGTTGATCTCGTTGAATCTCTGCAAATCGAGCTGCACGAAATCTCCCTCCCACGCCCCCGCAAGGTACGTCCCCCGCCGGCTCACCGCCACGCGCTCAGCCGTTATCCGCGACGCAATCGACCCCTCCTCGGCGAGCACGAGTCGCGCGGGATGATTCCCTATCGATTGCCCCAACGTCACCAGTTCGGTCAGCAGGGGGTCTGTCATTCGGTCCTTTTCAGCATGGTGGGGGGGTTGAGGCCCGAGTTTGCGCTTTGGTCAGTGCGTTGCCAGCTTCACTTAACAAATCCCCAGTGCGGGAGAAAGGGCCAATATACGAACACCCCCCGCCCCATGAGATTTTCCTCCGGCACCGGTCCCCAGAACCGGCTGTCGAAGGAATTATACGAGTTGTCCCCCATCGCGAAATAATGCTTCGCCGGGATGGTAAAACTCGTGTCCGGCTCGTTGATATACCGCGCCTCGTATGGCGACGGGTTCGAGTACCCGTGGTACCCGTCCACCATGCTCATCACCCGCTGGAACCCATACTCGCTCGCCTTCTGCCCGTTAATAAATAGGAACGGCGAATCGACCCGGATGGTATCCAGCGGCAGCCCGGCGAGGCGCTTGATGTAAAATTGCGACCCCTCGATGTTCTGCGCCCTGAGGCTCTCGTCGATCATCGGGATGCCGCGCGTGCTGAATACGAAGACCTCGCCCCGGGCCGGCAGGCGCAAATTATAACTTACCTTGTCCACGAACACGTGATCCCCCGCGTCCACCGCCCCCCGCGCGATCACCTGCCCCGCATGAAATTGCGACGGCGGACGCCCGGGAACCATCCCATCCTCGACATCAAAGTTCCGCCGTAGCGTATCCGCCGGCGCCCAGATGGTGTATGAGCTGTGGGAGCATTTAACATCCGTCAGCGTGAATAAAAACAGCATCTTCCGCTCCGTCATGCTCGTCACCACATCGTCGGAGGTCGCAGACACGTCGATGTAGTTCCGCCCCCGCAGCACAAAATCCACCGCCTGCTGCGCCAGGTTCGGCGGCGGGTCCGTCATCGGCGTCCCTATGATCCCGTTCAACGTCGGTTGCATCGACCCGGTCGGGATAGTGAACGGCTGCAGGAAATAGGTCCTTACGCCCACCGCCACCACTATCGCCACGAGGAACACCTCGCAATTCTCCCGCCATCCGGCCTCGGACGCCGGCGGCAGATAGGCGCTCCATTGTGTATCGAGTTGCTGGGCCGCCTCGTTGACCCCCTCCCGGTTCCGCTCCTTGATCGCCGTCTCGAGCTTCTTGATCGTGGCCTCGAAATCCGCAAGGCTCGCCTCGGACAGCATGTCTCTCTTGTAATTGAGAAGCTTCCGCGCGTTCTTCAACACAAGCTGGGCCTCCTTGATATAGCCGGGGGCAAAAAATGAAAGCATTGGGGTTTTGTAGTCGGCCACGCGGGAAGCTCAAGCTTTCCGGGCGGCGCGTTTAATTCGTCTTCAACACCTCGATAAACGCCTCCTGGGGGATATTCACCTTGCCGATCGATTTCATCCGCTTTTTGCCCTCCTTTTGTTTCTCGAGCAATTTCCGCTTCCGCGTGATATCGCCGCCGTAGCACTTCGCCGTCACATTCTTCCTCAGCGCGGAGACATTCTCGCGGGCCACGATCTTGCCGCCTATCGCCGCCTGGATCGACACCTGGTAAAGCTGCTGCGGGATTACCTCCTTGAGCTTCGACGCCAGCAGCCGCCCGCGCGCCTCGGCCTTGTCCCGATGCACGATGCTCGAGAACGCATCCACGGGCTCGCCGTTCACCAGCATGTCCAGCTTTACCTGTTTTGAGGCCCGATATCCGCCGTGCTCGTAATCCATCGATCCATAGCCGCGCGTGATGCTCTTTATCTTGTCGTTAAAATCGACGAGGATCTCATTCAGCGGCAGCACGCAACTGAGCATGACCCGCCGCGTGTCGAGGCTCTCCGTGTGATCCACCTCGCCGCGCTTGTCCATGATCAATTGCATGATCGCCGAGATGCTCTCATTCGGCACCATGATGAAGGCCTTCACCACTGGCTCGCGAATCTCCGCGATCACGCTCGGGTCCGGCAGATGGGCCGGGTTATCCACCAGCACCAGCTCGCCGTTCGTCTTGTGTACCTCGTAGATCACGCTCGGGTATGTCGCGATGATGTCCATGTCATACTCCCGCCGCAGCCGCTCCTGGATGATCTCCATGTGCAGCAGGCCCAGAAATCCGCACCGGAACCCGAACCCCAGCGCCACGGAGCTCTCCGCCTGGTACTGGAACGCCGAGTCATTGATCTGCAATTTCCCCATCGCCAGCTTGAGATGCTCGAAATCCGCCGTGTTGATCGGGTAAATCCCGCTGAACACCATCGGGTGAATCTCCTGGAAACCCGGCAGCGGCGCCTCCGCCGAGTTCCGCGCATCGGTCAGCGTGTCGCCGATCTTGATTTCCGCCGTGCTCTTGATGTTCGCGATCACATAACCGACGCTCCCGGTTTCGAGGCTCTCCCGGCTTTGCATGCGCGGGATAAACACGCCCGTCTCCTTGATCTCGTAGGTGCGGTTCGCGCTCATCAGCTTGACCATGGTCCCGGCCCGCACGGACCCCGAGAAAACGCGCACATACGTCACCACGCCCCGGTACACGTCGAAGGTCGAGTCAAACACCAGCGCCCGCAGCTTGTCGTCGTCCCATTGTCTCGGCGGCGGAATCCGATGCACGACCGCCTCGAGAATATCCTCGATGCCGATCCGCGCCTTTGCGCTGGCAAGCAGCGCCTCCTCGCCGGGGATGGCCAGGATTTCCTCGAGTTGCTTCTTCACCGTGGGAATGTCGGAATTCGGCAGGTCGATCTTGTTGATGATCGGCACGATGGTGAGGCCCTGCTTCATCGCCAGGTGGACATTTGCCACCGTCTGCGCCTCGACCCCCTGCGCCGCGTCCACTATCAGCAATGCCCCCTCGCACGCCGCCAGCGACCGCGATACCTCATACGCAAAGTCCACATGCCCAGGCGTATCCAGCAAATTCAGGGCATACTCGATGCCATCCTTCGCCTTGTAGGTCATCGTCACCGGATGCGCCTTGATCGTGATCCCGCGCTCCCGCTCAAGGTCCATCGAGTCCAGCAGTTGATCCTGCGCATCCCTCTGCGCAATGGTCCCCGTGTACTCGAGCAGGCGATCGGAAAGCGTGGTCTTCCCGTGATCGATATGCGCGATAATGCAAAAATTCCGGGTACGTTCGACTGACATTGCGGGCCGGAGACTATGCGGGAGGCGCGCCCAAGGGTCAAATGATAAGCCCCGCCCTACCCCGCCGGCTCCGCGACCAGCGGCCCCTGCACGGGCACCCGTGGGCGGTGCCGCCTCCCTAACCCGGCTTTAATATTGAAAACCTGTACTCACCGTGAACTGGTTCGGACACACCAACTGAAGCGGCGGCGGAAGTAGTCTCCGCCAGAACCCAGGAATCGGGCGCAACGCTCGCCGGATCATCGAAGCCCGTAATAAACGGCTCGCCAAGTCGCGCCATGGAAGAAAGAAAGGACCGTACATCAAATGATTCCATCTCGAACAATTCGGAGGTAACATGGTCGAGCCAAAACCGGGATATTGGGGACCTGACAAGGCTTCGAATTTTGCGAAACATCTCCCCCAGGACCTCCCGGGAAAAATACATCGAGATTCCCTCTGCCAGGACGAACGTCGGCAGGTCAGTGGAAAATCCCGCCGATTCGAGTGCCGCCTGCCAATTTTCGCTCAGTATGTCCGCCACGACCGGAACAAAATTTTCCGCCTTGGCCCCCGCCTCATCGAACCGATGCGCCCGCTCGCGCAGCATGTCGCGAAGATCAAGCCCGAACCATCGTTGGGCGCCGCTGGAAAACCGCACAGGCTTCGGATCGAATCCCACCCCCAATACAAGGACTTGCGCATACGCATCGCCAGTGCGGTCAAGGTGCCGTTCTATGTCGATGGTCCGGGCTTTAACCAGCGAGGGGAGTTGCGGCGATGCCACTGCCATTCGCTGGGCGATTGCTCTCCCTTGGTCTTGGGCGATCCGTCTCGATAGCGGATCCTCACGCAGACCGCAGATCATCAATGCGGAGGTTTTCATGTTTTGCACTTGAAAGATGTTCGCCCTGACGCCTGGAGTCCGCGGGACATCCGCGTAAATTCCCATCGTGTGTTCAGCTTCAGCCACAATTTGGTCGTCCTGGTAAATTCGGACTGTTCCCGAGTACTCAGCGCGTCCCTTTTCCATGAGCTGCCGCCGTAACTTTTGGGCGTCGTCAGATGAAATGCGCACTTCCGAGCGCATCGGCCCGGTCCCCGGCGCAAGGTGCTGAACCTGACCCTTCTTGAGCCAATATTGCACTGGCAGGGCCGCGCATCGGTCGTGAATCCCCGTGACATAACAGCCGGGCAAAACTCCGAACATTCCCACTCCGAGCGTGTAGTCCGCGATAAGGTAGAAAACCGCTGCCTGGTGCGTGCCATTCTGGTTCATCGCGGACGCAAGCAACGGCAGGGAGAGCACGGTCTTCTCCAGGCTTATATCCATGGCAACACAGTCAACAACGTCCAGCAGAGGAACGAGCTCACGAAGCCGGGCAGTTACCACTTTGGCGCAGCAATTGCGTCTATGAAGGTCGATATCTTCCTGAGTGGGAATCGGCGCCAGCGGCTTAAAAAATTGCTGGGAATTCTTTGTCATGATCCGCGTGTTGATCCGAGGTGGCCCTGATTCGCTTCCTCCAGTTCCTGGGGTGATTTTGAAATCAGCCGGAGGTTATTTTCCTGGCAATGGGAGTCGGCCGAGATGTGCATGAATAAATTCACCCCCTCCGCCTCCATGCCGATGTGCATTCTCTCTTCCGCAATGCCGGCCTCGCAGCCAAGAGCGCGAAGTTTCGCCGTACCCCGATGCTGCAACTCCCAATCACCCATTAGTTCGAGGTATGGCCAGCTCGGATTCTTATCCGAGAAATTGCCGATGACCAGCTCTCCGCCCGGCGCAACCGCCGCCACGAATCGCTTGAGCAGCCTTGTAAACACGGAGTCCGTGAAGTAGTCGAAGATACCCGCTGCCCAGATCAGGTCATATTTCTTGTTCGGACGGTATATTAACGCGTTCTTCTGCGTAAAGGTCACACGGTCGAGAAAAGGACGGTTTAGCGCCTTTGCGTACTGGATGGCCCCGGCGTCAATCTCGATGCAATCAATCTGGGCCGCCGCATTCGGGTTCGCGCATAGCCATTCAAATATGCTTCTACCTGAACCGCTTGCAATATCGAGCACGCTAAGCGGGCAGGCACGCGCGTAATGCCGGTCAACCAATTCCTTAAAATAAGTCTTCCGATTTCGTACCGCCCTCACAGCCGGCTGGTTATGTGAATAGTGATCCCAATTGGCCAGTTTGGGGTCTGGAGATATGTAGCCTTGGTAAAACCTTTCAATGATCTCGTAATCACCCGCGTACCCGTGAGGCTTATGGAATGCGAATCCCTGGATTGTGGACGGCGAAAGCGCGGCGCCGAAGCAATGTCGCAACTGCCCTAGCTCTTCTTGCGAAATCACACCCATTTTCACGAGACCGTTAATGTGACCAAGCCATCCGGTAAACTCCTCGTACTCCGCCTCCGTCGGCCCTCCCTGCTCCACCAATCGGCTGATGTATGCCCGGTGCTCGTCCATCCCTCACCTCACTCCTTTCCTGCGGCCCCTCGCCCGCCCCGCCGCCGTTCCCCTCCGCGCCCACGGGCCGCCCGGATTTCCGCCGGGCGGCCCCGCCACATCCGTCTCAGGCTCCCCACACCGCGCGCCGCTTTGCAATTCCCCCCGGTTTCGCAAAGCAAACTTTTAACCTCGCCCATCGCCCCTTCGCGCGCACTCGCTCCCCTCACGGCCTCCGCGCCCGCCATGCCTCGCCGCGCCTGCGGTTCCCGCCTCCGTTCAGACAAGTTTTTAATGGGCCGAATCGTCATCGCGGTTACAGGTTCCGCGGTATTCAAAGGATTCCGCCGTGCCTTGTTACACCCCCTTTCAAATTATTTTTACTCTTCCGCCCTCCGCCCGCCCCCCGCGTCACTTATCCCCTTCGCCCAGCGCCCCCAGGCGCGCCGCCTCCCGGCGCCACTCATCCGCCTTTGCCTTGTCCCCGCGCTGCTCAAACCTCACCGCCAGGCCGGTCGCCAGCGCTTGCGCGCCCCGTAGCGTTCGCCCGCTGACGAGCACTCCGGGCTTCGTTTCCGCCGCGACCACCTCCCGCACCAGCGCCTCCGCTTCGTCAATCCGGTTCTCCATCGCCCGCACCACCGCCAGCCAGCCTATAATCGCCAGGAGATCAGGGTGCCCCGGCGGTAAATATTTCTTCGCCGTCGCATACGCCTCCTCTTCACTCGCCGCCGCTCCCGCCAAGTCTCCTTTCTGGGTCAGCAGCCCGCCCAGATGCCCCAGCGCGACCGCCGTTCCCAGCGAATCCTCCCCGTCCACCTTCCTTCGTATCTCCAGCGCTTCCCGGTAATACTTTTCCGCCGGCGCAATATTCGGTTTGTTGCGGCTCGACTCCGCCCCGCCCAGGCCGCTCAGCGTATTCGCAACCGCATCATTCATCTCGCCCAGCGCCGCCCGTTGGAATGCCAGCCATTGCAGATATATCGCGATCCCCTCGTCATGCTTCCCGCGATCGCTCAGCACACGGCCCAGCGACACACCGTATGTGGCCAATTCCCGCGCCTCTTCACTGTGCGGATCGAGCGACCCCGCCAGCGCCATCTGCGCCGCGTACGCCTCGCGCGCCGTTCCCTCCGCCTTCGCGATGTCGTGGCTCGACTCCACGAGGGTCAGCCAGTTCAGCGCCGCGAATAGCTCCAGCTTATCCCCCGGCTCATCCCGCAACAATCGCACCGCTTCATTCAAGTCCTCCTCCGCCTTCGCCGTATCCCCGATCTTCCAGTACGACCACCCGATGATCCTCAGCAGGTGCGCCTCCACCGGCGGATCCTGCGTCAAACCCGTCCTGATATGCGTGTCCGCATCGTCCAATATGCTCCTCAGTAGCGTGGTGTCATGCCCTTTCGCCGCCTCCGGCGTAATGCTCTGGAACGCATTCTCCAGAAACTGCGCCGTCTCCTCGGTCTTCTTCGCCTCGATCAGCGCCCGCTGCTCCGCCTGCCGCGCCCGCACTGCCGCCACGGCGCACACTATCGCGGCCGCCACTACCGCCGCCAATATCACTCCCGACGCCGCCACCGCCGTCCGGTTCCTCCGCGCGAATTGCCACGCCCCGTACATCTTCGATGGCGGTCGCGCATTCACCGGCTCCGCATCAAGGCAGCGTCGCAAATCCGCCGCGAAATCCGCCGCCGTCCCGTATCGCCGCGCCCGATCCTTGTCCAGCGCCTTCATCGTCACGCTGTCCACGTCTCCGCGCAGCGCCCGGGCCAGCCGCCCCGGCTCCATCCCCCGGTTCCCCGCGATCTCCCTCCGCTCGGCCTCCGCCAGCCCGCTCACCATCGCCGATGGCAGCGCCGGCAGTTCCACCCTTATCCTCCGCCGCGTCTCATCCACGCCTGCCTCCGCCGCGGGTTCCAGCGGCGTCCGCCCCGTCAGCAGTTCATATAGCATCACCCCCAGCGAGTAGATATCGCTCCGCGTATCGATATCCGTCACCCCCAGGTCCGCCTGCTCCGGGCTCATATACGCCGGCGTCCCCAGGAATGGCTCGAACACCGGCGCCCCCGCCACCAGTTCCATCGCAAAGAACGCCCGCCCCGCCTCCGTCGCCCCTGCGTCAAACACACGCGCGATCCCCGGGTGATCCATCACCGCCAGCGCCTGCCGCTCTTTCGCGAAGTGGGCGATCACCCCCCGCGTGTCCATCCCCGGCTTGATCACTTTCACCGCCACCTCCCGCCTTACCGGCCTCAATTGCTCCGCCGCGTACACCACCCCGAACCCCCCCACCCCCAGCTCCCGCGTGATCCGGTAATTCGCCAGCAGCGGCCACCCCATCCCCTCATCATCCCCTGTCTCCGCCTCTTCCTCGTCCCGCTCAATCCCCAGCATCAATAGGCACACCCAGCAATTTCCCCCTGGCGCATCCGGCGCCCGGGTCGCCCCGCATGTCGCGCATCTCAGCAGCTCCGTTTCAATGCCTGGCATGGCCACATCCCTTTCAAAGGTTTGCGCGATCCTATGTTACACCTGTCCCGTTTACAGGCAAAAACTCCCCTCTATTCCGCTATCGCCGCCAGCAGCGCCCGTAGTTCCGCTTCCACTTCCTCCTCATCTGAGACGGTGTGCGCCACCTCGCTCCTCAGCAGCGCCCCGAACCTGCGCCTCATCCGGTGCAGCGCCACTCGCGCAGCCCCCTCGCTCAGGTTCAACCCCGCCGCCTCCTCCGCGTAAAACCGCCCGTCGATCTCTCGCGTCAGGTACGGCGACAATTTCTCAAACAGCGCCTCTTTCCCGGTCCCTTCATACTCCCCCCTCAGCCGTGCCACCGCTGCATTCAGAAGCGTGAACGCCCACCGCCTGTCATACAGCCTCCCGGCATCCTCCCCGTTCGACCCCTCCTTCGCATAGAGCTCCTCCGCCTGCGCACTATCAAGCGGGATCAATGTATGGGCCCCGCCACGCTTCTTCGCTCCCGCCTTGTCCCGCGTATCCCGCAGGAAATTCATGCACGCCGCGAGCAGGAACGACCGGAACTTCCCCTTCTCCCGCCCAAGCGTCTTCAACGCGTTCTTCTCAAACAAATGCTCAAAAAAACTCTGTGTCAGGTCCTCCGCGTCATGCGCCGTCGCCCCCTGCCTACGCAGGAACGCATAAAGCGGGTACCAATACATCCGGCACAGTCTCTCGAGCGCATGCGCCGCCCCTGGCGAGTCCGTGCCCCCCGCCCGGAGCACCACGCTCCACGGCGTCGCAGGAAATCCCCCCTTCTTTTCCACGGCTGCTGCTTCTTCCTTCACGCGCAATTGTTTCTTTTGAAAACTCCACATCATGCCCGCCCCACGCAAGGCGAAATGGCCTCAGAACCCCATCATGCGTTACAACACGCCTCCGCCCGCGACCAGCGGCCCCTGCACCACCACTACAGCCGCCCCCCGCTTCCTCCCAAACAAACCCATCAGCGGCAGCTCGATGTACCGGTGCACCAGCCAGCCCGTCCCAAAACTCACCGCCAGCCCCAGCGCAATCGCGCCCGCCAAGGCCGCCGTGCCGGTCACATGCAGCGCGTTGAGCAACACCGCGACGATGCATAATATAAACGTGTGGCTCAGGTAGGTTGCGTACGAGGCATCCCCGGCGGCAAGCAGCCAGCGCGGCAACCGGCGTCCCACCGTCTCCTCGATCGCCACCGCCCCCAGCACCACGGCGCCGGCGGATAATCCCCACGCCAGCGATCCCCACGGCGCGGGCCAGTCACGCATCGTCATCAATGCCGCGAAGCCCCCTCCAAGCAGCCCCCCGCCCAATAACCTCCCTGGCATCCGCCGCCTTGTGACAAGCTCCGCGATCAGCATCCCGTAGAGGAACTCAATCACCACCGGCGACGCCAGTGACGCCACATCCGGCCATGGGCCCGTTTTTAGCAGCCCCGCCATCGCCAGTCCCGTCAGGCAGGGCGTGAGGAAGGCCACCGGCGCCACATCCAGCGCCAGCGCCGCCGCAAACAGGAGATAGAAGAATACCTCGAAATTCAGCGTCCAGCCGACGGTCACAATCGGGAACAGTCTCCCATTCCCATCCTGCGCCGGGATGAACAGATACGACGCCAGCACCCGCCACCGCATCGCCAGGGTCTCCATCGCCACCCCTTTTTGCGCCCACATCTGGGCAAGCATCAGGGTCGTCGCCGCCCAATACAACGGCACCACCCGCGCGAATCTCCGCGTCAGGAAAACTCCCGCCTTGTTCTCGCGTCCCGCCAGCCCGGGCAGGGAGATCGCCATCACGAATCCGCTGATCACGAAAAATATATCCACCCCCGCCGCCCCGTTGATCCACCGCCACTGATCCGGCCTGTGAATGATCGCCTCCAGCCAGAGCGAGATCGAGTGATGCGTCACCACCAGCCCGGCGGCCACCGCCCGCAGCGCCTGCACGCACACATAATTCTTCCGCGGCGCCCGTTCGGTAATAACTCCCATGTAAGCCCGCAACACCTAGCCGGATATTCCCAATTTACCAGCAGCTAAATCCAAATCCCGAAACCCCTACAACCTCCCCGCCACCTCGCGCTCCCGCTCCTCTACCTCCCTGCCCGCTTCCCGCCGGCCCCATATCAGCCGGAAAACCCCGTAAAATACGAGCCCCACCATCAGCCCATTCGTCCCCGAGAATGAGATGGGGTCAAAAAACACCATGCTCTGATCCCCGCCCAGCAATTGAAATAGCTTCCGCGCCGGGAATAACACCACGCTCCCCGCCGCATCGCACAGCCGCGCCGCCGGGACGGTGTGAAATATCCACACCCCGAACCAGAACGAGTAAAACGACACCCAGCTCAAGACCATCCCCACGAGGATGCAAATGACCAGCGGCAGCGTGCGCGTTTGAAAATTTTTCACAAATGGGCGGGATCAGTAAGCAATTCCCCAGCCACCAACATTAAATGGACCGTCCGCCGAACGCCAGCGCCGCTCGTTCATAATTCCACGCTCATCGACGTTTCCTTCCACTCGCCGCTCCTCAACCCCTCGATTCCCCACTCCCCCACCCGTGTCCGGATCAAGCGCAGCGTCGGATGCCCCACCGCCGCCGTCATCCGCCGCACCTGCCGGTTGCGCCCCTCGCGCAGCGTCAGGGCGATCCACGCCGTGGGGATGCTTTTTCGCTCGCGGATTGGCGGCACCCGCTCCCAGACCTCCGGGTCGGGCTCGAGCCGCTCCACCTGCGCCGGCAGTGTCAGCCCGTCATTCAACTTCACTCCCGCCGCCAGCCGCTCCA
>Ga0302319_10021665_pt1 | contig 11573 bp, 9 predicted proteins | sample Bog_T0_2_FD_203319 | JGI IMG/M metagenome (GOLD analysis project Ga0302319, IMG submission 203319) | Peat permafrost microbial communities from Stordalen Mire near Abisko, Sweden - Bog_T0_2 | ecosystem: Environmental > Terrestrial > Soil > Wetlands > Peat | place: Sweden: Abisko, Stordalen Mire...
AGAACGAGAGCGCATACAGCTCATAGCCCTCGCTCTTGGCGATGGCCAGCACCGTCGCCGAGTCGAGGCCTCCGCTCAACAGCACCACCGCGCGTTTTGCTTGGGTTTCCATAACTATCAATTGGACGGCAAGTCCTCTCCGCCCTTTCCAATATCAATCAATGCCAAGTCAACATTGCTTTCGTCGATCATTGACTCGATGCACTGCTTCAGAATGCCCTTGGCTTCGAGGATAAACTCGATTGCATCGCGCCCGGCGCCGTTGCCGCCCCGATGCGGCGTCACATAATGGGCTTCGGCTTTGACTTGCTCGCGCGCATTGGCCACGGCCACGGCCAAGCCGCATTGCCGCATCACCGCCAGGTCGATCACGTCGTCGCCCACATAGGCGATCTCCTCGAGCGTCACGCCTTCCTTTTCCATGATCGCGCGCACCGGGCGCATCTTGAATGCCTCGCCCTGGTAGACGAATTCCAGCTTCAGATCGCGGGCGCGCATGGCCACCGTCTCGCTGATGCGCTTGGTAATAATGCCCAGCTTCATGCCGCCCAGCCGCGCCAGCGTAATGCCCGCGCCGTCATGCGCGCTGTAGCCCTTGGCTTCCACCATGCGGGTCGTGATGGAGCCTCCGGCCGAGGCGACCGGAACCGGAAGAATCCAGATGCTGCCGTCGGTGAGTACTCCATCCACGTCGAAGAGAATGATTTTGATGCGCCGTGCGCGATCTTCTGCCGAGAGTGCCATGCTTTGATTTTATAGCTTGACGGGCGCCCTGGTCTCGCTGCTTACTTGGGATTCCTATGGCGCGCAAGCGCCGTCTGCCGCACCGCAGGTGCTATGGCACGCAAGCGCCGTCTGCCGCACCGCAGGTGCCTTTCACCAGCACCGCAAAGCGAGGAAAGGCAAAGCTGCCGTTGGCGTCGTCAATCACATTTAACTGGCAGATGTAGGTTCCCGCCTTCAATCCCGCCAGCGGAACATCTAACTCAATAGCCACCGCGTCGCGCCCCTCCACGTTGATCGCGCGCGCCTGCGCCAGCGGCGTCTCATAGACCTTCGTCGCGCCTTGAATCAGCTCCAGGCTGCTTAGAACATTGATTCCAGGTTTAGCTCCCTTGGGCGCATCGGCCGCGGCCTTTTCGCGCGCCGGCGAGTAGATTTCATACAGCAGATACAAGTGCTGATCCTGGCGGAAGACGTGGCTGATATTCGGCACATACTCCTGCCCGTCGCGCACCAGCGGGCTTATCTTCTTGCTGGGCTGGCGCGAGGTGGCCAGCAGAATAGAACTCATTTTAAGCGGCGCCTTCTTCATCTCCGGCAGCGTGATCTCGGCCTCGAAGGAACCCATGCGCCCGGTCTGATTTTCGCGCAAAACAAACTTCAGCCGGTACTTTCCCGGCGGCAGATTGAAGCTGGTGGTGTACTGAATATTCTTCTGCCGCGCCTGCAAGCTCGGATCAAGATTCAGCTTGACGGTTTCGCGCGCGTGGCCGATGGGCCGCCTGGCCTCGTCGATCACCGTGCCGATGATGTCAAGCGTCGCCTTGTCCTTGTCGCCGCCCTTGACAAAGGGAATCTGCGAGCCGGGCACGATCAGCGAAACCGGCACAAAGAAGCGGTTCTCGTCGAGGCGGAAGTACATCGCATCGAGATAGACGGCCATATCGGTGGCCGGCAGGTCGCTGGCTAACTGCTCTTCCAGATCGCGCTCGCGGTCTTCCTTGCCGGCGTGCTGGAAGTCTGCCGGCGCATAGTAGCCGGGCCGGTATTCCAGCTTCACTCCGGGCCGGTTGATCTTGATGGTCAGCTTGCGATAGCGCCCGTCGCGCAAGGGATTCGAGCTATGAAATCCGATGGCATAGTAAGCCGATGTGTCGCGCTGCACCTGCGCAAAGGCCGGAGCAAAGTCATTGGAGTCAAAGAAGGCCTTGCCACCTGTCTCGGAAGAGAGCATACCCATCACTTCCTGCGTGGCGAAGTTAGCGTTCATGTTATTGGTGAGAGTCGCTCCGTTAAAGGAGCCTGTGCCGCGCAGGCTGCCGGTCGATGCGTCGCCCAGCGGCGAGATAGCCTGCAAACCGCGCGTATCCACGCTGTAGATAGCTAAATTTGCGCGCACCGCCGCGTTCACCGCCGACCGCAGCGAAGCCTGATTCTCGATGCCGTCGCGCGAGATGCCGCCGGAAAAGTAAAGCAGCGACTTCTTTTCAGTAATCTTTTCCAGCGACTTCGAGATCGCTCTGAGCGCAAATAACTCGCGGTCGGTGTTGAGATCGTTGTACTCGCTTTCGTCGGGCGTGTAGCCGGTGGTATCTTCCACCTGGTTCGAGTTATCTGTCGCTCCCTGGGCAAAGCCCTGCCCTTCGGTGCCGTTGTAGACGCCGACCTCGTTGATCAGCGCGTTCTTGTCAGCGGTAAAATCCTGATCAACCTTGAGCGTGTCGCCTAGCGAAACCAGCGCAACCAGATCGGCGGGCTGCATCTTCGCGCGCAAAAAATCCTGCGCCGCGTTGACGCTGCGATCCAAATCTTCGGGCTGCATCGAAGTCAGATCAAAAAACATTACAATCAATCGATGATTGCGCAGTTCTTCGGGCTTGGCGACGACGGCGGCCTTGTTGCCGCTGCCGGTTGCGCCCGCGGCCAGTCCGCTGATGGTGGCTTCGTTGAGCGGAGTGGCCATATCGACAGTTTCAAAATCAAAGGTGGAGATATGCTGCTGCTTGCCGTTCTCAGAGATGCTGAAGTCGCTCTGCTTGAGGCCGCGCACCACCTCGCCGGTCTTTGCATCGCGCGCCACCACGTTAGTCAGCACCAGGTCGGCATTGGCTTTGAGCACAAAGCCGCCCTGCGGCGTGTTCGTCACCTGCGCGGGCGCCAATGTTATCCCCTGCAACAGCAGCGCCAGCGCTGCAAACAGAACTCCGATTCTTTGCGCCCAACTGACCATGAAGATCCTTCCATCGTTAGCTAACTGACCCAATAACTCCGCTAGAACCTGAAACTCGCGTTGAATTGAAACGACCGCATGGCGGCTGCCGAAAGCACCTGCCCGAAGGTAGGAGAAGCCATGTTCGTATCGACGCCAGCGTACTGCACGGTGTTAAAGACATTGTTGGCCGTGGCGCGCAACTCCATGCTGCGCGTGTCGCCCATTTGCATGGTTTTGGACAGCGACATATTGTTGGAGACAGTGCCTGGCCCAGGGATGGAGTGGCGCGAAGCGGTGCCATAAGCGCCTGTGGGCGCGGCAAAGGCCGCGGTATTGAACCATTTTTCCTTCGAGCCGCCGCCAGCGGTGAGCGAGCTTCCCGGCACACGATCGGGGCGCAGCGTTCCGGCTGTCCCGTTGGCCACGTCCGCCACCGCCGCCTGGTAACTCGGCGTCAGCGGCGCACCGGTGGCGAAGGTATAACTGCCTGAGATCGAAAATCCCTCCAGAATATGCGAGCCAATGCCGCTGGTAACCCATAACTTATCCTTGCCAAAGGGCAGCTCGTAAAGATAATTGCCGGAAATCCGGTGGCGCACGTCGAAGCTGGAGTTACCTTCCTCGGCCTTCAGGTCTTGCCAGTTTTGCGCCACCACGGTCGAGGTTCCGCCCACCGAACCGGCATCATCGATGGAGTGCGAGTATTGATAGTTAGCGCCCAGCGAAATGCCGCTGCTCAGCCGCTTGTTTACGCGCAATGTTCCCGCGTTGAACCGAGAAAAAGCCGCGGATTGCTCATAGTTGAAGATATGGCTGTTAGTCGAGGGGCGCGGCGCGCTGGTAACATCCAGGTTGCTGCCCTTCGAGCCGTTGTAACCCACATTCAAAACAACGCCCCAGGGCAGCGTCTTCTGGATGTCGATATTCCAGGCCTGCACATAAGGCAGTTGATAGTGCGGGTCAAGTTCGTAACTGCCGGGCGTCGCCGTGGTGGCCGCCGGGCAGAATCCATTGGCCAGAGTAAGCGCGATGCAAGCGGAGCCGGCCTCGTTCGTCTGTTCGTTCACAAACGAAGGGTCATTGGCCATTGGCTGGCGCGCCATCGTCGTGGCAAAAGTTGCGTATTGGTTTACCGTGTAATTCATTCCATAACCGGCCCGCAACACAGTTTGTTTGGGCAGCCGCAGCGCCATCCCCAGGCGCGGCGCCAAAGCTTTGTGAAAGGGAAATACCAGCGAGTCAGGCAGGCGGCCGCTCGATGAGTTACCGCCCGGCGCAACCTCGTTGGGAGTGCCGGTAAATCCCGCACCCGGATCAGTATCCACCATCGCCAGGTGGTTGAACTTCTCGGTATAGGGAGCGAAGTACTCGTAGCGCAAGCCATAGTTCAGGGTAAGATTGTTCGTTGCACGCCAGTCATCGGTGACATAGGCGTCAAAGACATTGTCGCGCAAATAACTCTTGCCCGCGTCCGCGTCAATCGTGGTCTCCTGCGGCAGGCCCAGCAGCAAATCCGCCAGTGACGAGCCGGTCGTCGCATCGTGCGCCGCATCCTCGGTGAACAAGCCGGTGAAGGTAAAAGTTCCCGTGGCGTTGGAGCCGCCGAGAAAGTCGCGATGCACACGGCGATAATCGCCGCCGAAGCGCAGATTGTGCTTGCCGTGAATCCAGCTCAGCGTCTCAGAGAACGATATCGTCTGCGAGAGCGACAAACTCGGCTGCCTCTCACTGAGTCCCGTGATGTTACTCAGTACCACATTGGGCAGTCCGTAGTTGAGCGGCGAGCTATCGGTGCCCGTGACGCCGACCGCGTTCGCAATATCTGTCTTATTCGTGAAATAGTTGGTTGCCTGGCTTGTGCTGCGATTCCAGTTAGCGTTGAATATATTAGTGATTTTCTTGTAACCCACGGTGTAACCAGCTTGCACGCTGTTCGAGTTTGATGAGCTATTTCCTCCCAACTGCGGAAAGATGTTTACATTCTCCGAGTCCGAATCGCTCCAGTTGTAATTGACGTTGATGCTTTGGCGCAGGCCCTGGTTCTGCGTTCTGCGTCCGCCGCCGTATCCACCCCGGCTGCCCATCAGAGTCGCGTTCTTGCCCAGGCTGCGCATATAGCGCACGCCGGCCTGCGTCGAGTTCGACTGCGCGGTGGTCAGCAGATGATAGTTCTGTGTGGTGCCGGGAAGGTTCGGGTAGGGTATGTAGGGAGTGCAAGGCGTGAGGCTCGTAGTTGGGCAGAGCAGCGCGTTTGCCGCCGCCGCAATGCTGCCGCTGACTCCGCCGGGAATGATATTGCCGGCGAAGGGCTGGCCGGTCGCGGGATTGTAGATTACCGGCAGCCCCGCAGCGCTGAAGTCGCCCTCGCGCTCGGCTTCCGTCGGCACCGTCGCATACTCGTCCAGCGGATTGGAACTGCGCGAGCCGCTGACCGTAAAGAAGATGGTGTCTTTGCCGCTGGGTTTGGTGAAGTGCGGCAGGTATGGCGCCGTCATCAGGGTAACGCCGAAGCGGTTGGTGCCAGAGGCCGGCTGCTGCTGCGACTGGCCGTGCAGGGCAAATGGCTCCGCGTTCAGCGCCGCATTGCTGCCCGACCAGAAAACCGAGCCGTGGGGCTGGCCGGGATTGAAGCCGCGGAAGTTGCCGCGTCCGCCACCGCCCGGTCCGCCAAAACCACCACCGCCAAAACCACCACCGCCGAAGCCGCCCGGTCCTCCAAAGCCGCCCCCAAAGCCGCCTCCGTCAAAGTTCCCGCCGCCTTGCGCGCGCATCGTCTCCATTGCGTCGCGCATACGGTCCGTGTCAACTCCGGCCATCGGAGAGACCGCGCCGGCCTGGCCGCTGATGGCTACTGAATCGCCGCTGAAGTCGGAGTTGCCGGCAATCGAAGGCAGCGCCGCGCCGGCTGCGCCAGCGGAGCCAGTCTGACTCTCGGTATCGGCGGTCAGCACACTCGACAAGTTCAGGTTTTGCGCGCCGCTCACACCCAACTGCTGAATCACCGACGGAATCACGCGCTCGCTGGCGGTCTCGCTCTGCTGCTGCGCCGCCGCCCGCGAGGCCAGCACCAGCTCAAAGCTCACAGTCTTGTCGTGGCTGGACGCATTGAGCAGCGCCTCCTGCGCGCCGGCGGCAAAGCCCGCAAACTGGGTGCGCAGAACGTAACGGCCATTCTGCGGAATCGTGAGCGACCACGCGCCGGTGATGTCGGTGGTGGTGGAAAACCGCTTGCCGGTGAGCGTATTCTGCGCGGTCACGGTCACGCCCGGCAGGGGAATATTGCCGCTCTTGACCACGCCGTGCAGCTTTCCGCCAACCGCCTCTGGCGCGGCTGCATTCTGTGGAGACGGCTCACTGGCTGCTGGCGACTGAGCCAGTGCGGCGAGGCCGCCAACCACAAAGATTCCCGCCACAACTGCCCATCGAATGGCATTTCGCCGCATGGACGCTCCCTGATAATTGCACTCGTGTTCATTCAGACGCTAAAACCGGCGCGAAGGTTTACTGTATTCGGCTCGGGCGCAAAGATGGCCGCCCTATCCTGGCGCCAGAATTACCAAAGGCTGAATAACCGCTTGCATTTCCGCTCCGCCTATGTTAACTCTTATGTTAATAATCTTTTGATTGCTACCGCGCAAGTAAACTCCGGCAGCCATCCGAAAGGACGCTTCCCATGATGAACATAGGCACTGCCATCCGCACTCACCGGCTGCAAAAAGCGCTTTCCCAGGGAGACATCGAAAAGAAAACGGGCCTGCTGCGCTGCTATATATCGCGCGTAGAGAACGGCCATACGGTGCCTTCGCTCGATACCCTGTCGAAGATCGCCCGCGCCCTTGATCTGCCCATCACCCAGTTCTTCGCCGACGACTCGATGGGCCGGCAGAAGAACCTGCCCAAGCTCTCTGACGAGGAGTTGCGCTTTCTCACCCAGATTCGCCGCTACTCCACCAATCTGAACGAGAGTGACCGCAAGCTGCTGCTGGCTATGGTGAAGAAGTTCGCCGCTACGGCAACGCGGTAAAGCCAGTGGTCAGTCTGAGGAATTATTACCGCGGAAACTGGGCCAGATAGAAACCGAAGAGCACTAGCACCCCCACCACGATCCCCACGGAGATGCGCAACCGCTGCACGAACAGCGTCCGGGGCGAGCCGATCCGGGGAACCATCGGAGCCGCAAAGAGCAAGCCGCAGAGAACGCCGCCCAGGTGAGCCGAGTTGTCGATGCTGACGCCGGTATGCGACACCACCACACCAAGGCTGACAGTAAAGCCGATGACCAGGTTGATGCCGGCAAAGTAGATCACAGACTTGCGCAGCCTTTTCAGCTCAGAGGGCGGTACCGGCAGCCGGTGCGATTTAAGCAGGATAATCAGCGCTCCGGCGATGCCGAAGACTGCGCCCGATGCGCCCGCGCCAAAGGGAAAAACGCCTAAATCGTGCGTTGTAGACCAGATCGGAAAGTTTCTCGACCAATTGTAAAAAGTGGACAGCAGATTGCCCGCTGCGCCGGTGAGAATGTAAACCGCAAGCACGCCCGCCGAACCCATCAGCGGCTCGGCCAGCAAGCCTAGGTTCCACAGGCACCACATATTCAGTCCCAGGTGAATCCAGCCCACATGCACAAACATCGCGGTGACGATGCGCCACCACTCGCCGGAAACCAGCACGGAACCGGCGTTGTCAGCCCCCCAGTGGAGCAATTGGTCGGCAGTCGGCCCCCAAATGCTTACTCCGCGCACCGTCATCGCCAGAAAAACAAGGCAGTTGATGCCCACCAGCACGTAGGTAGCCGGCGCGTAGGACCACGAGGGTCGCTGCCGGCGAACCGGGGGAGGCGGCGGAGTGTAACCGGCTTCAGGTGGCAGAAACTCCGGCTCGGATGCGCGGGGGGAACTTCCCATCTCTTGATTTTAATGCATTTCCAGCAACCATGCGGACGGTAGCACTCCACGCCAGCAGAGCCGCTGCGGTTGATCGGTTTTCCAACTCCCGGTTCTCAGCACACTGTGGCCGCGAGCCTCGACCGGCAACCGCTCCGCGCTGTATAGTTTGCAGCATGAAGCACATCGCCTTTGCTCTCGTTCTGTTATTTTCCGCCGCCCTCGCGGCGCAGTCGTTCACCGTTACCTTTCCCAGGGAAGTGAGCGCGCAGCCGCTGGATGGACGGCTGTTGCTGGTGCTCTCCACCGACCCCAGCGACGAGCCGCGCAACCAGATCGACGACACGCCGCGCTCGCAGATTGTCTTCAGCCTTACCGTCGATAGCTGGCGGCCTGGCCAGCCCGCCGTGGTGGATGCATCCGCCTGGGGCTATCCGATTCGCAGCCTCAAGGACGTGCCTCCGGGCGAGTATTTCGTCCAGGCCGTGCTCAACAAATACGAGACCTTCCATCGCGCCGACGGCAAGACAATCAAGCTGCACATGGACCAGGGCGAGGGCCAGCACTGGAATCTCTCCCCCGGCAACCTGATTTCGACGCCGCGCAAGCTCACCGTGCAGCGTGGCGGCGCGACCATTGCCATTGCGCTCAACAAAATCATTCCGCCCATTCCCGCGCCGGTTGACACCAGATATATCCGCCATATCCGCATCCAGAGCGCTGTGCTAACCAAATTCTGGGGAAGGCCAATGTATTTGAGCGCCATCGTCCTCGTGCCTGAGGGCTTCGACGAGCACCCCGAAGCGCGCTTTCCGCTGATGATCTTCCACGATCATTTTGTCGGCGAGTTTGGCAACTTCCGCACCACGCCGCCCGACCCGAATCTCAAGCCCGACTACAGTGAGCGTTTTCATCTGGCCGACTATAACCGCATTCAGCAGGAGGAGGCGTACAAGTTCTATCAGCAGTGGATCGCGCCCGGCTTTCCGCGCTATCTGGTCGTCAAGATTCAGCACGCCAACCCTTACTATGACGACTCCTACGCGGTGAACTCGGCCAACGTCGGCCCCTACGGCGACGCCATTGAGAACGAGCTGATTCCCGCCATCGAAAAGCAGTTTCGCGCCATCGGCCAGGGGTGGGCGCGCTTCACGTATGGCGGCTCAACCGGCGGCTGGGAGGCGCTGGCCGTGCAGCTCTTCTATCCCGGCCACTACAACGGCGCCTTTGCCGCCTGCCCCGACCCCATCGACTTTCACGCCTTCACCAATATTGATTTATACAACGACAAGAACGCCTTCTACCTGGAGGGCGCGCACAAGCGCGAGGCGCAGCCGGCGATGCGCGACTATCTCGGCCACACCACCATCACCACCGAGGAGATCAACGGCTACGAGCTGGCGCTGGGCGATCACGGTCGCTCGGGCGAGCAGTTCGACATCTGGCAGGCGGTCTACGGGCCGGTGGGCGAGGACGGCTATCCGCAGCCGATCTTTGATAAGGTAACGGGCGAGATCGACCACAAGGTCGCCGACTATTGGCGCCAGCACTATGATCTGGAGGCGATGCTCGAAGGCAATTGGGCGAAGCTGGGGCCGGAGCTGGTGGGCAAGATTCACATCTACGTCGGCTCCGATGACACATACTTTTTGAACGACGCCGTCTATCGCATGGAAGACTTTCTCAACGCGACAAAGAATCCGGCTTATGGCGGCGAAGTGACCTATGGCACGCGCGCCGAGCACTGCTGGAACGGCGATCCCACGCTGCCCAACGCCTACTCGCGGCTGCACTACAACACGCAATACCTGCCCCAAATTATGGAGCAGATCCGGAAGACCGCGCCGCCAGGAGCCGACCTGACAAGCTGGCGCTATTGAAGCAGATCGACCTCCGCCACGCTTCTGTCATGCAAGATCGGTAGCCCAATTCACGGTTGCCTGAAGATATTTCACCTGGGCAAAGGCATTGTCATTGGTCACCAGCACCGCGCCCTGCGCAAGGGCGTGGGCGGCAATCAGCAGAGCCATATTTTCCAGGGTCTTGCCGGCAGACTCCATCTTGGCTCTCAGCGTGCCATAGGCCTTGGCCTCTTCGCTTCCCCACGGCAGAATCTTGATTGCAGCGAGAAACCATTCCATGCGCTCGCGCAGCGCAACGGCCTCCGGCCGCTTGGCCAGTCCAAAGCGTATCTCCGCCTCGGTAATCGCCGAGAGGCAGACGATCTCATCCTTTGCAAGGTTGAGCATCCGCGCGCGGGCGGCCTGGGAGTGGCCCTTGGCGATATAACTCACCATATTGGTGTCGAGCATATAAAGGGTATTCATAACTCAGGCCGCACTTGGGCCAATCCCTGGGCGCGATCCGAAGCAGAAAGGAAATCCTCCGGCACACCCACCGCATCGAGCGCGGCGAAGATCTCTTCCAAACTTGCCGGCGCTTGCGAGAGGATCAGGTCTCCATTCCTCGGATCGCGGCGTATATAAACTTCGCTCGCCGAGAAGCGGAACTCAGCCGGGATGCGGACGGCTTGGCTCCTTCCGCTCATAAACACCTTTGCTTTTTCAAGAAGAGCCATCCCTCACCTCTGCTATATAGCGTGATATATAGCAGAGACAATGTCAAGCTGTTTTCACAAAAGGCTTGCGGCTGCGCGGCCGGCTTGCCGTATGAATCTCCTTCGCCCGCTCCAGCGCGCTGCGCGTAAGATAGCTCTCATGAGCTGGATTGGATGGGCGCTTCTCTCTGCTTGCTTTGCCGCCGCCACCGCCCTGCTGGCCAAGGTGGGCGTGGCTCATGTTGACTCGAACCTGGCCATGGCCCTGCGCACCAGCGTAGTGCTTGTCTTTGCCTGGGCCATCGTCTTCGCGCTGGCCAAACCGGGAGTAGGCGGGTTGGCCGAAATTCGCTCCCTCGACCGCCGCACCATGCTCTTCCTCGTGCTCTCCGGCCTCGCCACCGGCCTCTCTTGGATCTGTTATTTCCGCGCCTTGCAACTCGGCCCAGCCTCGCGCGTAGCCCCGCTCGACAAGCTCAGCGTCCCCCTCGTCATCCTCTTCGCATGGCTCCTGCTCGGCGAAAAACTCACCCCGCCCACCCTCATCGGCGGCCTGCTCATCACCGCCGGCGCCGTCGTCATCGCGCTGGGATGAGCGGCCGCGCCCTGGTAACGTCGTTTCTCTAAATCGAAGATTTCGGAGGGAGCAGGGGGTTTCAACCCCATAAGAAAGAAGCGGAGGGAGCAGGGGGTTTCAACCCCCTGAAGAGAGCAAATCTACGCGGGGCCTTCAGGCCCGGGCCTTTACAAAATCTCTGTCATCCTGAGCGACGCGCAGCGGAGTCGAAGGACCTGCGGTTGCTTTTTCAGGCGGGTGTCCCATGTCTGGCTTTTCAGGGTATTCTATCGCTGGCTTCGTGCGATCCCAGTCCCAAAAGCAGAACCTGCCAAAAAATGCGAACGCCAAAAAACATGAAAGAAGGCTCTTGATGCTTATGCGCAAACTCCTGCCGATCTGCCTCCTCGCTGTCGCCGCCGCCCAAAGCCCCGTTCCCGTGAAGATAGGGAGGGATATTAATCCTCCGAGGCTTATTCATCAAGAAGCCATTGAAGTTACGCGCGAAGCAAAGCAAAATCGCGTCGCCGCCGATTTCCTGGTGGACTTTATCATCGATGAATATGGCGTGCCGCAGGACGTGCTTTTGAACAAAAGACATGGCTATGGCTCGGATGAAAAGGTCGTGGAGGCCGTCAGGAA
>Ga0302319_10021666_pt1 | contig 11573 bp, 10 predicted proteins | sample Bog_T0_2_FD_203319 | JGI IMG/M metagenome (GOLD analysis project Ga0302319, IMG submission 203319) | Peat permafrost microbial communities from Stordalen Mire near Abisko, Sweden - Bog_T0_2 | ecosystem: Environmental > Terrestrial > Soil > Wetlands > Peat | place: Sweden: Abisko, Stordalen Mire...
CTAGCAGTTGGCCGAACTGCCGCTCCAGCGGCGCGGTCACCGTAGTCGCCATCACATCCGGGCTGGCACCTGGATAAAAGGTAAGTACCTGAATGGTGGGGTAATCAACCTCCGGCAAGGCAGAGACCGGCAATTGAATATACGCAACAATACCCACCAGAAGAATGGCGGCCATCAGCAGCGCAGTCGCGACAGGACGCTGGATGAAAGGCCTGGATGGATTCACGGAGTGTTGCCCTCTGCTGCATTTGCCGGCTGTGCCTGCTTCGAAACGACGACCTTGCTTCCGGCTTGCAACTTATCGAAGCTGCTGGTGGCCACAACTTCGCCGGGGCTGATTCCCTGCGCCGCCGTCATGCCGCCATCCGATATTCCCGTCTTGATGGTACGTACGCTCGCCACGCCCTTCGCAATCACATAGAGGAACTCGACCTGTCCATTGTGTTGCACAGCCGCGGTGGGAATCAGTGTGACGCCCTGGAGCGTATTCACCAGCAATCTTGTATTGACAAACTGATTCGGAAACAGAGCGCCATTCTTGTTATCGAAGAGGGCGCGCAACTTCACCGTTCCCGTCGTTGTGTCTATCTGGTTATCAATGGTCTGCAGCTTGCCCGATGCTATCTTTGTGGTTTGAGAGCGATCCCACGCATCGACAGGCAGCGAATGGATCTGCCGCATGCGCGCCTGCACCTGCCCCAAACTGTCTTCGGCCAGCGCGAACACTACGGTAGTTGGCTGAACCTGTGTGATGACCACCAGAACGGCACTTCCAGATGACTGCACTACGTTTCCGGGGTCCACCAGGCGAAGGCCTGCCCGGCCGGCAATCGGCGCGGTAATCTGGCAGTAGCTGAGTTGCACTCGGTCATAATTCACTGTGCCTTGATCGTTCTTCACCGTGCCCTTGTCCTGCAGCACGATCTTTTCCTGGTCATCAAGCAGTTGCTTGTTGATGCTGTTGCGCGCCCACGCTGTCCGGTATCGATCCAGATCCATCTCAGCCTGCGCCAGAATGCTGGTGTCGCGTTCCAGCGCGCCTTCAGCCTGTAACAACACTGCCTGGTAGGGTCGCGGATCGATGTCGATCAGAGCATCCCCTTTTTGAACGAATTGCCCCTCGCTGTAATGCACTGCGGTCAGCACTCCGCTGGCCTGCGCGGTAATGGAGGCGGTGTAGACCGGAGTCACTGTGCCAATGGCATCAAGGTAGATACCGATGTCACCCTTTGTGGCCGTGGCTACCGTCGCGGTGACAGATGGCTTGACGGCAGCCAGCGCGCTCTTGGCAGCCGCTGCCTTTACCTCGTTCTGGTGGACAGCCATAATCACGATCATGGCCAGAAGCAGCAGCAGGAGCAGGCTTGTCCATAGAATCCAACGCCTTCGATACCAGGGAAGCGGCGGAGACAGCTGATGAGCCGCGCCAACGTGCTGAACACCGGAATGTGCTTCATACTCAGACATACAGGACTCCGCGCCCAGGCAGTTGGCTATGCGCTCCCATAGAATTGCTGAAATCCGAGGCAATAGTATGCTCTGTTTTGCTCAATCGAAGAACCTTCGCAGACATATCCCGGACAATCACTTGCGGAATATCTCTTTCTTGCTGAAACTTCCTATTGATGCTCCTGAGCTTCAAGCGGCTATGAGATGAGCAAAACGGCACAGACGGCTGCCTGAGCCACTCGGTATGATGGGGAGAGCTTGAGTGTTGCAGTCCTTCACAGTGGTTTTTCCTGGGCATTCATTTATCACGACGGGCAAACCGTTCAGATCGGGGCAATACGTTGCAGAACACACATGCTCAAATTGCTTTTGACTGCGCCGCTTTTCTTGCCAAGGCGGGGCTGGGGCGCGTAATCGTTGAATTGGCGCCTAAAGCAACTTTCTTCACTCAGGGAGATGAGGCCGACACCATCTTCTATCTTCAGGCAGGTCGGGCAAAACTAACGGTTATCTCGAAGAATGGAAAGGAAGCGACAATCTCGCTCCTTTCTGTTGGCGACTTCGTCGGAGAAGAATCGCTGGCGTCCATTCCAGGCTTGCGTCTAGCCACGGCCTCGGCTGTCAACTCTTGCATTGCGCTCAAGATCACCAGGGATGAAATGACCCGCGTGATGCATGATGAGCCAGCCTTCGCGGACTTCTTTTTGAAATTCATGCTGGGCCGCAGCATGCGAACCCAGGCGGATCTGATTGATCAGCTTTTTAATTCCAGCGAAAAACGTCTCGCAAGAATTCTCCTTATCATGGCGGAATTTGGCAAGCCCGGCGAACCAGACACCTTCATTCCCCCCATTTCGCAGGAGACTTTAGCGGAGATGATCGGAACAACGCGTTCGCGGGTGAGCTTCTTCATGAACCGCTTCCGCGCGCTCGGTTATATCAATTACAACGGACGCATTCAGGTGAATAAGTCCCTGCTCAACGTGGTGCTTCTCGACCAGTTGCCAGAGCACAACGCGCAAAAACCTCCCCTTCCTGTAGCTGTAGCCGTGATAACGCCCGTTCTTCCCACGGTTGAAGTTGTCGAGAGCTAACTTGCATCTGGACTACGGCGGCACGGCCTGATCCTATCGGCCATGCGCCTTGCTTTTTCCTGCTGCAAGCGAGGCAAACAATGGATAAGATGGTGGATCGAGTATCCAGCCGCTATTGCCGACGAGCATGAACAACATATCGTTCCGGGGCCGCGCCTATATAGTGAAATGGATAACAGGTCACGAGAGTTAGACCGGATTCAGTTGTAGGGGATACGATTCCGCCGTCGCCCGGCGCAGTAATCTGAATCCAGTCAACCTTGTATCTGGCAATTCCATCAACGGTCTGAAGAAGAATCTCGTCATCTCTGTGAATGTCTTTCAGGCCGCGAAAGAATGTATCCCGGTGGCCGGCAATTCCAATGTTTCCACTCTCGCCAGGGAGCGCCGTCCCTTCAATGTGCCCTGCACCCAGCCGCAATGTTTGCGGCGTGGTCCCTTGCAGGACTATCACCGATACTCCAACACTGGGAATCTCAATTCGGCCCAGAACATCCCCTTCTTTAACTGGATGCCTGGCCGGAATGATTGTGTGCTGCTCGTCCGCGTGTATTTGCTTTTCCAGCGTGTGGCTTGCAGACTTTTGAAATTGCCACGCATTCAACAGCGTAAGCGCAACATAGGCAAGCGCAAGAACGCCTGCGAACATGAGAATGCGCCGCGTCCAGCGCATGAACCGCCGGCTCCGCGTTGTGAACATCTCTTGCTCGGTAATGGAAGTCATGGCCGTCCGTTCGCAGTTCCGGTGAGCAGCAATGGCAGAGAGTAACCAGCTCGGGTGCGGACCGACAAGCGGCCGTGCGCCGGTGAGCTGACCTTCACTTCCACGCTTCGATACCCCCCATCCAGCAGTGGAATCGCAGGAACATAGGCCAGCGTGTACTGATTGCGTATATCCCGTGCGATCCCTTCGCAGATGGCTGCGATCTCCTTGGATGTCGCCGGAAAGAATGCTTCGCCGCCGGTCTCTTTGGCAAATCGCTTGAGTACGTCCGGGTTCTGATCGCCATCCTGCTCATCGAAGATGCCGATTGTGTAAATGATTGCATCGGAGGCCTTGGCCATCGCAATCACCTGGGCAAGGCTGCGCTTGCTCGCATTGTCGCCGCCGTCGCTGATGACGATCAAAACCTCCTTGTCGCATTTGCCTAGCTTGAGATGATCGAGGGCCGTGGCGATGGCATCGTAAAGCGCGGTCTCGCCGACTGTGTTAATTGAGGACAGCGCGCGCTGCAACAGATCTCGCTGGTCGGTGAACGGAAGGCCAGCCGGCAAGCCATAGGCTACATGCTCATTGAAGTTAACCACAAACATATGGTCCCGCGGATTGCTTGATTGAGCAAAGTTGAACCCCGCTGCAATCACATCCGCGCGCTTCGGTTTCATGCTTCCGCTGTTGTCGATCACCAGGCCAACCATGACCGGAATATCTTCATGGCTGAAGTGCTTGATCGGTTGCAAAACATGATCTTCGTAAACCTGAAAATCGTCTTTGACAAGTCCGGAGACAAGCGCATTGTGGTGATCCAATACGGTCGCGCTCAAGACAACCAGATTTGCATCGATGCGCAGCGTGTAGTCGGTCGATTCATATTGCGCGGAAGAGTCATTCTGCGATGAAGCCGCATCCGGCAGAGAAATTAAAGCGGCAAGAGCCAGCAGGAAAAGCACATGAGCCGCCAATACCATGCGCGGACCGTGATTGATATCGGACGCTGTTTTTTTCGTCATCTGGCTGATCCTTGATAGTATTTCGATGTTCTTCAATAACGGACCGGCGTTTGTGCTTTGGCAAACAAATGGGGCGATACTCTGCCGCATCGCCTCATTCATCAGCTTGTCCCGGCCAACACAATGGCCGGGAGGGTACATGAAGAGAAGACTGGATTAGATGGTCTTCTTGGCAAACCCGGACAATAACAATCCGGCGCCCAGCAGCATCATTCCGCCCAGTCCAATCAATCCAAGATTGCTGGCAGTCTTCGGCAGAGCCGCGACCTCGACGGGGGCCGCTACTACAGCAGGCTCCGGAGGCGCTTCAACCACTTGGGCCGTTTCAACAATCTCTCCCTTGGGGGTAACCGCTTCAACCGGGACAGTATTCAGAACCTCGATCGGCGCTGCGGCAAGCACGGCGGGGGTCGAAAGCACTGTTTCGTTTGTCTCAGCAGCCAGTTGGATTGCCTTGGGCCTCTCGTAAACAAACAAGTCACCCCATTGGCGCCCCGGATAGAACCATGCCTTCAATGCCTCAGGCTCACCGGCAGGCCGCTCACGGAATGTGATCACGGTTTTGTCGGTAGCCTGCAAGCGAAAGTTGGCGATTGCCACGATGGTTGTGAAGATATGGCTTTCATCCTGGTTCCAGATTTGCACGATATGGCGGTCCGCAGGTGAATCCAGAAGCTTGAAAACATAAGTCCCAGCCGGCAGTGTCTGGGCGCCTACGCCCGGTACTTCGACTGGCCCGCTGAAGGTGACAACAGTTTTTCTGTTCCATTCGTCGGCCTTTGCGTTCGGCGCGGCGAGTACACAGAGCACGGTGAGGCAAAGTCCTGTACCCAAGCCTTTGAGCAGTGTCATTGTTTCTCCATTTGATTCTCCGACTCACTCGCACGGCGGTTGTTATGCGGCCTCTCATGTTGTCGGGTTCACAAGAGTTCGCACGCCGGAGACTCCGGCAGCCTTCTATCCCGTGGCGTGTACTGAATTCCAGTATTTCCGATCGATCATGCGATAGCTGACCAATATTGACCTGTCGCGAGAAATCCAGAGGGCGCGACTAGGATATTATCCTGTGCGCTCTATTGCTCAGACTAAGAAGATACTAGCGACTAGAGTCAAAATTGTAAGGGTAGATAGATGCCGGACTCGACATAGTGGCGGGCATTCATGATCGGACTGAACCCCTTATGGTGGCTGCTGTTGCCGGACGATTCTTTACGGCTGCACCCAGCGTCCAATGCAGTTTCAGCCATCGCAGACACATTAAAGGAGATTCTTTATGCGCGGACTCAAAACACTACTCGTTACAACAGCTTTGGCTGTAGGCTTGGCCCTGGCGCCAGCGGCCCAGGCGCAAATCGTAGTCGGCATCGGCATTCAACCGGTATGCTCCTACGGCTACTATGACTATGCTCCGTACGCCTGCGCGCCTTATGGCTTTTACGGGCCGGGCTACTTCTACAACGGTATCTTCCTGGGCATGGGCCCGTGGGCAGGCTGGGGCTATGGCCACGGCTGGGGCGGCCATCGCTTCAGCAACGGCGGCGGCGGTAGCTATCGCGGCGGCGGCGGAGCCATGGCCAATCGCAGCAGTTTTGCGCGCGGCGGCGGCGGAGCACGCGGCGGGACAGGGGTTCGCTCCGGTGGTGGGGCGGTTCGCTCTAGCGGCGCAGCGGTCTCTCGTGGCGGAGCGGCGCGCCCCGCGGCAGGACACGCCACAGTTTCTCATGCCAGCGTAAGCCACGCATCCGTTTCGCGTGCGAGTGGTGGTGGCGGACATGCCGGTGGCGGCGGCGGACATAGCGGCGGCGGACGCCGGTAACCAATTGCTGTTGCGTTAGACAGCGGATGAAACGAGAAGCGGCGGAGCTTAACGGCTCCGCCGCTTTGCGTTTGCAGCAGCATCTTGAACGCCCATTGTGAGCCGATCGACTAAATCTTTCAGCGACAGGCTCTTTTTCCATAATGACCGCTATCTGCTTCGATAGAGTGAGCAATATTGATCTGATTTTTGCGCTCGCGTATGCGAGACTATAGCCGGAGTTTCTGTAGATGTATGCTGCCATATGCTCATTTTTTCCGAGCGTGCTAGCTATGCTCTGCCTGCCAAGAGCTTGATCACCGCTGATGACCCAGTCCAGCTTGTGGCTTCTTCATTGTCTATGCCAGCAATAATCGGCCATCCGCGAATGCAAGTAGCCGGCCAAGCGGTTCCATGCAAGCCCCGGCTCACTCCCTGACAAGCGCTGGGTTGCCGTCCTCCGGAAGGGAGTGACTGATTACGATGGAATACTCGAAATTAGAATCGCTGCTGCGCCAGATGATCCTGGTTCCCATGGGGATCACGGCCGCCCTGGCGATCCTGTTGTTGTGGGAGACCTTCGATCTGAACCGATCCTTGCAATCGGTTGACCACACCGATCAGGTTCTCGATCAATCCGGCCATCTGCTCACGTTATTGGTCGATATGGAATCCGGCACCCGCGGCTACATCGCCACCGGCGACGAGAGCTTCCTTCAACCCTATCAAGAGGGCGCAAAGAGACTCGAACCCGAATATCAGGCCCTGTATGGAATGGTGGACGTCAATCTTCCCCAGCAGCAGCAGCGGCTGAAGGAGATACATGCCGGCTATCTGGAGTGGGAAGGGTACGCGAGCACGATTATCTCGCTTCGCCGTGCAGGAAAAGCCGACCCCACTCTCTATGAGAACCAGCAAGGAAAACTCAGAATGGATGTTCTGCGAGGGCAGATTCTGAAGTTTCAAAACGTGGAAGCCGGATTGCGCATCGAACGGGTTCAAGCCGCGCACCTGCGATGGATCGTAATGGTGATCAGCTTCCTGGGCCTGGGTCTGGGCGTGGGAGCCTTCCTGGCCCTCTTCATGCGCTTCAACGTGGAAAACCTGGGCACCAAGCTGTTGCAGAGCGAAGAGCGATGGACAGCGACTCTGGGCAGCATTGGCGAGGCGGTCATCGCCACCGACGCCGAGGCTCGTGTTACCTTCCTCAACCCGATTGCCGCCTCTCTCACCGGATGGTCAATGGAGGAGGCCTCAGGCCAGCCGATCGGGAAGGTCCTCAATCTCATCAATGAAAACTCCGGGATGAGCACGGACAATGAAGTGCTCCGCGTGCTCAAAGAGAAACAGGTCTTGACGGTGGCCAACCACGTGGGCCTGATCACCAGGGATGGCCGCGAGATTTCAGTGGAGCACAGTGCCGCGCCCATCCTCGCCGGCGCTGGAAAAGTGATTGGCGTGGTGCTGGTCTTCCGCGACGTGGCGGCAAGGCGGCAGGAGCAAATTGCAACCGCCGAGCAGGCCGCACTGCTTGAACTTACGCAGGACTCCGTCTTTGTAATCGACATCGAGGGAAAGGTTCTCTTTTGGAGCCGCGGGGCGGAAGCGATGCTGGGATACAGCAAAAGCATGGCCGTCGGCGCTATCTCCCAGGTCTTGCTGCGCACCGAATTTCCCCAGCCTATGGATGAGATTCGAGCGGAACTGATGCGCCTGGGACACTGGGAGGGCGACCTTATTATTACCGCTCTGGACGGCCGGCGGATTGTGGTCTCCAGCCGATGGGCATTGCAATGGGCCAAGCGCGATGAGGCGCCCCGTGTGCTGGTCATCAACAGCGACATCACGGAACGCAAGCGCGGAGAAGAGTCGCTGATCCTGCAAAGAGAGCAACTGCGCGCGCTGGCGGAGCGCCTGCAATTAGTGCGCGAAGAGGATCGCAAGCAAGTCGCCCGCGATCTGCACGATCAAATTGGGCAGATTCTGACCGCGATCAAAATGGATATGATGTGGATGACTCGTCATCTGCCGGAGTCGGAAACGGATGTGCTCGCCCGGATCAAGGAATCGATTCAGTTACTCAATGATGGCGTCAAGACAGTGCGCGCCATCTGCAGCGGGCTGCGCCCTGGAGTCTTGGATGACCTGGGCCTGGCCGCCGCCATTGAATGGCAGGCCAGCGACTTTGCCGCGCGCAATGACATCCCCTGCCAGGTCTCTGTTCCGCCGGTCGATTTGCACTTGGATGGCGACCGGGCCACAGCGACCTTCCGCATCTTTCAGGAGTGCCTGACAAACATCATCCGCCACGCGCAGGCCAAATCGGTGCGCATCGCCCTCTACCAGCAAGAGGAGAGTATCCTTCTCATAGTCGAAGACGACGGAATCGGCTTTCATGAATCGGGGCTTTCCAATGCTCTTGGCTCCCTGGGACTTTTGGGCATGAAAGAACGAGCGCAATTCTGCGGAGGCGACGTGGATATCTCCACTTCCCCCGGCAACGGGACAACAGTCACGGTCCGCGTTCCCGTCGACATTCCTCGCGCCGAAAGGACCGAAGTATGCACATCCTGATCGCGGATGACCACGCGGTTGTTCGCCGCGGCCTCAAAGAAATCCTGGCGGAGGCTCTCCCCAGCGTTGAATTCTCCGAAGCCGGCAACGGCGATGAGGTGCTGAGCCATCTGGGAAAAACCCCCATCAGCCTGCTGGTGCTGGACATCAGCATGCCGGGGCGCAGCGGCATGGACGTGTTGCGCGATGTCAAGCACACATACCCGCGCATGCCGGTCATCATACTGAGTTGCCAGCCTGAGGAGCAGTATGCCGTGCGCTGCCTGAGGGCCGGAGCGGCCGCCTATATCAACAAGGAGAGCGCCCCTGAAGAGCTGGCCATGGCCACCCGCAAGATCTTGTCCGGCGGCCACTACGTCAGCGCGAGCCTCGCGGAAAAACTCGTCGCCAACCTGGATGAGGACGCCGGAAAGCCCTTGCATGAGCTGCTTTCAGACCGCGAGTTCGAAGTGATGAAGATGATTGCCGCCGGCGTCCCCTTGACGGAGATTGGCGAACGGCTTCACGTCAGCGTGAAAACCATCAGCACTTATCGCGCCCGCATCATGGAAAAAATGCAGATGAAGAGCAACGCCGAACTCACCCGCTACGCCATGACCAACACCCTGATCGATTAAGAATGTCACGCCGGTTTGGATTGTAGCGCCGGCCTCCTGGCCGGCTGTAGCGCGGACATCCCTGTCCGCGCTTGTCCAAAATGAACTACCATTTCATGCGGTCTAAACACTACTCCCGCCCGCGTAGGAATTCCCCTACACAAAGATCAGAACAAACCCTACAAGAATCACGGTTTACGCTGATACCATTCATTTTTGCCTCCGGTATATTAGTTTCAGGTCAGGTTTGAGGCCTGCAAGCGGACACAACGATGAATATCCTGATAACAGATGATCATGCGAACGTGCGGCGCGGCCTTAGAGAGCTAATGGCCGATGCATTTCCGAGCGCATCTTTTTCCGAAGCCGCCAACGGAGATGATATGCTTTCCCAGTTGGTTGGCTCTGTGCCAGACGTGCTACTGCTTGACATCAACATGCCAGGACGCGGCGGGTTTGACGTGCTGAAGGATGTAAAGCTGTTTTATCCCCTGCTTCCCGTAATTATGGTAAGTGTTCAGCCTGAGAGCCAATATGCGTTGCGCTGCCTGCGGGCAGGCGCGGCCGAATATGTAAACAAGAACAGTGCTTCGGAAGAGCTTGTTCCGGCGATCAGAAAGATACTGGAGAACGCCGCAAAGCTCGCGCTAAGCCCGAATCTGAATTAGTCGCGAAATCTGATAAATATTCTTGGCCGCACCAGATGTGCTTGCACATAATTTCCCCTGCAAGGCGTACTATCATTCTGGAGGAAAAGATATGCAAACAGACCTGTTAACTAAAACACCAACATTACTTCACCATATTTATTACCAGAAAGTAATTCAACACCCACCCACCCCCCCTGTAAAACCGTCATCTTTCTCGCTATAGATCTACTAAATGGCAACGAATCAATGATATACCTGTTTGCATAGTTAACTATGTAGTAACTGAAAACCCTCATCTATGCCAGATTAATAGCCAGAAAACAGGCAAATATCTTCAAGAATGTGCCTTTTTTCGCCAATATTACGGCCATTTCCGACGGAATATCAAAACCTCAAAAACGCGATTTGCATACTCTTATTCTTCGCCTTTCCCGCCCCGATGTGGAAAGACGCGACGCGCGCCAACGGAGAATCATGCAGCTCCATTCCATTCCACAGCGCAAGGAAATACCCTACAAACTCCGCTAAGAAAAGCCTACAGCAATCCCAGCTTTCGCCGATGTACACGCACATTCAGGATTCGTATCTTGGTTATATCGGCGTTGCGAAGGATGACAGTAATTCATGCCTTTGCACCCTCTGTAGGGTTGAAAGGTTTTAATCATGGCTACTAGCTACGCACCTATGATGAGTACGGCTCCCAGGACTCCGCTGGGCCGCTCCTATCCTTTGCCTTCGGCTGCGCATCATAACTTGACGCTGGTTTCAAGCCAGACTGCCGCTTTGCCGGAGCAGGCTCCTGCACTCAACCTTCAAGGTCCGCTGAACAGATATATGGCCGGAAAATCGCGGCGCGAATATCTCACCGGTCAATCCGTCTTTTCGCAAGGCGACCCAGCCAATGCGGTTTTCTACATCCAGACTGGCAAGGTTAAGCTCACCGTCGTATCGATGAGCGGCAAGGAAGCTGTCATAGCTCACCTTTCTGCCGCCAGCTTCTTCGGTGAAGCCTCTTTGGCCGGCGAGTCGCTTCGCGGTTCCTCTGCCTATGCGCTTGAAGCCAGCACCATCGTTCGCATTGATAAGATGGCCATGCTGGACCTGCTCCATCGTGAACCCGAGTTTGCCGGGCAATTCCTCGACTACCTGCTCTCCCGCAGCACTCGCATGCAAGCCGATCTGGTCGATCATTTGTTCAATTCCAGCGAAAAGCGCCTGGCTCGGCTGTTGATGATGATGGCTAACTTCGGGCAAGCGACGAAGCCCATTCCAGTCATCGCCAAAATCAGCCAGGAGTCTCTGGCGGAGATGATCGGCACCACCAGATCCCGCGTCAGCTTCTTCCTCAATCGCTTCCGCGATCTCGGCTACATCGACTACAACAGCGGCGGGATGATGATCAACAGTTCTCTGGTCAATATTGTTCTGCACGACTGAACGGCATTCTGGCTAAGTAGCTGTGTGTAGTAAGTCGTGAATGCGCCGACGAATGAATCAACCAGTTCGCCCCGCCTTGACCGCTACCAGCTGCTATTTGCATATATTTACTGCTGCGCCGTAAGCGTTTGGTCTGGCCATATTGACCCACATCATCAAGACAACGGCCCACATCACCATCATGCCGGCCCACATCCAACGGAACCGTACTGAGTGAACTGGAGACCCAGGCCGGCACTTTGCTGAT
>Ga0302319_10021669_pt1 | contig 11571 bp, 7 predicted proteins | sample Bog_T0_2_FD_203319 | JGI IMG/M metagenome (GOLD analysis project Ga0302319, IMG submission 203319) | Peat permafrost microbial communities from Stordalen Mire near Abisko, Sweden - Bog_T0_2 | ecosystem: Environmental > Terrestrial > Soil > Wetlands > Peat | place: Sweden: Abisko, Stordalen Mire...
GACATGTTGGGGAACGTCTGGGAGTGGACAGCGGACCGGTACGCGGATAAATACCCCGGCAACGCCGAGACCGATCCGCAGGGACCTGCAAGCGAGTCGTCTCGAGTACTGCGCGGGGGCTCCTGGAGCAGCAATCCGGCGAACCTTCGGGCGTCGGGCCGTGTCGGGTTCGAACCGGAGGTCCGTGTCGACTTCATCGGGCTTCGGTGTCTGGGGAATTAGTTCCCTTGGGCCTTTTTTCTTTTGCCTTTTCTTTTTTTGGGTGTCGGCCCCGCTCACACGCCTCGTGGGGCGGACCCCCGAGGTCCGCGGCCCGATGCCCACGTCGGCCCCGTGCGGGAGCGGAAAGATTTCCCTCGCTGCGACGAGTATCAACCGCGCGAATTCACCTTCCAGCAGGTTCCGGACGGATCGCCAGCCATCCACCCCGGTGGGACGCGGCCCCGGCGCGTCGCAGCGAGTATTGCCAAAATGAAAACTTTCTTCCGAACGTTTTCAGCGCTTTACAAGCCTCCATCGCAAAACCCGTTTTTCTTCGTGCTTTCCTCAAGCTGTAGAGCAGCGTCGTCTGTTCTCACAACTCCCGGCCCGCGGGCGGGAGCCGCAACCACCGAAAGGAAAACACCACAATGGCCACAGCCGCACAAATCGCAGCCAACAAGGCGAACGCTCAATCCTCCACCGGTCCCCGCACCGAGACGGGTAAAGCCGCATCTTCTAAAAACTCCGTAGTCTTCGGCCTCTACTCGGGCGATTTCATCCGCCCCGACGAACAAGCCGCCCACGCCGCACTCCACCAGGCGCTGCTCCAGGATCTCGCCCCGGTTGGTGTCCTCGAAGAAGCGCTCGTCGACGAAATCCGCCGCGCCATGTGGCGTCTCCGCCGGTGCGGCGAAGTCGAATCCCACTTCGTCCTCCGCCTCGGCGATGGAGAGAATTACATCCTCGACCCCATGGAAGCCCTGAACTCCCCCTCCGAAAGAATCCAGAAGTCCGTCGACCGCGCCCGCTCCCAGGCCCATCGCCTGTTGCACAAATGTACGGCCGAACTCCGCAGGCTGCAAACCGAACGCCGTCGCCAGCCCCTGCCGGAAGAGGCAAAAACGCCCGTTGCAGAGCAAACCCGATCCGAACCGGCCGGAACGCCCCGCAACGCGCCGTGCCCCTGCGGATCGCGCCAGAAATTCAAACGGTGTTGTGGAAGAAGTGCTCCCGGAGCACTGCACGCGGCTTAAGATTTTTTCTTATCCGTGTGCATCTGTGTGCATCCGCGGCCATTTCATCTTCTGAAAGCCCGTATTACGCCATCACGGCCGCTTCCGCCAGGCTCCCCCGCACCAGTTGCAGAAACTGCAGCCCCGCGCGCGTGAGTTTCTTCTTCTTCCGGTGGATAATCCCCGTCGGCCGCACCAGTTCCGGCGCGTCCAGCGGGATCGACACCAGCCTGTTCTGCTCCGCTTCTGCCACCATCGTCCGCTCCGGCAGAATGCTGATTCCCGAACCCAGCGCCACCGCTTCCTTGATCGACTGTATATTGTCGAACTGCATCGTGATCGTCACTTCAATCTGGTTGTCCCGGAAAAACCGGTCCAGTTCGCGCTGAATGATCACCTCTTCGTCGAAAGCGATAAAGCTCTCGCCGTTCAGTTCCGCCGGATGCAGGATCTCGCGCCCGGCGAATCGGTGCGAAGGATGCGCCGCGACTGTCATCCGCTCTTCGCGCCACGGAATCACGGTGAGATCGCGGCTGCTTTCCGGATAGCTGATGAATCCGATATCGGCCTGGTCCCCCAGTACCGCTTCGTAGACCTTATTGGGCCGCAGATACTCCACATGCAGCTGAACGTCGGGACACACCAGCGCGAATTCGTCGCGCAGCCGCGGCATCTCCGAAAGGCCGATGGAATAAATGGACGCTACCCGGAACGTTCCCTCGATCGCCCCTTTCAGATCCGCCATCGATGCCGAAAAGTCTTCCGCGCGCCGCAGCACGTCGCGGCAAAGGTCGGCATACAGCTTGCCGGCCGCGGTCAGCCCCAGCGGACGCGTGGTGCGATCCAGCAGTTCCACGCCCATCCTGCCCTCCAGTTGCTGAATATGCTGCGTGGCGGCGGACTGGCTGATGCCGTTCAGCTGCGCGGCACGGCTCAGACTGCGCAGGTGCGCGACGTCGCGGAACAGTTTGCATTCCTCGAAGATCACCTTCCCAGTATCATTAGCTCACATGATAATGTCAAGCAGATAGATTTCGATTGCATTATATCTTTGCTTCCTGCTAATATTGGGAAACTACCCTGTGCGTAGTGTCGGGTTTTGCCTCCGGTTTCGCCGGGCCAGTCGTTTCGCCAAACCAGCATAAGAGGGCAGCAACAATGAGTCAACCCCATATCGCCAGTGGTCGAGTTGTCTCCGGACTACCGGAAGCTCAGGGCCTCTATCATCCGCGCCACGAACACGACGCCTGCGGCATCGGCCTCGTGGCCAACATCAAGGGCGAGAAATCGCACGACATTATCGAAAAAGGGATTCAGATCCTCATTAACCTCACCCATCGCGGCGCATGCGGTTGCGATCCCGAAACGGGCGACGGCGCGGGTCTGCTGATTCAGATTCCGCACCGGTTCTTCGCGAAAGAGACGGCGAAACTCGGCTTCACCCTCCCCGCCGCGGGCGAATACGGCGTCGGCATGGTATTCCTTCCCGTCGAACCTCACGAACGCCTCGAAGCGGAGGGCATTCTCGAACGAATCGTCCGCGAGGAAGGGCTCACCGTCCTCGGCTGGCGCGACACGCCGATCGATATCGACTCCATCGGCCGCATCGCCCGTGCCTCCCAGCCTTACATCGAACAGATCTTCGTGGGGCGCGAGTCGGCGATGACGGACGACGAACTCGAGCGCAAGCTCTACGTCGTGCGCAAACGCGCCGAGGTGGAAGTGCCGGCCGCGGAAGGGATCGCGAGCCGGAACATGTTTTACATTCCTTCGCTCTCCTCGCGCACCATCGTCTATAAAGGTTTGCTGCTGGCGCCGCAGATCGCGAAGTTTTATCGCGAGCTTTCCGATCCCGAACTGATGAGCGCTCTCTGCCTCGTCCACCAGCGTTTTTCCACCAACACGTTTCCCACCTGGCAACTGGCGCATCCCTTCCGCTTTGTCGCGCACAACGGCGAGATCAATACCGTCCGCGGCAACGTCAACTGGATGCACGCCCGCCAGTCGGTCCTCGAATCGCCGCTGTTCGGCGACGACATCAAAAAGCTGTTCCCGATCATCCAGCCCAGCGGCAGCGATTCCGCCGCTTTCGACAACGCCGTCGAGCTGCTCGTGCAATCGGGCCGCTCCCTGCCGCACGCCATGGCCATGTTGATTCCCGAAGCCTGGGACGGCAATCCGCACATGGAGGACAGCAAGAAGGCGTTCTACGAATATCACTGCTCGCTGATGGAACCGTGGGACGGCCCCGCCGCCATTACGTTTACCGATGGCCGCGTCATCGGCGCCACGCTCGACCGCAACGGCCTGCGCCCGGCGCGTTACGTCATCACGCATGACGGTCTCGCGGTGCTGGCGTCGGAAACCGGCGTTCTCCCCATCAAACCGGAAGACGTCAAAATCAAAGGCCGCCTCCAGCCCGGCAAGATGTTCGTAATCGATCTCGTGCAGGGCCGCATCGTCTCCGACAAGGAGATTAAGGATCAGCTGGCCAACCGCCAGCCTTACGCGCAGTGGCTGAAGGAAAACCAGATCACGCTCGACAAGCTGCCCGAGCCGTCGCGGGTCCACGCCATGGAACACGCCACCATCGTGCAGCGCCAGCGCGCCTTCGGCTATACCGATGAGGACGTGCGCTTCCTGATGACTCCCATGGCGACCAGCGGCGAAGAGCCCATCGGCTCCATGGGAGCGGATACGCCGCTCGCCTGCCTTTCCGACAAACCGCAGCCGCTGTTCAACTACTTCAAGCAGTTGTTCGCGCAGGTCACCAATCCGCCCATCGATCCCATCCGCGAGGAAATGGTGATGTCGATGGTGAGTTACATCGGCACCGAACGCAACATTCTGGCGGAGACGCCGCGCCATTGCCATACCCTGAAGCTGCCGCATGCCATCATCGCCAACCGGGATCTGGAAAAGCTGCGCCGCGTCGCGGTCGGCGACTTCCTCGCCATGACGCTGCCGACGATGTTCCAGACGTCGGACGGCGAACACGGCCTGCGCCGCGCTCTCGACGCCCTGTGCCGCCGCGCGTCGCTCGCCATTCAGTCGGGCTATACGATTCTGATTCTGTCGGACCGCGGGATCGATCCGGACTGGGCGCCCATCCCCAGCCTGCTCGCGCTCACCGCCGTGCATAATCATCTGATCCGCGAAGGGTCGCGCACCCTGGTCGCGCTCATTCTGGAATCGGGCGAACCGCGCGAAGTGATGCACTACGCCCTGCTGATCGGCTACGGTGCCAGCGCGATCAACCCGTATCTGGCCATCGAAACGATCGAGGATATGGCGAAGCGCGGCCTCCTGCCCGCCGGTCCGCAGCCGGTGAGCGCCACCGCCGAAAAGGCGGTCTACAATTACACCAAGTCCGTCAACAAAGGCCTCCTGAAAGTCTTCTCGAAAATGGGCATCTCGACCCTGCAAAGCTACCGCGGCGCGCAGGTCTTCGAGGCCATCGGCCTCAATCAGGCGCTGGTCGACGAATACTTCACCGGCACGTCTTCGCGCATCGAAGGCGTCGGTCTCGACGTGCTGGCGCGCGAGGCCGTCATGAAGCATCAGGCCGCGTTCCACCCGGTCGAATCGGATACCGAACTGCCGGTCGGCGGCAGTTACGCCTATCGTCTGCGCGGCGAATACCATCTGCTGAATCCGCAGACCATCGCCAAAATGCAGCACGCGATCAAGACGAAGAGCTTTGCCACGTTCAAAGAGTATACCGATCTGATGGACGAGCAGAGCCGCAATCTCTGCACGCTGCGCGGCTTGTTCCAGTTCAAAAAGAGCAAGCCCGTGCCGCTGGCGGACGTGGAGTCGGCCAGCGAAATCGTGCATCGTTTCGCGACGGGCGCGATGTCGTTCGGGTCGATTTCGAAAGAAGCCCACGAGACTCTCGCCATCGCCATGAACCGCATCGGCGGCAAGTCGAATACGGGCGAGGGCGGGGAAGACGAAGCCCGCTTCATCCCCGACGCCAACGGCGATTCCCGGCGCAGTTCCATCAAGCAGGTGGCTTCCGGCCGGTTCGGCGTCACCGCCCATTATCTGGTGAACGCCGACGAACTGCAGATCAAGATGGCGCAGGGCGCGAAACCCGGTGAAGGCGGCCAGTTGCCCGGCCACAAGGTCGACGAGGTCATTGCCCGCGTCCGGCACTCCATGCCCGGCGTGGGCCTGATCTCGCCCCCGCCGCACCACGATATCTATTCGATCGAAGATCTCGCGCAGCTCATTTTCGATCTCAAGAACGCCAATCCGAGGGCGCGGATTTCCGTCAAGCTGGTGGCCGAAGTCGGCGTGGGCACGGTCGCCGCGGGCGTGGCGAAAGCTCATGCCGACGTTGTACTCATCAGCGGCCACGATGGCGGCACCGGCGCTTCGCCGCTCACTTCGCTGAAGCATGCCGGCTCGCCCTGGGAACTCGGTCTCGCCGAAACGCAACAGGTTCTCGTGATGAACGATCTGCGCAGCCGCATCCGGGTCCAGACCGACGGTAAGCTTGCGACCGGCCGCGACGTGGCCATCGCCGCGCTGCTGGGCGCGGAGGAGTTCGGCTTCTCCACCCTGCCGCTGGTCGCCATGGGCTGCATCATGATGCGCAAGTGCCATCTCAACACTTGTCCGGTCGGCATCGCCACGCAGGATCCGAAGCTGCGCGCCAAGTTCCGCGGCCAGCCCGAAGACGTCATCAGCTTCTTCTTCTTCATCGCCGAGCAGGTGCGCCAGATCATGGCTCAACTCGGCTTCCGCAAGATGGACGACATGATCGGCCGCGTCGACAAGCTCGACGCCCGCCCCGCCGTCGAGCACTGGAAGGCCAAAGGGCTGGACTTCTCGAACATCCTGTACAACCCGCCGGCTCCGTCCCGCGTTGCCCGGCGCTGCACTACGCAGCAGGAGCACGGTCTTGAGGAAGCGCTCGATTACACTCTGATCGATCTGGCCAAAGACGCGCTGGAGAACAGGACGCCGACCGAAATCGCGCTGCCCATCCGCAACGTCCATCGCACGGTGGGCGCAATGCTGTCGGGCGAGATTGCCCGCAAGTACGGCTCCGCGGGACTGCCGGACGGCACCATCCGGTGTAAGTTCACCGGCTCGGCCGGACAGAGCTTCGGGGCGTTCCTCGCCCGAGGCGTTTCGCTCGAACTCGAAGGCGATGCCAACGACTACGTGGGCAAGGGCCTCTCCGGCGGCAGTATTGTCGTCTACCCGTCGCGCAACGCGACCTTCGTGCCGGAAGAGAATATTCTCATTGGCAACGTGGTTCTGTACGGCGCCACCAGCGGCGAGGCGTTCTTTAACGGCGTCGCCGGAGAGCGTTTCGCGGTGCGCAACTCGGGCGCGGTCGCCGTCGTCGAAGGCCTCGGCGATCACGGCTGCGAATATATGACGAACGGCCTCGTCATCGTGCTGGGCAGGACCGGGCGTAACTTCGCCGCCGGTATGTCGGGCGGCATCGCTTACGTTCTGGATGAACACGGCGAATTCGTCAACGACCGCTGCAACAAGACGTCGGTGGATCTGGAACACGTTTTCGATCCCGACGATCAGCACACTCTGAAGACGCTGATTTACCGGCATTTCGATGCCACGAAGAGTCCGCGCGCGCGCTGGGTGCTGGAGAACTGGACCTCGATGCTGCCGAAGTTCGTGAAAGTTTATCCGCACGAATTCAAGCGCGTGATGGCGAAGCGCGCGGCGCAGAAGGCAGCCAATCTGGCGCCGCCGCCCGTGCCCGTAAGCGAAACGAGGGCCGCCGTCCATGGCTAACCGGACTGTGGGGCAGGCGATCTTGTCGCCTGCCGGCGCGGCGGCAGCCGCGTGTATCGGCCCCCGCGCCGCGAACGCGTCGGCAACGCAAATCCCCTGCGCCATCGGGGCGACTCAAAACGGGGTGACTCACAACCAGGTGACAAATGGGTAAAGTAACCGGCTTCATGGAATACACGCGGGAGGTGCCGGGGCGTCGTCCGCCCGCCGAGCGCATCAAAGACTGGTTTGAAATCTACCAGCCCTTCCCGGAAGACAGCATCAAACTGCAGGGCGCGCGCTGCATGGATTGCGGCGTGCCGTTCTGCCATACCGGCTGCCCGGTCAACAACATTATTCCCGACTGGAACGACCTGGTGTTCCGCGGCCGCTGGCGCGAGGCCATTCGCGTGCTCCATTCCACCAACAATTTTCCCGAATTCACGGGCCGCATTTGCCCCGCGCCCTGCGAAGCGTCCTGCGTGCTCGCCATCAACGAGCCCGCGGTCACCATCAAGAACATCGAGAAGACGATCGTGGATCGCGCCTGGGAAGAGGGCTGGATCGTGTCCGAGCCCGCCGCGAAGAAGACAGGCAAGCGCATCGCCGTCGTCGGGTCGGGACCGGCCGGGATGGCCGCCGCGCAGCAACTCGCCCGCGCGGGTCACGCCGTCACGGTCTTCGAAAAGTCGGATCGCATCGGCGGCCTGCTCCGCTACGGGATCCCGAATTTCAAGATGGAGAAGCATCTGATCGACCGGCGTCTGGAACAGATGCGCCGCGAAGGCGTGGACTTCGTGGTCAACACGCACATCGGCGTCAACAAGAAGGCCAGCGATCTGCGCGACGATTTCCACGCCATCGTGATCGCCGGCGGAGCGGAACATCCGCGCGATCTGAAAGTGCCCGGGCGCGAACTGAAGGGCATTCATTTCGCCATGGACTTCCTGCCGCAGGCCAACAAAGTGTGCGAAGGCGATACGGTGCCCGATCAGATTCTGGCCACCGGCAAACGCGTCGTGATTATCGGCGGCGGCGATACCGGCGCCGATTGCCTCGGCACGTCGCATCGCCAGATGGCGGCGCACATCTCGCAGTTCGAGCTGATGCCGAAACCGCCCGACGAACGTTCTCCGGAAACGCCGTGGCCTCTGTGGCCGATGCAGCTGCGCGTGGAGAGTTCCCACGAAGAAGGCGGCCTCCGCGACTGGAGCGTCAGCACGGTGAAGTTCACGGGCGACGCCGATGGCAACGTGAAAAAGCTCCACGGTATTCGCGTGGCTGCTCCGCCGAAGTTCGAAGCGCAGAACGGCACCGAGTTCGAACTCGACGTCGACCTGGTTCTCCTCGCCATGGGCTTTACCGGTCCGGTGCGCACAGGCATGCTGGATGAACTCGGAGTAGCGGTCGACGGCCGTGGAAACGTGGTCGCCGATGCGAACTATATGACGTCCGTGCCGGGAGTCTTTGCGGCGGGCGACGCGCGGCGGGGCCAATCGCTGGTTGTTTGGGCGATCGCCGAAGGCCGCAAGGCCGCCCGCGGCGTGGATGAATTCCTGATGGGGACATCGAAATTGCCGGCGTGACTCCTCACTGAGCCGCGACCGCGAGGAAGCGGTGGTCGGTCACACCTTGAACTCGCGCTCTGGCCGAAAGTCGGTGACAACGAATTGCGCCTGCCGAATCAGTAACATCCGTGTCCAGCCCTTTGCGGGTGTGCTTTACTCCAGGTAGTGAACAAGCATTTTTCAATCCGCATCGCGCTGGCAATTCTCGTCGCGGGGCAAGCGCTCGCCCAGCCGAAGCCCGGCATCCCCGCTCTCGTTGCCCGCGCGCTCGGCGACGGCATCGTCCCCTACGCCTCCGTGAAGCCGCTGATCGCGGATTTCAACGGCGACGGACAACCCGACCTGGCCGTCGTGGTCGACTTCAACAAGAAGCTCGCCGCGTGGCTGAAGCGCGGGACGGCGATCCTCAATCTCGACAGCCCGTCGCTCGCGCCCCTGCGTCCGGATAACGAGCAGCACTTCTGTTTCGGCCTCCTGTTGCTGGACGGCATGCAGCCCGAAAAGAAGACGGTCTTCTACGGATGCTTCACCGGCTGGCATCTGGTTCCGGGCGCAAGGGCCGCGGTCGATCTCGACATGGAGAGCGGCCAGACCCTGCGTCTCTACAACGACGGAACGCGGTACCGGACGCGGATCGTGCGCACGAACTGACCGCGCCGCTTCCTGTAGAATTCTTGTGGGGTATTGAATATGAGACTTTGCTTTGTCGCAACCATCGGCTTGATTGCCGCACATTCGCTCTGCGCCGCCGATCTGTCGGGCAAGTGGGTCTTGACGCCCGCGGGAGCCGCCAACAACGACATCGCTTACTACATCACCCAGACGGGCGACCTGTTTACCGGCTACGTGAGCCAGGGACAGAACAACTCAGCCATTACGGACGGTAAAGTCGATGGCGATAAGGTCGCGTTCGCGGTTGTTCGCGGCGGTAACAAAATCGTCTACACAGGCAGGATCACAGCGCTGGCCACACTCGAAATCGCGGCGCCCGCAGCGGCTGGACGCGGCGGCGGAGGTCGCGGGCGCGGCCCCGCATTTGGATTCGGCAACCATCCCGCCGCCAACGCTGCCGTCGAACCGCCGCAACCCGTAACCCAGAGCCTGATACGCGTCTCAGCCGCCGTTCCTCCTCCAATGCCGGTTCCGCCGGCGAAGGAGACGCTCAATCCGCCCGCCGTCCCCGTGAAATACAACACCCTGGCGAAGACTCCGCCCATGGGCTGGAACAGCTGGAATAAGTTTCAGGCGCGCGTGAACGATCAGGTCGTCCGCGACGTCGCCGACGCCATGGTGAAAAACGGCATGCGCGACGCCGGATACGTCTACGTCAATATCGACGATACCTGGGAAGGCACCCGCGACGCGCAGGGCAACATCCGGTCCAACGAAAAGTTCCCCGACATGAAAGCGCTGGCCGACTACGTCCACGGCAAAGGTCTGAAGCTCGGCATCTATTCATCGCCGGGACCGAAGACCTGCGCCGGCTACGAAGGCAGCTACCAGCACGAAGCGCAGGACGCGAAGACATGGGCCGCGTGGGGTATCGACTATCTGAAGTACGACTGGTGCTCCGCAACCCAGGTTTACACTCCCGATTCGCAGCCGGGAGCCTACGCGAAGATGGGTCAGGCTTTGCTTGATGCGGGGCTCGCTTCCGGCCGCGCCATCGTCTACAGCCTTTGCCAGTACGGGCAGGTGGATGTTGGAACGTGGGGCGCGAATTCGGGCGGCAATCTCTGGCGCACCACGGGCGACATCAGCGATAACTGGGCGTCGATGTCCAACATCGGATTCAACCAGCAGATCGGCCGCGAGAAGTTCGCCGCGGTGGGCCACTGGAACGACCCGGACATGCTGGAGATCGGCAACGGCGGCATGAACGATACCGAATACAGAACCCACATGAGTCTGTGGAGTCTTCTCGCCGCGCCCCTTCTCGCGGGCAACGATCTGCGCAGCGTCGCCCCGGACATCCTCGACATCCTGACCAACAAGGAAGTCATCGCCGTCGATCAGGACCCGCTCGGCAAGCAGGGAGTTCAGGCTTCGAAGGACGGCGACGCGGAAGTCTGGGCGCGCACGCTGGCCGATGGCAGTATCGCAGTCGGTCTCTTCAATCGTGGTGCGACTCAGATCCCGGTGACGGCGAAGTGGAGCGACCTCCACATTACAGGTTCATGGAGCGCGCGCGACCTGTGGGCGCACGCCGATCGCGGCGCGGGTACCGATGCCTTCTGGGCCAATGTCCCGTCGCACGGCGTGGTTCTGCTGAAGCTGGCGAAGTAGTCACAAGTATTTTGTCGAGTGGGCTCAACAACATCCGCGTTCGGCTTATCGCGAATGTGCTCTACTTTGATCGGGAGCAGGATGTTGGGTCTTTGAAAACCGAATACTTATCGACGACGCGTGAGGGGGATCAGTGCGGGCGCGGCCCCTGCCTAACTTAACTAAGACGCCGTCAGTTCGCGCCACGGCACGTCGAAGATCAACGACTTCAGCGCCAGCGCCGCGACCGTCAGCAGAAACAGACGGCGCAGCAACGTGGCGGGCATCTTTCGCGCCCAGTGCGATCCCAACAGTCCGCCCAGGAAGCCGGCCACGCTCAGGACGACTCCGAGCCGCCAGTCGACAATGCGGTACCACGCGAACACCGCTACGGCGATCAGCGACGAAGCGGTGTTGAGCATCCGCGACATCGCGATGCCGCGCAGCAACGGATAGCGGAAGAACACGATACCGGCGACCGTCACCAGCGTGGCGTATCCTCCGCTGAGGAATCCTCCATAGACGGATAGCAGCGCCATCGCCGCGTACCCGGTGCGTGCGCGCACCGGCGAGGGAACTCCGCCGCCGGCCGCCGCGGCTTCCGGAGGTTCCGCCAGTAACACGATGAGCACTCCCATCATGGCGACCGGGACAATCAGCGTCATCCACTTCGCGGGAACGGCGAAGAGAAGCAGCGCGCCGGCGGCCGAACCCGCCAGAGTCAGCCAGATCAAGAGCGGAGCGCGGGGCCGGTCGACCGCGGACGTGCC
>Ga0302319_10021670_pt1 | contig 11571 bp, 6 predicted proteins | sample Bog_T0_2_FD_203319 | JGI IMG/M metagenome (GOLD analysis project Ga0302319, IMG submission 203319) | Peat permafrost microbial communities from Stordalen Mire near Abisko, Sweden - Bog_T0_2 | ecosystem: Environmental > Terrestrial > Soil > Wetlands > Peat | place: Sweden: Abisko, Stordalen Mire...
CAGACGCTCTTCGGACGAGCAACCGGAATTGTGCATTTTTCATCATGTTTTTTTTATCCAAAGCAAAAATGATCTAAAAAGGCGTAAAATGTAATCGTTGTAGAGACACGTTGGCGCTGATTGAAAGCCTGTGGATTTACGAGTGCGCGTCTCTAGACCAGTCTACCGTGCGAGAGCATGACCACGGTATCGCCCGCCTCGAGCCGATAGGTGCCGGCCGGATGCTGGATAACTGTTTCATCGGGCCTTTTGATGGCGAGGACGAGGCAGTGCGACTCGATGCCGCGCAGAAACTGTTGCACGGTCTTTCGGTCATTGACGCCGTGAGGGACGATCGAGTGCTCGGTGATTTCGACGCCGATATCCTTGAGGTCAGCATTGAGATGGCTGACGCCGCCCTTGAGAATGCTGTCGAGTGTAGCCTCGGTGATGCTGTTGGCGATCTGCATCCCACCGACGAATGCGGGCAGGATGATTTCATTGGCGCCGGCCTGCTTGAGCTTCTTTTCCGTGGCGGGGTCCTCGGCGCGGGCGATGATACGTAGGTCGGGCCTCATGTTTCGCGCCGTGAGTGTGATGAAAACGTTGACCATGTCGTTGGGCAGCACGGTGGCGAAGACGACGGCCCGCTCAATGTGGGCCTCGGAAAGAGTGCCCTCCTCGCCGGCATCGCCGAGGAGCGCCAGATAACCGCGCGTGTGGGCCAACTCGACCCGGTCGGCATTGTTGTCGAGGATGAGGAAGGGAAACTTCTTCACTTCGAGTTCGCGGGCGAGCACCTGCCCGATGCGACCGAATCCGCAGATGATGGCGTGGTCTGAGATTGAATCGATGTCTTTGGATTTTCGATGTTCTTCCATGGCTTTTCCTATTTCTCCTTCGGTGATGAACTGGACCAGCGAGCCGACAAAATAGACCTTGCTGGCATCACCGGCCACGATGATGCACATGGTGATGAGGCGAAGGGTATGGGTCGCCACCGGCTCGACTTCCTCGTAACCAACCGAAAAGACGGTGATGATCACCATGTAAATGGCGTCGGAAAGGGTCCAGCCCTCAAGGCGGTAAGCGGTGGCCCCGATGACAATGACGCCAAGAAACATCAGCGCGCCGATGTAGAGCCCATGCATCGATTTCCGCAAGAGGATGCTTTTGGGTTCCGCCACGAAGCTGCTCTCCCGCACGCTTCATGCCATGCTGGGGAACTATTTTGGGACTGTGGTGGCAGCGGACTCGGCGCTTCCCAGCAACGCCTCGATCTTGCCCACGAGCCGGGGCAGATTGACCGGCTTGCTGTCGAAGTCGCTGCAACCGGCATCGAGCGCCTTCTTCCGGTCGGCGCTCATGGCGTGGGCGGAAAGGGCAAGGATGGGAATGGAGGCCGTGGCGGGAGCGGCCTTGAGTTTTTTCGCCGTGTCCCAACCCGAAAGGCCGGGCATGCTCATGTCGAGCACGACGAGGTCGAACGTGTCTTTGGTTATCGTATCGAGGGCCTTGAAGCCGTCCTCCACCATGACCACGTCGTAACCGCTGCGCTGCAACCGCGTGGAGATGACATCGCGGCTCATATCGTCGTCTTCTACAAACAAAATGCGTTTCATGATCGGTCTTAATAATGACGGGGCAAAGGAATTCCGGTTTCAGGTTACGATAGAACGGAAAGTATTTCCAGAGGCCTTTGCAGAAATCTAACCCGGCTTAAAGTGGCGGGGCAACGACCGGCTCTTTCCAACGCACCGGGACTTTCATGGTGAATGTCGTTCCCCTGTTCGGCGCGCTCCGGACGGAAAGTTTTCCGCCGAGCATTTCGCAGAACTGCTTGGTCAGGCTCAGCCCGAGTCCCGTGCCGCCATAACGGCGCGAGATGGAGGAATCGGCCTGGTAAAACGATTCGAAAAGACGCTTCATCTGCTCGTCATCCATGCCGATGCCGCTGTCCGCCACCTCGAAGACGACCCAGTCCCCCTCCCCGCCGGTCTCTTTGCGGATGTTGAGATTGACCCGGCCATGGTCGGTGAATTTGGCTGCATTGCCGAGGAGATTGACGAGACTTTGCCTCACCTTGGCTTCATCGCTGTGCATTTCGTTGACGAGCTGGTCGGACGTCATGGTGAACTCATTGCCGTTCTTGCTCATTAACGGCTGGACGATGCCGCCAATCTCGGCGATCAGATCGGATAGTGAAAAGGTGGCGAGGAAAAGATCCATCTTGCGCGCTTCGATCTTGGCGAGGTCGAGGATGCCGTTGATCATCTCCAAAAGATGCCGGCCCGATTTGACGATATTCTCGACCCGGCGAACCGACTCGCCGGTCTGGCCCGTGTTCAAGTCCTCGATCAAAATCTCGCCGTAACCAATGATCGCGGTCAGCGGGGTGCGCAGCTCATGGCTCATGCTGGCTAGAAAATCGCTCTTCGCGTTGCTGGCGGAAATGGCCGCGGCCCTCTGCGTATGGGCCTCGATCTGCGCGGCGGTGAGCAGTTCGGTCTGCTTCATGATCAGGGAAAGGAAGTCGACCACGCGCGGGGGCTGGTCCTGCACCGTGATGACAAACGGGTCGTAGATATATTCGACCGGGCGGGCGAGGCAGAAAATCGCAGCGTTTTGGATGGTCGTTGCCGCCGAGAGCAAAAGCGGAGCAACCGGCTGGCTTTCGAGGAAAGCCGTGATGGCACGCGGGCCGTAAATCTCAATGCCGAACGGGCGGCCCAGCCGTTGGAAGAATTGATTGCGGGACACCATGCCGAGAAATTGCGTGCCGTTCATCACCATGATGCCCGGGAGCGAATGCTGTCGCTCAAAGAGCCGAGCCACCTCCGAGCCGGGCGTTTCGTCTGGGACCTGTGTGTCAAAGAACGGTAAGTCGATTACCGTGACATCCTGGGTGGCGGGCGGGTTCATAACGTGTTGGCCGTATGCATCCAGTTAAAAGCGTGCCGCCTTTGGGGGAGATTGTTGTGATGGCAAAGATATCAACGAGAAGGGGCCCGGCCCGACCCACCCAACCGTAACGAGGGAAATTAAGCTTAAAGCTTGCAGCCGGACGATCAAAATCACGACGAAAGTATCTCCCGTTTAAATTACAGTCTCGACTATCTGACTCCAGGCAGCAACTTCTGGGGTGGCTGCTGGTTAATAGCTAATAATTCCATTCGGATGTTCATGAATAAGAAATCACCCCCGTTCTTTTTCGTCAGATCGATGATCCTGTGGGGCAATCAAGCCTGAATTTCCTCGTGACTCGACATCTGAATATTGCGGTCTGGATTGGTCTTTTATTTCTTTCTGACTGCCGCTCAAGCGGTCTCCTGGCCCAAGCCGTATTGGTCAATATTGACTCCACAACGAACGCACCGCTGGTTCAGGAAATCCAGGCCAAGGGACTCACCGTCAACCCCGCGGCGGCGAACGCCGACATCGACCCGTCCACGCGCCTGATCGTGTTGGAGGCAAAGGGGGGCGCAAGCAACGAGATCTCCGCCGCCAGCGCCCAGCAAATCGGCGATCTCGTTCGCAAAGGCGGCAGCTTGCTCCTGACGATGGACCGGGACACCGGCATCACACCGATGCGGCTCGCTTTCATGCTCCCAACCATTCCGTGGCACACCGCCGGATCTGCCGCGTCGCGCGGGGGCGTCAAACCCGGCGTGTCAGCCCTGAACTGGGATCCTTCATTCTTTCCGAATAACGATCCCGCGGGAATCGCCGTGCCCTTTCGTTACGAAATCGAGCCGATGACTGCCGCCGAACGGGGAATGCAGCGTTACGATCCGTTTACCTACAACATTCCCATCTTCGATCTTAAGCACGAGCCGGGTGTTTTCTTTTGGACGCGGCCTCTCTTGAACCGCGAGTGGACGGTCCGGCTTCGCGGCAATGACGGTCCCGAGACACCGTTACTTATCACCGGGCGCTATGGCGCGGGGCGGGTGGCCGTCTTTGCTTCATCGGCCTCGGCTGTCACGGTCGCCAATGAAAAAATGTGGACTGATCTTGTCGGATGGCTCAGCGCGCCGGCCCCCTCACCGTCGGCATCTTCTCCGCTCGAGATGGAAATCGCGCCCGCGGCCTCGGTCGATGCGACGGGGAAAAAGTCTCTCGCCGTCACCGTGCACAATCCGTCCGCCTCGCCTGCGAGCGGAACCGTTCTGGTTCGTTTTCTCACTTGGGAGGACGCGATGGTGGGTGACGCGCAGCAGGCTGTCACGGTCGCCCCGCAGGCAAAGACGACGGTTCTCGTTCCCTTTCCGACCCCCAGCCCGACCGGCTACCAGGCGCTCGATTTTCGAAACGCTTTCGATGTGCGCGCCGGCATCCTCTCCGCCGATCAAACTTCGCTCCTGGCTGAGGCCCGGCAACGAGTCGATCTTGATCCGCCGCTGGCTCTTTCTGTCCAGACAGATAATCTCCGCGCCATTCCCTATCCTTTCCCAGCGCCCGATCCGTTTACGGGAGGGCTGGGAATGCAGGTCATCATGGGAATGCCGGTCATGGCTTACGCTTACAAACCGGGCCAGACGGTTAGCGCCACGGTCACGCTGGCCAATGGCGTGCGCAATCTGGCGCCCATGGCCAAGGTCGAAGACGAAACGCAGCCGGGCAATCCGACTGTCCCCTCCCTGGCGAACAATGCCAGCCAGTTGGGCAAGGGGACGCGGGGCGGCTTCGGCGCGAGTGGAACCTGGGTCGGCAAAGCCGGCGAGGAAAATGTCATCAAGTTCTCCTTTCCCCAGCCGGTCTGGCTCAGCGCCGTTGTCCTGAATGGCAATCCCGTTAACTACCGCCGCTCTCTTACCAATAATCCGGGCGCCGTTTCGGTCGAATGTGACGGCAAGGAAATTGCGCGGGAAGACCATCTCGACGCGCGATTCGTCTCTGACCTGGGCCTGGTACGGATCGCGTTTGCTCCCGTCAAGGGACAGGTCATTCGGCTTCATTTCCCTTGGCTGGGAGGCAAGGTTGAAGACATGCCGCGCGTCGAACCGCAATTGGGCGGGGTGATGGTGGAAGGAAATACTTCCGACTTTCCGCCGGCAAAACAGGGGATGGTGACGCTCAATTTGTGCGACAGCCTTGCCGGAACGGAAACCCCTGTCGGCCGGCAACAGGTAACGGCTGATCCGGGCGTCACGAAAACCGTGCCATTCACATTTGTCCTTCCGAAGAGCGCCTCCACGGCCTTTTATCAATTGCGAGTGGCGTTCCAAGGACAGGAAAAAGCCGTTCCCATCCTGGCCATTGCCCCTGCAAAAACGTTGCAGCCGTTTTCCCAGCTACGGCCCGATAACGCGCCGGGACTTGGCTTTACCGTGACAGGCGGATTTCGCAATGGAGCGGGAATTGGGACCGGCACGCAGGAAACGCTGGGAGCGTGGGCCAATCCGGACGATCTGGTCTGGTCCATGAGTCGTGGGCTGAAACAAACCAACGACCATCGGGTGATGCCAGCCAACATGCTCTTCGCCCTGAACGACGGAATCACCCATTACGGCAATCCATGGACGTGTTATCGGAACGGAGAAATGTTCTTCACCGTCGCGGCGCCCGAGTACCTTGAGCAACTCCGGCATCGCAGCGATTGGGCCGCGGCGGACAAGGTTCTCCTGGGATTCGGAGATCGCTGGGACAGTGGTCCGTCGATGAACAGCATGTTCACCTGGCAAGACTTTGTCGGCTTTGACCAGTACTTGCGCAGCCTGGGAAAGCCGGGACTGAAAGGCCAGACGTTTACGGAAATCGGCCTTGAGATTAATTCTCAATACGACGGACTGTGGCAGAACTGGCAACTGAACCGCTATGTGCAAAACGTGGAGACGCTGCGCAAGACGTTCGCGGCCGAGGGCAAAAAGTTGGTGATCTCGGGACAGGGCACACCGCTCACGTCGGCGGATGCCGGGAAGATTATCGGGGAGACCATTCGCGGCATGAGCGATGACAACACCTGGGGCATGTGGGACGAGGATATTCCGAAAACCACCGGCAGACAGATGGCCTGTATGGCTTATGATCCCTGGTGGGCCATGAACTCGAATTTCGTCTGGGGCTGGAACTCGGCGATTCTCAACAATGCCTACTGGTATGCGCCGGTGGGGACGACAGAACCCTCGCGGCGTCATCAGTACGACCGCGCCTGGCGCGCGACCATCGACGGCGATGGCAACTACCGCTCGATGTTCTCCTACGGCTTCGGCATGAATGGCGGAGCTTCCTATGTCATGGACCAGAACGACTGGCAGCAGAGTTGGCGCGCACACGAACGCGCCGGCTTGATCTATCCCGATGGCCCCATCGGCGCCGGACTCATCATCGGGACTGCGTCAATGGAGAATCCCGCCACGGCGCTCTTTAGCGGTGGCGGCATGGGAGACAGCCCCGCCCAGCATGTTGTCGAGACGATCGCGCCGATCTTTGGCGAATTGCAGCACGCAGGACTCAGCGTTCCCTTTATGGCGTCCGCCGCATCCGTGAGCCAGTGGAAGGGAAAAGCGCCGCTCATCGTGGCGGATCTTTCCGTCTTCAGCGACAGCGAAATCGGCCTCTTGAAGAAACTCATCGACGCGGGCACACCTGTCGCCGCTTTTCAAGGAGCAGGCTCGCTGCCCTCCGCCGCCGGAGCGCTCTTCGGCGTTAAAGCAGACGGCACTTCGGATGGAGGCGAAGTGGTTGGCCAGATCAATAACGCCCCGACAGCCGGCAAGATATCCGTCATTTCTCACGGCTCGACCCTTTTCATTCCGATCGATGCGAACAATATCGACGCCGACGGCATGCGCGTGCTCGCGCCCCTGCTTTCGACCCACCTGCGTCTTCCCATACAATTTCCCGAGGGAACGGCGGGATATGGTTTCACCGACGGAGGTCTCTCCTACCTTGTGGTGGAAGACTGGCTCGACGAAGGGCGCACCGTCGCGATCCGGGTCCATGCCGGCCCTGGAAAATCGGCCCGCGCCGTCAACGTCAATGATCACGAGTCGTTGCCTGTCCACCGAGATAAAGACGACTGGGTGATCGATCTGCCGCTGCGGCCGGGTGACGGCGCATTGATCGCACTTTCCGAATCGCCCTGAGAAATTGCCATGCGCTCCATCCTCCTTGCTCTTCTTTTCAGCCTTCCGGCGCTGGCCTTTGGCGACGATTCCGTGCCGCTATCCGCGCGTGGTTTGAAGATTTGCGTCAGTTCCGATGCGCCTCAGGCCGTCAAAGATGCTGCCAACCAAGTGCTGGCTGCCGTTGCAACCCAACCTCTGCTTACCATTCTAGCCGGAGGCACGCCGCCCACCCCAGTCACCGACAGCGCGGCTTTGATGACCGGACCGATACCAGCTCGCGCCTATAATCACTTAATCGTGGTTGGATTGCCGAACGATCCGATTATTCAGGCCGCGTGGCAACACGAGGCCCTCGTCAGCAAGGACGGAATCTACATTTTTGGCTTTGGCAACCTGCAAGGCGACGTCGGCTATATCGAAAGCGACCGGAATCCGTTTCTTCACAGCTCCAAGATCAAGACCACACCTTTCGAAACAGAGATTGTGACTCTGACAGGCCTCACACCGGAAGGCGTCAGGCAGGCGGTGGCCGCGTTTATTAACAAAGGCCTGATCAACGGAGTGGTGGCCGGCCCGGGCTGGACGCGAACGTCTCCCACGTTGCTCGATCGCGACCCACTTGGGCCCGATTTTGTCCCGCCCGCCGTTCCGCACCAGGTGGGGAACGCCACTTGCGTCGGAGTGACCAGCGCAAACGAATCCGAGTATCGTGGCGCGTTGGAAGCTGCGGGGGCGAAGCCGCTCCAAATCTGGCAGTTCAAGTACTACGTTCCCGGTGCCTGGGATGACGCCGGAGCGCTCAGCTCCATCTCCGAATTTCTAGCGGGTCTCCATCGGGCCGCATCCGACAATACGCTTTGGGTAGCCCGCTTCTCCAGCGAGGCAGAAGCGGCGTCGGCCGCGCAACAAATCGGAACAACCTCCAAATGGACGCAACAGAATAACGAGTGGGTCGGCAGCCCCTTGCCTCTCCCCAAGGGTAGCAAAGAAGGACCTGTTGCGCGAACGATCCGCCTCTGGTCTAAAGCCGATTCCGTCTTTATCAGTACGCTTCCCGGATTGGACTCCGCGACCCCGATGGGACAATAATTCGCGCCGCGTTTAGGAACTTGCTGAAGGAAAGAGGCGTGGAGTTGTACCGGCGGTCAGAGACTCACCAAGGAGTCGACAGGATTTTTCGCGCACGCGCCAAGACGTCCTGAACATGGGGGACGCCTTCCTCAGGCAGGATGCGGTCGATCACCGGCAGGAACTGGACAGTGTGCAGAATAATCAGCCCTTCGATGGCGGCGACTCGGGCACTGCTGCCCAGAAAATGCGAGCCCCATTTCGAGCCGGGACTGTAAGGAGTAGCCAGTTCCGATTCAACGAGTGCGATGAGCGCGTCCCCCGCGCCGGCATCGCCCAGGCAGGCCAGGGTGCGGGCCACCTCCATGCGGACGTGGGAGGACTCGGTGGCCAGCGGATTATGGGGATGGGCGATAACCGACCCGTTCCAAGTGAGAAGCTCGCGCACGGCCGGCGCTGCCTCGAGGAACATGGCGGCGCGAACCCGGTTCAGCACGGGGATGAGAGCATCGGAATCGGCGCCGGCCGCGGTGCTCAGCTCGGCGATCAGATCGGCCTCCGGTTGCTTCCATGGCGGAACGATGACTTGCTTCCAGCCCGCTTCATCGGTGGGATTGACCGAAAGGTCGTTGACGACAGCGCCGGTGAGTTCACCTCGCAGGCGAATGGCGAAGTTACGCGGTGTCCGGGCATAAATTTCGACGCCGTTGCCACGCTTGATGGAGACGAAAATCCCGTCCGCCCGGTAGGAAAGGAAATTACCGTAGCCGAGGCCGTCGACGGCAATGCCGTCCGTATTGATGACTACGTTGAGGGGCACGTCTGACCAGAGGCATTCGCCGCTGGCGTTCCGCAGGGTTCGGGCACCGAAAAGGGATAGGCGGCCTGAGGAATCGAGCACGGCCATGACGGCATCGGTTTCCCAGGATTGGATACGGCGCAGGCCGGGGCCGGTCGAGCGCGCAGGAAGAAGCATCCACGTCGTATCGCTGCCGTCGCGCAACATGAGGAGATCGTCGCGCTCGCGGCTGATCGAAGGGGCGCGGCTTGCATCCCAGGAAACGGCGACATCAAAGGCGGAATCCCCGGCGGTGCCGGTAATTCGCAGCAGGTCGGTTTCCAATCCGCCGTAAACTTCATGCTCCAGTCGCTTGAGGCCGGACGGGACAACCGAGATATCGCCCTGCGCCGAGACGAGGCGACCGGTGACTCCATTGCACCCCGCGAGCGTCGCCACGGTCCCTGCGATGGTGGTTCCCTTCAGGACGCGGGCCTGCCAGAAAGGAGGCTGCGTCCGGGTGGTTGAGAAACGATCACTGACCACGATCACGCCTTTGCCGGGTTTGATCACGGTGCGAGTGGCGTGGACGACCTTGGCCAATGGCGGATAGCACGCGGTGGTGTCGACGGCGGCGGCAGAACAGCCGGGAAGGTCGCCGTATTGGATGAGCTTACCGGAGGGGAGCATCCATCCCTGAAAATCGTAGTCAAATTCACCGGGTTGAACGCCATTGGCATCGCTCCACGCGTTGCCGCCGCCCGGAAGAAGAGGGCTACCCTCAGCCTCCAATACGAAATGGGGAACCTTGCCTTGCATCCAAAGCGAGATGGCCTGCATTCGGGATTCGGGTTCGTAAAAGACGGCCCAAGTGTCGGGGAGGCATTCCTGGATGGGCTGGACCGGGACGTTTTCCCGCGTGATCTTTTCATTCAACGTTTCCGGATACCAGAGAAGGCCCAGGGGGATTTCCATGCGGAGCCATGGGCTGTCATACTTATGATTGGCGTTGTCGCGCTTTGCGGTTTGAAGGTACCGCGCATCGCCAGTTTTTTTCGAAGCGTAGGAAAGGTTAAAAAGATTCCAGGTTTTGACGTAGCCGTAACGGCCCAAGGGCCAGGAACAACCTGACGGCCCGATGAAATCGAACTGCCGTTCATTGAGCCAGGCCAGGCTGATATCGTGCGGTGCGAAGCGGCGGTGGTACCAGTCCCCTCCCTCCACGTCCTCCAACAGCGCCAAGCCAAGGGTGAAGCACTGGGGATGGATGTACCGCATGTAAGTGAAACCATCGCCATCGTAACCCGATTTCATGAACTGGCCGATGTGATCGGTGAGAAGGTTCCGGCCCCGGCCATACATCCGCACCGCCCGTGGGTCTTTGCGCCATTTGCTTCCGAAGAGATGACCCGCATAGAGCAGGCCGGCCGACATCGCCGCCCCCTGGTTGATCGGGTCGTGCAGGATTGGCATATGGCCGCGCCCCTTCAAGTGGGATTCGACGTAGACTTCGATAATTCCCAGGGCAGTCTCGGCATGCTCGTCGATCTCGGCTTCCGTCCATGCCCCGGCCTCGGCCAGCCAGTCCCAGAGAATCAACAATTGAACCATGATCGCGGAGCAGATCCAGCGGTCGCCGGTCTTGAACTGCAGACTGTTCCAGTAATGGTGCGGATTACCAAGTTTGGCGCCGTCGCTCCACTCGAGCAGAAACGCCGCGCGCGCATCTGCGATGGCTTCTTTCGAGCCGTCGAGCAGGCCGAGCATGACCGCACAGGGTACGTGGCAGCGCCGGCCCCAAGGCGTCTTAGAGTCAACCGACTGGGTAACCATCAGGTCGTAGAGTTCTTTTAAATAACCGGTGGGCGCGGCGAGCTTGCGTTGAAGATTTTGAAAATCGTGGTCGAAAAGGCGGCGGTGGAGAGAAGATTGGGTGGTCATGGAAAGAGATAGGTAAAGAGAAAGAAACCAACATGCTGGCCGCGTCGGGCGGAAAATACGAGAAGCTTATTTTCAATAAATCACGCTCGAAGAGTGATTGGCAACTCTTGAATACATGGCTCTTCTGCTTACGCCAGACAATATCAGGCAATTTAATTTAAAATCGAAACTTTCTTTTCCAACCTACGATTAACAAGATGTCACGAATATGTCGTCCCCATTTCCCAGGTCCGAAACCGGAACTATTTTTCGGCGCTACGTGTGGCCGGTATCATGGATCAGCCATCCGGAGACTACCAATCCTCCTTTTGTGCTGGGATTCAGGCTCATGGTTGATCAGGCGCAGGATGCAACCGTTCGATTTCATGTCTCAGCTGATGAACGTTACGAGCTTCACTTCGATGGCGAATTATTCGCGAGAGGCCCCGAGCGCGGCTCGCCCGGCGCGTGGAATTATTCATCTCTCGACGTACCCGTCGCGGCGGGCCGCCATGTCCTCTTCGCGCGGGTGTGGAGTTTGGGAGAAATCGCGCCGTGCGCCCAGATGTCCGTGCGTCCTGGATTTTTGCTGGGCGTGGAGGAGTCCTCCGAAGGCGGCGCCGATGCGAGATGGAGCACGGGATTGGCGCCCTGGGAAGTCAGGAGGCTTGACGGCTACGAGTGGACGAACCACGCCCTCGACTTTTTTACCGGCAAAAAACTCCGCATCGATGGGCGTCGTTATCCCTGGGGAAT
>Ga0302319_10021671_pt1 | contig 11571 bp, 11 predicted proteins | sample Bog_T0_2_FD_203319 | JGI IMG/M metagenome (GOLD analysis project Ga0302319, IMG submission 203319) | Peat permafrost microbial communities from Stordalen Mire near Abisko, Sweden - Bog_T0_2 | ecosystem: Environmental > Terrestrial > Soil > Wetlands > Peat | place: Sweden: Abisko, Stordalen Mire...
ATAAATTGCCAGGGCGGTCGCTCCGCCGCCCGCCGCGGTGCGGAGAGCGCGCCCCACCCCTCAAAATCGATTAAAATTGACGGGCACTTGGTGAGAACTGCTCCAGGCAAAAATATCCGTTCCGGAGTTGCCAAACATGCGCCGGGTTTTCCGCGCGGGTTTTCCGGTTGAATTTGCCCGGTCGAAAATCTATCGTCCCCGTATGCGCGCCCTCTGGATCTTGTGCGGTTTGATGGTTTCCCTTGGCCCGGCTGTCGCCGCCGGTCCGGTTTCGGGCCGCGTCCTCAAATTGCTGCCGCTTCTGCTGGACCAACAGGGGCGCGACTCCACCACTCCCAGCCTGTTTGAACGGGACGCCTACCAGCTTTATTTGCAGGAACATCCCAAGCAAATTGCGGCAGTCCGTTTTGAGGTGCAGTGGAAAGCCGTTGAGGCCCCCGATGAGAAATTGAGGCTCCGGGTGGAGGTGCGTGGGATCGGTCCGGACGGATCCCCCTCCCTGAAAACCTTTGAATCGCCGGTAATCGCAGGCTGGTTCAGCCGCTGGACGAGGTTCAACCTGGGCGGAGATGCTTACCGAAAATTTGGTTCGGTCGTTGCCTGGCGGGCGACGCTGTGGGACGGCGACCAGTTGCTGGGCGAGCAGAAATCTTTTCTTTGGTGACCGGCGCGGGCCAGCCGCCGAGAATCGGCTGCAACTTTTCTTGAATTGACCTAACGCCGCCGTTTTTCCTGGGCTTGGAGGGCCTGTTCGTAGCAGTTCAGGGCCTCGTCATAGCGGCGCAAACGGTTGAGCAAGCCGCCCTTCTGCAAATGGGCCACCGCCAGGGTGCTGTCGGCGGCGATCACCCGGTTGTAGTGAGCGAGCGCTTCGTCATTGCGACCGACTTTTTGCAGGGCATCCGCCTTTTTCAACAAGGCGTCCGCATCATCCGGATGCGCGCCCAAATAACGGTCAAATATTTCCAAAGCCTGGCGCGGTTCGTCCTCGTCGAGATATTTCTGGCCTTCCGCGAGCAGTTCGGCCTTGGCTTTTCCGGCGCCGTTACCGTTGCCCAGGCTGTTGCCGTTGGTGGTGCTGCTGGTGGACCCATTGCCATGGCCATTGCCGTGAGTGATCGCGTTGCTTTTGGGAATTTGCACCACCGTCTTGCCGCCGCCTTCCAACTCGCTGATGCGCTCTTTTAATTCACCCACCGCTTCCAGCAGTCGTGCATTGGAACTGTCCACCACCGCCCGCGCCGGCGCAGCAATTTCCCGCACGGAACTCAGGTTGGCCATGACGGCACTCTGCTGGGCTGAAATGCGGGTCAATTGCGCAAAAGCGCGTGATTGCAGGTTAACCATCCACAAGAGGAGCCCCAATCCCGCCAGACCCATCACCCCGGTCAGCAAGAGTGTCCATTCCAAGGCCTTGTGGGAATCATCCGCCTCGTTTTTTTGGGCGATGAGGGTGGCGTTAAAAGTCTGCTCCAGCGATTGCAGGTGCGCCGCCATCAGGTCGGAGCTATTCCGGGACAGGGCGGCGGACAGCTGCTGGTTTTCCTGAAGGGCCAATTGGGTGTTATGTAATTGCTCCTGGATTTGCAACAGCCCCGAAGTGACCATATCGCTTCGCAGGTCGTTGGTCGCGTCGCCGGCGGGATTTGTGTCCGACGCCGGGAGGCGGCCTGCCACCAAAACCATCGCGGTTGCCAACAGAATTGCCCGATAAAATTTGAACGACATATTGCTTCTTAAGACTGATGGGATGCTAAATTGAAGTCAAGCGCCCGACTACCGGAAGTTATTCGCAGTTATTAACCATTCATTCACTTTTTCAGATCAAACTCCAGCCGCGAGCGCGAACCGGTCTGGGTGTTATCCATCACCAGCGTCTGGACCTGCCACTGGCCATCCACCTTCTTGAAATCTTTCGGGTAAAAGTCCTTCAGTTTTTGGCCCGCGGCGTCATACGCGCAGGCTTCCACGATCCCCATCGTCTCGTTGTCAATCCAACTTACCACCCGCGCATAGCCTGACGGAGCCGGAGTCGGGGTGGTGCTCTCCAGCACCGTACACCCCCGGCTGCGGTGAATGTCCAACTTCAGAACCTTCTGGCCCGGCCAATGGAAAAATTCCAGGCCCAGATCCGCCGCGCAGAAATCCGAACCCGCAAACGGCGTGATGAGGGCCGCGGCCGGCAGCGGGGATTTCGCATTGGTCGCCGTCATCATCGAGGCCAGTTGCTGCGGACTCAAGGCGGCGGGACAAGTTTCCTGAAAATAGCGGTTGGCCTGGCCGGCGGCATGACCGATCCAAAGCAGCTCCGCGTGGTTCGTGAAATCCGCCTGGTAGAGGTTTCCCCAATTTGATGCGGCCGACAAAATCACGCAAGTCACCGGGATGAAGGCCCTCGCTTCCCCGGTCCCCCGGATGAGTAAATGGCCGGTGACAGTTGAATTTGCGGGCGGGGTTTGGGCCAGGATTTTTTGCACCAATTGGCGTCCTTGATTGACCGGGTCGGTCTGGAGCCCGGAAGTCTGCGCCCCGGCAGTGAATGCCGCCAGACCGAGCACGACAGCGAGGATAAATTGCCGGAAAGGTTCCGCGCCGTTGGCAGGGGCAGGTGGTCGCTGGTCTTGATCGCGGGCTGTTCTGTGGCGCTCCGCCTCCCCGTGGCATTCCGGCCCGGCTGGCCGATGGGGCTTCATTTCTCGGACAGGGCCAATTCCAGCACCTCGGAGATGTGCCGCACAAAATGAACTTTCAGTTTGGCGCGAACTTCGGTGGGAACGTCCTGCCAATCCGGCTTGTTGCCCTCCGGGAGGATCACTTGTTTCAAACCATAGCGCTGCGCCGCCAGGACTTTTTCCTTGATGCCGCCCACGCGCAGCACCCGGCCCCGCAAACTGATTTCGCCCGTCATTGCGACATCCGAGCGCACCCGGCGGCGGCTCAACAGGGAAGCCAGCGCGGCCACGATGGCCACCCCCGCGCTCGGACCGTCCTTGGGGGTCGCCCCGGCCGGAACGTGGATGTGCAGGTCGCTTTTGCCGTAATCGTCAAACTCCAGGTTGAGTTTCCTGGCCTGGCTCCGCAAATAGCTCAGGGCCGTCTGCGCGCTTTCCTTCATGACTTCGCCGAGCGAACCCGTCAGGGTCAAATTCCCGCGCCCGCGCATCCGCGTGGCCTCGATGTACAAAATTTCCCCGCCCACCGGCGTCCAAGCCAGCCCCGTGGCAATGCCGATCTCGATGATCTTTTCCGCACCCTCGGAGACAAATTGGGCGTGACCCAAATAATCGTGAAGCTGCCTGGCATTGAACTGGATGGCGCCCGCCGGGCCGTTTTTGGAGACGATTTTTCGCGCGGCTTTCCGCATCACCGCCGCAATCTGGCGCTCGAGCTGGCGGACCCCCGCTTCCCGGGTATATTCGCGGATCAGCGCCCGCAGCGCGGCGTCGTTGAATTTAATATCGCTCCGGGTGAGGCCATGCTCCTCGATCTGGCGGGGCAGGAGGTGGCGCCGCGCAATCTGCATCTTTTCCGATTCGGTGTAGCTTGGGAGTTCAATGACCTCCAGCCGGTCGCGCAAGGCCACATGAATGGGTTCCAGCCAGTTGGCGGTCGCGATGAAGAGCACCTTCGATAAATCAAAGGGCAAATCGAGGTAATGATCAGTGAACGTGCTGTTTTGCGCCGGATCCAGCACTTCAAGCAGGGCCGAGGCGGGGTCACCCCGGAAATCCGCGCCCACCTTGTCCAGTTCATCCAGCAAAATGACCGGGTTGCGGCTTTCCACGCGGCGCAAGGTTTGAATAATGCGCCCGGGCATCGCACCCACGTACGTGCGGCGATGGCCGCGGATTTCCGCCTCATCGCGCATCCCGCCCAGCGAAATCCGCGCAAATTTCCGGCCCAGGGCATCCGCGAGGCTCTTGCCGAGGGAGGTTTTCCCCACGCCGGGCGGACCCACAAGGCACAGAATGGGTCCCTTGATTTGTTTGCGCCGCTGGATGACCGCGATAAATTCCAGCAGGCGGTCCTTGACTTTTTCCAGGCCAAAATGCTGGTCGTTCAGGATCTTTTCCGCCGCCTTTAGATCGAGGATGTCCTCGGTGCTTTTGTCCCAGGGGAGGCTGAGTATCCAGTCCAGATAATTGCGCATCACGCCGTATTCGGCGGCGGCGGGAGGGGTTTGGGCCAGGCGTTCCAGCTCCTGCTCGGCCGCCCGCCGCGCCTCCGGCGGCAACACGGCACCATCCACCCGCTGGCGCAGCGCCTTGATTTCACCGCCATTACTTTCTCCATCGCCAAGTTCCCGTTGAATGGCGCGGAGCTGCTCGCGCAAAAAGAAATCCCGCTGCGTCTTGGCAATCGACGTCGCGACGTCACTCTGGATTTTCGAACTCAGCGTGAGCACCTCCTGCTCGCGGTTCAACAATGGGAGCAGCGTGTGGAGGCGTTCCCGCACCGAAACCATTTCGAGCAACTTCTGCCGGTCCTCGAGGCTCAGGTTCAGGTTCGCCGCGATCAAATCCGCAAAATGCCCGGGATGCTCCGTATTGAGCGCGGCAATCTTGACCTGCTCGGTCAGGGCCGTGGACATTTTGGCGATCTCCTCAAACTGCTTGTGCGCGTTGCGCAACATCGCCTGCAGCTCCACGGTATCCTCGGTTTTGTCGCGCATTAATTCATAATGCGCGCGCAAATAGGGCGAAGGCGGCTCGAAATTCTTGACCTGAATCCGCCAGAGCCCCTCCACCAGCACCCGCGCGGTGCCGTCGGGAAATTTTACCATCTTTGTGAGCCGGGACACGCAGCCCACCGTGTACAAATCTTCGGGCGCAGGCTCGGCCACCTCATTTTTACGCTGCAACACCGCGCCAAACAATCGGTCGCCGGCCACAATGTCATCAATCAGCTTGAGGCTCGGACCGGTCTCGACCAGCAGGGGCACGACCGCGCCGGGGAAAATGACAATGTCGGAAAGGCCAAGGATCGGCAGGATGTCGGGCAGGGAACGCGCCGAAACCCTGGGATTGAGTTCGGATTTTCCGCCTTCGTCAAGAATACTGACAAACTCGGTCTCTGACGACGGGGTGGTCATCGTTTCGCCCTCTTGCTCTTGACCCGGCTTGCCCGGTTAGGTTCAGCCGAGGTCATGCTCCTTCGCTGATCGGAACTTTCTTGGTCTTGGTTGGGGTGGAACGCACAGGAGGCACTTCGATACGCAGAAACCCGTTCAAATATATCGCCTTGGCCTGGCTTAAATCGTAATCGGGAGGGAGATCGAGGATCGTCTCAAAAGGTCCATAAGAGATTTCCATCACCAAAAAACTTGAGTGAGGTGAACGGCAGAAGTCCGGCCGGATCCCGCTGATTCGCAGGCGGTTGCCTTCCACCACAATATCCAAGCTATCGCTCTTCATGCCCGCGAGCTCAACCTTGATCACCAGGCCCGCTTCATTCGCGTAAACATCCGTGTTGGGCGTCCACCGGCCCGTCGTCGGCTCGCCGGCTCCTCCGAGTGTCGAGCTTTGGCTGCCAAAATGTATGGTGGAACAGACTTTGGTAACTGCCATGATTTTGACAATGTTAAACCGCTTTTAGTATCCCGGCAAGCTTGCCGCTTCCAGTTTGTTCACGTCCGAAACATAACCCTAATTGTCGAGTGTGCAAATGGAATTTTAATTTCGGGACGGGCCTGGCTTATGCGCAGGGAACATTTTGCGCTTTGAAGCCCCTGCGCCTCGCCCTAATGTTTCCGAATGGCTGAACCGTTTCGCTACGCCCACCGGGTCACTTATGCCGATTGCACCGTGGGCAATCATATTTACCATTCGCGTTATCTGGATCTGTTGGAAGCCGCGCGCGGTGAATTCCTGCGCGCGTTGGGAACCACCGTCCTGGAATTGCAGGATTCGGACTACATTTTCCCCGTGATCGAGGCGCGGCTGCGTTACAAGTTTCCCGCGCGTTACGACGACCGGCTCACCATTGAAGTTCAACCCACCCTGATTGAAAGGGTCCGTCTGAATTTCGGCCACCGCATCCTCAATCAGGACGGCAAACTCATTCTGGAGGCGGAGACGTTTCATGCCTGCACCAGTCGCGAGGACAAGCCCAAACGCCTGCCGGAAGCCATGACCGAAAAACTGATGCCCCACTTGAAGGCAGCAGTATTCATCAAATGAATGAGCAGAAACGGCGGTGCGGGTTCAAGCATTCGGCACACTGGGTTTCATCTTCGGGATATTGGGGTTTGTTTACTGGGCGACCGCGTTGAAGCAACTAAAGGAATTGAAAAATGAGGTCGAGAAACTGAAGTCGCAGGCCGGCTTAAAAAAAGATTAAACTTCAATTTAGGACACCACCCCCCTCTTTTTCCTTGAATTGCATCCCACCGCGGGATGCAATACGATAAGCGGTTCGTGACCAAAGCGAAAACATCTCAAACCCGGCCATTGCGCGTCGGCCTGATTTCTCTCGGCTGCGCCAAAAATCTGGTGGATGCGGAGATCATGCTCGGCTCCCTCATGAAAGACGGCGTCGAAATCACCAACAACCCCGCCCAAGCGGATGCGGTGATCGTCAACACCTGCTCTTTCATTGATTCTGCCCAGGAGGAGAGCGTGGATGCCATCCTCGAATCGGTGGAGCTGCGTGATGCCTCGCGGCGCGGCCAGGCCGTGGTGGTCTCAGGCTGCCTGTCCCAGCGTTTTCGCGACGAGTTGCCCAAATTGATGCCCGAAGTGGACGCCTTCATGGGCATCGACCAGGTCGCGCAAGTCGGCAGCATTGTGGGCGAAGCCGTGGCCCGGCGCGCCGAAAAAATTGCCGCCCGCCCCAAACCTGCCGCCCCCGCCGCCAAGGCCAAAATTTCGGCCCGGTTGGGTGAACTGGAGAAGAACCGCGATTTGACGGAGCATGAGGCGGCAGAATCCATCCGCCGCACGGATCAATTTGGCAAAACCAAGGTGGTGGTCACCGCGGAAAAACTCCCGGCCACCGGACCGGTCTTTGACGTCACGGCGCGCCCGGTTTTCATCCCCGACTTTGCCACTCCCCGGTTCCGGCTCACGCCCCGTCATTTTGCCTACTTGAAAATTGCCGAGGGCTGCAACCACCCCTGCAGCTTTTGCATCATTCCCCGCATGCGCGGCTCCCATCGCAGCCGGTCGCAGAGCGATATCGTGGCCGAGGCGCGGGCGTTGATCGCGGACGGCGTCAAGGAGATCAATCTCATTTCCCAGGATTCCACCTATTACGGACTGGATCTGCGCCCCAATCACAGCCGCGCCATTTCCTCGCCGGAAAAGTTTTCCGCAGCCACGCGGTCGCTGTCGGCGGATGCGACCACGATTTGCACGCTGCTGCGGGAATTGAATTCCCTGCCCGGCGATTTTTGGATCCGCTTGCTGTACACGCATCCCGCGCATTGGACGGATGAACTCATCCAGACCATCGCCGATTGCCCGAAAGTGGCCCGCTACATCGACATACCCCTCCAGCATATCCACGAAAACATGCTGGAACGCATGCGGCGCGAAACCTCCCAGCAATACATCGTGGATCTCATCAAAAAGATTCGCGCCGGCATTCCCGGCATCGCCCTGCGCACCACCTTCATCGTCGGCTTTCCGGGAGAGAGCGAAGCGAGCTTTAACGCCCTACTGGATTTTATCCGCGAAACCCGGTTTGAACGGCTCGGTGTTTTTGCGTATTCGAAGGAAGATGGCACCCGCGCCGGGGCGATGGCGGGCCAGATCACCGATCGGGTCAAACAAAAACGGCGCACGCTAGCCATGGCCGCGCAGCATTTGGTGGCGACGGAGGTTTCGGAATCCTTTGTCGGCCGCAAACTCAAGGTGCTGATCGAAGGCAAGGCGGATACCGAACAGTTGCAGTCGGCCAAAGTCAGTTCCTGGGAACATGGCCTGGTCCGCGAAAGAGAGACCCATCCGTTGGCGGCCGGCACCAAGAGTTATCTGGTCGGACGCGGCGAGGCAGATGCCCCCGACATTGACGGACGCGTGTATGTGCGCGGCCGGCTGCCGGTCGGCCAGTTCGCCACCGTGAAGGTCATCGGCCACACGGATTACGATTTGATCGCCGAGCCGGCGTGAGCGCCAGAAGGCTGTTGAAAAAGGCGCCCGGTGAGGGCACCGGGCCGACAAATTCGGTGAATTCATGGGAAATTCTGCAGGCCGCGTGCCCCCACGCGGCGTTTCGTGGATATTTCAACAGCCGGCCAAAAGAAAATTGCCTTTGCCCCGTCCCTGATTCAATTTGCCCCCAAGCTTTATGGCCACACTCGTGTTTGACATTGAAACCTCCGCGCAGCCGGTCGAAAATTTTGACGAGGCGCAGCAGGAGTATTTGTTCCGGGAAACGGAAAAGATTGAAGACCCGGCGGCTCGCGCGGCCAAGCGCGAGGAAATCACGCGGTTCATGAGCTTGTGGCCGCTGACCTCACAGGTCGTTTGCATCGCCATGCTCAATGCCGAATCCCAGCGCGGACAATCCCTGTTTCTGGCCGAGGATTATGAAGAGGAGGCGGAGGAAAACGCCCCGGTTAAGTTTGTCCCCTGCGCGGACGAATTTGAGCTGCTGACAGCTTTCTGGGATGTGGCCAAACATTACGACAGCATTGTCACCTTCAACGGCCGCGGCTTTGATGTGCCATTCATTTACCTGCGTTCCGCCGTCTTAAATGTGCCCATTTCCCGCAAGAACTGGCTCGGTTACCGTTATGCCACCGAACCCCACTGCGACCTCGCCGAACAGTTGACCTTTTACAGTGTCAGTGGCCGCGATGGCGCGGCGCGAAAATTCAACCTGGATTTTTACTGCAAATGTTTCGGCATCGAATCGCCCAAAAGCCATGGCGTCACCGGCATGGACGTGTCGACGCTGATGGCGGAGGGCAAATTTCGCGAGATCGCGGAATACTGCCTGCGCGATGTCCGCGCCACGATGGAGCTCTACCAAATCTGGAAGGAAAGGCTGTCGGGAATCAAATGAAGTCCGCGGCGGAGCATATCCGGGCCCGGGGCGGCATCCTCGTCTGCTTTGCCCTGAAGGAGGAAGCGGCGCCGTTCCGAAAAAGCGCGCCAGTAAGCCCAGCCATTTCCCTCCTGGTGACTGGCATCGGGAAAGGGAATGCGGAAAAAAGCCTGCGCGAGCGGTTGACTACCAGGAAGGATGTCCCCGCCTGGGTCTTGACGGGCGGTTTCGCCGGCGGCTTGAACCCGGAGCTGCGGCTGGGCGATGTCCTCTTTGAAACCGCGGATCCGGACCTGCGAGCCCGCTTGTTGCTTGCCGGGGCCAAGCCGGCGGTATTTTTCTGCGCCGACCGCATCGCCACCACCGTCCGCGAAAAGCAGGCACTGCGCTCGCAAACCGGCGCGGATGTGGTGGAGATGGAATCCGGCGTCATTCAGGCCATCTGCCGGGAACTCGGCATCCCCTGTGCCACGGTGAGGGTCATCTCCGACACCGCCGGCGAGGATTTGCCGCTGGATTTTAACGCGCTGGCCAGGCCGGATAAAAATCTGGATTTTGGAAAATTGTTTCTGGCCATCGCGCGGTCGCCGGGAAAAATCGGGGCGCTGATGGCGTTGCAGAAGAAAACCAGCTTCGCGGCCCGGCAATTGGCCGCCGTGCTGACGCGGGTCACTTCTCCTTGACTGCCGACTGGTTCGGCGGGGGCGCGGGCTTTTCCTTGGCATGTTCGCTGTAGCTGATGAACGCCGCTCCCACCATGATCAGAGCCACGCCCACCCAACGAACCCACGAAACCGTTTCCCCCAAAAAAACCATGGCGGCCAGGGTGGCAAACACAAAACTCAAAGCCGTTAAAGGCCACAGAAAACTGATGTCACTCTTCGACATCAGGAGCAGGAGGCAGCCGAAAAACACCGCCTCAAAAAAGACCCCCAGCAGGATTTGCGGGTTGGTCAGGCCGGACCTGAAGATCCGCAACATTTCCCCCGCCGTATAGCCCTGGATCGGGTCAATATGCGTCATGCCTTTCTTGAGCAGGATCACGCCTGTGGATTCACAGGCCAAGCCGAACAATAAAATGATCAATAACCGGAACATTCGTGCTGAAGAATAACGCATGGTCTGCGGGTTGACACGAAGGAAACAGCAGGGGCGATCCAGGAACCACGCCCGGGCCCATCGGCGCAAAATCGTTGTAGAATACCAACCAAAAATATTCCCGCCCCATCCGGGGCAGGACCATGGCCGCATCACGGCAGGGACAATTTGACAGCCACTTCCTGCGGGGCAATGGCTTGAAATTGTTTGAGATTGAGAGTGTAAATCGCGGCCACACCGGCTTTGGCTGCGCTCTTAAGCAGAAGCGCATCGTAAACCGTGCCTCCTTGAACTCCGGTTCCGGCCGCCTCTCGCAGCAGTGCGGCGTATTCGTTTCCGACCAAGCTGACAATTTTGAAATACTTCAAAACGTTTTCCTCGATGCTTAAGAGTGCCTGTTCGGGGGTGTGGCGATAAGGTGGCGGGAGCTTTGTGAGGACTGCATACATTTCTGCCAGGCTTTGAGCAGCTATAACTCCCTCATCCTGTCCGTTCTGAACGCGTTCCAGCGCGGAGAACGCCCGCTCATGACTAACGTGCTGTTTCACCACCGCAGAGATCAGCACGCTGGTATCGAGAAAAACCTTCATTTATGTGCCGGTGACGCAAGTCCCTTGGTCAGGCCAGCGAAGGCCGGAGGCGGAGGTCGGAATCGAACCGAGTATCTTTACCGCTCCGAGCCTAACACACTCTGTTTCAATACTTATTGTAGCTTGATTTTACAGGGGTTCAAGCTGTTTAATCGACCGCCCATCCATTGCTCGTTTATTGCTCAGTTACCGCTCATTCAATACTCGGCAGGTGAAACTTTCGGTGAAGATTTTGCCATTTTTCAATTGCTGTGAAGTTAAGGCAGATTGCCTCAGTCGAATGCCTTTTTCATGGAGAAGTATGTGGATACACCAAAAATAAGAAGAAAAACACAAGCGACCAGTGATTCAGCCCAATTGGCTGCGCCGAATATCAGGAAAACAAGAATAATTGCGGCCAAGCCGAATATGCCAGCTAAAATGCCCCAACAAAGACGGAAAAACGAATTTGCAAGTTCGCTCTTGAATGATTTTTTCACTAATAATTGTCTTTGCCTCAATTCTTTGCGCGCCGCCTCTTGATCTCTCCCCCAATTTTCGTTGGCTTCATGTACCAACTGTGCAACGCGATATTTGACATAAAGCGCACGCGCTTTGGCCTCGTCGCCCTCCACTTCTGAGAAAGCTTTTGTCCAGAGGCCAGAATTTAGAGGGTTTTCTTGCATCTCTCTCGCGACCTCCTCGTAAAATGAGTCGGTGCTTATGTTAATACTTTTGGCTTCACCGCTTTGCGTTGCACCAGAATTAACAACCTTACGGAAACAGTACAATAAAAGTCCCCACTGTATGAATGCTCCGATCATTCCGCCGACAAGTCCGCCAGTCAGCCCACCCTTTACCGCAGGATCCACTGTTGGCCATGCTTGGGATCCCGTTACGCCCAAGTAGGAAA
>Ga0302319_10021673_pt1 | contig 11570 bp, 10 predicted proteins | sample Bog_T0_2_FD_203319 | JGI IMG/M metagenome (GOLD analysis project Ga0302319, IMG submission 203319) | Peat permafrost microbial communities from Stordalen Mire near Abisko, Sweden - Bog_T0_2 | ecosystem: Environmental > Terrestrial > Soil > Wetlands > Peat | place: Sweden: Abisko, Stordalen Mire...
GTCCATCCGAATGCCCTATACCACATCGAAGGTGAGCCGGCACGCCGCGCCGATGGACTCTACGATCGCATGGGATCGGTCGGAGCGCATGAAGTTCTGCTCGAGAACCCGCGCCACGACGGTCATCTCTGGAATGCCAGCGATCTGGAAGTCGAACAATTCCTGCGCTTGGCCGCACAGCGTCTCCAGGATTTGAAACGCGACAGCCGCTTCAAGTACGTCAGTATTTTCAAGAATCACGGCGACGCCGCCGGGCAGGAATTCGAGCATCCGACGTCGGTGTTGACGGCGACGACCTTCGTACCCCGCCGCGTGCTCTACGAACTCCGCGCCGGCCGCGACTATTACGACAGCAAAGAGCGTTGCGTTTTTTGCGACATCCTGGCGCAGGAGGAACGGCAGAACCAGCGCATCGTCGAAATTCGCGGCGACTACGTTGCCTTTTGCCCCTACGCGCCGCGCGTTCCCTATGAAACCTGGGTCATTCCCCGCAACCACGAATCGTCTTTCGAGCGCACCGGAGCATCGCGCGTCGGCAACATGTCCGATCTGGCGGCGTTGCTGCGGCGCACCCTGCAACGAATTCGCACTGTGACTGAGGCGTTTCACCTCGTGTTACATACTTCGCCCAACAGCCAGCATCCTTCCGAAACCCTTGGCTACTGGAAGACGCTCGATGAGGATTACCACTGGCACATCGAAATCCTGCCCATCATCGAGGCCAAAGCGAAGTCCTACACCTTCAAAGAGATTTACTACTCTCCCGTTACTTCCGAGACCGCTGTGAAACGGTTGCGAGAGGCGAAGATCTAGGCGATGCGTTACGTCATGAACCTGAAAGCTTCAGGCACCCAATGGCTGAGAGTTGCCTTTCTGATTTTGATTGCACTTCAAGCCAGTTTCGCGCTGGCGCAAACTTCCTTGTCCGCTCCCAGCGAAAAACAGGAAGTTCTCTGGACGAAGCTTGAGAAATCGATCCTCGACGTCGATCGCAATCTCGACGGAGTCATGGGCGTTGCCATCATTGATCTCACGGACGGCCACAAATACTTGCTGCATGCGAGTGACGTTTTCCCGCAAGCCAGTTCGATCAAGATCTGCGTTCTCGCGGAACTTTACCGTCAGGCGCAACAAGGCAAGCTCAAACTCACCGACCTCTACACCGTCAACGCCGCCGACCTGGTGCAGGACAGCGATATCATGGGCGGCCTGACCCCCGGCGTTACGAAAATTACGCTGCGCGATCTCGCGACCATGATGGTCGCTGTCAGCGATAACTCGGCCACCAATGTTCTCATCGATCGTGTGGGCATGGACAACGTGAATGCCTTTCTCGCCGCGCAGGGCCTGCACGAAACCAAACTCCGCCGCAAGATGATGGATCTCAAAGCCGCTAGCGAAGGCCGCGAAAATGTCTCCACGCCGAATGAGATGTCGAGCCTGCTGCAGGCCCTCTATCGTGGACAGATCCTCAACAAAGAGATGACCGGCGATTTCTTCAAAGTTCTTTCGACTCATAAAGACAGCTGGATTCCCCGCGAACTTCCCGACGACTTGAAAATTGCCAACAAGCCCGGTGCTCTCGAAGGCGTGCGCAACGATTCCGGAGTGATTTTCGTCGAGAAGCGTCCGTACATCCTGTGTGTGATGACGACCTATTTGCATCGCGAGCGCGACGGAGAAGACGCCATCAGCAAAATCTCGCTCGAAGCGTGGCGAATGTTCGATCGCATCGCACGAGCGAGTGAATATGGGCGAGTGATTTCGCCGGGAAATAGCAGCCGGTAGAGATTCGTCGTTAGCCGTTCGCTGACCGCTGTGCGCCTCTTGCACTTCAATAATGTTGGGTTTCGATTGCCGAACGACGACCAACGACCAACGACCAGCGACCAATGACAAACTACCAACGAACAGCGATCCGTGAGCCTGTCATGACCATCCGCCGCCTCAAAACCTATACCGGATCCCAGGGCTACGTTTACCAATACTACTTCGTCGGGAAGCGCCCGGTAACGCCGTCCGGCGCGCCCGAATCGTCCGCGACCGATTCCGTTGCGACCGAATACATTTTCGATGTAACCAGCGACCGCAAAAGAACTTACGCCGTGAGCATTTTCCTGTCTCACGAGGTCGTCGCCGGCTGGGCTGAATCCCACGGACGCTCCCTGTCCGATGCCGAACAGTATGCTGCGGTAAAGATGCGTCTCTTTCGCGCCTTCGACGAAGTAGAAGAAATGGAGGGGTGCGGACGGAGCCTTGATATCGACTGGGACGCCCTCAAGCAATCGCTAGAAATTCTTGGGGTGGAATGACGCAATGATCTTACCCGGTGTTGTGACCGGGATCACATTGCCCTGTGACCGCCTCCGTTTCCCCCCTCTCTCTCGACCCGGCAAACTATAATCACCCGAGCGGGGTGGGGGATGTAACGAACCGGCCCGGGCAAGCACTAACACTGAATGAGTAGTAAAGAGACTATTAAGGGATGATGACCTTAGTCTGGCTGCGGGTGGCGCTCGTCTGTTACGCTGCGGGGTTGCTCTACGCCCTCGTGGCGCTTACGCGCACCTCGGAAATCCTGAGTAAAGTCGCGCTGCACGCCTCCTACCTGGGGATGGTCTTCCACCTCGTGTCGCTGGTTGAGGCGATCGTGCAAAGCGGGCAGCTTGCCACAGCGTCGGTACACAATTCCGAATCGCTGCTGGCTTTTCTGATCATGGTCGTTTTCATGATCGCCTACCTGGTCTACAAAACCACTACGCCGGGCATCGTGATTTTTCCGCTGGTCTTTCTGCTGACATTCATCGCCGCCACCGGACAGCAGCCTTTTGTCTTTTCTTCCGATGTCGTACGGCGTGGCTGGCTCGACGTCCACATCTTGATGATCTTCACGGGATATGCGGCGCTCTTCCTCAGCTTCGGCGCCAGCATTCTCTACCTGATACAGGAACGCGCCCTGAAATCGAAGAGTCGTAGCGGAATGTTCTCGCGCCTGCCCTCGCTTCAGGTTATTGACGACATTGGTTACAAATCGCTGATGCTGGGATTTCCATTCATGACCCTCGGACTGCTCGCCGGCACCGTAGTCGCTGAATCGACGTACGGGCGAGTTGACTTTTCCGACCCGAAGATTCTCCTGTCGGTGCTGATGTGGGCAGTCTATTTGCTGATGGTCTTCACGCGCCTGACCGCCGGATGGCGAGGACGCCGCGCCGCCTGGCTGGCCAGCGCTGCCTTCGCCGCGGCGATCGTCGCCTGGGCCGCTAACTATTTCAGCGGAATGCACAGGTTCATCGCCTCATGAGATTCCAACTCATCGGCGTTAATCACAAGACCGCACCGGTCGAGGTGCGGGAACGGCTCGCCGTCCCCGAATCGCGCCTGCCGGAAGCGTGCAAGCGTCTGTCCGAGCATCCTGCCGTTGCCGAAGGCATGATCGTTTCGACCTGCAACCGGGTCGAATTCATTGCCAATATGAAGAACGGCACCGGCGATCTGCGCGAATTTCTCTGCGAATACTTTGAGACGGATCTCAGCCCCTTCGAGACTCACCTCTACGAATTTCGCGAGGATGAAGCCATCCGCCACATCTTTCGCGTCGCTGCCAGCCTCGACTCCATGGTCGTCGGCGAACCGCAAATCCTGGGTCAAGTCAAAGAAGCCTACGCGACTGCCCGCGCCGTGGGAGCTGTCCGTGCTCAACTCGACCAGTTGCTTACCCGCGCCTTCGCGGTGGCCAAGCGTGTCCGCACCGAGACCGCCGTTGGATCCTCCTCTGTTTCAATCGCCTCCGTCGCCGTCGAACTCGCCAAGAAAATCTTCGGCAGCCTGAATGGCAAGAGCGTCTACCTTGTCGGAGCAGGCAAGATGAGCGAATTGGCGGCGCGCCATCTGCTGGCACACGGAGCGGCTTCTCTCTTCGTTGCCAACCGCACCTACGACCGTGCGATCCGGCTCGCGCAAAAGTTTGAAGGGCAGGCCATCGAATTTCATCGTCTCTACGACACCTGCGATCGCGCCGACATCGTAATCACCTCGACTGGTTCGCCCAATTTCATTTTTAAGCGCGAACATGGCGAGAAGCTCATGGCGCTGCGCAAGAACAAGCCCATGTTCTTCATCGATATCGCCGTCCCTCGCGATGTCGATCCGGAGATGAACAAAGTTGACGGCCTCTTTGTCTACGATATCGATGATCTGCAACAGGCCGTCAGTTCGCACGTCGCTGACCGCAAGGTCGAAGCCGAAAAAGCCGAGGCGATCGTCAACGGTGAAGTTGATAAATTCCACGCCCGCCTGCAAACGCTGGATGTCGTTCCCACGATTGTCAGCCTGCAGGATCACCTCGAAACCATCCGCCAGGCCGAGATGGATCGAGTCCGCGGACGTCTGGGCTCTATGACCACCGATCAGGAACTGGCGATCGAAGCGCTCACCCGAGGCATCGTCAACAAAATCATGCACACACCGATCAGCACGCTCAAGACCGCCGCTCGCGATCCCGAATCGACTACGGTCATCGACCTTGTGCGACGTCTCTTCAATTTGCAGGATGACGAAAAAGGAGTCGGTGCCGGGCGCTCGGGTCGTGGAACTAACTCCGGGAAAGGAATCCATCACTAATGGCCCGTTTACGCGTCGGTTCCCGAGGATCCCAACTCGCTCTCTGGCAAGCCCATCACATCTCCGACCTGCTGCGAACGCAGGGGCACACCGTTGAGCTGGAGATTATCAAGACTACGGGAGACAAAATTACCGACGTCGCGCTAGCGAAGGTCGGCACCAAGGGCATGTTCACCAAGGAAATCGAAGAAGCCCTGATCGAGAATCGAGTCGACCTCGCAGTGCACAGCCTTAAGGACCTTCCCACGGAACTCGCCAGCGATTTCGAGATCGCCGCGATCACAGCGCGTGAAAATCCCCGCGACGTTTTTTGCTCGGTGCATTTCGCCAATATCGAGGCCCTGCCGCAGCGCGCGAATGTTGGCACCAGCAGCCTTCGCCGCCAGGCCCAGTTGAAAGCTCTGCGCCCGGATTTGCAAATCCATCCTCTACGCGGCAACGTTGACACGCGCCTGCGCAAACTCGAAGCGGGAGACTACGACGCCATCATCCTCGCCGCCGCCGGACTGAACCGCCTCGGCAAAACGCAACTTGTCCGCCAGGTGATCTCGGCGGAAATCATGACGCCGGCGGCTGGACAAGGCGCCTTGGGAATTGAGATTCGCAACGGCGACGCCGCGACCCGCACTCTTCTCGCGTTTCTGGACGATGCTGCTGCCCGCGCTGCGACAACTTGCGAGCGCGCCCTGCTGAATAAACTGGGCGGCGGTTGCCAGGTTCCCATCGGAGCCTTCGCCGAGGTCCACGGAACACGCATTCGTTTGAACGGTCTGGTTGCCCATCCCGACGGAACCAAGATCTTGCGCGAAACGCGCGAGGGTGACGATCCCATTCGCCTTGGCGAAGAAGTCGGCGAAACGCTTCTCCGCCGCGGCGGCGATGTTATTCTCGAAGAGGTCTACGGCGAAGGTTTCGCGCTGCCGCAGCTGCCTTAAAATCGAAACTTCGTCATGCAGAGCGCAGCGAAAAATTCCGGTTCCTCGGCTTCTGCGCGAGAAATGCTAGAGTTCTAAGGTTCGAGCAGAATCATTACAATCAAGCTCCCGATGCCCAAGCCCAATGAAAAACGCCCCCTCGCCGGAACCCGAATCCTTGTCGGACGCGCTAAACATCAGGCTGGCGCTCTGTCCACCGAACTGCGTCGCCTAGGTGCGTCCGTCATAGAGATTCCCTTCATCGAGATTCAAAAACCGCAATCGTATGCCGAGCTCGATGACGTTCTGAAGAATATCAAGACCTACGATTGGCTGATCCTCACCAGCGTGAACGGGGTTGAAGCCCTCTGGAAGCGTGTCCGCAAACTTCGCGTGTCGCTGCGCAGTCTCAAACTATTGAAGATTGCCGCCATCGGTCCTGCCACCAAACAGGCGATTGTGAAGCATGGCCTTAAAGTCAAAATGATGCCGGAAGAGTACGTCGCCGAATCGGTAGTGAAGGGGTTACGTGATCAAGTCAATGGGAAGCGCGTCGCGCTCATACGAGCGAAAGTTGCGCGCGACGTCATTCCCGACGAGTTGCGTGCAGCCGGAGCTCACGTCGACGTGGTCGAAGCCTATGAAACCGTGGTGCCGGAGAAGTCGCGTGACCGTTTGCGCGTACTGATGAAGAGTGCAGACCGGCGTCCGCATGTAGTGACCTTCACCAGTTCATCGACAGTCAAGAATTTTGCGGAGTTGTTGGGCAACATGCGCCCGACGGCACTCAAGAAGATTCAGTTCGCTTCGATTGGTCCAGTCACTTCATCGACCTTGCGCGAATTGCAGATGCCCGCCTCAATCGAGGCCCGCGAATTTACGATGGGGGGATTGATCCGCGCGATTGTAATTGCTCGGTATGCCGAGCATTCGCTGTAGTTTCTCAGCGAACTACTTTCCTTTAGCCGCCGAAACTCCCATTTGGGGGTCAATCGCGTCGAGATACGATTGCATTCGTTCTTTGGCCTCGGCCGGCATTCCCGTGAACTCGATTCCGTTGCCGACGCCGGGGTCGCACGTCCGAACCACGGCCGTAATCTTGATGTGCTCGGAGTCTAGCCAGAAGTCCAGTCGCAGCACCGTGCCTAGCGGAAACGGCAGCATGTTCTCCACGTAACATCCATTGCCGCTCACATCGGTCGCGCTAATTCGGCTCGGCGAGTTCACCCGCTCGTCCCGAATTTCCAGCGGCAACGAAATCTTGTGCCGGTGCCAACGCCGCCGGTTGGACGCCGATATACTGACTGTCGCTCCCTCCATCGGCAGATAGTTCTTCCACGGGCATTCCTGATCGGCCACGAGCTTGATGCCAACCTCGTTTTTCTTGACCGGACCGGTATTCATCGCCCACACCACGATGCAGCGCGTCTTCTTCTCGTCGCACTGCACCCCGATGATGTCACCGACCTTCAATTCACTGTCGATACCCGAAACCAGCGCGCCTTCGGAACTGATGTTGTGGGCGCGCGCGTGTTGTGAGAAAGGCCGCCCGTCGGCGCTCATTCCCCATATGCGCACCGGTAGATCAACCGTGAGGCGAGGTTCTGTGTTCTCTGGCATAACTTTTGTTGATGTTGGCTGCAGCGATCATAACGCGGGCGGACAGCACTCGGCATTATAAAGTGAGCCGTGGGCAGTAACGAGGGCAGCACTACTTTCGGAACCTGCCACCTCCTAAGACTTGCCAACCGCGGTCCAGTTCCCGGTCTAGATCTCAGGGTCGCGCTCTAAGGAGCAGCCTTGGTTCGTGATTTACCGCTCGTTTCCTCGATCAATTCCCGGTAGCTGATCACCTGAATTTTCTGCTCTTCGAGAAACTGGCGAAATTCCGGCGAAACCAAGATCGCTCGCTCTTCTTCACGGGACACCCGCAAGCGCGTGTGCACGGCGTCCAGGTCTGCGTCGCTAAAGCCCGGATGGCAGACCAGTTCCCACGTTCCCTCTGGCAGGCTGACGATCGTCTGGCGCAGCAACGCCGCGTCGACCGTGCCCGTCTCGATCACTCCGATCACGCCGTCCGGAGAAATCAATCCCGCGCGCTTCGTCTTCTGCTGAAATTGCCCGGAGAAAGTATGCAGAACTCGCACCTGGCTATAGCGCTTCCACAAATCGCGTTTGCCTTTGAAGAGCTTGGCAGGCAGCGCTTTTACTGGGACAATCGGATTCCGGACCGCACGTACCCCACAGATGCGAGCCGCCCGTATGAGCGCGGCTAGAATCTCCGGAAACATATGCGCATGTTTGTGCGAGTCGAGGTGCGTGACCTTCACTCCCGCGGACTGCAATTTGCGGATCTGCGCCGTAATTTCTGATACCAGTTGATCTTGATCAAAGCCTCCCAGCATGGCGCGCGCGGCAAACGCCGACAAGCTGGAATAGAAATCTCCAGGTTTGGCCGATCGAATCGCGACCAGCGTATCGACGGCGTCGGGCGGCGATACAGGTGTTCCATCCACCAACACTACGTGGCAACCAACGGACAAATTGGGCGCTGAACGTGCGGCTCTTACTGCATCGTCAAACGCGGCTCCGTTCGCCATCAGCGTCGTGGACGTCACCACGCCCGCGTTGTGGCACTCCACAATGCCGCGATTGACGCCACCGGTCAAACCAAAGTCATCCGCGTTTACGATGAGCTTCCGCACTAAGAAAGTGTAGCAGCCCGACCGGGCTGTCTCCATTTTAGCGGCGCAGTTTGACCAGCAGGGAAGCCTCCAGTATCCTCAGCATAAGTCTCGCGGGTTGTGCGCGAGACGCCGGCAGATCGCCGAAATTGGATCGCTGCAAATTCGATCGACGCAATCATCCGCACTGTCAGGGCGGTTAGCTCAGTTGGTTAGAGCGCCTCGCTTACACCGAGGAGGTCGCAGGTTCGAGTCCTGCACCGCCCACCACCTGCTCTAGGTCCGTAAAACGAAGCTCTCACAGTCTGCCAACACTTTTGTAAGCAACTTCTAGCGGTCGTCTCAGCAACCCTCAGAATGTTCGGGATGAAGAAGCCAACAAACAAAGTACATTCAGCCACAGTCCGTCAGTGGCCGTCAGGCGCTTGCGGCTTCTGCAACGTGAGGTCGCGTTGGGCGTGGCATTCGGCGGACGGATCGAAGCTCGCGATACCCGTCAACTCATCCTTCGACCCATGAAATTCAAGCGGAGGTCGCTGCACTTTTGCGGGGATTCCGTCGAACCTTACTTTCCCCTCGGAGTTGGTTCCAGCTTCAAGATCGAGCCGCCGTATTCCACCAAAGCCATACTTGATATGAACCTTCACCGTGGCAGCGTAAACAGCTTTTCCGTCCGCGCCACGCACTGTGAGTTCTAAGGAACAGGGACCAGCATCGCCTTGCATAACTGGAACTTTTTCGCTGGGTGCCGTCGCTTGAGCCCGACAAAGAAGAGGGGCTGCAACAAGGATGGAGCACAGAACACGCAGGATGATTCCGTTCATATGTCGTGATTATACGAGGGAGTCAAGAGCGATTCCACCGGGCTGTCATCCTTGAATCGGCCTGCGGAAACTGTGGGTGTGAAGAAACCGCATCCGGTAATTCCTGCAAAAGTCGGGGACTGCCCGGTTAGAGGGGATGCTCCTCCTGCGATGGCGTGACCTTTCACACCGGGACTGGAATTGCCGTGGTCCTCCGAGCACCACGGCAAACTTGATGACCTATTTCGTAAAAACCTCCGCAAGGTGCATCTGAACGAGGATGCCAGCCAAGCCCCTACTGGGATGGTGAGAGAAGCCGCAGGCCAGGGACGCTGACTCACCGGGCATCGTTACGCCCGTCATTGCTTTTCGTAAAACCCGGCGTGCGCTGGCGTACCGACGATTTAAATAGACGGGTGCTACGATTCCACCGGCCACCATGAAGAAGGACCTCAACCCGAAAAAGGTACTCGCTATCAGCTGTCCGACTTGCGGTGCTGCTCCGGGCGAAAAGTGTTCCCTTACCAGCGGCCGACCCCGCAATGAACCGCATCGAGATCGCCGATTACTCGCAAAAGACCAGAAGTCCCGTGAAACCCCGCTCGCCGGATTAGACCCAGCAAGGGCTTGATTTGCTCATTGCTGTTTGGTGGCTTTATTTGTGGGATCGGAGCTAGTCGTGGAGAACTACATTGATCAGCGAACTATGAACCTGCAATTCTTCGCTGTTGTACTCGATGAAGCCCATCTGTCTGAACCTGTTCATGAAAAAACTCACCCGCGAGCGAGTTGTGCCCACCATCTCCGCCAGCGTCTCCTGACTGATCGTGGGGATTACAGATTCGGGCTTTCCGTCCTTGCCGAAGTGAGCGAGCAACAGCAAAACCCGGGCAAGTCTCTTTGCACTGGAATTGAAAAGCTGGTCAACTAAATCCTCTTCATATCGAATGTTCCGTGCCAGCAAATATGCCACGAACATATCGGAAAGGGCCTGCTCCCGGTGGAGCACCTCAATCATGGACTTCTTGTCGATCTTCATCACGGAGCAATCGGTCATCGCGGTCGCGGAGGACAGGCGGAGAACTTGCCCAGTGAGGCATCCTTCCCCGAAGAAATCTCCTGGGCTCAGAATGCCTATGGTCGCTTCTTTCCCGCTCTGCGAAACGACCGTTAGCTTTACCTTTCCTTGCTGGATGTAAAAAACGGCGTCGGACGGATCACCCTGAACGAAGATCGCCTGCTTCTTAGGGAAAGCCACGATCTTCCTGCCGCCGTCGATGGTCGAAAGGAAAGTCTTAGTATCAAATTTGCTGAGTCTGTTGGTCTTCACGACGGGTATCCTCTTAGCGCTTCCGCATGTGCAAAAGGCACATTTTGCTATGAAGAGTGAATCAATGCGGATGAGGGCAAGAACAACGTCGAGGCTGCGGGTAAGACTGCGATCCGCTCAACCAAATAATAATTTCATCCTTGGTTTTCGAAGTCAAGACAGGCGCAGACTCATGAGCGAGGCGCGAGCCACCCCTCCGCTGATGTCTGGCACAATGACCAATTCAATCACGTTAACCCCCGAAAGTTCGACCCCGATCGTCCTCGACAGCAGCCTCTCTTCGGTAATCTAAAACATTATGAATCAACGCATAAGTTAATATAAATAAATGTGTTGATAGATTTAATTCCGACGTTCGATCACACATTCGCCTCCCTACAGACTAAGCAAGCGACAAACTGCTTCGTCCAACGCATCCAAATGGATTGCCCCACAATTCTCAGTTCGGCCACGCATCGGGGAAATTAATCGTTAGAATTTCGACCATCGAGGTTCTGGCTGCAATGAAGTTTCGCGTCTCACTGTTGGCAATTGCGATTCTGGCGCTGGGCGGCATTCTGCTCACCTTCAACGGGTGTGGCGGCACGAGCGGCACTCAGACTCATACTCCCCCTCCGCCGGGAGTCATTAAACATGTGGTGCTGATTGTTCAGGAGAACCGTTCTACCGACAACCTTTTTCAGGATCAGAATCTGATCGCCAAGGGCGCCGAAATTGCCCAGAGCGGCCTGGACTCGCAAGGCAACACAATTCAGCTGCAAAAGACCGCTCTCGACGCGACTTACAATCCGGGGCATGGACACGACGCCTTCACCCTGCAGTGCCAGTTAAATTCCCAGGGACAATGCCAGATGAATGGCGCTGACCTCAATCCGGTTTCTTGTCCGCAGGGTCAAGTAGACTGCACGTTCGCGTATGTCGATCCAGGCCAGGTGCAGCCCTACTTCGCTCTTGCCGAGCAGTACACCTTCGCGGATCACATGTTTCAGACCAATCAGGGTCCGAGCATGCCGGCACATCAATTCCTTCTCTCCGGAACATCGGCGCCCAGCGTTGGCAGCAACCTCTTTGCCGCGGAGAATCCGATCACGAACGGTCCGCCGAATGCCGGATGCGACGCTCCTGCGGGATCCACCGTCACGCTGATCGACCCGAACGGCAGCGAAGACTCCAACCAGCCCATTTATCCCTGCTTCGAACATCAGACTTTGACCGA
>Ga0302319_10021674_pt1 | contig 11570 bp, 10 predicted proteins | sample Bog_T0_2_FD_203319 | JGI IMG/M metagenome (GOLD analysis project Ga0302319, IMG submission 203319) | Peat permafrost microbial communities from Stordalen Mire near Abisko, Sweden - Bog_T0_2 | ecosystem: Environmental > Terrestrial > Soil > Wetlands > Peat | place: Sweden: Abisko, Stordalen Mire...
CGGACGGCGCTAACCCCTTTGTTTTCAATACGACTCGATGCCGTTCTATCTTTAAGATATATCGTCTCGACCATTTGGAATCAGTGGTTTCGGGTGTGGATTGTCAAATATCCCGCTTTTGCCGCCGGCGCTGGGCCAGGGACGAGAAGAGCCCGGCCCGTGGCCGCGCTGGTCTTCTCGACTGATTCTATTGTACTGGGCATGTCAAGAGGGCTGATATGCTGGGAATGCTTGGAAGATGGAGGGTTTGCCATGGCTGCGATTACCACGCCGAACGCAAAACATCCCGCGAACGGGTCTGGTCAAACGGAGGTCAGCATCGAGGACTTCTTTGAGCAGAGCATCGCCCAGATGGACGAGCATCAGTTGCAGGAGTTCGACCGCGCCGGAGACGAGATCATGAAGGCCTCCCGGAAGCGTTCTGCCGCCGCCGCTCCCGAAACTGCTCGATAAGGCTCACCAGCAACTCCGGCGTGACGTTGGGATTTGGCGCTCTTGACGAGCGCCACATAACCTTCTTCGTCCCCGCTCTCAATCAACTCGGCTAATCGCTCGGCGGTTTTGCGACGGAGTTCGATTCGTTTTTGATCGAGATGCTTGTTCCAGTCCACGCTAGCCAGTTCCTCCGCAGTCCTCAACTGCTCGAGGCAGAGTAGCATTTTCGGTGCAGCTGTCCGACAAACCTCTCATGCCATTCGACCATTACATTCCCGCGAGCTATCTTGGACGATTTTCATCCGAAGAGGACAGGCCGCGTCGCAGGCGGCGGCTTTGGATAGCGGATCAGCAACAGGGGAGGGTTCTCTGGCAGGCTGCGGAAACAATCTGCGGGGCCCGTGACTTTTACTCGGTCTCCTCGAGCCTAGATCCACGCCTTATCGACAAGATGTGGACCTCCTATGAACCCGACCTCAATCGAGCTCTCGACAGGCTTATCACGGGGCAGCTCGACGCAGCGCAATGGTTGAAGACGTTGGTTCGTTTTGTAGCGGCGCTTCTCGTCCGAGGGCCTGACTTTGACGTGCGTTTTAATGCGCGGTTCGATTGGTTCGGCGGCGCCTTAGGCCGATACCTGACCACCGCGAGTGATCGCAACAGCTCGCAACAACGGCACCTGGGCTCCCGTTATTGAGCGCGGTATCTTGGATGACGGGGATCATGCCACGTTTCTGGATAGTATTGCCCAATGCGCGCAACGTTACGTGCTCGGACCTAGCGAGTCGCAGGTGCGCAAATACTTGCGCAAGCAATCTAGCCTGTGCCGGAGTTAAACATGTTGGGCTTCATGAACGGGCCCATGGCGCTCATTATGAGATGCTGTGGTTCCACTGCATAACCCGAATCGCAACTCCACCATCGTCTCTCGACACCTACGTTTATGTCGATATCGAGAAAAATATGAAGACAGTTACCTGAACTCGGTAAGCTGGATTTGATCGCGATGAAGGTGCGAGGAACCTTCGCCCAGCAAATGCTAACGCAGATTCACTCCGGAAGTTACACAGGAAATGGCAACAGCAAGGGCCAATACAGGGATCCTTCGACTCCGCCTCTCGCGATGAAGCCGCGCGAGGCTTTGCTCAGGATGACGGCGGCTTGTTTGGATACGCTCAACTCTTAGTAGCTGACCGGCTGGCCGCGTAGCGTCTGCTCCACAACGCTGTGGACGTTCAGCAGCGGCCACGCGGTGCTGTCCGTCGCGGGCTGGGTCTGGCCGGGTTGGTGGATCAGCAGAGCGGGCCGCGGGTCAAAGTCACCGTGGGAGGCGGCATCGTCTTCGTCGGTCCAGGCGGGCAGCCAGTCCCACAGAAAGGTGCGCCAGCTGTGGTCGCCTTCGACGATGAGCGTGGTGTCCTGCCAGCGCGGCGAGGCCTGCAGCTCGGCGAGCATGGCGCCCAGCATGTGGTCGGCGAGCGCGAGATTGTCGAGATACGAGCTGTCGCAGAACTGCGTGTAGTCGTCGTGGATGCGGCTCCAGATGTTGGGGCTGTGCGGGACGGCCATGTGTAGAAAGATGAAGTCGGCCTGGTCGGCTTGTAGCAGTTGCAGCGTGTGGGACTGGAGGTCGATGTGGGTCTTGTAGCGCTGACGCACGTCGTAGGTGCAGATGTCGCGACCGGCGCGGGCGGGCGCCTTGATCTCGCGGACCATCTGCTGCAGCGGCGAGAGGGTGTTGCGCCAGAGGGCGTCGCGCTGGCTCATCAGGCCGTCGATGCGGTCGAGGTTCTGGAAGTAGCAACTGTCGAGGGCGTCGCCGTAGAGGGTGCAGTAGGGGTTGTACCAGCCGACGGCGGCGGTGCGCCAGCCCTGCTGTTCCGCGTCGGCGAAGACGGTCTGCTGCCCATCGACCGGATGCCAGCCGTGTACTCCGGCGTAGTGGACCTTGAACTGGTTGTGGAAGCCGAAGCGGAAGTCGTCGACTTCGCGGCCGGTGAGCAGCGAGGGGATGATCTTGACGGTCTTGAGGCCGGCCGGCTGCACGTCGGTGAAGAGCGTGCTCTGCGAGCGCAGCGCGTCAAAGTTCGGCAGAGCGAGGTCGTGGGCGCGGTGCTCAAAGAGTTGATCGTAGGAGAGCTCGTCGAAGACGATCCAGACGATGCGCGGGTGCCGGCGCGGCGGCTGCGGGGCGGTCTCCCACGCGGCGTGGAGCTGCTGCGGGCCGGGCTTCCAAAGCATGACGAAGAGGATCTGCGCGATGCTGCTGAGAGCGAAGACGAACAGGAAGACGCCGATGGCTTCGCCCAGGCGCACCAGGCGGCGATAGGAGAGCTTGAAACGGAAGAAGAGCAGCAGGACCACCGCAGTCCACACGACGGCGAAGGAAGGCAGCAGGTTCTCCACTACATCGCCGGGGAAGAGCTCCTGTGCGCGCCACAGGATGTAGGGCGGCATGGAGATGGCCAGCAGCAGGCGCACGAACGGGTAGACGCGGGTTCGCTCCAGCGGCGCGAGGACGGCGAAGATCAGCAGGCCGAGCAGGAGGATGTCCGCCAGCTGGGCGAGGCAGATGCCGGTGAGCCCGTAGGGCACGTGCATGCGGACGTCCGAGCCGCCGCCGAGCAGGTCGCCGTAGTTCATCACCAGCAGGATGGCGGCGAGGCCGATGGACTGGCAGAGCTTCTTCGCGAGGTCGCGCTTGCGGCGGCGGGGACGGATCTCGACGATTTGGCCGGTGCGGACGCTCATGCAGGCAGTCGCTCCAACAGAAATAAGATGCGTCCGTTGGAGAGCGTTTGGCGGCGCGCAGTGTGGAAGAGACCCGCGCAGGCGGCGAGCAGGTCGCCCTCGGTGAGCGAGCCGTAGAGCGAGTCGCGGCCGCGCAGCAGGCTCTGGAACATGGGGTCGGAGACGGGCACCCACTCCAGCAGCAGATGGCGGCGGGTGAGGCGGTGCAGCAGGGCGAGGATGGCAGGCAGCGGAATCTGCTCCATGAGGATCAGGTGATGGATGACGGCGAGCAGGAGGACGAGGTCAGCCTGCTGTTCCAGACGCGGCAGCAGCGCGGCGGACTCAGCGTTCTGCCATCCGGCGGCGGGCGTGGGGCGGGCGAGGTCAGCGTGCAGCGTGAGGATGTTGAGCTCGCGCTCGCGCGAGAGGATATAGATGCGCTCGGCGGAGGCGGCATCGCGTTCGAGCGCGATCACGCGAGCGCCCAGTGATGCGGCCAGCGCGCTGAACTCGCCGGTGTTGGCGCCGATGTCCAGCACGCAGGCCGGCCGCAGTTCTTCCAGCGCGGCGCGGACGAACGCCAGCTTGGCGGCGCTCTCTTCCGCCGTGTAGTGGGTGAGTTTGGTCGTGTAGTCCGACCAGTTGGAGGCTGCGGAGCTCGGCAGGGCGCGGCGGGTGCGGGCGCGCAGCGACTTCAGTGTGCGCTCAAGGATGTGCCGTGCGAGGCCGGGATCTTTCGACGTCCCAGGCTGCGCCGGTTTGTCGCCGCTGCGCTTCTCCAACAAGGCGGGCAGCGTAATGGGAAAGAGCGCCGTGCGGGAGAGGCGCTGCGGCCAACCCAGCGCGGCGTAGAGTTCGGCGGGCTCGTAGCCGTCGCGATGGAAGAGCGTGAGCGCGAGCGGCCAGCGCCGCAGGCGCAGCATCACCAGCGGCAGAAGGAAGCTGCGGATGTACTGCGCATAGGCCAGCCAGGTGGAGCTGGCCGGGTCGCGGCGCTCAAAGGAGAGCACGTCCACCAGCACCGGGCGCGGACCGAGGAAGAGGACGTTGAGCGGGGTGGCGTCCTTGAGTATCCAGTCTTCGCTCAGAGCTTCTTCGCAGAGCGAGAGGGTGAGCTCGGCGGCGGCGAGCCACTGGCTGGGTGTCCACTCCCAGGGGTACGTCGCGACGGGGATGCGCGGGTGCAGCAGGCGCTGGCCGGAGGGTGCGTCTTCCATGGTGGTGGCGACCATATCGCCGCTGGCTTCGAGGCGAGCGCGCAACGGTGAGGCGAGGAACTCCAGCACGGCATCGCGGGATTCGGGATGGATGGAGCGGACGGCGTGAGCGTCCTCCAGACGGAGGGAACCGGCTGGGTCGCGAAAGGTGGGCGACGGTGCAGAGCCGGAGGAGGATTCCAAAGGTTGGGCGGCTGACGGCGGTTCCGCCTCGGGCGGGAGACTCATGCGGCGTTGCGCGAGTCGCCCTTCTGAACCACGGGGGCGGTCAGGACCACGCCGGCGGCCGGCTTCTTCGCCGGAACATTCTTCTCACCGCCGAACAGGCCAGCGATGCGGCGACGCATGAAGTAACCCACGGCCGCGGCGACGGACGCGATGGACTGTAAGGCCAGCAGGCCTGAACCAGGATCGACGTAGGCGTAGGCCCGGCGCTCCGTGGCCACCACCAGGCAGATGCAGCAGAAAACCATGAGCGAAAAGGAGATGAGTCTCTTCATAAGGGGATGACACTCTCTTTTTTCTTGTCCCATTCTGGCCGCGAAGCTGTCCAACAGCGGGTAGAACGAAACCGTGGCCCGCAAAAGCGCGAGCGTAGTGGGTTTTAAACCGGTCGATTTCTGATAGTTGCGGGGCCGGAAAGGATCGTATCTGCTTCAACCGTAAGACGAGGCAGTCCCACTAGAAGATTCAGGGAAGACAGATGGAGATGTACGGAAAAGGCCGAAATTTTCGCCCAAAGCTGCCGGAGATTGGCCGCGTCGAAGCTGGCATGGGCCGGATTCCACCGGATACGCGGACGTGATGGCCTGTCTTCGCCTTCTACTCGCCCACTGGGGGGCGTGTGACGGCGGCTATTTCTTCTTCGGCGAGGCGCTCACTGAAGTCAGGACGCAGGGCGCCTGATTGTTCGGCGTCTGACCAGCGACGTAGTTGGCGAGGAACCAGGAAAAGTCGGTCGTCGTTTGACAGTCGAAGAAGACCCTGGCATCACTTGGGAGCCGTACGGAGATATTCGCCGTTCCGGAGGCAAAGGTGGGGTAGCCAAAGCTGTTTCTGGGGCTGGGTTGCGCGTTGCCGTCGTTGGGATTGTTGCCGATGGAGGCGACCGAGTGGCAGGACATGCAGTTGGATTTGGTGCCCTGCACGGTGGGGCCTAGGCCGGTCTCCAGATACGGGTTGTAGCACTCGGTGTTGGTTCCGCGCCCGCTGTTGGAGGGATTGATGGTCATGGAGTAGCCGCTGCACATGGCGTAGCTGTTGAACGGCGCGGGAACGTTGACGGGCGGCGCACCGTACGGGAACGGCTGGTTGTAGTTGAACCAGAAGGTCTGCCAGGTCCAGTTGTCGTTCTCGCGGGTGGAGACGTGCATCGCGACGAGGATGGCATAGTCGCCGGCCTGGATGTCGCAAGGGTTGGGGAGGCCAAGTTGCGCGCAGGCGTTTGTGGCTTCCGCGGCGGTGAGCACGTAGTTGTAGAACTTGCTCACCGGGACCATGCCGGTGGCGGGCGTGCTGGTGCCGAAGCAGGTAAGGTTGCCGGGGTTAGGCGCGCTGCCGGTGTTGACGACGACGCACTGGTTCCAGGTGTCGGGCGTGGGGAAGGCCCGGTTGGTGGAGTGGGTGGGGCCGGTGGTGAGGTCGCCGAGCCAGTACTTCACCGTGGTGAGGCCATTGTTGTGATGGGGGCCGTTGACGAACTGATAGACGGGCTTGGTGCTGATGGAGGGCGCGGTGAAGGGTTTGATGACGCGCGCGGAGACGGGCGTGATGGTACCCCAGTTGGCCTGGAGGTTCCAGACGGTGGCGGGATTCTGGTAGTTGTTGGACCAGACTGACTGGGCGTAGTCGGCGTCGAACTGCGTGGTGACGAGGATCTGGGCATGGACGTCCACGGCAGCGGCGGCGGAGGGAACGAAGGCGAGGCCGGCGGTGTGCAGGCGGGCGTGATGGAGCTGCTCCGGCACCTCGAAGTTGTGGACAGGGTGTCCGGCGGAGCGCAGGACGGTGAATCGTGTTGCGGCAGCCTGCGCCGGCGGACCCTGCTGGACCTCCGTGTTGCTGTACCACGTCTCGTAGATCGGCAGACCCTGGCTCGCGGAGGTGATGGCGGAGAGGCCGGCCCAGATATTCCAGCCGTGGGTGCGGATGGCGCTCTGATTGCCGGCGGAGACCCAGCCGTTGATGGTTGCGGCGGCAAACGGGAAGCCAGGCAACTGGATGGGCTGTGGAGCAAGATTTCCGGCAGCATGGACGGAGTGCAAGCGGAAGAAGTTGCGGCAGCGGTAGCCTCCCGCCAGAGCGGCGGCGGCCAGCAGAGCGATCAGCAGGGTGGTGTTTCTGGACAGGTTCAGGCGCATGGGTCGTACCTCTTTCCTTATCTGTTTCTCTGCAAAGCAATGAGGCCCGGATGTACAAGGCGGCTTGGCGATGTGGGAGTTACGGCTTGTAGCCGTCGGCGATCCAGCTCTTGAAGGCCTTGATATTGGCGGCCGGCCATCCGCCCGGAGGCATGAGAGGCGGCCTGGATCCATCCAGGTGGGCCAGCACATTAGCGGCGTTGGCGGGCACGGACATGTAGGCGAAATCCTTCAGTAGAACGCCGTGGCGCCCCATGCAGGTAACGTCTCCCGGGGTAAAGAGCGGAGCAATATCTTTTGCGAAGGAAACAGACATGGCATCTCTCCTGCACTGCGATCCAACCAAGGGGTGCGTGGACGGACAAGGGAGAGAGTGAGGGGGCCGGAGGAGCTGGAACGGAGGACTCTGGTATCTGCCCTGCTCCGAATGGAGGAACGTTAGACCCCACGCTGGGTGGTGTCAAGTGAAAGAGTCATCCAGCAAATTCCGGATTGTCGGCGGAGTCCAGCTCGCTGAAGAGTTCTTCCACGCTGTTGAAGGTCGAGACTTCACCGCGGCGGGCTGCTTCGATGGCCTCGATGGTTTCGGCATTCGGAACGTGGCTCTCATCGCATGGCTTGATGCCTGCTTTGAACTCTTCGTCTGTGAGCATAGGACCTCCGGGCCTGCGTGATATCTCGCTCAAATGATAGCGTGCGGCGAACGATGCGAAGGCATATCCCTGGGCTTGAAGCCCCGCATCAATTGGGGCCATTTACGGCACGGCTGAAGCCGTGCCCTTAACGAAACCAGCGATTCTTTGCCTCCACAAGTCTCTTCGCCGTATCCTCGCCTGAGATGGACTTCGCACAAAAGAAGAAGATGGGCGCTGCGCCGAAGTCGGCGGAGGCCGAGCGGCTGGTCTCGGCGGGGCGCGTCGAGGACGATGACGCCGTCGAGCTGAAGCTGCGGCCCAAGCGGCTGGCCGAGTTTATCGGGCAGACAAAGGCCAAGGAGCAGTTGGCGATTGCGCTCGAAGCGGCGAAGTCGCGCGGCGAGGCGCTGGACCACGTACTGCTCTTTGGGCCGCCGGGGCTGGGCAAGACCACGCTCGCGACGATCATTGCGAACGAATTGGACGTGGGCTTCCAGCAGACCAGCGGGCCGGCGCTGCAGGTGGCCGGCGACATGGCCGCCATCCTGACCAACCTGAAGGCGCGGCAGGTGCTATTCCTCGACGAAATCCATCGCCTGCAGCCGGTGATGGAAGAAAAGCTCTACACCGCGCTGGAGGACTACCAGCTGGACATCATGATCGGCACCGGCCCCGCGGCGCGCACGCACGTGATGCGCATTGACCCATTCACGTTTGTGGCGGCGACCACGCGGCCGGGGTTGCTGAGTTCTCCACTGCGCTCGCGCTTCGGCATCCTGCTGCGCCTGGAGTTCTATACCGACGACGAGCTGCGGTTTGTGGTGGAGCGCTCGGCCGAGGTGCTGGGCGTTCCTATTGACCGCGACGGCGCGGCGGAGATTGCGATGCGCTCCCGCGGAACGCCGCGCATCGCCAACCGCCTGCTGCGGCGCGTGCGGGACTTCGCCGAGGTGCGCGCTTCGGGGACCATCGACCGCCCCACGGCGGTCGCAGCATTACAGCTGCTGGAGGTGGACGCGCACGGCTTCGATGAGCTCGACCGGCGGCTGCTGCGCACCATCATCGAGAAGTATGACGGCGGCCCCGTCGGCCTGAACACGCTGGCCGCCGCGCTGGCCGAGGAGCAGGACGCGCTGGAAGAAGTGTACGAGCCGTTCCTGATCCAGATTGGCTTCCTCGACCGCACGCCGCGCGGGCGCGTGGCCACGCGACTGGCGTATGAGCATCTGGGCATCGAGATGCCGCACAGGCCGACGCTGTTTGGGTAAGGAACAATCCGAAGCAGATTCCCTTCGGGAATGACAAACAAGAAATGCAAAGGCGAACGCGGCGAACGCGGCGGACGCGAAGGTCGCGGAGGGACGCGACGGCATACTCGACTACGCGCTAACGGCCTTCGCCAGGATGCCCTGTGCTGCGGCTAGGCGCGCTTCAGCGGCGGCGCGGTCAAGCGAGAGCTTCCGCATCACGACGGCGGTCTTCACGTTGTTGCCGGAGTCCGTGAGCAGGCGCGCGGCGGTGGCGAGGTCGCAGCCGGTAGCCGCGGCGATGATGCGCTGGGCGCGGTCGACGAGCTTGGCATTGGTGGGGCGGACGTTGACCATCAGGTTGCCGAAGGTCGCGCCGCTGCGCACCATCACCCCCGTGGAGATCATGTTCAATACCATCTTGGTCGCGGTGCCTGCCTTCAGGCGTGTGCTGCCGGTCAGCACCTCGGGACCGGTCGCAGGAGTGATGGCGATCTCCGCGGCCTGCGCGAGTGCGGAGCCGGGAACGCAGCTGATTCCAATCGTGAGAGCCCCGAGCGTCTTCGCGTACTCGAGAGCGCCGAGCACGTAGGGAGTGCGACCGCTGGCGGCGATGCCGATGAGGGTGTCGCGGGTGCCGACTGCGGGTCTCTGCACCCCATCGAACAAAGAACGCTCGCCGGGGACCTCGCTCTCCACTTCGTCGCTATGCGATTTCGGTCGAGATGACACATCTTGGGTGAAACGCGGAGAGCCGAAGCCGGCAGCGGCGAGGTCGCGGGCACCCTCTTCGCGGGAGTCCTCGGAGTGCTCGCTGGAGAGGCGCAGTGCGCGGTCGCCGCCGGCGATGAGGCCCTGGAAGAGATCGGCGGCCACGGAGAAGGTCGGCGGGCACTCACTGGCGTCCAGCACGCCGAGCCGGCCGCTGGTGCCGGCGCCGACGTAGAACAGTCGTCCACCTTGCGCGAAGCGCGCGGCAACTTCGTCGATGGCCCGTGCGATGTGCGGCAGCTCGGCGTGGACCGCGGCGGCGACCGTGGCATCCTCGGCGTTGATCAGCTCCAGCATCTCCAGCGTGGAGAGCTGGTCGAGCCGCTCGGAGGCGGGGTTGCGGGCCTCGGTCGGCAACAAGCCGAGCAGGGAGCCGACGGCGGGTTGGTCAGGTGCGGGCACTGGGTTCCATGATATCGGCTGCGCCGAAGTGTGGGAGCATAGAGGAGATGGACGGCGGCGAGCATCCCAGCAGCAAGGCAAGTGTAGAGAAGCCAAACGCGACAGTGGCGTTGCGGTCGCGGGACTTCCGCATCTACTCGGCGGCGCGGCTGCTGGGGATTATGGGCGCGGAGGCGCAGTCGGTGGGCGTGGCCTGGCAGGTGTACCAGATTACGCACTCGGCGCTGGCGCTGGGCTACACCGGGCTGGCGCTGTTTCTTCCCGGCCTGTTCTTTGTGCTGCCGGCAGGGCATGTGGCCGACCGCTACGACCGCCGTGCGGTGATTATGGCCTGCTACGCGGTGCAGGCGGTGGCGACCGCGCTGCTGCTGTGGATCTCGCTGCGCGGCGCGCACAACATCTGGGTGATCTATGCGGTGCTGTTCCTCATCGGCACAGGGAGATGCTTCAGCGGGCCGGCGTCCAGCGCGCTGGTGCCCACGCTGGTCCCGAAGGAGCACTTCGTCAACGCGGTGACCTGGGGCGCGAGCATCTTCCAGATCGCCAACGCCACAGGGCCGATGATCGGGGGGCTCTTGTTCACCGTCGCCATCGGCAGGCTTACCGGCGGGCGATTGTCGCGGTTGAATGGCGCGCCGCTGGTCTACTGCTTTACGCTGGCGGCGCTGCTGACGTTTCTGACCCTCTTTCTGTTTATACGTCCGCGAGGCGCAGGCGAAAAAAAAGGTTTCACCGTGGAGACGATGCTGGCCGGGCTGCGCTACGTGATCGGGACGCGGCTGCTGCTGGGGTCGATCTCGCTGGACCTGTTCGCGGTGCTGCTGGGCGGCGCGGTGAGCCTGATGCCGATCTTCGCGTCCGACGTACTGCATGAAGGAGCGAACGGACTGGGGCTGCTGCGCGCCATGCCCAGCCTGGGAGCGCTGGCCGTGAGCCTGACGCTGCTGGCGCTTCCCATCAAACGGCGCGCGGGCAAGACCATGCTGCTGTGCGTGGGGATGTTCGGCGCGGCGACCGTGGTCTTCGGGCTGAGCACTAACCTGCTGCTGAGCTGCGCGGCGCTGGTGATCATCGGCGCGACGGACATGGTGAGCGTGGTGGTCCGCTCCAGCATTCTGCAACTGGCCACGCCGCCCCAGATGCGCGGACGCGTGAGCAGCGTGAACTGGCTGTTCCTGGGCGCGAGCAATGAGCTGGGCGAGTACGAGAGCGGGCTGACCGCCCACTGGTGGGGCGCGGTGCGCGCGGTGGTCATCGGCGGCGTGGCCAGCCTGGCTGTCACCGGGATGTGGTCGGTCTTCTTCCCGGCGCTGCGCTCGGCGGACAAGCTCTCCGCCGACGATCTGATTGCCGTCGAGAAACAGTTCAGCAGCATGGAGCCGGTGGGGTAGCGCGGAGGTTAGAGTGGTGAGCGTAGAGAAAGCGAGGCTGCGAGTGAATCGTCGTGAGGTCCTGGTGGCTGGAGTCGCCGCAGGCGCAGCGTCGTTGTTGTCGCGGGTAGCGTTGCACGGCCAGAACAAATTGCCTCAGGTACTGGCGATGACAACCTTCGGCAAGGTCCGAGGGTACGTCGCAAGCGCAGAGATTCGCTGCTTCAAGGGTATTCCCTATGGTTTGGACACGGCGCAGACGAGGTTTGCCGGGCCGCTGCCGCCAGTACCTTGGACAAAGGTGAAGGAGTGCAGCGAGTGGGCGCCACGCGCCCCGCAGACCGTGGGTGCCCGACCCGAGTATGAGAGCGCCAAAGCGCGCGAAGCGGCAGCCGCAAGA
>Ga0302319_10021675_pt1 | contig 11570 bp, 12 predicted proteins | sample Bog_T0_2_FD_203319 | JGI IMG/M metagenome (GOLD analysis project Ga0302319, IMG submission 203319) | Peat permafrost microbial communities from Stordalen Mire near Abisko, Sweden - Bog_T0_2 | ecosystem: Environmental > Terrestrial > Soil > Wetlands > Peat | place: Sweden: Abisko, Stordalen Mire...
CGGGCTTTGCGCAAACGCTTCACAATGGAGGAGCTGGCGCGGCTCGTTCAGATGCCGGGCGGGGCCAGGCTCGCCCTCGAACTTTCGGCCCAGCTTGCGAAGTACAACTGCGTCTTTTCCTTCATCCTGCAGGACTTCGCACAGGTCGCGCACATTGAGGGGATTTCGTCCCTCCTCAACAACACGCGCCAGTGGCTCATCCTGCGCCACGACGATGTAAAGGAATTGGGGCTTTTTTCGGACCGCATCCTCCTGCCGGAGAGCATGCGGGAGGCGGTCAGCAAATACCCGATCCCGCTCAACCTGCCGGAGGCGGGGCGTTACTCGGCCTCCTGCTATTTCAGCCGATCGGCCGTGCCACAGATATCCGGGACCCTCCACTACTCTTTCGCCCAGCATGCAGCCTAGACTTCCGCTCCTTGCCGTCGCTGCCGCTCTCCTTGCCGGCTGCGCCTCAACCGAAACGGCCCGAATCGGGACCGATGTTCTCGCCGCGGGCGCAGGCGGCTTGATCGCCAACAAGATAAGCGGAGGCAACCCGTACTGGACCCTCGCGGGCGGGGTGGCCGCGCTCGGGGCGGCCGAGTGGGCACACGGCGCGGCCAGTTCCGACGAACAAAAGCAGCTCGCCCTGGCCTACGACCGGGGCAAGGCGCAGAACGCGCAGGCAACCTACGACGCGATCCAGAACGTGCAAAAAAGCGGCCGCCGTCCACGCGCCTCCGGCACAGCTTATGTCGACATTCCCATCGTCGCGCCAAAGCGAACGATCAACGGCGTCAAGATCGACGCATCGACTGAGTACATCCGAATTTCCACACCCTAGAGCCGATGGACACCTCCGCCCAAAAGTTAAAGGAACTCCCGTGGGACCAACTGCCTCCGGCCGAGCAGGCACCGTACCTGCACGAAGCCCGCGAATTCGTCCAGTCGGACGTTTACCGTGACGGTCAGCCGGATGTGACGCCGGAGGAATTCGAGGACGCGGTCCGGCAGGCCGCAGCGGAAATGTACGCCGAAGCCTGCGAGCGACGGGCGGCGAGGAGAGAGCAGGCGCGAGAAGTTCCGCGCGCCGACACGTCCCACAATTCCGGGCAACGCATTTCTTTATAACCCTCCTCTTTTCACAATGAATGCCACCGTTTGGGAATATTACGTCCTCGACAATCCTGCGCCCTCCCAGCTGACCGCGCTGGGCCGGCAAGGGTGGGAGCTGGTTTCGGTGACCTGCATCGTGAGCGGATTTTCCCGTAGTGAGCGGGCTTTCTTCAAGCGGCCCCAGGGCGCATGCCCGCCTGTTCTCCCTCAAAAATGAAAACACTCGCCATTGCGGTTCTTTTCCTCGCGGCGCTCCCGCGCGCCTTCGCCGTTTTCGGCGTGGGCGATATCGTCTATGATCCGATCAACAACGGTGTCCTCATTGAAACCAAGATCGAAACGCTCACGCAGTGGGCAAGCGCTCTGGCTAAAGCCGAGACGCAGATTCAAAACCAGATCCAGCAGATACAATCGGCCGAAAGCCTGCTGAATACCCAGAACCAGATCAAAATCGGCATCGGTGACTGGCAGAGCATTGTCGCCAAGGCCCAGAGCATCCAGCTTCAGGCGGCGAACCTGACCAAGGACAATAACCAGGGCATCGCGACCAGCTTTGTCGTCGCGGCCGGGCAGCCGACTCTCGGGTACACGAACCATGGCGACTTCAACGCGGTTGCGACAAGCGATGCCTTCGGGAACGCCGTAAGCATCCCGGATGATCGGCTGAAGCGGTATGCCGCGGTCGAGGCCGTTTACGAGAAGGCCCTGACGACGCTCCAAGGGACCGAAACCGAGGCCGAGCAGAACAACCAGGAGATCGCCGACACCTACCAGGCCATGACCCAGGCGGGCATTACGCAGCAGGAATATGAAAAATTGCGCGGGAAAATCCAGACCCTCTCCGTCCGGCAGCAGGCGCTCCATGCGCAGCGCCAGGACGCCCTCTCCATGATCCAGGCCGAACAGACGATTAACCAGAACCAGAAAACCAAGGAGGACTCCGTGAACGCCGGAGTGCAGGAGAGTAACCAAGAGGCCGTGACGAACGGTCTCGCGCGAACCCAGTTCGATGTCCTCTCCTGGAAATAGTTTCCTGGGGGGCTACGGACTGTTCGTACGCCGCTTTGTCGTCGGCTATCTCCTCCTCTGCTCCGCGGGGCTCCTTGCACTCCTTATCGCCGACGCCGTTTTCCCAAAGAAACGCTTTTACGGGCGCATCCGGGATTTTATCGGGGCGCAACTGGCGCCGGCCGGAACCCTCGCCAAGCCATGATCAGCTTCGATCTCACCGCTCCGACGCAGGCTCTGGCGAGCGCCTTTGGCTCGCTCTCAACTTACGTGTACGGCGTCGCGTTCCTCATCACACTGATCGGTTACTACGCCCAGGTTTGGAAGCACCGCCGGGAGCCTGCCCACACCCTCGAAGCCCTGGGTCTCATTGCACTCTGCGTCATGTTCGCAGCCTCCATCTCCTTCTGGCGGCCGTATGTCGTTAACCTCTTCTACTATCCGGCGCAGCAGCTGGCCCAGGCCAACTCGGTTTTTCAGCTCAACCAGGCGATCAACAACTTTTTTCAGGGAATGGCGAACCTGGCGAAAGACCCTGCCAACGGTGGGGCCGGTGGGCCCGGTACCATAGCGCAGTTGGCTCATTATCTCTGGAACCTGGGCCAGGTGACGCGTGCTGCGCTCCTTGGGCTTGTCGTCCAGATGCTGGTCGATGTCTTGACGGTCATAGGCGTCTTCATCGCGCTCCCGTTTTACTTTTTCCAGCGCGTCCTGGTCGAGGCCCTCTTCACCTTCATGCCAATCGCGATCTGCGCCCTTTCGGTTCCGGCACTCAAAGACCGGGCAAGCGCCTATCTGGGCATGACGGCGAGCATCCTCGCCTGGCCCCTCGGCTTCGCAATCGTCGCCGCGGCAGCTAACACGGTCTTCCAGGTCCCATTCAACCCGGGAAGCACGATCGCCGGCTCGGTCGAGGCCGTCCTGGAGCCGGTACTGCGCGAACTGGTGGCTTCCATTATCATGATCTTCGGGTCGATCATGGTCCCGCCCACGATGTTCTTTCTAGCCCTCTACGGAGGGACCCATATCGACCCCATCATGAGCGCCGCCCGGAGCGTGCCAGCTCTCGGGAGCTTCGCCCGGCGATGAAATCGGCCGCGAAAGAGACAAGCCAAAGCGACGCCGGCGAGGAGGGTCTTCTCGACCTCTTCGCCACTCGCGCCTTCACCGTCCGGGCACTTGCCCTCGCCTGCATCTTTCTCCTCTTTGCCGCGGCCCTGGGTCCGATCCTCGCCATCTACCTCTTGCACGAGCCGGAGCGCGCCGTGATCGTGAGCGACGACGGCACCGTGACGATCGCCCGGCTCCAGCGCTTCAAGGAGGCTCTGGAACTGCCGAAGATCGCAGCCGCCCAGGCGGCCCGCGCCATGCTCGATCGGACGCCGAGCGGTATCGAGGACAACGACGCCATCGACCTCATGTTCGCTCGGGCGGCCAAGGATAAGCTCGCCGACTTCCTTAAAGCCCAGGGGCCGATTTTCCGGGATTACGGCTACCACCAGAAGGCGGAGATCGCGGCGACAGACATCACAGCCGATCCGGACGGCACTTACCGGGCAAAGGTCACCGGGCAGCTCATCCGGGCCGGGGTTTTCAACGACGCGCCCAAACTCGACCGGCTCAACTTCACCCTCGTCTTGTATTTCTTCCGCAATGAGACCGCGGTCGTCAATCGGCAGTATCCCTTAGGCGTATGGAATTTCGACTACCTCGAATCGCGCTGATGCTGGCCCTGGCCCCCAATCTGCGCGCGCAGGCTGATCCGGCGACAACGGCCGTCGCCCCGCCGCTTGGGACCATGCGCAAGGCCGTCCTAGAGGACGCCAAGCCCTATGAAGTCGCGGTCGGCGCCATGCCAACGACGATCCTCATGCCCGGGCCGATCGAGGCGTTCGAGGGCAATCATATCACGACCAAGCCCGACACGGTCGCCAACGTCTTCCTGGAACACCAGCCCGGGACGCGTTTCTTCAGCGTCAAGGCGCTTCTGCCGGGAACGGCCGACCTGAACGTGATCCTCGGCGATTCGGTTTACAGCTTCCGCTTCTATTATTCGGAAAATAATCCCACGCGAACCCTCACCCTCGCCCCGGCGAAGGCGCCGGGGGCCGGCGCCCAGGACCACGCCGTCCACATCACGGCCCGGCGGCTCTACGACATCCTGAAGGACGCGAAGACCTATTTCGTTGTCAAAGAGCAGCATCCCGAACTGGAGCGCGCAATCCAGGTCGCGGCACCAGGAACGGTGCTGGAATACCCCGGCTACCGCATCGTCATCGACCAGGTGTTCCGGTTTGACCGGGACGACACGCTCGTTTTCCGCGTCATTTTCCTTAACGACACGGAGTCGCCGCTCTACTACCGGCCCGGAGAGATCGCCCTTCGGGTCGGCCGCAACCTGTACTGGCCGAGCTTCGCCCAGGTGAGCCGGGTGATCCCTCCGCGCGGCCCGGCGCAGCTCTCCTGGGAGGTTTCGCCCGATGTTGTTTCACTGGAACTTGCAAACCCAAAGGGCCAAAAAGCCTCGCTTCTCGACCGTCTCTCGGTGCCTCTCTCCGAGCAGGGCGACTACGTCGTGACCGCCCGGGGAAAGAACGGCCGCACGGACAGCCTTAAATTCAGGGTCGTTTTCCCCGTGCCGCCGGGGGAACCCGATCCCCTCGTCGTCGCCAAAGGCTCAAAGGAATTCGGGATCCGCAAGTTCGCCCTGTCCCAGCCAGAACCCGGCCAGAACTTCGGCTACGTCTGCTACAGCGGCGCGGCGGACGGCGGACGTGCCGACCTCAGCCTAGAGAACGATTTTCGCCTGATTGTGCCCACCCGGGGAACGCCATGAGTCTTCTCAGAAAAATTGGCGCGCCGTTTCGCAAACTCTGGGTAGCTGCCCTTTTGGTCGTCATCCTCGGCGGCGCTACCGCGGTCAGGATCTATTTTGCGAGCAGCACCCGGCGGCAGGCAGCCGCGTCCTCGGCCGCACCGGAAGCCGAATCCAAGGCCGCGATCAGGACGGGGACGGCGAAGGATGCCGTACCGCAATCGGTCATGATGCAATTCGGGGAACAGTTCGCCGGCTTCGTCCTGCCGCCGGAATTGCCAAAAAAGGACGAGCCGAAGCGCCCGCCGCCGATCCCCGAGGAAATCAAGAAACAATTCGTCAACCTGCCGAACCCGATCTCGCTTTTTCCGCCGCTCGCCGCGCCAGCCAAATCTCCGACGCCCACCCCGCCGACCTATTACCTGCCGAGCTTTCGGCTAATCCGCTGCGAACTTATCGGCGGCCCGGAGACCGGGGGCATTGAAACGCCGCTCATCGGGATCGTCCTGGACAACCAGTACAATATCGACCCGGACGGCGTCACGAGGCTCGTCATTCCCGCCGGGGTGGAGGTCCACGGCACGGGCAAGTCCTCGCCCTCGCGCGATAGAATCGACGGCGCCGGGACGTGGACCCTCGTCTGGAGGACGAGCGATGGGGATAACGCGATGGAACTAAGCGTGAGTGCCCTCGCCCTAAACCGTGACTACGACGACGCGAAGCACGCCTACGGCGACAACGAGAAAAGCCCCGGGATCGCGGGGCGGCGCTTCGGCTCCCTCGGCGACCAGGCGATTCAAGAGGCGCTCCTCGCCTCCGTTTCGGCTGTAACCCGCAGCGTCAAGTCCTACACCTCCGTCCTCAACCCCCTGACAAGCGAGGTCGTGAACGCGCCCAAGGCCACAATCGGGAACGCGCTTCTCGAAGGCGGGGCCGCGGGAACCGACCGCATCGCCGACATGATCGACGCCATTCGCAAACAGGTCGACGAGAAGGGCTACTACGTCGCAGTCCTGCCGGGAAAGGAATTCTACCTCTACACCAAGGAACCTATCGACCTTCGCAAAGCCCGGCGGCCGGGCGAGCTCGAATCGGAAGTAAAAGCAGCTTTTGGCGGAAAGGATCGCTCATGAAAATGGCACTCATTTCAGCCATGCTATTTCTCGCCGGCTGCGCCCAAATCGGAAAACTGGCGGCCCGGGCACCTTTGCCCACTGCGGCGACAGCGGACCAGGTGATTACCGTAGGGGCTACCTCGGCGTCGGCCGGCCCCTGGTCTCAGGCAAATCCGGCGGAGATAGAGGAATACTATGTCGGGATGATCCCCGACGATGACGACCCAAACTTCGCCTACCGGCCGGGCGATCTCGTCGTGCAGACACGGCCCGCCCGGCTCCGCTTCGACGGCCAGGGCGGAATTGCTCCCGACTTTGACCAAGGCCCGGCGACGTTCGCGCGGATGGCGAACGATCACCCCGAGCCCACGGACACGGAACTGGCGGCGATGGCCGCGCGGTCGCAGCGGATGATTTCCGCTCTCACCGAGGAAAACATGAACCTTCTTGCCAAAATCCAAGCTAAACCAGCTGGCCAGCCCGCGGCGCCCGTGCAAGCCCCGGCGGGAGTTTCCGCCGATCCCTCGGCGAAGCAGAAGGAAGACGCCGCCCTGGCGGCAGATCCCGGCGACAGCCACTTGAACGTGATCGCGCCCGACGACGACTATGTGATCGAACTCGACCCCAATCTCCTGGTCGCCCCGGAACCGGCCACGACGAACCCCTTTGTGCAGCTTTACCAGCCGCCGGTCACTTGGCGTGAATTGGCGATCCAGGTCTCGGCCGCGGTACCCGGACCGAAACCGACCGCAATCATTGACGGCGAGCCTTACAGCGTCGGCGACCGCTTCAAGGACCTGACGATCTACCGGGTTGAGGCGGACATCGTTTACCTGCGCAAGGATTCCTTCCTCCTGACCTGCCCGGTGTCGGAGCGAAGCCTTAAACTGCGCCTGCCCTGATGCCGACCTACCGCACGAGATGCGTAACCCAGGGCGGCCAGTTTTTCGCCCAGGAGTTCGACGCCCCCAATGTCATAGCCCTGCGGGCCGCGGTCGAGTCCCGCGGTGCCTTCCTAATCGGGCACGCCGAGGTGAAGCCCGGCGCTGCGGGGCGCCGGGCGAAGCTCTCGATGGCGACCCTCGTCCAGCTCTTCGATCTGCTCGCAATGCAGCTCGGAGCCGGGGTCCCGGTGGAAGTGGCCGTCGCCAAATTGAAGGACGAATTTCCCGACAGGACCGCCCGGAAAATCCTCCGCGGGGTCCATGCCGAACTTTCCCGTTCCACGGCGTCCCTCTCGGGCGCCCTCGCCAAGTATCCCCGCAGTTTTCCCGATGGCCTCATAGCGGCGATCCGGGTGGGCGAGGAATCCGGGGGCGCGGCGCTCGCCGCCCGATTCGAGGACCTGCGCGATCAGATCGCCTTTCGCATCGAGATTCGCAAGACCGCGGCCAGAGCCGTCGCCTATCCTATCTTCATCCTCTGCTTTTCTGCCTGCGTCATCGGGCTTCTCATGGTGAAGCTCGTGCCGAATATCAAACTCCTCCTTGATTCGCTGAATGTGCCCCTGCCGGAGATCACCCGCCTGGTGCTCGGCGTTTCCGTCTTTGTGCAGTCGCACTGGCGCCTGATCCTGGTTGCCGTCGGCGCTGCGTTGGCCGCTTTCCGCCTCTGCCGGCTCGTTCCATTCTTCGGCACTCTCATCGACCGGCTCCTTCTGCGCCTGCCGCTGGTCGGAGGGATTTTCAAGGCCCTTGTCACGGCCGAGGTGGCGAAGAACTACCGCGCCCTTTACGCCGCGGGCGCCGACGCAGGATCGACCTTCGCCGCCTGCGCCGCAGTCGTCCGAAACCGCGCACTGCGGGCCGCCCTGCTCCGCTCCCGCACGCTCCTCGAAAGCGGCATAGTGACCGCGGGAAACCCAGACGCCCCGGCGATCACCGAGGCCCTCCGGGCGACCGGCTACCTCCCGGAACTGGCGCTCACGATCATCGGCACCGGCGAATCGAGCGGCAGCCTGACCCAGGCCCTAGAAAACGTGGCCCGGCATTACTCAACCAAGGCCCATGAGCAGATCCAGGTCTTCTTCGCCGTCTTCGACAAGGCCGTCATGCTGGCGCTCATCGCCGTAGTTGGCGCCGTCGTCATCGGCATGTGGATGCCGATCATGACAGCGGCGGAGCATTTCCGGTAATAGCCCATGCGCCGCACCGGCTTCACGATGATCGAGATCCTGGGCGTCCTCCTGATCGTCGGCCTCCTGGCCGCGGTCGCGCTACCCGGCGTCATCCGCCGGTACATCGACGACCAGATGAAGGCGGAGGACCAGACACTCACCCTCATGCAGCAGGACGCTGTGCGTTCGTTCGACTCGGAGGACATGGCAAATACGAATATCGCCGCCCTGAGCGGCGAGATTCCCGCCGCAATCACACCGACAAATTTCTCTTCCACGGTTTCGCCGGTCTACACCGGGACCAACACCTTCGATTGGTTCGCCAAGCTCGCCACCGTTCGCGGCCTGGCAGTCACCTCCGCCGCGCCGACCGTGGCCAACCAGCCTGCCCTGGCCACCCTCGTCTTCAATTCCTTCAGTCGCGCGCGCCTCCTCTTTCTCGGCCCGAGCGAGGCAAACCAGCAGCGACTCTTGCTCATTTCGATCATGGCCCGGACGGAGCAGCTCGTTATGCCACAGAACGACGGCACGACCGCCTGGTTCAACGCGATCTGGAACACAGAATGGAACACCCGCTATGGAATAGTCCCAAGCTACTGGAGCACGAACCTTACCCCCGCCCAGGTCGCGGCCTGGAACGGAAACGCCACCGGCTCCAACCTCTACCGCTTGCGCGTCGTCCGAATCGTCCTCCCGCGCTACGTCTTAAGCATCTCGAACACCCACCCGACCGCCAACGGTTATTTCTATTACAACGAGAGCACGAGCCCGCTTCTGACCTCGGCGGCCAATTCCGGCGTGACCGTCTCATCCGGCATCATGGGTGGCCGGGTCGTGCGGATTTTCAAGGGGGCTTCCGTCGCCACCGCCATACAGACGAGCCAGTTCACTCTCAGGGAAAATACCGACATCCTGATTCAGAACTCAAACTGAGGTGCTCAAGTTGAGCTGCCCGTCCCGCACGCATTTCGAAAAGGGACGGCGTTTTCGCCAATAATCGGGCTCGCGCGGCCCCCTCCCCTTGCAAGCCCGGTTCGGGTCCAAAGGGTCAAACTTTTTTGTTGAGATATTCATTTAATCACTGAATATCTGTCGCGTCTTAATGCACCCGGCAAGCGGCTACGGCCCTCCGTAGCGGCCTGGAACCGGCTCAGCCGACCATGAAAAAGCTCACCGCCCTCGCAGCCGCCCTCGTTCTCGCTTCGGCCGTTTGCGCCCAGCCAGCGCAGCAATGGTCCCAAGGGGACCCGAGCCCGCAGGAGCAGCAGGCCATGGAATGGCTGAACGCCGCCCGGCACGACCCGGTGGGGGCGCTGGGCACGATCCTTAACCTTGCCGGTTCGGACTCCGTGATCACGGGTTTCATTCTAGCTGAGGCCCCGGTTACGGCTGCGCAAATGGAGGCGCAGCTCAGTGCAGCCTATAAGACAGCTCAGGCCAACGGGACCCTGTTCCCCAATTCGGGCGCCATCAGCAACGCACCCCTTGTCTTTTATCCGCTCTTTCAGCGGCAGGCTGAATCCTGGGGTACCCAAGCCAGCCCGCCTGCGACCAATTTCCCGGCCCAGCGACCTCCGCCGGCCTACATTTACCCGGTTCCGTTCTTTGTCGGCAGCCTCCTTAACGGGCCGTCCAATGTCTTGACCGGTCCCAATGCAACGGGCGGGACAGCCCAGTTTGGCCCCTACGGGGCTAATTACACAGAGCTCTCTCAGGCAAATCTTTACGCATCGTACATAACGAGTCAGGAGTGGATATTATCCATTCTGGCCGAGCCCGGCTCCGGCTCGCCGCCACCCTCTTTTCTTGCCCAGGGCGATCCGCTACCAGGCACTCCCATAGGCCCCTTGGGCCATACCCGCATGGTCGGCCTGGCCATCACCCCTGGCACAAGCGCGAACCAGATCCTCACCCTCTACAAGGGAAGTCAGGAATTCTTCACCCAATCGGACCTCCCATTTGGCGATACGAACACGGTATTCGTGACCGGCGTCGCCTACCGGGACATTGATTCGAACGGAAGGTATGACGCCAGCGAAGGAATCCCCGGGGTTACAATCACCCTCGACCACGGGGGCTGGTATGCCGTCACGGCGTCCGCGGGCGGTTATGCGATCCCGGTCCTTGCGAACTCGGGCACGTACACCCTGACCGCAAACGGCGGTCCGTTCGACGGGGCAACAGCTATTGTGACGGTCGGTGCGGACAGCGTGAAATACGACTGGGTGCTTCCGGCCTCGGCTCCAGTGCTGCCGTCCCAGGTCGCTGTTCCGGAATCGGACGGCGCGACCCAACTCGTCGGACTGTCGACGCGCGGTCTTGTGCAGACCGGCGACGGTGTCCTCATCGGCGGCTTCGTCATTAGTGGCCCAGCGGGAGACCAGAAACAGGTCCTTATCAGGGGTGTCGGCCCCTCGCTCCAGACGGCAGGCGTTCCCGCCAGCGAGTGCATTCCGGCGACCCAGATCGAGCTCTTTGACGGCAACGGAACGAGCATCGCATCCAACAACGGCTGGACCACGACACCCGACGGCGGGGCCGCCGTCATCCAGGCAAGTGCCCAGGCCGGGGATTTTGCACTCACCAATTGGGCCGGAGGCGGAGGCGACAGCGCGCTCGTAACGACGCTTTCTCCCGGAGCCTACACCGTCGTCGTCTCGCCCGCGCCGGGGCTTCCGGATTCCTACCAGACCGGCCGCGTGGGCCTCGTCGAAATCTATGACATCAGCATGACCGATGGAGGGAGATTCGTCGACATTTCGACGCGGGCCCTGGTCGGAACTGGCTACGCGCAACTGATCGCCGGATGCACGGTAGCCGGAAACGGACACAAGCGCCTTCTCGTCCGCGGCGTAGGTCCCGGGCTATCGGCCTTTGGGCTCACAGGGTTCCTGCCGAGTCCCAACCTTACCTTGTTTGATTCGTCGGGTAGTTCGATCGTATCGAATAGCGGCTGGAGCGATTCGGCGCAGACGACCCAGATCAGCGAACTTGGCCAGGCGAGCGGCGCCTTTGCCCTTCCGGGAGGCAGCGCGGACTCGGCCCTTTTGGCTCTCGTGGCGCCGGGCAACTACACGGCCTCCGTCGGAGCCCAACCGGGTACTCCCATGGGCGGAGTCGCCCTCGTGGAGATCTATGAGACTCCGTAGCGGGTCGTTCGCCGATGCTTAGGTCCAAGACCATCGCCTTTTGCACATTCTGCTGGTTTGGCGCCGACCGGCTTTTCGCGGGCGATCCCGCGCCGACACAGACAACGACACCTGATAACAATACCTACCACGCGCCGGTCGCTTCACAGACAAATAATCATACCTTTCCGCCCGACAATTTCTATGGAGCGGATCACGGGGGAAGCACTTTTACAATCGCCTATCCCTACCTGAGTCCCTTCGGAAATCCGGATCATTCGAGGGGCCAG
>Ga0302319_10021681_pt1 | contig 11567 bp, 9 predicted proteins | sample Bog_T0_2_FD_203319 | JGI IMG/M metagenome (GOLD analysis project Ga0302319, IMG submission 203319) | Peat permafrost microbial communities from Stordalen Mire near Abisko, Sweden - Bog_T0_2 | ecosystem: Environmental > Terrestrial > Soil > Wetlands > Peat | place: Sweden: Abisko, Stordalen Mire...
GCAGCGCCTCAGCGAAACGCATCGCGTTTTCCATCGGCACCGATTGATCCTCGAACGTCGTCCACAAAAAACACGGTGGCGTATTTGACGTCACTTGCAGTTCGTTGGAAAGCAACCTTACCAGTTCTGGCGTCGCGTTTGTGCCGGGTAAGCAGGCATTCCGAGGAGTCCACATCGTGGCGCGGCCCCAGATAAACCGGCTGATACAAGGCATGGCTCTCCCGGTGGGCATACAGGTAACGCACCTCGACCACCTGGCACACCTCCGGGATCTGGCGCGGGGGCATTGCGCGGTTCTGCGTGGACTTCGGTCGCGTGAATTCCAAATATGACTGAGGTAGCTCCGCCCGGCTTCGGCTGCCGGAATTGACCGTTGAGCCGCATGGCGGCGACGCCCCTGTTTCACGTTAGAAACGCGGAGAAATACATCACACGCGCCCGCCGGATTTAACTGGAGTATGTACTGCGCATGATCAAGGGACGATTGAAGACGGGCAAGCGAATTTTAAAGGCAATATTGCAGTTGAATATGGCCTATAATTTACGGTGTTTTTTTGACCTCAGACTTTGCCTTTTCAATCCATGGTTGCAAGAGATGCTGGGCAGAAGAATCGTGTTGAATAGCCTTTTCAAATGAATCAACTGCTTTTTGATAATTGCCCTCAATGAAATTAATCATCCCTTGAGATTCGGCTGCTTTAATAGAATTCACGCCTTCATAATCAGCAGATTTTTTAAAGTCTTCAAGTGCTGCGGAAACATCGCCCTTTTTAAACAATGCCCAACCGCGAGTATTGTAATTGTGACCATTTTGTGGATCCAATTGGATAGCGTGGCTTGCATCATTGATGGCATTGTCGAAATCATTTTTCAGAAATTCGGACCAGCCACGATTATTGTAGGCTTTAGTATAATTCGGTTTAAGCCTGATGGCCTTGGTGTAGTCGGCAATTGCGTCGTCGTAGTTTCCCTTTGAATTCTTCGCCATGCCACGATTGTAATATGCTTCTGCTAAGTTTGGCTTTAAAACAAGTGTCTTGTCATAATCAGTGATGGCACCGTCAAAATCTCCTTTGCGATACTTCGTAGAACCTCGACTATAAAACGCAACAACATCATCTGGTTTCAATTCGATTGTCTTGTCGAAATCAGCAATGGCACCATCTAAATCACCCTTAATTCGTTTTGCGAGTCCTCTGTTGTAAAAAGCAAGTGAATCATTAGGTTTTAACGCGATTGCTGAGTTGTAATCGGAAATAGCACCATCCAAATCACCTTTATCCTTTTTTATCTGGCCGCGATTGTAAAAGGCATCTTCATCAGTGGGTTTTAGTTTAATGACCTTGTTGCAGTCTTCCAATGCGCCATTCAAATCCCCCTTAGTTTTTAATGCAATGCTCCGGTCAATGAATGCTTGAATATTATCCGGTTTCAATTCGATTGCTTTATTGAAATCAGTGATGGCGCCGTCCAAATCACCTTTTCGATATTTAATGTATCCACGATTGTAGTAGGCTGAAACGTAATTTGTTTTTAAATCGATGGCTTTTGTGTAGTCGGACAAAGCGCCAACCGAGTCACCCTTTTCAAACTTTGAAGCGGCTCGATTATAGTAAGACTTTGCATCCTCCGGCTGAATTTCTAGTGCTTTTGTATAATCTTGAATGGCGCCGTCGATGTCACCTTTGGCTCCCTTTACATTGCCTCGATTGCCGTATGCATTCCCATAATCTGGACTTAATTCTATGGCTTTGTTGCAGTCTTCTAATGCTTTATTTAAATCGCCTTTATCATATTCCACAGCAGCACGGTTATTAAAAGCAGTCGCATCATCTGGTTTCAAAGAAATCGCTTTTGTGTAATCTTGAATAGCGCCATCAAGATTGCCGTTTTTGTATTTAACGTCGCCGTCATCAACATAACCGCAAAAGGCTCGGTTGGTTAAGACTAATAAAATCGAAATGAACAGAAATGTATTTCCCATTTTGAATTAGGATTTAAGTATTTTATTCATTCAATAGGAATTGTTGGCATTTAGCAAAACTGTTAAACTTGAATTTCATTACGCTGTGGCAAACTAAAGTGAATGTTGAACAAATTGAGAACCATAGCGCAATCGAATTCTGGCACGCTACCGCCGTCCGTAAAATCAAATGGCCACACCGAATAACGATAATTCTAGCCGGTTGGATAGGAGCGATTGTCTCAAATAGACTTCGAGCCGACTGTGTGTTTAAAATCCTGCCGCCCGGCACCATCACCATCGGTTTGCTCGCCGGCGCTGCCTGTTGTGCTGCTGATGGATTGTTTGTGGGCATGGCCAAATCATAAATGGCCCGCAACGGACGAGGCAATCGAATTTGGAAGCTGATATTTGCCTGGATGTCATTGCCCTCTCAGCCTGAAGTTCGCCATGCCAAATCAAGCCGGTATTATCCAGGGTTCCAACCGGGGCAGTTGTTGAAAACGGGGCGGCTGGGCGGCAGCCAATGATTCCTGGTCGGGATTAAACTGGCCGATTGATCAATGGGCTGACGGAGCTGCGGTCGGTGTGTTCAAGTATTCGACGACATCAGCCTCTACAGTGACCTTGGGCACGGAAAACAAGATGAGGTAAACCGTCGATTTGCTATAAGTGGTATTTGCCAAAGTGGCGGATTTGCCTTCCAAGGACTGTCCCAAATGCCGATAAAGATCGGCCCGGGCATCGGTTTCATTGGCGCCAGCAAACGGAATGATCCCTAAAAGCCGAAACCCATGACTGGTGCCAACGACACCTGCCTTGATCACCCGAAAGTTGTTTTGACTTAAGTTGACGGCGGTCTGGGTGGAAGGGGAACTTACTTCGGTTGTGTTCGAAGCACAGCCGGCAAAAAGAACCGCTGCACCGGCCAAGCCCACAACCATAAGCAATTGCAACATTTTCATATTTATCTTGGATTTCCCATTTGGTTTGTTACCCACGACCAGCGTGGGTTCTTTTTCTTTATTTTGCTCATTTTCTTCCTGCCCCCCAGATTTGCAAGACATTTTTGGGTTCAATCAGCACCTCGTTCCCTACCCCCCATCCAGATTCCTCTGCTTTTGTGGGATAATATAAGGGTGACGGTCTAGCCTACGCCAAGACCACCACATCACCCCGATCCAGCCCTGTCCAAAAAACGGGGCTTCTTCGTCTCCACACCCCCTAAAAAAGGAATTCTATGTCTCCACAAGCCGGTTTTGTATTAAAAGATGAAATCTGTCCACGTCTAGTCTCCGCCATCCCCAACTCCGTCCTTTGTGTCGGTTCAGAAGATCATAAAGAACTGATTCAGGACGGGATCACTATGGCTGCAAGAATGTTGGATCGGGTCGAAAGCCAGGGAAAGCTGGGCACAATTACAGCCTCCAACATCGCCTACTACACGATTCAGCACCTTAAGACTGGGAGAAGAGGGAATGGGTCGAGTAGTGTTGATGTGCTCGGATCTTCAACTCAACTCAACGGATCGGCCAGACTCAATTCGTTGCAGGAAGTCGTGTCAGAAAGTGAGTCTGGCGATGAAATCTTCGAGCTTCAAGACGTGATTTCAAGCGATAGTGAAGACCCGGCGATACAGGCTAGTCGAAAAATGGACTGGGATTCGTTCATGTCTAGTCTCAGCAAAATCGAACTGATGGTAGTGGAATGTTTGAGCTCTGGAAAAACACTCAGGGAAGCTGGTCGGAGTGTGGGCAGGTCTGATTCTTCGATGCAAGGTTATCGTAAGAAACTAGCCTTGAAAATCATCGAGTTCATGGGCGTCGATATCCTCAAAGACATTGCTCAATTGCCGGGTTGGAAGATCGGCCTGAACTGCGAACGTGATTGGCTAGCTTGTAGAGCTGACCGGAGGAAATAAGGCTGGGGAGTTAAGCCTTGAAATGAAAGGAACTCAATGTATGAAAAAGAGGTTAACAAGATTATCAGATATGCAGTCGTCGTCATCATCATTTACTACATCGTCCAAGCCTTCATCCCGTACATTATCGTTGCAGTGGTCGGGCTGGTGGTTTGGCGGGTGTATTCAGTGACTAGAAAAGATTGAGACTGGATTTGAAGTCTAGCTAGCGCAGTCAACAAACCGTAAATACAAATCAACCAGAACTAGGCGCAAAGCTTAAACAGTCTGCGCCTTTTTCATTTCAACTAAAGGAGAAGTATGGCTCACAATCTGTTAATTCAAAATGGTCAGGCTTCAATGTTTTATATCGAAGAAACTCCCTGGCACAATCTCGGAACCAAACTCGACAAACCAGCTACGGCCCAAGAAGCGATTGAGGCCGCTAAACTAGACTGGCCCGTCATCAAGTTGCCTTTGTCTGCCGGATCCAAACACATTCCAGTACCAGACAAATTCGCTATTGTCCGTAAAACTGGTCAACTCGTTCAGAAATCCGATCCTGTACTGGGTGTGGTTGGCAAAGACTACACACCTCTGCAAAACAGGGACGCATTCAGATTCTTTGATCCGATTGTTGGCCAGAGCGCAGCGGTTTATCACACTGCCGGCGCTTTAGGTCTGGGTGAGCGGGTGTGGATTCTGGCCAAACTCCCCGGTCAAATTAGGGTAGCAAAAGATGACATCAGTGAAAAATATCTGCTTTTGAGCAATTCACACGACGGCAAAAGCTCGGTTCAAATCAAGTTCACGCCAGTCAGAGTAGTCTGCCAAAATACGCTGACCATCGCTCTGGGTGATGGACAGGCTTATCGCGTCAACCACCACGCCGACATCCGCTCTAAACTTGAAAGCGCCCATCAAATGCTAGGCCTAATCAATGAGCGGTTTGTAGGGATTGAGGAGACGTTTCAGGCCATGTCGAGGGTCAAAATGGATTCAAACCGGCTCAGTGAATATTTGGCCAGCGTTTATCCTGAAGTCAAAGAGGTAGAAAAGATGGAGGTGGTTAAACGAGATCGGAGCTGGAGTGAGTTCTTCTTCGATCAAGGCCGGGGAAATCGGATGCCTGGTGTCGCTGGTTCACTGTGGGCTGCGTTCAATGGTGTGACGGAATGGCAGGATCACAGGAAATCTAGGCAAAATGAGAATCAGCGTCTTCAGTCTGCTTGGTTTGGAGGATCGTATCAGACCAAGGCCAGAGCTTATAGTTTGGCTTGTGAGAAGATGCTGGTGTGGAATTGAGGGGTTTGCAGTTTTCACAAGGCTCTTTTCGGAGAGCCTTTTTTTAGCTAACCAATTCAACGGCTACGCATCTTTGAGAGTAGACGGAGATTGCAGGGGTTCCAGTCCGTAAGAAAACAAGCGTGTCGGCAGAGTTGAAGCGAATATTGCGCCAGCAGTCGTGACCCTGCTTGAAAAACAATTTGGATTATGTCCAGTCGCTGGTTTTAAGATTTTCGCGCTCTGCGAGGCTTAATCAAAAGTTTCTGTATTCCTTCTCTGGTTAATCCATTGTCCTTCAGTATAATCCCAATGGCCGTGGTGTCTCCCCACGTCCCCGCAGCAATTGAACTTGTGCATTTCCGAATGGCAAACCTGAGATCGTCGAGTTTGTTTTTGTCAATTATTCCGACTTTTTCGTCGAGCGAGGCGGCATGTTCGTATTCCGTGTTTTTGTGAATCATCATCGGCACGCACTTAAATTCAGCTCCATATTTTCCAGAAAACCACACAATAGACCCATTTAGTTGATTGCAGTCATGCTTATTTATCGGATTGTCCGACGTTACGCCATTTTTGCACTCGATAACGAAGTAGGTCTTATCGCCCACCTCCCAGAGCACATCCGGGCCTTGCCCAAACTCCTTTTCGGGCCGCTGAGCTTTGAAGCCCAACAGCCAACCCAATTCCTTTAACGTTTCCTCAAATACTTCAGAGGTGTCCGGCTGAAAGATCAATTGTGAGGTATAGCTATTTGCCTCTAATATCAATTCATTTCCGTTTGCAAAGTTTGATTTGATGAATTCCGCGCATTGGATGGACTGGCTTTTTGTGGACGGGTCAATCCGTTGATAGTCAATTCCGCTGATGGGTCTAATGATGCGCGGGTTCTCGTTGATGGCCGACTTTAGAATAATTTGCGACTCGGAAGGGTTGATGAAATGGGTGTATTCGGCCAGTTGTTGCTTGAGCCACCCCCGCATCTTCGGTTCGGTTAATCCATTTGAGGCTTCATTCAAAAGACGCACCGCCTCGCTGAGATTATTTCTTCGCGCACTCTCAAATGCCTGCCGTTGCTTGACCGCAACAGGGTTGATACTGTTTATGGGTTCATACTTGAGATTTGCCATCGCGCCCCTGCTGACCTTGATCCATTCCTGGTCGCGTTTCAAAAACGATTCGGAAACTTCCTTCAGGGCGAAAATTTGCTTCCCGTGCAATTCGTCAGAGAGTTGTTCCGACAAAGCGAGCTGCGCCCTGGTTGCTGCGCTGAATTTTTTAGCCGCCCCGGCCTTGTATAAAAAGTTCGTTAGTGTTTTCCCGATTAGGAAAACAAGGCAGTAATCATCGTTTGAGCGAACTCCTCGTCCCATCCCCTGCTCGATACGTTGTATGCGCTGGCTCAAAATCTGTTCCGTGCCGTAAAGGACCGATTCCTCAATCTTGTCAATTTCACGTCGGACATCCGGCAAGCCATCGACAACCAACACCTCGCACGTTTTTTTCGGAAGGTCTATGCCATCGTATTTGTTGATCAGCACAACCAGCCCGACATGGCTGCTTTTCATCTTCTCGATGCCTTCTTCCAAGGAATCAGCCTTCAACGTCATGGCCGCCACATCCTGCCAATATGCGGAACGATATTTGGACGGAACGATGACGACGACATTTCTTGTCGCTGCCAAACCCTTGAAAAACTCCTTTAATGCATCGTCTTCGAATTCCGCGTTCAACTCCTGCGGAATCAAAATCATTCTGTCCCCAATGTCGTTTGCGACCGTCGGCGTGATTGATTTGGTGATGGACTCGGGGCTGAAGTTGAAATGAGAAACCAGAATGCTGTCATCGGCAAGTGTTGCGCTCATGACAATCCGCCGGGATGCGTTCCCAAAACACGGGATCACGTCAATCGGAATGATGCGCGGTGAGATCTCCACTACAGTCCCGGTTATGACGCATCGGCACAGGTTCAACGATTCTTTGATCAACGGGTAGTTGAACCTCACCGAAGAATACGTTTCATTTGTGAATTCGTCATGCCGGGCCGGTGTTCGCCGACATGTTTCAACGTCGGTGAGAAGCGAAACAACTTGAGATTGCTTGTCAATCCACGCCCAATATGGAATGAGCATTTGCGAATTGGATTGCTGCGCGATTATTTCCGCAAGCTTTGCCTCCGATTGGAGCCGAAGATCCTCTTGGAAAAGCTGCAATAGCCTTTCCCGAAATAATCCGTCAGCCGTCATGGTGAACTGGCCCTCCGTGGTTTCCAAGCACGCATGGGCATCGTCTATGATAATGCTTCCAATCGTAACCTTAATGCCGGTTTCTGAGGTGCCGAATACCGATTGTCCGTTTATCAGTTTCCAAATGTTTGTCACCAAAATGGCTTTGCCCCGTTTGAACCTGATTGAATCCGGATCGTCCACGGTTTCGATTCCCAACTGCTTCCCCTCCTTGATGATTTGCTTGGCCAAATAAGAGTCGGGAGCGACGTACACTGCCGGGCCTTTGTTTTCGTTCAGGCAACTCTTCAAAATGAGCAGGGCGACCACCGTCTTGCCGCTACCGGTGTTCATTCTCAGAACAATATCTTTTTCGTCTCGGCGCGCATACCATTGGTTCCACACTTCCGCTTGGACATCTCGTGGATATTGATATTTGCCGTCCTTGTTTGGTAGGGCGGCGAAGATTTCACGGGGGTGCAAAATCGTGTCAACGGCATTTCCCCCGCCAAGTTTGGCAAAATTGATGGCCACGCCGGGATGGTATTCAATTTGGATTTAATTTTGTAGCAAATTGTTCACGAGCATTCCCTGTCAAATTGCCCCGTCTGTTCAAATGGCAGCGTTTACGGGAATCTGAAATGAGAAACTGAGTAGATCGCGAATTCTGGGCTGGTTGATTCTTCAAATCAACTCAGATCATGATTCGCGCCATCTTTTTAATACCTAGTCTGGAGTTTTATTTGCTGGATATTGCCATTTGAGTTCTGCAATTTGAACTGTCTCACGGTTCAAAATCGGCAATGGCTTGATATGTCGTTAAGCGATCATTCTGCACCGGGTTCAAACGTAGCATTTGGCTTCCAGTTTGAACGGGCGCTGTATTGGCTTGCCCAAAGTGGTTCGGGTGCTTTGGTCGGCATCGAAACCGATGACGATGTAGCGCTCCGTAAAGCGGACAACACCGTCGTTCTGGAGCAGGACAAACACTCCATTCTGGAGGACGCCAAGCCATTTGGTGACCGCTCGAAAGACCTTTGGAATACCTTGGCGATTTGGATCGACGCTTTGGAGGATCGCGAGGTTCCCTCCGATAAAACAAAATTCTGGATGGTAACCAACAAGGTTCTGTCTGAATGCATCGCCAAGAAAATTAGCCGCGCCAAAACCTCAGACGAAATCGCCGCCTGCATCAAGGAACTCGAAGTGGCGGCGAAAAACCCGCCTGATTCTTTGGCCACAAAAATGGACCGGGTATTGCGAGCCAACTCGCGGCAGTTCTTGGCAACACTGATTGCAAATTGTGAACTTGCGGATGGCGATGTCCCTGCCGGCGGCAGCAATTTGAAGAAGGAGACAATTGCCTTGTTCCCCATTCCCGGATGGTGTTCGGCACAGGGAGACTCGATTTTTAATGAGCTTTTGGGGTGGCTTCACACAAGCGCCTCGACTTTATGGAAGGAAAACAAACCCGCATGGATTTCTCGCGACCACTTTGTAAATCAGTTCCAGGCAACCATTGATAACCGAAAACGCCGGATCAATAGGGAGCGGGCCGAACATTTGATCCCTGTGCCAGATGAAAAGGTCGGCAAGGAAAAGGCCAGACCGTTCGTTAAGCAACTATATTTGGTCAGTGATGATGACACCTTAGCAGATACCGCCATTCGGGAGTTTATACGATGCAACATCGAAAAAAGCCGTCTTTCGGTGGAAGGGAATATCACCGATGATGATTGGCTCGCGTTTGAATCCGCCCTGTTATCGCGGTGGAAGAAAATCTGGGCTCGGATGTTGAGAATGAAAAACGACAAGCCACATAAAGACGTTGGTTTTGAAATATTTTCTGAAACAACTGAGAATTATCGCGAGAAATTGGCCGGAAGCGACACCGAACAGGTCTATTTGACATCAGGCACATATCACCGTTTGGCCGACCTCATAAGGGTTGGTTGGCACCCGAACTACGTCGAATTAATGGGGAAGGAGTCATCAGGCAATGATTGACGTTCTTTTTGAACAGCGCGTGACTCAGAATACGGGGCTTGCTGCAGAAGCCATTTGGGTGGCTGTGAACGAAGCTTACGAATGCAGTGGGCGCACAGAGGGGGTTTCACTTCCCTTTGGCTTTTTGGTTTTGCCCATCGTTTTCCACCAACGCACTGCAAAAGCATTGTCGTCAAAAACTTCACCGGGAGCCTTGTACAAGGCACTGGCGGAAGATCGTGAAATTACCGTCGGGTTGCAAAACAGAATGAAAGCGATGTCAACCCGGACGTTTGACGCCCTTTCGATTGCGTTTCACACCGACCTCTTGCTTTTGGACCCCGACCACAACCGCCAGTTAATTCCAGGGCGGAAAAGTTCCCCGGTCGCCCATGTTACCGATGACGTCAAAGTCATCATGGGAGCCTCAAAACGTGTTGGTCAGGCTTTCGCAGAAATGACTCCAGTTCAGCTTGCAGCAAACTTAAACATTCATTTTTAATGAAAATTGCGATTCTCAAGGTAATCCTTTGGCCGAAAGATACCAGCCACAGTCCACGGATAATTCATCTTCAGCCGGGAAAGATAAACATAATCACCGGGGAAAGCGGAAGCGGAAAGTCCACACTTTCGTGGATAATTGACTATTGCCTTGGCAGCGACAAATGTTCGATTCCAGTGGGATTGATCCGCGAGGTAACAAGTTGGTTCGGTTTGCATTTGCAGCTTGCGAATACCGAAATGATAATTGCACGGCGAAACCCCGAAGACCAACAATCGACATCGGATATTTTTTGGGCGGAAGGGTTATCAGTGGCGGTTCCACAGACTATAGAAAAGAATGCTCGTGTTGAGGACGTCAAAAATCGTTTTAATCAGATCGCACACCTGCCAAATCTGGATTTCTCGACAGGTGAAAACGTTGGCTACGGCGGTCGCGCCAGCTTCCGTGATATGGCAGCCTTCAATTTCCAACCCCAGCATATCGTTGCCAACCCGTACACATTCTTTTTCAAGGCGGATACCACGGAGCATCGCGAAAAACTCAGAATTATTTTTCCGCTCGTACTGGGGGCCGTTGATGCGGCAACGCTTGCCAAACAGCGTGAACTCAAGGATGCCGAGCGCGAATATGATCGTTGGAAACGGGAACTGGACGCACGTTTGGGAGCTGCACGGGCCTGGGAAGCGGAGGTCAAAAGCTATTATTTGCAGGCACAAACACTCGGACTGATTCCCACCGGTACAAGTCCACAAGCGAACTGGAACCTCGACCGATACATTCTGGATCTCAAAAAGGTTCCGGAAAGCGTTAAAACAATGGACCTCCCGGATATATCTGAGGGAACGAATGAAGCTGCTGCGAAAGAACTCACCAAGCTTATCAATGAAGAGGATCGATTGGGGCAGGAAATCGGCTCCAACCGTCGAAGACTTGCAAAACTAGAACAACTTTCGTCTTCAGTTGGCGACTACACGACGATACTCACAAGTCAGGAAGACCGGCTCCAAGCCGCAGGATGGTTTGAGGATAAATTGAAGAACACTCATCAATGTCCCGTATGTTCAGCCGTTCATAACGACGGTAACCCTCGCTTGAATGAATTATTGTCGCTGGCCGGAGAACTAAAGACGCTGACGGCCACCGTTCATCAAGCGCCGGCAAAGTTGGACGAAGAACTGGCCGCTTTGAGAACAGAACTTCGTGGACTTGAAGTGTTGCAATCGCAAATCCGTCAACAACGAAAATTCGTCGAGGGACAATCCACAGAACAATCCCGTCAGCGTCAGAGCATCCGACAGGTATATCTTTTCGTTGGTCGTGTAGAACAAGCTCTGGAAAACGTGACCGCAAGCCGTAATGTGGAGGATCTTCAGGAGAAGGTTCGGGTTTTGGAAATGCAAATCAGGGAACTAAGGAAAGAGCTTGATCCCCAAGCCCAGAAAAATAGGCTGGAAGCAGCTATTGACACTGTGTCTGCGAAAATTTCCGACTTTGCAAAACTGCTGAGGCTTGAACACTCCAACGAGAACATTCGGCTGAACATACGTGAATTATCACTTCAGTTCAAGCCGCTTTCCGGACGGACCGATTTTTTGTGGGAAGTCGGCAGCGGCCAGAACTGGGTTGGATACCACATTGCCGGGATTTTGGCGCTACACGAGCATTTCCACACCCTAATTCAAAATGTTGTGCCGCGATTTCTGA
>Ga0302319_10021682_pt1 | contig 11567 bp, 9 predicted proteins | sample Bog_T0_2_FD_203319 | JGI IMG/M metagenome (GOLD analysis project Ga0302319, IMG submission 203319) | Peat permafrost microbial communities from Stordalen Mire near Abisko, Sweden - Bog_T0_2 | ecosystem: Environmental > Terrestrial > Soil > Wetlands > Peat | place: Sweden: Abisko, Stordalen Mire...
GCCAGCAGGGCACGTTTCCTTCCCGCTCCGCCCGTTTGGATGAAATCTGCGACCTCTTTCCTTCGCGATGCCCGCCTGCGCCAGCTTTTATTCTGGTGCGCCCCAGCCCTCCTCGCCGGCGCCGCCATCCGTCTCTTCCTCGAGATCCGCATGCCCTACGGCTACATCCAGTACGACACCGCCGACTTCCTCCTCACCCCCTATCGCCTCCTCTCGGATCACCATTACGTCATCCACTCCAAGAAAGCCTTCTTCACCCCAACATTTTTCTCAATCCCCTTCCTCCTCCACATCCCCGCCCTGCTTGTAATCCCCATCGTCCAGCACTTGATGGGCCTCATCGAGGTCATCCTCGCCGGCGCGATCATCCGCGCATGGTTCCCCCTCTGGCGCTGGATCATCATCCCCGCCACCCTCCTCATCGCCCTCAGCCCGTGGCAGCTTTGGTATGAGCAGACCCTCATGGGCGAGGCCAATTACGTCTTCTTCCTCGTCCTCGTCGCGCTCCTCGGCGCGCTTTGGGCCGCGCGTCCCACATGGTTCCGCTTCGCAATGCTCGCCCTTGCCCTCTTCTGCATTTCCGGCACCCGCGCCGAGGGCAAGATCATGCTCCTTTACGGTTTCGCCCTCATCCCCATCGCCTTCTGGCCCCGGTGGAAACCCATCCTCATCAGCTTCATCGCGCTCCTCGTTGTCTATGAGGCCGCCAGCCTCCATGGCGGCGGCAGCCATGCCTTCTCCCTCCTTTACGCCACGCTCTTCGAGTTCACCCCGGACGACATCCGCTCGGAGCCCGCCGCCGCCCCCTATCTCCTCCCCCTGCGCGATGCCACGATCCGCGACGGCGAGACGAATCCCACCGCCCTCGTCACGGTCGCCAAGAACATCAACGACACGCTCGAAAAATACCTCCGCGAGAAACGCCATCTCACCTCGAAGCTCCGCGAGCCCATCGCCCAGATCGAGCGCCGCCTCTGCATCGAGATTCTCACACGCCGCCCCCTCGATGTCATCGTCACCCCCTTCGTCAAGTTCCAGATGGCCACCGACGGCTGGGCCAGCGGCGCAGACTTCAGCGCCCACTTCCTTTACGACAAACAATTCGAGGCCATCCGCCGCCTCCATGATGAGGTAAAAGTCCTCTCGCCCGGCATGACCGGCAGCCAGATGGATGAGGACGGCATGATCCAGTTCGCCCGTACCCACTACTATCCCCCCGGCATGCGCTGGTTTACTGATTACGAAACCGCATGGAGCGCCTCGAGCATCGCCCTCCGCCTCCCGGATCGCCACGCCCCGCAGCCACGCTGGGCGCACGATTTCATCAGCGTCATCCCGGACCCGGAGAACGTCATCCCCGGCATCCCCGCCTATTTCCTGCTCGCGTTCGCCGGCATGCTCGCCGCCATGCTCATCCCCGGGCGCAATCGCCTCGTCCAGGTCGCTTTCCTCGGCGCGATGCTCTTCACATGGTACGTAGCCACGATGGTTGGCGTCACCAATGCCCGCTTCCGCTTCGCCTACGAGCCCTTCTGTTATATGTACGCCGTCGCCGCGCTGGTCTGGGCAGTCGCCGGCATCCACTGGCTCATCATTGGCCGTAAACACCCCCGCCCCCCGCGCCAGCCCGCATCCCCATGTACTGCGTCGTAGGCTCAGGCCCCGCATCGATCGCCGCCGCCATGGCGCTCGTTCAGCGCGGGCTTCCCGTCACGATTCTCGATGGCGGCAAGACGCTCGAGCCCGAGCGCAAGGCCGCCCTCGACCGCCTCGCCTCTTCAACACCCGCCGCTTGGTCCCCAGCCGATCTCGACCGCCTCCGCGGCGATGACCAATCCAGCCGCCACGGCGCCATCCACTCAAAGCGCACCTACGGCTCCGAGTACCCCTACGAGGACATCGCCGAGCCCTTCACCATCGAGAAAACTCACGGCCCCTTCCATTACTCGATGGCCCGCGGCGGCCTGAGCAACGTCTGGGGCGCCTCCATCCTCCCATCCCATCAGCTCGATATGGACCGCTGGCCCATCACCGCCGCCGATCTCGCCCCCCATTACCGCGCCGTCCTCGACTTCATGCCCACCACCGGCATCCAGGACTCGCTCGAGAACCTCCTCCCCACCCACGCCCCAGCCGAGCGCCCCCTCGCTCCCTCACGCCAGATCGCCGCATTCCTCAATGACCTCCACAGGCGCGCCCCCGCCCTCGGCAAGGCCGGCATCCATTTCGGCCGCTCCCGCGTCGCCGTCACCCCGGAGCCCTGTGTCCAATGCGGCCTCTGCCTCTACGGCTGCCCCTACTCGCTCATCTATTCTTCCGCCCATACGCTCAATAAACTCATCGCGGACAAACTCGTCGATTACCGCCCCGGCCACATCGTCCAGCGCATCGAGACCACCCCGGACGGCCTCCTCATCCACGCCCGCGATTCCTCCGGCGCTCCCCTCACCCTCCCCGCCCGCCGCGCCTTCGTCGGCGCCGGCGTCCTCCCCAGCGCATGGCTCGCCCTCCATTCCCTCAACGCATTCGACCAGCCGGTCACAATGCTCGACAGCCAGTATTTCATTTTCCCCTTCTTCCGCTTCTTCCGCACCCCCGGCGTGGACCGCGAGCCCCTCCATTCGCTCGTGCAGGCTTTCATGGAAATCCGCGATCCCCGCGTCAGCCCACACCTCGTCCATGTCGAGGTCTTCAGCTACAGCGATTTCCTCAAGCGCGCCCTCATGGCCACCCCCCTCCGCTTCGTCGCCTTCAACCGCTGGCTGCAATCCCAGATGTTCGACCGCCTCCTCGTCCTCCAATGCTTCCTGCATTCGGACGATTCCTCCCGCCTCACCCTCTCCCTCCGTCGCGACGCCCAGGGCCGCCCCAAGCTCGCCGTAAAAGAAGCACCCGTCCCCGGCGCATGGTGGTCCAGCATCAAGGCCGGCCTCAAGCTCGCCGCAAACGGCCTCTCCCTCGGCGGTCTCCCCGTGGTCCCCGCCATGCAATTCGCCCAGCCCGGCCGCAGCTACCACTCCGGCGGCACATTCCCCATGCGCGCAAACCCCGGCCCGCTCGAGACCGACCTCCTCGGCCAATTCTCCGCACTCCCCGGCGTCCACTTCATCGACGCCTCGGTCTTCCCCAGCATCCCCGCCACCACCATCACCCTCACTGTCATGGCAAATGCTCACCGCATCGCCTCACAGGTTCCCGCATGAGCCGCGTCGCCATCACCGGCGCCTCGGGCTACGTCGGCTCCGCCATCGCCCGCCGCTTCCGCTCCCATTCCTGGGATGTGGTCGAGATGGGCCGCCGCGCCCCGCAGCCTTTCGATCTCGCCTCCACGAATCTCACGATCAACTGGTCCGGCATCGACGCCCTGGTCCACTGCGCATGGGATTTCAAGCCGCGTAACTGGGCCGAGGTCGAGCGCGCCAACATTCGCGGCAGCCTCCGCCTGTTCGAGTCCGCCCACGCGGCCGGATTGCGCCGCGCCGTTTTCATCTCCTCGCTCAGTTGCTTCCCCGGTTGCCGCTCCCTCTACGGTCGCGGAAAACTCGCCGTCGAGGCGGAAGCCGCCCGCCTCGGCTACGCGGTCGTCCGCCCCGGCCTCGTCTATGGCCAGAGCCCCGGCGGCATCACCGGCGCATTGGAGAAAGCCGTAAAGTCGTTGCGTGTGATCCCCCTCATCGGCGATGGCTCGCATCCTCAATACCCCGTGCATGAGGACGACCTCGCCGCTCTCATCTTCACCCTCTGCCAGCTCGATTCCGCCCCCGCCCAGCCCCTCTCCGCCGCTTCCAGCGAGCCAATCCCCTTCCGCGATCTCCTCCGCCGCATCGCCGCCCGTCATGGCCGCAATCCCCTCTTCATCCCCGTCCCATGGCAGCTCATCCTCGCTGGCCTCAAGTCCCTCGAGGCCCTGGGATTGAACCCGCCCTTCCGCAGTGACAGTCTCACCGGGTTCATCTTCCAGAATCCCTCCCCGGACTTCACGCTCGCGCATCAATTCGCCTACTTCCGGCCCTTCCAGTGAAAACCTTCCTCTTCTCCATCGACTTCGAGGAGTTCTACGCCGCCGAGCGCCAGGACACTTTCCGCCGCACTCCCCTCCCCCTCCTCGCGGACCGTTTGCTCGATTTCCTCCGCGCCGCCGGCATGCGCTGCACCTTTTTCATCGTTGGCGAGATCGCCCTCCGCTTCCCGGATGCCATCCGCTCCATCGCCGCCGCCGGCCACGAGCTCGCCTGCCACACACACACACATCGCCCACTCGACGAGCACACCCCCGCCTCCCTCCGCGACGATCTCCTCCGCAACCTCGACGCCATCCGCCCCTTCGCCGCCGCTCCCGTCATCGGTTTCCGCGCCCCCGTCCTCTCCCTCACCGCCCGCGCCGCCTGGGCTCACGAGGTCCTCGCCGGCCTCGGCTTCAAGTACTCCAGCTCCGTCCTCCCGGCCACCAATCCCCTCTACGGCTGGCCCGGCTTCGGCCCCGCCCCGCGCCTGGTCAATGGCATCACGGAAGTCCCCGTCACCCTCGCCTCGTTCGGCCCGCTCCGCCTCCCCATCGGCGCCGGCACCTACTTCCGCTGCCTCCCCATGCCGTGCATCCGCTCCGCTTTCGAGGCCGCCGCCCGCCGCGACGCCCCCATAGTCGGCTACTTCCACCCCTACGACATCGATACCGCCCAGGAGCGCGTGATGAGCCGCGGCGTAAATGGCAGCCGCTTCATGAACTCCCTCCTCTACCTCAACCGCTCCCGCACTCTCGAAAGGCTTGAGTCTCTCCTCCGCGCGGGCTTTAAGATCATCCCCTATAGTGACATCCACGGCCATTGACACCCCGCTCGTCGCGCTCCCCCGCCCCAGGATCGCCGTGGTCATCCCCTGCTTCCGCGTGAAGGACAAGATCGCCGGCGTCGTCGCCTCTCTCGTCGGCCAGGTCGATTACATCTTCGCCGTCGATGACAAATGCCCCGAGAACTCCGGCGAGTGGCTCCGCTCGCAATGCAGTCACCCCTCCCTGTGCGTCCTCTTCCACGATGTCAACCAGGGCGTCGGCGGCGCGATGATCACCGGATATCAGGCCGCCCTCGAGACCGATGCCGAGGTCATCGTCAAGATGGATGGCGACGGCCAGATGGACGCCCGCTTTCTCCCCCGCCTCATCGCCCCGCTTATCACCGGCAAGGCAGATTTCTCAAAAGGCAACCGTTTCTTCGACCTCCGCGCCCTCCGCGCAATGCCCTTCGCCCGCCGCATTGGCAACTTCGGCCTCACGCTCCTCACAAAGGCCGCCAGCGGCTTTTGGCACGTCTCAGACCCCACCAATGGCTACTTCGCCCTCCGCCGCGGCGCACTCGGCCTGGTCAACTTCCACCTCCTCGATCCCCGCTACTTCTTCGAGATCAGCCTCCTCGTCCAGTTAAACGTAGTCCGCGCCGTCGCCGTCGATGTCCCCATCCCCGCCATATACGGCGATGAGAATTCCTCCCTCAGCCCCATGCGCGCCCTCCTCTCCTTTCCCGCCAAGCTCCTCGGCGGCTTCATCCACCGCATCTGGTGGCGCTACTTCATCTACGATATCAACATCGTCAGCCTCTTCCTCGTCGCCGGCCTCGCCCTCTTCGCCGGCGGCGCAGGATTCGGCGCATGGCGCTGGAGCGCCAACGTCGAGGAAGGCGTCAACCAAAGCGCCGGCACCGTAGCCCTCGCCATGCTCCCCATGCTCCTCGGCTTCCAGATGCTACTGCAAGCCATGATGCTAGACGTAATGGACAAACCCTCCCAACCCGTAAGCGACACCCTGGAAGTCGCCCAACTCAAGGAACCCAAGGATTAATATGCGGATGCAAGGAATATCCAACCGATTGCGACGTGCAAAATTTCGGGAGCACCCTTAACTTACTGGTAATCAATGCCCGGTGCCGGAACATTAAATCTTAGAGCAGCCATTCAAAGCTACGGAGTTTCAAGCCGCAGTCTGCTCGACTTGGGCGGCGCGGCGTCATCAGGACTGCTGGATTATCTTGATTTGCTCAATCGTAACGTCGGCGAGCCTGACGCGAATAATCTACTGCCCGATTGCGTGGCAGAAAGCCAGGGACGACCGCTGCTTTTCATCGTCAACGAAAGCCGACTGGCTCAAGCGCCTAAAGAACAGGAGCAACAACTCAGCAACCTTCGGCGCAAGCTCGCTTGCCGGGGCGACCGCGCTTACCTCGCTCGCATCCGTCCCGGAGAATTGGCTGTTGTACCAGTGTCCTTGGAAGACAGAACGCCTGAATGGAAGCTCTACAAACCGGGAACGCCCGAAGCACTGACGTTTTTCTCACGCCTCTCCCAAGGTTTGTACGACGGGAAGGGGGAACCCAAGGAAGCGGATTACGTTTTCTCCGCCATGTTCAAGCTCGTATGGAGCGTAGCTGACAGGCTTGCGGCGCTGCATCTCAAACGCACTGATGTTCTATCGCTCATGGGACGTGCGCTGTTCTTCCGCTTTTTGCGCGACCGGCAGGTCGTCCGCGAAACTGATTGTCTAAAGATCGCACCAAACGCTGCAAGCATTCTCGAATGTTTTGCTAATGCCGAGAACACCGCAAGTACGTCAGCTTGGCTTGATAAGACATTCAACGGCGACCTACTCCCGCTAACGGGCGACGGCAGCGCCAGGTACTTTGAGGGGATTGGGCAACGGACTGGTGAAAGGGTTTTTATACATCTCAGTGCCATCCTCAAAGGTGAAGAGCCGTCTGGAGATTCCGCGTGGCAAACACTGTTGCGATTTCGCCCCGAAGAAAGGAATTGGGGAGCGTACGATTTCGCACACGTTCCAGTCGGACTATTGAGTCAGGTCTATGAACGCTTTGCATGGAAGTGGGAGCACACGACGGCCAAGGCAACGAGCGTCCACTACACTCCCCGGAATATTGCGGCCACATTGGTGGGTGAAGCGTTCAGTAAACTGCCTAACGCTCACGAAGCCCGCGTCCTCGATCCCGCGTGCGGGGCGTCAGTCTTTTTGGTGCTCGCATTCCGGCGTCTTTATCAGGAGCGTTGGAAAGAGACTAAGCAACGCCCTGATACGAAAGCCATCCGCGAAATACTGGAAAAGCAGATTGTCGGCTTCGATATTAGCGAATCAGCAATCAAACTCGCTGCGCTGAGCCTTTACCTCACCGCCATCGAGCTCGACCCGAAACCCGTGCCGCCGGAGAAGCTCAGATTTCGACACCTGCGCAACAAGGTGCTCTTCAACTTCCGTCGCGAAGGAATTGATCCGGAAGAAGGCGCCGTTGCCGGCAGCCTCGGTGAGCACGTCGGCAAACGCTTTGACGGACAGTTCGACTTGGTAATCAGCAACCCGCCGTGGACCAGCCTAAAACCAAAGGAACGAAGGCTGGCTACGGAATTCAACCAACTAAGCAAATCTATCATCACACGACGCTCAAACAAAGAGACTGCCGCCGAGTATGAGAATCCAGATTCCTGCCCGGATTTGCCCTTCGCCTGGAAGGCCACGGAATGGTGCAAGCCCGCTGGGCGAATCGCGATGGCGCTACCCTCGCGCATCCTGCTTAAGCAAGAAAAGATTCCAAACCACGCTCGTGAGACGTTTCTGCGATTGGTAGAAGTCACAGGAATCATCAATTGCACAAATCTCCGCAAGACCAAGGTCTGGCCAGAGGTTGACCAGCCGTTTCTCCTTTTGTTTGCGAGAAATCGAAGACCCAAGGACGGCCACTCATTACGCTTCATCACACTGTACCCCGACGTTCACCTCAACGGTCTCGGGGTGATGCGCATCGATGCAAAATCTGCTCAGCCAATTGAGGTTCAAGTCGGCTTAAAGCAACCGTGGCTTTGGAAGACGCTGTCGATAGGCACGACTTTGGACGCGGCTGTCATTGATCGAATCAGAGCTTCGAATGGCATCCCGCTTGAAGATTACTGGGTGAATAGTTATGCGACCTGCCAAGGTTACAAGGCTGCAGTTAATCAAAAACAAAACCCCGCCGAAGCACTTCAGGTTTTGTCGGACTTACATTCGCCAAAGTCCGAAGCGCTGGCAAAACCGTTTCTCCGTTACACGGTGGAAACCAGCAGACTCGAAAAATTTTCACTCGAAACCCTACATCGAACGCGCTTTCGAAAAAAGGGAGACCAACTTCGCATTTATCGCGCACCTTTGACACTCGTCAGAGCCTCCCCTCCCACCGACCGCAGCGAAGGACGAGCGTTACTTAGCCTCACCGACGTTGCCTACAACGAAAGTTATTATGGCTACTCTGCTCCAGCTACTTCAGAAGGTGAGCTGGCGGCGCGGTATATTCATCTTTTCGTTCACTCTTCACTTTGGCTTTACTATGCCCTGCTGACCAGTGGCGAAATAGGTTTCGAACGTCCTAAACTTCAAAAGGGTGATCTCGACCGCTTTCCGATAATTCCCGTCACGACACTTTCGACGGGAACAAAAGCCCAGGTTCGCGATTTATCAAGTAGACTTATCGATGAAGACACTGCGGTGTTCGAAGATATCGATGCAATGTTCGCCAAACTCTATGGTTTGGATCGGCGCGACTTGGAAGTGATTGCCGACACACTGGAGATTAGAGAGCCGAGTGACGAGTTGGGCAAGCGGGCGAGTGCGCCTCCTACTCTACCTGAACGACTTATATACAGAAAGCGGCTCGAATCCATACTGCGCCCATTTTTCAGAGTCATAGGCGACGAAGCACAAGTGGAACTCTGGAAACCGGAAGCGGCTTTCCTCCAGGTCTCTGCCCCATTCGCGCTCTTGCTCATTTCGAAACGTGGCACCCGGATGCCCCCGCAGGACGCTTTGTTCCGCGATGTATTGCTCAAGCTAGCCGAGGACACCGGCAGTACCCGCATCATCCAGCAAATTGAAGGCGGTCTCCTCGTAGCTTTGCTCAACCAGTATCGTTATTGGACGCCGAGCCGGGCGCGATTGCTCGGCGCGGAACTCGTCCGCGAACATCTCGGCGTTTTCGAAAATTGACGCATGGCGCTGGAAATGTTTGAGGAAAGCGATGGGCCGGGGCATTTGCCTCATCCGCCGCTATCCTTGCAGGTACATCTCATCGTCGAGGCCGCCATTTGCGCTGCGTGGAAATTAATGACTCAGCAGGGACGAATCGGTTTCGATTTACAGACCGCTAATGAGGACACTATTACGCTTGAGCTATACGAGCGGCTCTACGACGAGGTCTTCAACAAAGGCATCGTAGATGGATTTGATCGCGAGGTTTTCGCCTCAGTTCACCGCGAACCAAAGATCCGCAATTTCGACCGACGTCACCCCGACAAGATGCCCGATATTTTCGTGGATTTCGTTGACCGTCCTACTGGAGTAATAAACTCGCAGCACGGTCTCTTTATCGAATGCAAGCCAGTTGACCGGACGCACTCTACAGGTTCGGCCTATTGTGATGAAGGACTCATCCGGTTCGTGCGCGGCGACTACGCATGGACGATGCAGAGTGCGATGATGGTCGGCTATGCGAGGGAGGGTTATTCGCTTGTCTTCAAACTTTCCGAAGCTCTCGCATCCGCCCGCAAGGAACCGATTCCAACTTTATTCGGCCCGGAGCCGTGTCGCCGAACGAAGGCAACGGAGTTTGCCGAGCAGGTTGCCATCTCAAAGCACCAGCGCACATTCAACTACGCCGAGAGAAACACCCCAGCGGGTGAGATCGTCATTCGCCACTTGTGGCTGAAGCGCGGTTGAAATTCACCGGCGCACCGACGTCCGCCGTCGAGTGGATCATGACAACAAACTCCAAACTCCTCCCCCATCCCCTCCGCCGCATCACCGCCGCCCCGGAATTCCGCCAAGTCCTCCTCTACTCCCTTCCCGCCCTCGCCCTCGGCGTCCTCCTCCGCGCCATCCTCACCGCCCGGATGCCGTGGGGCTACGTCCAATACGACACCTCGGAATACCTCGAAACCGCCTTCCGCCTCCTCAAGGGCGGCGCCTTCTTCGTCGATGGAAAGCGCGGCTTCCTCGTCCCCATCGCCTTCACCCTTCCATTCCTCCTCCACATCCCCGCCCTCATCGCCATCCCCATCGGCCAGCATCTCCTCGGCCTTCTCGGCACCCTCTTCACCGGCGGCCTCGTCCGGCTCTGGTTCCGCGCATGGCGCTGGTTCATCATCCCCGCCACCCTCCTCTTCGCCGCAAATCCCATGATGCTCTGGTACGAGCAGACCATCATGGGCGAGTCCGAGTTCCTCTTCGCTCTGGTCCTCCTGGCGTTCGCCGGCACGCTCTGGGTCGCCCGCCAATCCCCAGCCCGTTTCGCCGGCCTCATCGCCGCATTGATCTGCGCCGCCGGGAAGGCAAGGCCTTCTTCGCATTCGGCCTCCTCCTCGTCACCCTCGTCCTTTGGAAAAAATGGCGCCCCCTCGCCAAGTCCGCCGCATGGATCATCGCCGTCGCCGTCGCATGGTCCCTCATCGTCCGCCCCAGCACCGCCCCCCAGCTCCTTTACGCCTCACTGATCCAGCTCGCCCCCGACCACTCCCGCCTCCTCCCCGGCGTCGAGCCCTACATCATCCCACTTCGCGACCAGGTCCGCTCCGATTCCGGCGGCGACCCTCAGCAGCTCGTCAAGGTCTCGAAGCGCATCCGCGACTGCATCGACCCCTACCTCTGGCTCACCGTCCGCAACAAGCATGCCTACTACCCCGCCCTTAACCGCACCCTGCGCGACCTCTGCATCGATGCCATCCTGGCCCACCCCATCCAGGCCATCGCCATCCCCATCGGCAAATTCCGCGTCGCCGCCGACGCATGGAGCGCCTACCAGTTCAACGCCCAATCCCTCCAGAAAAACCAGACCGACGCCTACCAGTCCGACCCATGGCTCTACCAGGTCCTCGGCCGCGGCCTCACCGGCGCCCCCATCGCCCGCCGCCATGCGCGACTTCGTCCAGGCGCACTACTCCCCGGCAAGCGTCGCCTGGCTCGGCAGCCTCCAAACCCTCTGGAATAACTCCATGATCGCCCTCCGCACCCCAGATCACCCAGCCCGCCACCCCCGCTGGGTCCACGACTTCGCCGGTGGCGTCCCCGGCGGCCTGCAAGTCATGCCCGGCATCCCCTTGCTATATCCCGTTGCCCTACTCGCCATGCTCCTGGCCATGGCACTCCCCTCCCCCTCCCGCCGCTTTCACCTCGCATGGGTCCCCATCATGCTCGCCGTCTGGTACCTCGCCACCCTCGTAGGCGTCACAAACGCCCGCTACCGCTTCGCCTACGAGCCCTTCTGCCTCCTCTACATCCTCCTCCTCGCCGATTTCCCTGTTCGCCACTATTCACGCACTCCCGTCCCCGTTGGCCCGGAAGACTGGACACCCTCCCGCGCCCTGAAAAGTCGCCCGCCCGAAGCACCGCAGTCTCCCGCGCCCTGAAAAGTCACCCGCACAATGCACCGCAGCCTCCCGCGCCCTGAAATGTCACCCGCACAATGCACCGCAGCCTCCCGCGGCCTGAAAGGTCGCCCGCACAAAGCACAGGCCTTCAGGCCTGTGTGACCCGCCCCACGAGAAAGGCG
>Ga0302319_10021684_pt1 | contig 11566 bp, 12 predicted proteins | sample Bog_T0_2_FD_203319 | JGI IMG/M metagenome (GOLD analysis project Ga0302319, IMG submission 203319) | Peat permafrost microbial communities from Stordalen Mire near Abisko, Sweden - Bog_T0_2 | ecosystem: Environmental > Terrestrial > Soil > Wetlands > Peat | place: Sweden: Abisko, Stordalen Mire...
AACATCGGTGGCGTCGGCGGCTTCATTCACATGATGGCCAACTGCGCCGGGATCATCGGACCCGCGGTGACCGGATTCATCGTGCAATATACCGGCGCTTTCACCAGCGCCTTCGTGCTCGCCGGCGGGATCGCGCTGCTGGGCGTTCTTTGCGTTCTGGTGTTCGTCAAGCCGATCGCGACGGCCGTTCCCAACGCGGCGCATGCACTGCGTTGAGACGTCAGTGACGCCGGATCTCCCGCGCCTGTGCGATGGTCTTGTCGCGACGCTCCCGCGACGGGTCCGCCGGCCGGCCTACGACCGCGGAGGCGTCTCGCACGGAATCGTCCACCTTGGGCTCGGTGCGTTTCATCGCGCGCACCAGGCCGTCTACACCGACGACCGCCTCGCGGCTGGCGAACGCAGTTGGGGCATCGTTGGACTGAGCCTGCGTTCGCCCGATGTACGCAACGCACTCGGTCCCCAGGACGGACTCTACACCGTTCTGCAACGCGGGCCGGAGGGCGACCTGGCCCGCGTGATCGGGTCCGTCCTGGAAGTCCTGACCGTGCCTGAGAACCCCGACGCTGCTATGGCCAAGCTCGTCGATCCGCGTGCGCGCATCATCAGCCTGACGGTCACCGAGAAGGCTTACTGCCAGGACGCCGCCACCGGCACCCTCGATGAGGCGCATCCGGGGATTGTCGCCGATCTCAAGAAGGAAGGCCCGCCGTCCACCGTTCCCGGCCTGCTTGTCGAGGCGCTGCGGCAGCGGCGTGAAGCGGGCGCAGGACCCTGTACGATTCTCGTCTGCGACAACCTGCCAAGCAACGGCGAGACCGTTGCCCGCATCGTCAGCCGCTATGCCGCTCTCTGCGATGCGACGCTCAGCGACTACATCGCGAACGAGACTGCGTTTCCTTGCACCATGGTGGATCGCATCGTGCCCGCCACGACGGAGTCTGATCGCGCGGCTGTCGCGGCCCTCGGCTACCGTGATGCCTGGCCGGTCATCGCAGAACCGTTCAGCCAATGGGTCATCGAGGATCGCTTTGTCGCCGGGCGCCCGATCTGGGAAGAAGCCGGCGCCCAGATGGTAACGGATGTTCGCCCGTTCGAGCTGATGAAGCTGCGGGCACTGAACGGCGCCCACTCGTCCCTGGCCTATCTCGGCGGGGTGGCAGGACTTGCGACCGTGGCCGAGGCGATGGCTGACCCGGCCCTGGCGGGCTTCCTGCGCGATCTTTGGACCCGCGACCTGCTGCCGACGATCCCCGCTGTGCCGGGCATGAAGCTCGCGGCCTACACCTCGCAGCTGGAGGAGCGGTTCCGGAACCCCGCGATGCGCCATCGCCTGGAGCAGATTGCGATGGACGGTTCGCAGAAATTGCCGCAGCGGCTGTTGCGACCCGCGTTGGCCCGGTTGCAGCAAGGTCAGATGCCGGCGTGCATCGCCCTCGTGGTTGCCGCCTGGATGCGCTTCATGCTGGGGCGGGACGAACTCGGCCGATCGTACCCGATCAGCGATCCGCTCGGTGGCCGGCTCGCCGTCCTTGCTACGCGGTCGGGCGAGGTTGCCGAGCCGCTCGCCGACGCTTTGTTCGCGATCCGCGAAGTGTTCGATCCCGCCCTCGCGGAGCATCCCGCTTTCCACACCGAGGTCGTCCGCCTGCTGCGGTCGCTGCTGGCAACCGGCGTGCGGGCAACGCTGTCGAGCAGGGCAATTCAATAACAGGCAGGAGATCGACATGCAGGAAACATGGCGCTGGTTCGGCCCGGATGACACGGTCCGGCTCGAACACGTACGGCAGGCTGGCGCGACGGGCGTTGTCTCGGCGCTTCACCACCTCAACCAGGGGCAGCCCTGGCCCGAGGATGAGGTTATGAAGCGAAAAGGACAAATCGAAGACGCCGGCCTGGTCTGGTCGGTTGTCGAGAGCATCGCGGTCGCGGAGGACATCAAAACGCGCTCCGGCGATTTTCGGCAGCGCATCGCGGATTACAAGGACTCGATCAGGGCCGTCGCACGGGCTGGCGTGAAAAGCATCTGCTACAACTTTATGGCGATCACCGACTGGACGCGGACCGACCTGATGTATCGCCTGCCGACCGGCGGCTTTGCGCTGCGCTTTGATTTTACCGACATCGCCGTCTACGACCTGTTCGTCCTGCGCCGCCCCGGGGCGGAGGCCGACCATCCCATCGAGCGCCGGCAGGCGGCCGAGGCCCGCTTTCGTACCATGTCGGAGAGCGACATCACGGCGCTGGAAAGCATTTTGATCGACTGGCTGCCCGCGCGCGAGTTCGTCTACGACCGCAAGGGCTTCCAGAAAATGCTGGATTTGTACAACGACATCGGCGTGGAGGGCGTTCGTGCCAACATGATTGAATTCCTCCGCGAGATCTCGCCGGTGGCGGCGGACGAGGGCGCCCGTCTCTGCATCCATCCGGACGATCCGTCCTTCCCGATCTTTGGCATGCCTCGCGTGATGTCTACCGCCGACGACGTGCGCAAGCTTTTCGCGGCCGTGCCGGAGCCGGCCTGCGGTCTGACGCTCTGCACTGGCGCGTTCGGCTGCAATCCGGCGAACGATTTGCCGGCGATGGCGGACGAGTTCGGACCGCGCGTGCATTTCGCCCATTTGCGCAACACGAAGCGGGAAGCGGATGGCTCGTTCCATGAGGCTGATCATCTCGATGGTGACACCGACATGATCCGGGTGGTGGCCTCCTTGCTGCGCGAGGAGACGCATCGCAGCGAGGAAGGCCGGCCCGACGCGGTGATCCCAATGCGTCCCGATCACGGTCACCTGCTGATTGACGACATCGGCAAGAAGGTGAACCCAGGATATTCCTGCATTGGCAGGCTGAAAGGCCTCGCCGAATTGCGCGGCGTCATGCGAACGTTGGAGGCGGTACGCGCGGGTCGCGTCGCCTATAACGGGACCTCGGCATAAGCGCACGCGCAGCGACATCGGCGTGTCGGTTCGAATCTTGCCGCCACGCGTGCAGGCTCACGGCGTCGGGATATCCGCCGAGTTCCGAGCCTCCTGGACTTGGGCTTGGTCCGCAGCCGCGAACGCCGGTCGAACAAGCCGGATCGCCGGTCAGCCCTGAGAGCACCAATAGCGCAAGGCGCCCAGACCTCATGTCGGTGGAGCTGGGCCGGTCAGCGGCAACTTCTGCGGGCAACATGATTTGGGTCAAGGCTTTCCGGCGAAGAGTGCCGTTACGACTCCCTCTCAGAGCGTGCGGGGGTGAGCTTGAACAGCCTTCTGGCCCGGCTGATGCTGGTCGTATCGATTGCCCTGGTCCCCGCCCTGGGGTTCCAGGCTTACACGGAGAGCGAGGCCCGCCACGCCCGGCAGCAGCTGGTCGAGGACGAGGCCATGCGTCTCATGCACCTTGTCAGCACCGAGCAGCAGCGGATTACGGAAAGCGCCGAGCAGGTCCTGAGCCTGGTCGGCACCTCGCCCGCCATCCAGGACAGCCGATGGGACCTCTGTCAGCGCCTGCTGGCCGGTCTGCTGGAACAGTCGCCGCGCTATGTCTTCGCCGCCTTCGTTGGTCTCGATGGGCATACCATCTGCGCACCGCATGCGGTCGACCGCGGCATCGACGCATCAAACAGGGCCTATTTCCGGCTTGCCTTGCAGACCGGGGGCTTCGCCATCGGCACCTATGTTGTCGGGGATGTCACCGGGCAGCCGAGCCTTCACATGGCCGAGCCGGTCCGGGGCCAGGGCGGTACGATCATCGGGGTGGTCGCGGTTGCGCTGAGCCTCGACTGGCTTGGTCAGCAGCTTGGAAACCTCGCGCTGCCGCCCGGAACCGTGGTCTCGATCCTGGACCGCAACGGCACCTTCCTTGCCCGTCGCCCCGGCGGCGAACGTTACACCGGCCAGCGGATGCGGCCGGAACACCGATACCTGCTGGAGGGAAACACCGACAAGGTCGTCACGATGACGAGCCTTGAAGGCCGGCCGCTCGTCACGGCGTATTCGCCGCTCGACAGTGATCCGAAGGGGTGGGTCGTCACGGTGGGGCTGGACCGTGATCTTGCCTTCGCCGATGTCGGGAAGGCCAATCGGGCAGGCATGCTGCTGATTATCGCCGGGGCCGGGCTGGCTTTGGCAATAACATACCTGGCCGGCACCCAACTGATCCGCCGTCCGCTCGACCGGCTGTTCAGCCTTGCCGATCGCTGGCGCATCGGCGACCTTGCTGCTCGCACGGAGCTTCCCGCGGACAGTAGCGATTTCGGCCGCCTCGGCGCGGCGTTCGACGGCATGGCCGCCGCCCTGGACGCCCGCGAGCGTGCCCTGCGCAGCGCGCTCGAGAGCACGACGGACGGCGTCGTCGCGCTCGACCGCGCATGGCGCTTCACCTATCTCAACCAGCACGCGAAGGATCTGATTTCGCGCGGTCAGGATCTTCTGGGACAGGTGGTATGGGATGTGTTTCCGGGACTGGCGGGAACCGCCTTCGGCAACGCCTACCGGGCGGCAATGGACAACGGCGAACCGACACAGGCGGAAGGCTATTACGGTCCACTCGACGGGCACTTCAAGGCGAGCATCTATCCGTCGCGAGAAGGCGTAACGGTATTTTACCACGACTTGACCCCGGAATACCGCATCGCGACCGCATTGGCCGGAAGCGAGACCAAGCTGCGCCTTGCCCAGGAAGCCGCGGGAATTGGCATCTGGGAATTCAACGGCGCCACCCGTGACATCCTCTGGTCGCCGGAGCAGTTCCGGCTGCACGGGCTGGACCCCGCTTCCGGCGCACCGGCATTCGGGCAGTGGCTCGAACGTGTCGACCCCGAAGACAGGCCAGCCATTCTGATCGCCTTGGCCAATGCGCAATCGACCGGCACTGTGCTCCGGCTGGAGTTCCGCATCCGGCGCGCGTCGGACGGCGCGGTGCGCTGGCTCGCCGCCCTTGCCCGCCGGGTCACCAACGGTGCGGATGAGGCATCCAGGCTCGTTGGGGTCAGCATTGACGTGACCGAGCGGCGACAGGCCGAGGACGACGTCCGGCGGGCAACCGCGCTGCTGAGCGCCGTCGGGGACTGCTCGCCTGACGCGATCTATGCGAAGGACAGCGACGGCCGTTTCCTGTTCGCCAATCCCGCATTCCTCGCAATTCTCGGCAAGGCAGCGGACGAGGTGATCGGCCGGACCGATGCCGAGTGGCATCACGATCCGCAGCAGGCCGAGGCGGTGATGGCCAATGACCGGCGCATCATCGAGACCGGCCGTGCGGAGGTCCTGGAGGAGGTATTCGACGCGGCGGGTCTGGGCAGACGGGTGTTCCGGTCGGCCAAGGCCCCGCTCCGGTTGAAGGATGGCACCGCCGTGGGCGTGGTTGCCGTGTCGAGTGATATCACACGCATCAAGACGACCGAGGCGGAACTCCGGCGCCTGACCGAGACGCTTGAGACCCGCGTGCGCGATGAGGTTGCCGCGCGGGAGGCGGCGCAGGCGCGGGCGGCCCACGCGGAACGCATGCAGGCCCTCGGCCAGTTGGCCGGCGGCATCGCGCACGACTTCAACAACGTTCTGCAGGGGGTGGAGGGGGCGGCCGCGCTGATCGAGCGCCGGCCGGGCGACGAGGCCCGTGTGCGCCGCCTTGCGCGGCTCGCGATGGAGTCGGTCGAGCGGGGCGCTTCGATCACGCGCCGCCTGCTTGCCTTCGGCCGCCGCAGTGACCTGCGCGCCGAGGCGGTGGATGTGCACGCTCTGCTGGGCGGTCTTCACGAGATCCTCGGCCACACGCTCGGGGCCGCCATCGCCGTGCAGGTGAAAATCGAAGCAAATGTTCCGCCGATTCTTGCGGACAAGGGACAGCTCGAGACGGCCCTGGTCAATCTGGCCACCAACGCCCGCGACGCGATGCCGAATGGCGGGCGGCTGACCCTCTTGGCTGAGAATGAGGTGGCCCCGGATTGTCTGGCCGGGCTTGCGCCGGGACGCTATGTGCGCCTTTCCGTTGCCGACACGGGCGCCGGCATGGACGCGGGCACGCTCGCGCGGGCGGCGGAGCCATTTTTCACCACCAAAGGACCTGGCGCCGGCACCGGGCTTGGCTTGCCGATGGCCAAGGGGTTCGCCGAACAGTCGGGGGGCGCGCTGCGTGTCGAGAGCATCCCAGGCAATGGCACGACGATCAGCCTTTGGCTGCCCGTCGCGGCGGGCTCCAGGATTGCCATCGGGGAGGTTCAGAGTCCGGCGGATGCTGCCATCACATCCGACAGACCGGCTGCGCTGGCGCGTGTGCTGCTGGTCGACGACGAGGCGGTGATCCGCGAGGTTCTCACAGAGCAGTTCGAGGCGGCTGGCTTCAGCGTGGTTGCTGCCAGCAGCGGCGAGGAGGCGCTTTCCCTGCTGGCGGCCGGAACAGCGGTGGACACCCTGGTGACGGACCTCAGCATGCCGGGCATTGACGGGCTTACAGTCATCCGCGCAGCCCAGGAGCGCTATCCGGGCCTGCCGGCGGTGCTGCTGACCGGCAACGCCGGTGACGGCGTGGCCCTGGCGGTGGGAGGAGCCGTCAGCGGCAGTTTTTCCCTGCTCCGGAAGCCGGTGAGCGGCGAATATCTGATCGACCGAGTCCGTGCTGGTCTGTCAGCCCGGGCAAGGCCGTGCTCATCTCCACCGCCTGTCGCCGACTGACGGATCGCTCCTGGGCGACACCTGGCGGCGGAGTGCTCCAGCGTGTCGAAGCGGATGCCCTTCACCTTTCCAAGTTGGGGCAGCGACCGCTCGGTCATCCATCGTGATTGGCTGAAAGCTCTTCAAAGGGCTATCAACTGGACTTAGTCCGGTCGAGGCGCTCATGCAAACCGTCAACATCCATGCCGCCAAGACCCACCTCTCGCGCCTGGTCGATGCCGCCGCCGGCGGCGAGGAAATCGTCATCGCGCGCGCCGGCCGACCTGTCGCCCGCTTGGTCCCGTTGCAGGACATGCCGGCCCGACCGCGACGCCGGCTTGGGCTGCTGGCCGGCAAGCTGCGCGTGCCCGCCGATTTCGACGCCCCGCTGCCTGACGACGTCCTCCGCGACTTTGAGGGGCGGTGATGCGTCTCTTGCTGGATACCCATCTGCTGTTGTGGGCCATCGCCGAGCCGCAGCGCCTCGATGCCGTCACGCGGGCCGCGCTGGAAGCGGCCGAGAACGAGGTGCTGTTCAGCGCCGCGAGCATCTGGGAGATTGCGATCAAGGCCAGTCTGGGCCGTCCCGATTTTGCCTTTCGGCCCGAAGAAATCCTGGACGCTGCGGTGGAGAGCGACTTTATTGAGCTGCCAGTTCGGGCAAGGGCCGCGACGTTGGTGGCCGGCCTGCCGCTGCATCATCGCGACCCTTTCGACCGTCTGCTCATTGCCCAGGCCATCTCCGAACCGGTCCGGCTCTACACGGCCGATCCGCTTCTGCCGCCCTACTCCGAGCTGGTGACCCTGGTCGGGTAGAAGCGCACCGCTCGCTTCCACACCTACGCGAATACTGGTCAGCGAACAGGGAGATGTGCGGTGTCCGGACGTCGATGCGAACCATGAAGCGGGGTCAGCTGCTGAGCAGTTTCCGAATCGATCCGTCGCGGGGCGGTGACCGGATCGAGCGGTTGCCGTTCCTGTCCCACGGACCGGTCGAGGTGCAGCTTCGCAGCCCGCTGACCTTCCTGATCGGGGAAAACGGATCCGGCAAGACGACGCTGCTGGAGGCGATCGCGGCGCGCTGCGCCATCCGCCCCGGCGGCGGCCGCAGCTACGCCGAGACCGAGGACGACCGCGAACCGACCGCACTGTCCGACGCGGTCGAAGTGGCGTTTACCGGCCGGCGGCCAAAGGGGCTTTTCCTGCGTGCCGACCGCTTCGCCGAGACGATGGCGCGCGCGGGCCGCATCCCCATGCCCGGCTCCGGCGAATGGCGGCTGGCCGACGAACAAAGCCGCGGCGAGGGGGTTCTGTCACTGCTGACCGCCCGCGTGGATGCCAGCGAGGGCTTGCTGTATCTGCTGGACGAGCCGGAGACCGGCCTGTCGCCGCAGCGGCAGATGGCGCTGCTCTGCCTGCTGGACGAGCTTCATCGCGACGGTCGCTCGCAGGCGTTGGTGGCGACGCATTCGCCGATCCTGATGAGCCATCCCGGCAGCGACCGGCTCTGGATCGACGCGGCGGGACTGACCCGGCGTGCCCTGGACGAAATCCCGCACTGGCAAGACATGCGGCGCTTCATCCGCGATCCGGAGGCCGCGTTGCGGCGCCTGCTGGACTGACCCAAGCCACGTCCGTCTTCCGGTTCAACCTCGGGTAATCGCTCTTTCGCTTGCGGATGACCAAACCTACATGACCAGAGCCATTCAGGGGCAGCTCCGCCAGCAGAAGGGGTGCGTGTCTTCCAGAACTCCGATCCCAACGAATGGGGGTCCCAGCCGGGCTCTTCCTTTCGAGTGTCCCCGTGGCTCGCGCTGGTCGGCTTCGTCGGACTGTGCCTGCTGGTCGGCGTCACCGCCGGGGTCGCTACGACGCCCAACGTCCAGCTTTGGTATCATTCGCTCAACCGGCCGCCTCTGACCCCGCCTGACTGGCTGTTCGCCCCGGCCTGGGCGGTGATGTACACCACGATGGCCGTTGCCGCCTGGCTGGTGTGGCGGCGCGTCGGGCCCGGTCCGCAGCTTCGTCTGTGGGGCTGGCAGCTCGCCGCCAACGCTGTTTGGAGTCCGCTGTTCTTTACGCTGCACATCCTCTGGCTGGCGGCGGTCGAGTCGCTCGTGCTGGTGGTTCTCGTGGCACTGACCACACGGGCGTTTGCCCGCGTGCAGCGGACCGCCGGCTGGCTGATGGCGCCCTACACCGCTTGGGTTTGTTTCGCGGCTTATCTTAGCATCGGGTTCTGGTGGCTGAATCCGGCGTGAGGTAGAGTGGGTGATGACAAGTTTCGCCGGATACGCCCCGTTGCCCTGGATTCCCGCGCGGGCTGGCGCCTGGCCCTGCCGGGCTCTGGCGGTATCCGTTGCGGCTGCGGTAGTGCTGTCTCCCATGCTCGCCGCCGCGCAGATCGCCAGCCACGGGGCCACCTCGACGCCGTCATTCGATTCCCCCGGCAGTTCGCTCGGGACCAGCAACAGCGAGAATGCCAAGCAGGCCCCGCAACAACAGCCGCCCGCGGTGCCCGGCGCAACCAGGTCCCAGGTCGGCGCGGCGCCCGCCAGCAAGTTGCCCACCGACCTGTCGCCGAACGATGCTCTGTTCGACGCCATCAACCGGGGCGACATCGACGTCGCACGTGACGCAATCGCCCGAGGCGCCGATCTCGATGCCCGCAACTTGCTCGGCATGACGCCGATGGAGCTGTCGGTCGATCTCGGGCGGAACGACATCTCGTTTCTGCTATTATCCTATCGCGGTGGCGGCAGCGGCTCCCAGGGCCAGCCTCGGGTCGCCGGGTCAGGGCCGGAAGCGGGCGCCAAACCTCCCGCGGGGAAGACGGCGAAGCAGGCCCATGCTGCGAAGCAGGCGCCTGTGGCGGTGGCCGCGCCGCGCACGCCGCGGCTGTTCGCCGGCGATGGCGGAACGCCGATTCCCGCGGCCGGCTTCCTCGGCTTCGACTCCGGGCGGACGCAGCCCTAGCGTCACAGCCGCGCGAGACGGTTTCCGCGGCGCCTGTCGCCGACCAAATGGCGAGTGATGCCATCGGCGCTGCCGATGGCGGCAATCAAAGCCAGGAGGAAGGCGCGAATGACCGGGAACAATGCCAAGGAAACGGCCACCGATATGATACGTCTGCATGGATTGCGGGCGCAGGCGGCGGCCCAGGAACGCGCATCAGGTCTGCGGGCACAAGGCGACATGGAGGGCTTCGAGCACTGGCAGCGTGTGCACGCGGCAATCTGCGAACTCCGCCGGACCGAGGGCGACTCGCTGCGGAGCTGACCGACGACGTCTGGTTCCTGCCCCCGCCCGCCCGGAATCGGCAGGCTACTGCAGGCGATCCGGCGAGGACGCGGCGCCTTGGCGAATCAGGCGGCGTCCTCGCGCTTATCGCGGATCTTCACATAAGCAACCTGGGCATGGTCCGTGCAGTATGGCTTGCCCGGCACCGACTCGACATCGCAAAAACGAAAGCTGCGTGTGCCGGGCTCGCCGATCGGCCAGCAGCAAGTAATGACTCGCCCGTAGGGCCGCGGCGCTGGCGGGGCGACGGCGATAACCCGGGGGGCCGGTGGCGCTGCTGGCTTGGGCGCCACCACAATCGGTGCCGAGGCCGGTGGCGCGAGCTGGACGATAGCGGTGCTGTCCAGCGGCGGCAAAGTCGGTCCGGCCACGCGCCGGGGCGTTGAGCGTCGCGGCGCTGGCGTGCCGCTACCGCCGCGCCGGATCGGCGAGGGACGTGCTTCAAGATCCAGCCGGTGCGCCTTGCCCACAATGGCGTTTTTTGAAACGCCGAGCCGACGACCGATTTCAGCGGTCGAATGACCCTCCGACCAGAGTTCCCTCAGCCGAACGATCGTCTCCTCGCTCCACTCCATATTGAGGGCTCCTCGATTTGCGACACAAGATATAGTATCGCGCCTGGAGGCCGCTCTCAATGGGCGAATGCGGCGGTACCCCAAAAAATTGTGGACAACTCGCGCGGGCACCCCAAAATCTTGTACACGAATCGGTGTTTGGAGCAAACCGGGGCCGCTTACCCAATGCCTTTGAGGCGATCAGCCGCGAGCGGGCGCGCGGCCCGGAACTACGGGCCGCCCTAACCGATCACCGGTTAACGAGGGGGAACGCCGGCTGACTGACCATCCGCCGCCGGCAAGCGTTATCCAGCCAGGCGGCTAATGCGCCGTGGTGGTCTCATGTGCCTTGGGCGCCGCCGTTGCACTCGGAGCGGGAGGCGTCACGCCAGGGCCCGTGATTGTGCCGGCCGGCTTTTCCGCGCTTGCCTCCATCGAGGCATCGTCGTCTTCCGCCATGTTCTTCTTGAAGGATTTGATGCCTTTGGCGAAGTCACCCATCAGGCCGCTGACTTTGCCGCCGCCGAACAACAGCAGAACGACCAGCAGCACCACCATCCAGTGCCAAATGCTGAAGCTACCCATGAAACCTCCCAGCGGCGATGCGGCTGCTGCCCGCCCGGCATCGGCAAGATGCCGACGCGCACGCCAAGCCTAAAGCCTGCTGCCCTCAATGCCAACGGCATGGCGCCAACACAGGGCCGATGCAAGCAATGTTTCCTTCATCGGCAAGCGGAACCAGCGGCAGGTCCGGCAGCAAACGCCTACGCCCGACCAAAGCTCACTAACCGCCGGCCGGCGCGACCCGGTGGAGCATGCCCGTAATACCGTCTCCGGCGGCAAGCGCCATGGATGGCGGCACCGACCATTGAGACGGCCTTGCGGTGGGAGATGTCCCCCGGCCAAGGCTGACCCAGGGGAATCGGGTGAAGTTTTCATGCGGCGGCGATCAGGCTGACGAGGAACTCGTCATCCCACGCGGCGACCTTTCGTCTGAGGCGCATGGAGTCCTTGCCGGAAGCCTTCCGGATCAGGTTATGGGCCATGTGCTTGATGGTGGTAAAATTGGCCGGAGCG
>Ga0302319_10021686_pt1 | contig 11565 bp, 7 predicted proteins | sample Bog_T0_2_FD_203319 | JGI IMG/M metagenome (GOLD analysis project Ga0302319, IMG submission 203319) | Peat permafrost microbial communities from Stordalen Mire near Abisko, Sweden - Bog_T0_2 | ecosystem: Environmental > Terrestrial > Soil > Wetlands > Peat | place: Sweden: Abisko, Stordalen Mire...
AGGAAGGAACTCCCATACTCGAAATTAGCACGGCAGGCGGCAGCAGAGCACGAACCAATCCCGCGACGACAGAGCTGTGTTTTTGCCGCATACAATCGGACTATGAAGGGCGAGGCCAGGAGCGTTTGGAGGCTGCGGAAGGCATTGGCGGAGGGTGCAACGACACCGTCGGCCCTAGCTGCGGACGCGCTGGCGCGCAGCAATGGAAACGCGAGCCGAAACACCTATCTATGGCAGAATGCGGAGTGGACGAAGCGCGAGGCGCTGCGCGCAGAGGCAATGGCGCGAGCAGACGGCGGGCTGTTTGGGGACGGTCGAAGTCCGCTTTGGGGTTTGCCCATCTCTGTGAAAGATTGCTTCGACATTGAGGGCGCGCCGACGAGTTGCGGAGTGGAGTTCTATCGCGAGTTCAATGGATTGGCTGCGCGGGATTCGTGGCTCGTCGATCGATTGCGCGGGGCAGGTGCTGTAATTACTGGCAAGACCCACCTGCATCCTCTGGCGTACGGAATTACCGGAGAGAATCGGGAATTCGGCGATTGCCTGCAGCCGAATGATGCGACTGCGCTGACTGGCGGGTCGTCTTCGGGCGCGGCGGCGAGCGTGCAGGAGGGATCGGCGGTGATCGCGATTGGAAGCGATACGGGCGGATCCATTCGCGTGCCAGCGGCGCTGTGCGGGTTGGTTGGGTACAGAGCATCGATCGGACGAGCCGATTGGCGGGGCGGGGCGCATCTGGCGCAGTCGTTTGATACGATGGGCTGCCTGTTTGGCGATCTCGCCGATGCGCCGCTGATGGCGGGGCTTGTTTCGACAGACGATGGAGCAGGGCTGAAGAAGTTCTCAAAGTTTGCCGTGGTATGCGCAAGCCACCTTGACGATTGCGAGCCGGAGGTGGGCGCAAACGTAGAGCAGGCGATTGATGCGTTGGCAACGATGGGACTCGCGAGCGCGAGGATCAATTGCGATTGGTGGGCCGACTCGTTCTCGATTTTTGCTGCGATCCAGGCGTGGGAAGCTGCGCGGATTCATGCGGAGCATTTCGAGGAGTTCGACGCGGGGTTCCGCGAACGGCTGGAGTGGGGCGCGCAGATTGACGAGGACGAGATTGCGGCGCTGCGCGTGAGGCATGAGGCGTTCCGCACGCGAGTCGATGAGTTGCTGGACGAGCATGAGATGCTGCTGATGCCGGCGTCACCGGTGGCGAAATTGGCGGCTGGGGCCGACCATAGCCAAACGCGGGCACGGCTGTTGCGCTACACGACGCCTTTCAGCCTGGCCGGTGTGCCGGTAGTGACAGTTCCCTGCCCGGTGGGCGGCGTGCAACTGGCAGCGGCGCGGGGATCTGATGAGGCTCTGCTTGGATTCGCGGCGAGACTAGCGGGGAAACCCGCCTTCGGTGCATGATAGGTTTCAATCTAAGGGCGATTTCGAATTTCAATGAGGTCAACGTTGCTTTTGAAGAGAGTTCATTCCCAAGCCGCGTTGCTGCTGGTGACTTGCTCAATCGTCGCGGGCTGCCGGAGTCACGAGGCCGCGTCGACGAATGGGCTGACACCGTTGCGGCTGCAGCTCGACTGGTATCCGCAGCCGGAGCACGGAGGCTTCTACACCGCGCAGTTGCTGGGCTACTACAAGGCGGAGGGCCTGGATGTAACTCTGCTTCCGCTGAGCCAGTATGAAAGCGCGGCGACGATGGTGACCTCGGGGAAGGCGGATGTTGGCCTGGCCTCAAGCGACCAGATTCTGGAATGGGATGCGAATGGGCTGCCGGTGATGGCGATCTGCGCGACGATGCAGCATGATCCGCAAGCGATTATGGTGCACAAGGACTCGCCGATCCGCGACTTCAAGGATCTGGAGGGCCATACGATTGCAGCACAGACCGGGGCTGTGTGGCTCAAGTTTGTGGCGGCGCGTTATAACCTGCAAAACGTGCGGCAGGTTCCCTCGACCATGTCGATTGCCAGCTTTCTCTCCGATCCGGGATATGTGCAGCAGATCTTTGTGACCAATGAGCCGTTTTTTGCGAAGCAGGCGGGAGCGGAGGTGCGGACGCTGATGATCAGCAGTTCGGGCTATGACCCGTATCGTGTGAGCTTCACGACGAAGGAGTTTGCGGCCGCGCACCCTGACGTGGTGGCGAAGTTTGCGCGCGCCAGCATTCGCGGATGGATCGCGTATCTGCGCGATCCGTCGGCCACGAACGACTACTTGTTGAAGCTGAACCCGGCGCTGAATCCGCAGCAGGAAATCTTCACCGCGCAAGCGCTGCGCGATGGGGGATTCATTACCGGCGGGGATGCTTCCGGCGCGCAGACTGGCCGCATGACAGCAGAGCGGTGGCAAGCGACCTATGAACAACTGAAGTCGCTGGGAATCCTCAGCGGGCCGGTTAACCCGGCCAGCGCGTATTCGTTGAAGTTCGTTCAATGAAATTGCAATTAGAATGAACCCATGACCGACCTGGAACGCATTCTGGCTTTGTGGCGCGAACTCGAATCCGCCGGGACAGATTATGTTCTGACGACAGTCGTCGGGGTCGAGGGCCCGAGCTACCGCAAGCCGGGCGCGCTGATGCTGATTACCGCGGACGGACGGCGGGCGGGAACGGTGAGCGGGGGCTGCCTTGAGGCAGAGGTCGCGAGCCGCGCGTGGTGGCTGACCAGGGACGGCCCCACCATTGAGCGTTACTCGACAGCGGACGACGATGGGGATCGGCCTTATGGATCGGGCTGCGGCGGCACAGTGATTCTGCTTCTGGAACGGAGCACGACGGCGCGTGTGCTGCTGAGTGCGCTGGATGGGGCGTTCGCGACGCGGACCTGTCTGGCAGTGGCAACGATTGTGGAAGGACCACGGACAGGGGTTCGCGCGGTGGCCGCGGTGGAGTCAGGAGGGGCTGGGCGCAAAGACCTTCGCGGGCATGCGGAGCTTGCACTCGAGCGCAGAAGACTGATGGAGGGCCTTTTGGACGTGGACGGAGCGCCCACGCGGGTGTGGTGCGACTTTCGGCCCGCGCGGACGGGGCTTTGGGTGTTCGGCGCTGGAGACGACGCGCAGCCGCTAGTGCGTCTGGCGAAAGAGCTGGGGTGGCACGTGACGCTGGCCGATGGCCGCTCGCACCTGGCAACGCGCGAGCGATTCCCACTTGCAGATGAGACGCGTGTCCTCGCGATCAAGGAGCTTGGCAGCCGGTCTGGGCATCTGCTTGGGCCTATTCAGCCCCATGACGTTGCCGTGGTCATGAGCCACAGCTTCGAGCAGGATTCAAGAGTGCTGGCAGCGCTTCTGGCGGGACAAGTGCCATTGCGCTATCTCGGTGTGCTCGGGCCGCAGCGCCGTACGCGGGAGCTGCTTGCAGAGTCGGCCGCGCTTGCCGGGTTTGAACTGGAGCGGATTCCCGAGCAGCTGGATAAGTGGCTGACTCGGCTGCACGCGCCAACGGGGCTCGATCTGGGCGCGGAGTCGCCAGAGACTGTCGCGATATCAATCCTGGCGGAGATTCAGAAGGTCCTCACTCGGGCAACCGCTCTGCCGCTGCGCGAGGTGCGTGCTGCGCGGGTGCTTCCAGAACCTACTCCAACAGGCGTTCCCAGTCTTTGACGAGATGTGGGTTGCTTCGCCAGAGATTTGCTCTAGAATATGTACTCCGGCGGGCGCCGTCGCTCGATGGAGCCGCGCTACTCGGGGCCGCAGTTGTGCATTCATGCGAAGGCCGCTAAGAGCGCGTTGGGAACGGAAGCTTTCTAGAGAAGGGGTCGATGGATGGGATCGGCTTTGAACGACGCTGCAAGCGCACTCAGCGAGCAACTGCCGCCACTCACGCCCCACGCGGCCGCCGTTGAAGCAGACCGATGTTTGTTTTGCTTCGACGCGCCGTGCACCCACGCCTGCCCGACCCACATCGACATCCCGCGGTTTATCAAGAAGATTGCCTCGCAGAATCTGCGCGGTTCGGCGGAGACGATTTTTGCTTCGAACCTGCTGGGTGCGACCTGCGCTCGGGTGTGCCCGGTGCAGGAGCTGTGCGAGGGCGCGTGCGTGCTGGGCGCCGATCACAAGCCAATTGCCATTGGACGGCTACAACGCTATGCGATGGACTACGCGCGCGAGCGTGGAAGCTATCCAAAAGTGACGGCTGAGCCAAGTGGCAGGAAGATGGCTGTGATTGGGGCTGGGCCGGCAGGCCTGTCGTGCGCGGGCGAGTTGGCGCGGCTCGGCCATGCGGTGACAATCTTTGAGAGGCGCGCGGAGGCGGGCGGGTTATCCACCTACGGGATTATCGCGCTCCGCGAGCCTGCAGAAGTCGCTCTTGAAGAAGCACGGATGATTGAAGGCTTGGGAGTGAAGATCGAGGTTGGGGTTGAGCTGGGCAAAGATCGCTCGCTGGCTGAGTTGCAAAAAGAGTTTGACAGCATTGTGCTGAGCGTGGGCCTGGGGCGGACTCCGGCGCTGGGTATTGAAGGCGAAGAGGCGATTGTCGATGGGCTCGAGTTTATTGAGGCGAGCAAGACCGACGTTACGAACCTGGCAGTGGGGCGCAACGTGATCGTGATCGGAGCAGGCAATACCGCTGTGGACTGCGCCACAATTGCGAAGCGGTTGGGGGCCGACCGGGTGACGATGGTCTATCGGCGCACCGATCGCGAGATGACCTGCTACGAGCACGAGTACGATTTTGCGCGCAAGGAAGGCATAGAGTTCCGATTCCTGGCGCAGCCTTCGCGCGTTGTGCTCATGGACGGAAGGCCAGTGGGGCTTGAGTGCATGCGTGTGGAGTTGGGAGCGCTGGATGCTTCAGGGCGGCCTGCGCCGGTGGCGGTGAAGGGTTCGGAGTTTGTTCTGGCCGCCGATCAGATTGTGAAGGCAGTGGGGCAGGAGAGGCCTTCACTTGCGGCGGTGCTGGGCCTTGAGACAAAGAAGGGTTTCATCGCGGTGGACGAGAGCTTCGTGACCAGCATTCCAGGTGTCTATGCCATCGGCGACTGCATTCGCGCCAAAGGCGCCGCTTCCACCGTGATGGCAGTCCAGGACGGGAAGCTCGCGGCACTTGCGGTTCATGCGCAACCGGCTCCGCAGCCGGCACGAGAAACGTTGAGGTAACGATGGCAGACCTTCGCATCAACTTTGCCGGAATTCAATCGCCGAACCCGTTCTGGCTGGCATCCGCTCCGCCGACCAACTCCGGCGCACAGATTCATAGGGCATTTGAAGCGGGCTGGGGCGGCGCGGTGTGGAAGACCATTGGCGCGCCGGTGCTGAACGTATCCAACCGCTACGGCGCGTGGCACTATGGGCGGCAGCGGATGCTTGCCATCAATAATGTGGAGCTGATTTCGGATCGGCCGCTGGAGGTGAACCTGCGCGAGATTGCGGAGGTGAAGCGCGCGTGGCCGGATCGCGCGGTGATTGTCTCGGCGATGGTGGAGTCGAAGCCGGAGACATGGCGCGAGATTGTGGAACGGATTGAAGACACGGGCGCCGACGGGATCGAGCTGAATTACGGATGCCCGCACGGAATGAGCGAGCGCGGGATGGGCGCGGCGGTAGGCCAGGTGCCGGAGTATTGCGAGCAGATTTCACGCTGGGTGATGGAGGCGGCGACGATCCCGGTGATCATGAAGCTGACACCGAACATCACAAACATTGTGCTGCCGGCGCGGGCGGGCGTGGCAGCCGGCGTAAATGCGTTGTCGCTGATTAATACAATCAATTCGATTGTCGGTGTGGATCTGGACACGCTGGAGCTGACGCCGAGCATTGGCGGTAAGGGCGGCCATGGCGGGTATGCGGGACCGGCAGTAAAGCCGATTGCGTTGAACATGCTGGCGGCTCTAGGGACGGACGAGATCGTTTCGAAGTCGGGACTGCCCATTAGCGGCATGGGCGGAATCGCAAACTGGCAAGACGCGGCACAGTTTCTGCTGCTGGGAGCGAGCAGCCTGCAAGTGTGCACCGCGGTGATGCACTACGGCTACCGGATTATTGAAGACCTGTGCGACGGCCTTTCGAACTGGATGGACGAGAAGGGGTTCGCAACCATAGCCGACGTTTGCGGGCACAGCCTGCATCGCGTTTCGGACTTCAAGGATTTCGATCTGTCATTTCGGGCGGTGGCGCGCATCGATGAATCGAAGTGCATCAAGTGCGACTTGTGCTACGTGGCCTGCAACGACACGGCGCACCAGTGCATTGACCTGGTGGGACGAGATGGGAAGCTGGTTGATCCGCGATCCTATGACGCGCGGTCGAACGGGAAGCACGACGCGGCGGAGATGCGGCCTCAGCCGCTTGTGCGCGAAGAGGACTGCGTGGGTTGCCGGCTCTGCTACAACATTTGTCCGGTGGATGACTGCATCCACATGGTGGAGTTGCCGTCAGGGCGGAGCGCAGTGACCTGGAGCCAGTTGTCGGAGCAAAGGCCCGAAGTGACTGAGAACTGGGAGACGATGAAGGAGTATCGCAAGCAGATGGGGATCGAGATTCACTAAGAAGCGCTGCGCCAAAGCGCGGCTGTGCGCGCATGGGAGAAGTTTGCAATGGGACTGCTGATCAAGGGCGGAGAGATTGTCACTGCGGATGCACGGTTTCACGGCGATATCCTTATTGAAGACGAGACGATCAGCGCGATTGGAAAAGACTTGCCTGCGCCCCCGGGGACAGAAGTGATTGATGCGACAGGCAAGCTGGTCTTTCCCGGATTCATCGATCCGCATGTGCACATCCACTTGCCATTTATGGCCACGTTTGCCAAGGACACGCACGCGACTGCGAGCAAGGCCGCGTTGATCGGCGGTACGACTACATTTATTGAGATGGTCTGCCCTTCTCGCGAAGAAGATGCGTTGGAGGGTTACAACACGTGGAAGCAGAAGGCCGAGGGAATGAGCGCCTGCGACTACGCGTTCCACATGGCCGTTACGCGCTGGGATGAGAAGACTGAAGCCCAGCTTCGACAGATTGTGGCCGATGGAACGACGTCGTTCAAGATCTTTCTCGCCTATAAGAACTTTTTCGGGGTGACCGATGAAGAGATGTTCAACACGCTGAAACTGGGCGCGGAGCTGGGCGTGATCACTACGGCGCATTGCGAGAATGCGGAGCTCGTAGGGCAGCTGCAGCAAATGTTATTGGCGCAGGGCAAGACGGGCCCGGAGTGGCACGAGCCGAGCCGGCCGGAGGCAGTGGAAGCGGAAGGGACGGCGCGGTTTGCAACGTTCCTTGAGCAGACAGGCGCTTCCGGATACGTGGTGCATCTGTCGTGCGCGCCGGCGCTGCGCGCGGCTGTCGAGGCAAAGCTGCGCGGGGTAAAGCTGCATGTTGAGTCCGTCTTGCCGCACTTTCTGCTCGACAAGACTTATGCCGAGCGAGCCGGCGTGGAGGGAATGAAGCATGTGATGTCGCCGCCGCTCCGCGACAAGCGCAATCTGCCGGTGCTGTGGAGCGCGCTGGAAGCCGGCCTGATCGACACGGTGGGTACCGATCATTGCCCGTTCGATGTGGACCAGAAGCTACTGGGGGCGAAGGCCTTTACGCAGATTCCCAACGGAATTCCGGGAATCGAGGATCGCGTGAACCTGATGTATACCTACGGGGTGCAGCGCGGGGCGCTCGATCTGCATCGATTTGTGGATGCGTTGAGCACGCAGGCAGCAAAACTGTTTGGGCTGTTTCCGCGCAAGGGGACGATTGCGGTTGGATCGGACGCAGACCTGGTTGTGTACGACACGACTTACCGCGGGACGATCTCTGCGAAGAACCAGCACACCAATAACGACTACAACGGCTTTGAAGGATTCGTGATCGAAGGCCGGCCGGCCGTGGTGACTGTGCGCGGAAAAGTGCAGGTGCGCGATGGAGAGTTTGTTGGCGAAGCGAGGCGCGGAAAGATGCTTCGACGCGCGGCCGGTGCGGGATCGCGCGAGGTGAGCCATGCCGGTTGATGCGACGGTGGCGATCAATCTGCTGAAGGAGTTGCGCGCGCTGACTGCCGATGAGAATGGGGCGCAGCGGCTGGCGTGGAGCCCAACGTGGCTCAAGGCGCGGGAATGGTTCCAGGCCAAGCTGCGCGAGTTGCCGGTGGAGCATCACTATGACGCTGCTGGAAACGGTTGGGCGACATTGGAGGGCGAGACGGAAGAGGCGCTGATTCTCGGCAGCCATTTGGATTCGGTTCCCAATGGCGGCTGGCTCGACGGGTGCCTTGGCGTGATAGCGGCGTACACAATTTTGCGCAGAATTGCGGAGGAGTTTGGCGGCAGGCCGGCAGTGACGGTGCGGCTGGTCGACTGGGCAGACGAAGAGGGTGCACGGTTTGGGAGAAGCCTGTTTGGGTCGTCTGCGTTTGCCGGGACGCACACCATCGAACAAGATCGCGCGAGAACGGATGCGAGCGGAAAACGACTCGAGGAGGCGCTGGCCGAGTGCGGAGTGCAAGTGGACGCGATTGGCGATGCCGGCGTTGAGCGGAGGAATGCGGCTGCGTATCTGGAGTTGCACATCGAACAAGGGCCTGTGTTGGAGAAACTGGGACTGCCGCTGGGAGCCGTGCTCGGAACGAAGGGCGTAGAGCGGCACGCGATCACATTTCATGGGCAGGAGGCGCACTCGGGGTCGACACCGATGAATGCGCGCAGAGATGCACTGGCCGCGGCGGCAAAGCTGGCGCTCGAGATTCGACCAATTGCGATGAAGCACAAAGACGCGGTGTGCACGATGGGTAGCGTGAAGACCTTCCCAGGGATTGTGACGGCGGTAGTGGGCCGGTGCGAGGCGACGCTCGATCAGCGCGACCTGGACGCTGAGGTACTGGCCAGCATATATCGCGAGGCGCAGGAAATGAGCGAGATCTTTGCCAGAGAGGAAGGGTGCACAGTGGAGTGGTCGCGGATCTGGAATATAGCGCCGGAGCCGTTCCATCCTGAGCTGATTGAGTTGTGCGAGGCGGCCATTGAGGAGACGGCGGGCAGATCGCATCGGCTGCCCTCGGGGCCGCTTCACGATGCGGCGGAGGTTTCGCGCGCCGGGATCCCCACGGTAATGATGTTTGTGCAATCGCTCAATGGAATCAGCCATAACAAGATTGAAGACACACGGGAAGAACACCTGGAGCTGGCCATCACGGCGTTTGACAAGCTGGCCGCGAAGACGATGGACTGGATTGGTTCGAGGTGAAACGGTCTTGTCGGCTTCGGGGCGGAGAGCATGGGCTGAAATTGGAGATGCAATGAGCGCGACAGAGACATTGGCAGTGATGACGTTACACAACTGGATTGGCGGAAAGCCGGAAGCAGCAACATCCGGTCGAAACGGGGTGGTGAACAATCCCGCGACAGGCGAGTTGATCGCCGATGTGGGGTTCGCCAGCGCCGCCGATGTAGATCGTGCGGTAGCTACGGCCAAGGCTGCGTTTCGCGAATGGCGGTCGGTTCCGCTTTCAGGGCGCGCCGAAGTGCTGTTCAAGCTGCGCGAGCTGATTGTGCAGAATCGGACGCGAATTGCGGAGACGCTGACGCGCGAAAACGGCAAGACCAACGCTGACGCGATGGGAGAAGTGGCGCGCGGCCTGGAGAACGTGGAGTTCGCGTGCGGGATTCCCAACCTGCTGAAAGGCGGATACACGGAGCAGGCCAGCCGCGGTGTTGACGTTTATCAGATTCGGCAACCTCTTGGAGTGGTCGCAGGGATTACGCCGTTCAACTTTCCGGCGATGGTGCCGCTGTGGATGCTGTCGAATGCGATCGCCTGCGGGAATGCGTTTGTACTGAAGCCTTCAGAAAAGGTTCCCTCGGCGAGCATGCTGATTGCCGAGCTGGCGCAGGAGGCGGGCGTGCCCGACGGCGTGCTGAATATTGTGAACGGGGATAAGGTTGCCGTGGATCGGTTACTCGAGCATCCTGACGTGAAGGCGATAAGCTTTGTGGGATCAACGCCTGTGGCGAAGGCAATTTACGAAGCGGGGACGAAGAACGGCAAGCGGGTGCAGGCGCTGGGCGGTGCGAAGAATCACATGCTGGTGCTGCCGGATGCGGACATCGCGATGGCAGCAGATGCGGCGGTCTCTGCGGCATACGGCGCTGCAGGCGAGCGATGCATGGCGATTTCAGCCGTGGTCGCAGTGGGAAGTGTGGCGGAGCCACTGGTGGAGGCGATTCGCGAACGGCTTGTGCGGATCAAGGTGGGGCCGGGGTCGGAGCCGGGCATTGAGATGGGACCGCTGATCACGCGGGAGCATCGGGATCGCGTTGCTGGCCACCTGGATGCGGCGATCACTGAGGGAGCGACGCTGGCTGTGGATGGGCGAAAGGATCCGGCAACTGGAACGAGCGGATTCTTCCTTGGGCCATCGCTGATCGACAACGTGCGACCCGGAATGCAGTGCTACGACAAGGAGATCTTTGGGCCGGTGTTGAGCGTGGTGCGTGTGGATTCGTATGCCGAGGGGGTGCGGATGATCAATGAGAATCCATACGGGAACGGGACGGCGATCTTTACGCAGAATGGCGGCGCGGCACGGCAGTTTCAGTTCGATGTGGAAGTGGGGATGGTTGGCGTGAACGTGCCGATTCCTGTGCCTGTTTCTTACTACAGCTTTGGTGGATGGAAGTCCTCGCTGTTTGGCGATCTGCATATGTACGGGCCGGAGGGCGTGCAGTTCTATACGCGAGCGAAAGTGGTGACGAGCCGCTGGCCCGATCCGGGCTCGAGCAAAGTGGACCTGGGGTTTCCGCAGGTGCGGTGAGTCTTATTTTTTCTTTTGGGTTTCCTCGGCTCCGACACGCTCGGCTTCTGCCAATAAAAGGTCGGCCTTCTTCAGCAGACCCTCGGCTTGGGCCTTCAATGCACGCGCCCTTTCACGAAGACGGATCGCTTTGGGAATAGCGATTGGTTCTTTCGGCCCCCTCCATCTGGTCATGGAGACAGTCTAACCCTGACTGGCGGGCCTGTGAATTTTAAACGGCGACACGACCTCGGACCGCGGGTGTGATGCAGCTCAGCAAACGCGATGATAGGATTTGAACATTCATTTGAGGAGTGCCGCGTTATGAGCGAGACGGTCGAGACCGCAATTCCTGAGCAAAAGGCGATGACGCCAGAAGATATCTCCGCAACGACGCGGGCGCATAACTACGGCACATGGCGATTCCAGAAGACATGGAAGCCGATGTATGTTGCCGATGCGGAGGGGTGCTACTTTATCGACGGCGCGGGCAAACGGTATCTCGATCTCAGCGCGCAGTTGATGTGTGTGAACCTGGGGCACAAGAATCCACGCGTGATCGAGGCGATTGCAGAGCAGGCGCGCGAGCTTACCTACGTTGCACCGGGCTACGCAACGCGGGCGCGGGCACGGCTGAGCGAAAAGCTGCTTGAGGTACTGCCGGCGGGACTCACGAAGTTCTTCTTTGCCACCAGCGGGACAGAGGCGAATGAGGCAGCCTTCAAGATTGCGCGCATGTACACAGGCAAGACGAAGATCATCTCGCGTTATCGGTCGTATCACGGTTCGACGATGGCATCGATCGCGGCTACGGGCGATCCGCGGCGTTGGGCGATGGAGCC
>Ga0302319_10021687_pt1 | contig 11564 bp, 13 predicted proteins | sample Bog_T0_2_FD_203319 | JGI IMG/M metagenome (GOLD analysis project Ga0302319, IMG submission 203319) | Peat permafrost microbial communities from Stordalen Mire near Abisko, Sweden - Bog_T0_2 | ecosystem: Environmental > Terrestrial > Soil > Wetlands > Peat | place: Sweden: Abisko, Stordalen Mire...
CGGCAAGCGGTTGCATCGCCACGGTGAGCTGGCGCAGCGCCTGCCGAAAGCTCGCATTGGCCTGGGACTCGGGTACGCGGTCCCACAGCATGCCGGAGATGCGGCACCGCGTAATGGCCGAATCCGCGTTCAAGCAAAGAAAGGCCAGCAGAGCACGTGCCTTTTTGCTGTTCGGCAGGATGTCCTGTCCAAGCCAGGTCGTGGCGCGCATGCTGCCAAGCAGATGAATACGAACCAGGGGTGCTCGCGGAGCGGGAGCGAGCAATTCAGCACGCCCGAGCCGCACGACCTTTTCCGTCAGCCCCTGGAAGGGGCGGTGAGCAGTCCGTGTGGGTTCGGACATGGCATCCGGCGCCTCGCGCCGTCCCTCGGTTCTATCAAACCTAAAGTTGCGTTAAATCAACTATACATGATGCCAGACTTTGCCCAAGCTTTTTTTCACGCGATTTTCACGCGATCTTCACGCCGACGCGGCGAACAGAAGGAGCGCACCGAATTTTTCACGCTGGAAGCGCCACATTGATCACGTCCGCATTTGAGAGCGGCTGCTACCGTGCGACTTTCTTGCTAATGTAACGCTGCCGGGTCAGAAGACCCGGTTCAACCTGGAGGTCATCATGAGCAGCATTTCCAAAGAAGTGACGATCAAGACGCAGAGCCCGGCCGAGATTGCCGACAACCGTAAGGTTCGTCTCGGCGGCGCCTGCCCGAGCCTACCCCCGGTCCGCATCGCGCCCGTCGAGGTCGCGGACAGCCGCAAGGTTCGTCTCGGCGGCGCCTGCCCAGCGCTCTGAGGACATTTCAATTCCGGGACGCGACCTCAGTCCGTCCCGGCTCCGACCGATGATACATGACTGCATAGGCTTCGCGGCAAGGGATATATTTTCGATTTTTGGGAGGACAGGCGTGGATGAATTGCCCGTGCGTGATGAACCACTCGCGACTTTCTTTCGTCTTGTTCCGGAGGCCCGCCTGCCGCAGCGGGCCGATCGTGCCGCCGCCGGGATGATGCCGACCCGCGCCTTCCGGCATTGTGACGCGCTCACGACGGCTTCGGCTTTCGGCTGGTATGTTTTCCCGCCAATCCAGTTCAGCCTGATCTGGGACGGCTCCAATATGATCTGGACCTATGAGGGCGCCGACGCTTGGTATCCTTTGAAAACCGCCCAGTTCCCGGGCTTTTCCGACCGCTTTGATCAGGTAGCGCCTGCGGATGTCAGGGGATTTTCACCGCCCTTCCTTGTCTCCTTCATCGAACCGGGCCTCGTCCAGATTTGGTCCGGCTTGATGGCGCGTACGGCGCCAGGATGGAATCTTCTGGTGCGGCCGCCTGCGAACTTCGTTCGGCATCCCGGATATGAGGCCTATGAGGGAATCATCGCAACGGACCGCTGGTTCGGCCCGCTGTTCACCAATATCCGTCTCGCGCGAACCGACGTTCCCGTCTCGTTCGATCCGGAAATGCCGTTTCTTCAAGTCCAGCCGGTGCTCGCAAGCTTGTGCGGCGGGGCCCTGGATAGGTTCGAGACCGTCCCCGAGATGGCTGGACTGCGCATGGAAGATTGGGATGCGTTCCGCGCCACCGTGGTCCAGCCGAACACGGACCAGCATCGCCAGCGCGGCCAATACGGCGCGGAGGAGCGCCGTCGCCGCAGGCACAAGGCGGAACCTTGACGATGGCGCGAGGTCAGCAAAGGCCGGCGACGATCCGGCGTGCGGGGCGAACCAAAAGCAGGTCCGTCAACGCGATTGACCAGCATGTGGGGCAGCGCATCCGCGCCCAGCGTCTGCTCAAGGGCATGTCGCAGCAGGCGCTCGGCAGCGCGCTCGATCTGACGTTTCAGCAGGTGCAAAAATACGAGAGAGGGGTGAACCGCATCGGCGCGGGCAGACTGAGCCAAATCGCCGCCATACTCGAGACATCGATCGGATTCTTTTATGAAGGTGCGCCGACGGCGAGCGGGTCAGCAAACGAAAAAGACGCGCAGATGACAAGTCTTACCGGTTTCCTCGCCACCAAGGACGGCCAGCGCCTGGTGCGCTCGTTCGAGGCGATCCCGGATGGCGACCTCCGCCATCGGGTTCTCGCGCTGATGGTCGCACTGTCGCGCGGGATGGCCGAGAAGTAGCTGTCTGCGACGATGCAAGGCCGGCGTTTCAAGGTCAGTTGCCGTCACAATCCGGCTCAAGATCGGGAGCACCCCAGTCGCCGGCAGCTTTGCTGGCCTCAAGGGTGGCTATTTCGAGAAGAAAACACAGGGTTTCGAGACCGGCGCGCCTAGCTAACGATGCCAGCTCTTGAACATGGGTACCGATGAATGATGCTACCTGTGCCTGCTTGTCATTCACGACAACCCCCGTGATCGCCCGCCTGATGAAGGTTGCACGTTATACCGCCCACAAACCTGAGTTGGATAGGCCCTTGACCAGCAAGCCATACAGAACGGCTAGAGGCGGCTAGATGCCAACCGAGAGGCTTGCGACCGGGGCCGCCGCCGGCGCCTGGCGCCCGCGGATCAGGTCCGAGGCCTTGTCGGCGATCATCAGGGTCGAGGCGTTGAGATTGGCCGAGATCATCCGCGGCATGATCGAGGCATCGACGACGCGCAGACCCTGCAGCCCGTGGACGCGCAGTTGGTCATCGACCACCGCCCAGGGCGCGTCCAGCGGGCCCATCCGGCAGGTGCAGCCGGGGTGAAAGGTGGTGGTGCCGCGCTGCGTCGCCGCCGCCAGGAACTCGTCGTCGGAATTCACGCTTGGGCCGGGAAAGTCCTCATGGGCGAAATACGGCGCCAGCGGCGCCGACGACAACAGACGCCGCGCCAGTTTCATGCCGGCGACGACGACGCGTCGGTCGAGCTCGGCCACCAGATAGTTGGTCTGGATGATCGGCGGTTCGAACGGATCGGCGGAGCGCAGCCGGACATAACCGCGGCTCTCGGGTCGCTGCTGCCAGGAGGCCACGGTCATGCCGGGCTCGTCCTCGAGTTGGCCCTGCACGCCCTCCTTGTAGCTCGCCGGCGTAAAGGTCAGTTGCAGATCCGAGCTCTCGGTGGTCTCGCCCGAGTGCCAGAAGCAGTACACCATGGTCGGCGACAGCGACAGCAGGCCGCGCCGCAGCGTCGCCCATTTCAGCGCCTCCACCCACAGGCTGAGCCCTCGCCTCAGCTCATTGATGGTCTTGATGTTCTTGACGCGGGCGACCGAGCGCGGCGCATAATGATCCTGCAGTCCCTCGCCGACGCCAGGCAGCGCATGCCGGACCTCGATGCCGAGCGCGCGCAGCAGGTCGGGCGCGCCGATCCCGGACAATTGCAGCAGCTGGGGTGAATTATAGGAACCACCGGCGAGGATGACTTCCTTGGCCGCGCGCAGCTCAACCGGCATGCCGCCCCTGCCGCCCCTGAGGTAACGCACGCCGACTGCGCGCTTGCCTTCGAAGAGGATGCTGCTGGCGTGCGCATGGGTCCGCACCTCGAGGTTGGCCCGCTTCATCGCCGGATGCAGGAAGGCGGTCGCGGCGCTGACGCGCAGGCCTTTGTTGATGGTGCGCTGGGCGTAGGACACGCCCTCCTGGATCTGCCCATTGTAATCGGGATTGCGCGGAATGCCGAGGCTGATCGCGCCAGCCATGAACGCCTCGCACAGCGGATCCTTCCAGTCCATGGTGGTGACGGTGAGACTGCCCTCGCGCCCGCGATAGAGATCCTCGCCCTCGCCGATCCGGCGCTCCAGCCGCTTGAAATAGGGCAGCACGTCGGGATAGCCCCAGCCGCGATTGCCGAGCTGCGCCCAGGTATCGAAATCCTGGCGCTGGCCACGGTTGTAGATGTGGCCGTTGATCGAGGATGAGCCGCCAAGCGTCTTGCCGCGCGGCGCGTAGATGCTGCGGCCGCCGGTCCAGGGCCCCGGCTCCTGCTGGTAGGCCCAGTTGATGCTCTTCATATGAAAGGTCTTGATGAATCCCGCCGGCAGATGGATGTAGGGATGCCAGTCGCTCGGACCGGCCTCTAGCACGCAGACGCTGCAGGCTGCATCTTCGCTGAGCCGGTCGGCGAGGACGCAGCCGGCCGAGCCCGCGCCCACGATCACATAGTCGAATGTTTCCATGACGCTCGAATCCCCGGCTTCCAAATCCGCCGCTTGCGCTACCGCGCTCGGTCATTCAGCTGATAGGAAAGATGCGCCTTCACCGTCGGCCATTCCGCCGCGATGATGCTATAAACCACGGTGTCGCGCAGCGTGCCGTTGGCCGCGATCTGGTGGCTGCGCAGGATGCCGTCTTGTTTCGCGCCGAGCCGTTCGATGCCGCGGCGGCTCTGATGATTGAAGAAATGGGTGCGGAATTCGACCGCGATGCAATCGAGTGCCTCGAAGGCGTGGCCGAGCAGCAGCAGCTTGCACTGGGTGTTGAGCGGGCTGCGCTGCGCCTTCTTGGCATACCAGGTCGAGCCGATCTCGACTCGCCGGTTGGCGGCATCGACATTCATATAGGTGGTCATGCCAACGATGTCGCCATCTGCATCGAACACCGTGAACGGCAGCATCGACCCGGCCGCCTGCAATCCAAGCCGGCGGTCGATCTCCCGGTCCATGTCTTCCGGTCTGGGAATGGCGGTGTACCAGAGCGTCCACAATTCGCCGTCCTTGACGGCTGCGGTCAATCCGTTGACATGCTGCGGCGCCAGCGGCTCAAGACGCGCATGCGCGCCTTGCAGTGAAACCGGTTCAAGCCAGGTCATTGAAGACTCCACTCCGAAGGCCGTGATTGCGAGCTCAGTACCGGGCTTCGCCCGATCCGCTTGAATGAAACGGACGGTGTGCACCTCTCCCGAAGGGAGAGGTCGGATCGCTTTAGCGATCCGGGTGAGGGGTTTCGCTCTATCGATAGACCGTAAGCCCTCACCCGGCGCTTCGCGCCGACCTCTCCCTTCGGGAGAGGTGAAGAACCAGCGTACATTCCTTGTGGCAAAATCAATGCTTTAGTCCGTAGTTCTTTTTTGCAGCCATGCGACGGGGCAATTTCTTGTTCTTCACAGACGTGGACAGCTGACGCAGCAGGCATCGCCGCAGGCTCACTTGTTCAGAAAATTCAACGCCAGGCCAGGCCTCGCCCAGTCCATCGCAATCAGTTCGCCCCGGCCCGACAGCGTGATATAGGCGGTCTTCAGTTCGGGACCGCCAAAGGCGATATTGGTGGTGACGCGATCGCCGGTCGGCACCTGCTCGACCACGGTGCCATCCGGCGCGATCACCGAAACACAGCCCGAAATCAGCGTCGCCACGCAGATATTGCCACAGGCTTCCACGGCGAGCGAATCGAACATCTGATAGCCGCCAAGGCCTGCGACCGGCTTGCCGCGCTCGCCGCGATAGATCACGTCGCGCGGCCTGACTTCGCCGGGAGCGGAGAGCTCGTAGGCCCAGAGCCGAGCGGTTGGTGTTTCCGCCACATAAACAATGGTCTCGTCCGGCGACAATCCGATGCCATTGGCCGGCAACATGCCGAAGCTGCCTTCGACGACCCCGGTCATGCCGGGCTTGATATAATAGAACGCGCCGACATCCATGTCGCGGGCTCGGCGCTTGCCAAGATCTGTAAACCAGAGCCCGCCATGGCGGTCGAACACCAGGTCGTTCGGGCCTTTCAGCGGGTGCGCGCCGCATTGCTCGAACAGGGTTTCGACCTGGCCGGTGGCGAGATCGACGCGCTGGATCGAGCCGCCGATATATTCGTGCGGCTCCGGCGCGCCCGGCATCATGGTGCCGCGCGACGCGATCCAGCTGAAGCCGCCATTGTTGCAGATATAGCATTTGCCGTCGGGACCGATGGCCGCGCCATTGGGGCCGCCGGCAATTTCCGCCACCACCTGCTTGCTTCCATCGGGCCACACCCGGGTCAGGCGCCGACCGCGGATCTCAACCAGCAGCACCGATCCATCCGGCATCACCACCGGGCCTTCCGGGAATTCGAGACCCGTGGCGAGCACGCGAACGTTGGCCATCAACTCCTCCCCGACTTTTATCGGCGACCCGCGGATGACCGGCGTTGTTGGCATCGGTCGCGCGCGCCGCTTGGTTGGAGCGATGTTATGGCAAAGTCGCTACTACTTGCCAAGCAATCGCCGGGCCTTAAACTCACGGTCCGAAATACGTTACTTGGCGCCGCTGGCGGCCGGCGCCGGCACGGTGGGCAGCGGCTGGGCCTTCCTGGCCTGATCCTCGGCCAGCTTCAGGCCGAGCTGTAGATCGGTCAAAGCCTTCTGCAGCGTGGCGACCGTGTTCTTCAACCCCTCGATCTGCCGATTGGCGGCATCGAGCCTCTGCTGCTGATCGGCCGCCAGCTTGGCCATGGTCCGCTGCAGGAAATCGACGTTGCTCTGCAGGCAGCTGGTGCGTCGCTCCATGGTCTTCTCGGCGGTGCAAATTTCAATCCCGGGAACATCCTGGGCGCGCGCAGGGCTCGACAAGGAGAGCGACGCCGCCAGCATTCCCGTCGCGGCCACCGCGGCCCAGCCGATCATCGAAGCCTCGTCTGCAAGGGTGGCAGCCTGCGGTCAATTTGTTGCGAGTTGCGGGCGCCCGCAGCCGAGGCTACCACGAAGCCACCATACTGACACCTCATTCACGCGTTGAGATTTAGATCCGCAAGCCCGCGAGAAACTCGCGCCGGAGACAGAGAACGAGCGAACCCGTTTGCTTCTGACGGAGAACCTGCAATGGCAACCCGCGAAAAACGTCTGGCGGAATTCAATGGGGAGGGCGAGCCTCCGCCCGATCAGCCGGTCCAGGTGCTGTGCGAGGACCATAGTGGCACCTATCAGTTGCCATTTGCCTGCCGTTTCGTCGATGGCGCGTGGCGCAATGATGAGTCTGGAGCCGCGGTCGAAGCGACCGTGGTTGGCTGGCGGCTGCGGCGCTCGCTCTGACACCAGCGCCGGGCGATCCTGTGCCAAATTGTGACGGGAATTCCATGCCGCTTAAGATTCGGAACGCCGCCAGAACGAAACGCGCCCGAATCAGCTGTCAAGCGGTGTACTCGCTTGTTCACGGCTAGATCTGGGTACGGGTTTGCTTGGTCAACCCCACATCCGGATTCGATACAGGTGCGCCTCGGCTCAGGGCCGAGGCTGGAGGTTAATGGCGCCCGGAAAGTTTGCCGCGGCTACTTCCAGGGGGTGACCGGCGGCACATTGTCCACCGCGGGCGGCATTTCGACGGTCTTGAAATCAGCCGGGCTGACGATCTCCATATATTCCATGTCGGGCGAGTAGTCGTACAGATAGTGCGTGATCCCAGGGCGCTGGTGCACGACATCGCCAGCCTGCACCAGTGTCGGCTTGTCCTCATACATGAAACGCGCCCAGCCCTTCATCATGACCACGATCTGAAAGTTGCAATCATGGCGGTGCCAGCCGGTGCCGTCGATCGGCGGGCATTCAGGATTGGCCTTGACCAGGTGGCAGATCACTTGTCCGCCGGTGGCGTCGGCGATACCGAGATCACGATACAGGAAGAAATCGCGCAGGCCGCCCCCTGTAAATTCGGTATCGCCCGGCTTGTTGTGGGAAAATTTGCTGACAACGGCGTGCTGATTCATCTCTAAGTCCTCCATGGATCCCTGAGGAAATGATCGTGCGGATGCAATCGCGACAATCGGTGGCCGTCCAAAATTTCGGCAGCGGGATCGCCGTGTTCGCAGCTGTTTATTGCTATGCGAAAATCGCGCCAGCGTTGCGGCGCCGCGGCCGATCCAAATTCGGCCTCGACGAAATCGCGGAAGATACTGCAACCATTCCAAAAATCGCAGCTAGCGAAGTCGGCCCCGGCGGCGGCGCCGCGCGAGTTGCGACTCGCCATCGGTTGCGGATGGCCGAGGCTTGAGCAGGGCGTGCCCGATGTGTGAGCCCTACAAACGGGCAGCAAGCTTCAACACTGCCTAATATTCGACCTCCAGCTCCTCGATTTCGGCGGGTTCGGCCTTGGCGGCCTCGATCCACTCCTGCATTTCCGGCAGCGCAACGATCATGTCGGCATAGACCTTCAGCCGCGGCTCCAGCTTCACATCGTAGGTCATGAAGCGGGTCACGACCGGCGCATACATGGCATCCGCCACGGTGCGATGCTCACCGAACAGGAATGGGCCGCCGGACATGGCAAGGCACTCGCGCCAGATGGCGCAGACCCGGTCGATATCGGCTTGCGCCCGCGACCAGATCTTGAAGCCCGGGAAATGCCCCTTGATATTGACCGGCAGCGACGCCCGCAGCGTTGTGAAGCCGGAATGGATCTCGCCGCAAATCGAGCGGCAATGCGCCCGCAGCACCCGGTCGGCCGGCAGCAGGCGGGCCTCAGGCATGATCTCATTGAGATATTCCGCGATCGCCAGCGTATCCCAGACGGTCGCGCCGTCATGGCGCAGGCAAGGCACCAGGATCGAGGCGGACAGCAGCAGGATTTCGGCCCGCGCCGAGGCATCGTCGGGCGCGGTGACGATCTCGTCGAATTCCAGGCCGGAGAATTTGGTCAGCAGCCAGCCGCGCAGCGACCACGACGAGTAATTCTTGCTGCTGATGGTCAGTGTCGCTTTGGCCATTGCCTGTCCCTCATGAGCCTGTCCCCCCTTACGCCTCAACCGCCCGGGCGTATGAGCACGGCTTGTAACCCAGGCGCTGCAAAGTACCCATTAATGCTTTTACTCCATTTAATCAGCAAGCGACGTGCCAATTTGCTCGGATTTGACTCTTCCCTGGCTTCGATGTTGCATAGCAATACCAGCAGGGGCGGATCCGAATGATGTCTATGATGTATCAGGCCTATCAGAACCATATGGATCTCACGGCGCCATGGCGGAGCGGCGCCGCCTATGCGCTGAAATATCTCAATCTGGTGCCGCAGGGCACCTCGCAAAAGCTGTTCGGACGCCTGGCCTCGGCTCTGGAGCTGATCTCGCGCGGTTCGCTGACCTATACCCGCCCTGCCTACGGCATCGACAAGGTGATGGTCGGCAATCATGAGCGCGAGGTGATCGAGGAGGTCACCTATGCGACCCCGTTCGGATCGCTGTTGCATTTCAAGAAGCCGAATGCGCCGGAGCAGCCGCGGCTGTTGCTGGTGGCGCCGATGTCCGGCCATTTCGCGACGCTGTTGCGCGGCACCGTCAAGACCCTGCTGCAGGATCACGATGTCTATATCACCGACTGGCATAATCCGCGCGATATTCCGTTGAACCAGGGCCGATTCGGCCTCGACGAATATACCGAGCACCTCATCACCTTTCTCGACCAACTGGGCCCACGCTCGCATATGGTCGCGATCTGCCAACCATCGGTCTCGGCGCTGGCCGCTGCCGCGATCATGTCGGAGGACGATCACCCCGCGCGGCCGGCCTCGCTGACGCTGATGGCCGGGCCGATTGATACCCGCATTCTGCCCACCAAGGTCAACGACTTCGCCAAGAGCAAGCCGCTGAAATGGTTCGAGGAGAATCTGATCAACTACGTGCCGGTGCAATGCAAGGGCGCCTTCCGGCAGGTCTATCCGGGCTTCGTGCAGCTCACGGCCTTCGTCTCGATGAACCTCGAGCGCCACATCAAGCAGCATATCGACCTCGCCGATCATATCGCCAAAGGCGAAAAGGAGAAGGCCGACACCATCAAGACGTTCTACGATGAATATTTCGCCGTGATGGACCTGCCGGCGGAATTCTACATCGAGACCATCCGCGACGTATTCCAGGAACATCTGCTGCCGCAGGGCAAATTGACCTATCGCGGCCGCCCGGTGAACCCGGGCTCGATCAAGCGGATGGGCCTGATGACGGTCGAAGGCGAGAAGGACGACATCTGCTCCATCGGCCAGACCCTGGCCGCCCAGGACCTCTGCACCAGCGTGCGCACCTATCGCAAGGTGCATCACATGCAGGCCGGCGTCGGCCATTATGGCGTATTCAGCGGCCGGCGCTGGAACAACGAAATCTATCCGCTGCTGCGCGATTTCGTCCACGTCAATTCCTGAGCCGGAGACATGCGGCTCAGACGACGTCTCTTCCACGCCCTGCTGGCAGGCCTCACCGTCGTCTGGTCGCAGGCCGGCTCCGCCAGCGCCGCCGAGATCCGGGTAATGATTTCGGGCGGCCTGACAGCAGCCTATCGGGCGCTGGTGCCGGAATTCGAACGGACCACCGGCCACACCGTCATCACCGCCTATGGCCCCTCGATGGGAACCACGGTCAATGCGATTCCGGTCCGGCTTGAACGCGGCGAACCTGCCGATGTGCTGATCATGGTCGGCACTGCGCTTGGCGATCTGATCAAGCAGGGCAAGGTGGTCGCCGACAGCCGCGTCGACCTGGTGAAATCGCCGATCGGCATCGCGGTCAAGGCGGGCGCGCCGAAGCCGGACATTGCTTCCGCCGAGGCGATCAAGCACGCGCTGCTCGATGCCAAATCGATCGCCTATTCCGACAGCGCCAGCGGCGTCTATGTCTCGACCGTCCTGTTCGCGCGCCTCGGCATCGCCGAGCAAATGAAGGACAAGGCCAGGAAAATCCCCGCCGAGCCGGTGGGCGGCGTGGTCGCGCGCGGCGACGCCGAGATCGGCTTCCAGCAGATCAGCGAGTTGAAGCCGGTGGCCGGCATTGACATCGTCGGGCCGTTGCCGCCGGAGCTGCAGCAGATCACGGTGTTCTCGGCCGGCATCGCCACGGTGTCGCAACAGCCCGAGGCCGGCAAGGCGCTGATCCAGTTCCTGGCTTCGCCGGCCGCCACCCGCGCGATTGTCGACAGCGGCCTGGAGCCGATCGCCGCGGGGACAACGAATTAGGCGACTTGCGCTATTTGACCCGGATCGGCGTGTCCTTCAACCCATTGTCGTCATAGGCCTTGCGCAACGTGCCGTTGGTCATGGCCTCGGTCATGAATTTGGTCACGAACACCAGCGATTGCGGATGATTGAGAGGCACGGCGACCGCAGTGATGGTCTGCTTGAAGGTTTCATCCAGCACGCGGGTGCCCGGAAGCTGTTTGGCCATGGCGTGGAGCTGGTCTCGCGACAGCGCGAAGGCATCGACCTCGCCGCGCTGCAGCAGGCTGAAGATTTCATCATAGGTTGGGTAGCCGGTGACATGGGCCTGTTTCAGATGCGCCATCGCGCCGCGCATGGTGGTGGTATTGTTGACGGCGGCGACGTCGATGCCGGGCTGGTCCAGGGTTTGGAAATTCGTCACCGCGGAGCCGGCCTTGACGATATAGGTCGCGTCGGCGACCTCATAGGTCGGCCCGAACGACATCCTGGTTTCGCGCTCGGCATCCCTCGGCAAGAACGTGACGTCCCAGCCGGCCTTGGCCGCGGCGTCGGTGATCTCGCCGGAGTTCTGAAACGCGATATACTCGACCGGTACGCCCAGTTGCACCGCCATCGCCTTGCCGAGATCGACCGGCACGCCGGCATAGCCACCATCAGGGTTCTTGCGGCACCAGAATGCGCCGCCGGCCGGGCTGATGCCGATCGCCACCCGCAGCCGGCCGGTGGGCGCGAGTTCATCATGCAGCGGATCGGCCATC
>Ga0302319_10021688_pt1 | contig 11564 bp, 12 predicted proteins | sample Bog_T0_2_FD_203319 | JGI IMG/M metagenome (GOLD analysis project Ga0302319, IMG submission 203319) | Peat permafrost microbial communities from Stordalen Mire near Abisko, Sweden - Bog_T0_2 | ecosystem: Environmental > Terrestrial > Soil > Wetlands > Peat | place: Sweden: Abisko, Stordalen Mire...
GGGAAGATTGACCGGGATCGTCTGCTCGTTGGTGCTGCTCGACGTCGTGATCATGAAGATGATCAGGAGCGTGAAGCCGAGATCGATCAGGTTCGTCACGTTCAACTCCGCGATCGGGTGCGACTGCCTCGGGCGCCTGAAGGTTCTTGCCATGATGCGTGGGCGCGAGGGCTATTTCGACTCGAGCTCGATCCTATCGGCGATCGAGCTCGCGTAGTTCTCGATCTCGGTGATCAGGCGCTTCGTCATCGCGAAGAGCATGTTGTAGCCGAAGAGGCACGGGATCGCGACCAGGAGGCCGGAGATGGTTGTCAGAAGCGCGGCCGAGACGCCGGGCGCCAGCGTCTGGATGCTGGCCGTCTGCTGCACCGAGACGGCGCTGAAGGCGTCCATGACGCCCCAGACGGTGCCGAGAAGGCCGAGGAACGGGGCGCCCGAGACAATCGAGGCCAAGAAGACCATGCTCGATTCGTAGCGAAGGATCTGCCTCGCGAGCGCCCTCTGGATCGCGTTCTCGGCGATCTCGAGCTTGAAGCGGTGCGAGTCATCGCCCTTCTCCTTGCCGATCGCCGCGGCCTTCCAGTAGCCCTCGACGGCGTCGCTCAGGAGGTCGGCGTACGGGATGTCGCGGCGGTTGCGCAGCGACTCCGGCAGTTCCAGGAGGTTCTTCTGGTCCCTCAGGTGCCTCTCGAAGGTGAGGTTCAGGCGGCGCAGCGTGGAGAGCTCGTTGCGCTTGCCGAACATGACCGCCCAGGCGACCATGCTGAAGATGGCGAGGCCGCCGGTTATCGTCTGCCCCACCACGTCGCAGTGCTCGAACACCTCGATGATGTTGGTGGAGGCAAGTAAGGGCGTGAAAATCACGGACATGAATCCGAGCGTTGGAGGAATTTCAGGATTCGTCCAATGGAATTCAAAGCTTACTCGCCAAAGCGCGCGAATTTGCCCATTCTCGGCTCCCCATGGTCCTGAAGTCCAAACACACGGGCAAACTCATATCCTTCGAAGGCTCCGAGGGCAGCGGGAAGACCTCCCAGATTGCGCGCCTCGCCGGTCGCCTCCAGAAACTAAAACGGGACGTGGTGACGGTGCGCGAGCCCGGCGGCACCGAGATCGGCGAGCAGATCCGAAACATCATCGTGCACAATTCCAAGGGCGACGAGATGACGCCGGAGACCGAGCTGCTCCTCTTTGCGGCGGCCAGGGCCCAGCTCGTCCGCGAGGTGATCGCCCCGGCGCTCATGAAGGGATCCATCGTCCTCAGCGACCGGTTCCTCGACTCGTCGACCGTGTACCAGGGCATCGGGCGCAATTTGGCGGCCGACCCGGTGAACCAGATCAACCGCTTCGCCGTCGGCAACGTGATGCCTGACGTGACGATCATCATCGACGTGCCGACCAAGGTGGGCCTGGCGAGGATCCACCAGCGCGCCTCGGACCTGCCCGACCGCATGGAACGCGAGAACATCGACTTCTATGACAAGATCCGGGAGGGCTACCTGGTCCTCGCCAAGGGAATGCCCGAGCGCTTCGTCGTCATCGACGGCTCGAAGGACGAGGCGTCGACCGAGAAGAAGATCTGGGAAGCCCTCAAATCCCGCCTAGGCTGATGACGGCGGTGGTCCCATGGCCGCCCGCGTTCGCGGGCACCCCGGCCGTGTCGGTCATCGAGAGGGCGATAGGCCGCGGACGCCTCTCCCACAGCCTGCTCCTGGCCGGTGACGATGCCGAGGGCCTGTCGGCCGCGGGTCTCGCCCTGGCCGACCGCCTCCTGAACCGCGCCGGCAACGGGGGCCACAGCATGCCGCCCGAACGCCATCCCGACTGCCTCCAGGTGCGCCCCGCCGGCAGGTCCCGCTCCATCAAGGTCGAGTCGATCCGGGACCTGGTGTCGCGAGTGAACGTCTCGGCCAGCGTGTCCCGTTACAAGGTGGTCGTGATCCACGACGCCGAGCGGATGAATGTCCAGGCGGCCAACATCCTGCTTAAGACGCTCGAGGAGCCGCCGGCGGACACGACAATCCTGCTTCTCACGACAAGGCCCTACGCGCTCCTGCCGACGATACGAAGCCGCGTGCTCCACTTCCGCTTCCCCGGGATGGCGACCGAGCTGACGGCCGAGGGATGGTCGGCATGGGTCAGCGACTACAAGGCATGGCTCACTCAGCTCGGCCAGGGTGTCAGTGCCGGCCGCAAGGCGGCCGACAGCATCTTCACGCTGTACGGGCTCGTTGCCCGCTTCGGCTCCATGCTCGACAAGGCCGCGGCCGCCGAGGTTGCCAGGAGGAAACAGGGTTTACCCGAGGGCCTTGAGGACGACGAGATCGCGGCCATCGAGGCCGAGGCTACAATCGGGCTGCGCATGAGGATGTTCGCCGAGATCGAGGTCGCGACCCGCCTATTCGCGAACGAGGCCGCCAACGCCGGCGACGAGGCGGCGACGAGGTTCCTGACGGCATCGATCGACAGCCTGGAGCGCTCCGCCGGGCTCCTGCGGGTCAACCTGAACGAGTCGGCGGCGCTGGAGGACTACCTCCTCTCCTGCCTCAGGATCTGGACGAGGCGCTGAGAAGCGCGGCGCCGAAGACCCCGGCGCTGTCGCCGAGGATCGGCCTCAGGAACTCGGTCCGCAGCTCGGTGTTGAAGACGTGCGAGAGGACCGCCGCACGGGTCTCCTCGCTGTAGAGGATGTCGATGTTGCCGACCCCGCCCCCGATCACGACGGCGTCGGGATCGAGGATGTTGATGACCGCGGCGATGGCCTCGGCGAACTTGGACTGCAACCGCTTGAGCGTCGCCCGCGCCGCCGCCTCGCCCTCGGCTGCGCGCTTCACGATTTCGGGCATGCGCAGAGTGCGCCTCGTCTTGGCGCGGTAGAACTTCTCGAGGGCGGGGCCCGCGATCACGGTCTCGATGCACCCCTTGTGGCCGCAGTAGCATGGCGTCGTCTCGCCGCGGAGGGGATTGTGGCCCCACTCCCCCGCGATCCCGTGGAGTCCGCCTAGGACTTGTCCGCTCACGACGACGCCCCCGCCGCAGCCTGTGCCGAGGATAAGGCCTACCACCACGTTCCTGTTGCGGCCGGCGCCGTAGAGGGCCTCAGCCAGCGCGAAGCAGTTGGCGTCGTTGGCGATCCTCGCCTCGCAGCCCAGGGCCTTGCCGAGGTCCTCGCGCAGCCTTTGGCCGTTCAGGCAGAGCGTGTTTGAATTCTTGAGGATGCCGGTCCGGGGATCGGTCACTCCCGGCGTCCCGAAGCCGATCACTTTCGGCCTCCTGGTGCCCGAGGCCTCCTCGAGCATGCCGACCAGCTTGACGATCTGGCGGACGACGTGGCGGTAGCCCTTCGCGGCCTCCGTCGGCACGCGCAGGCGGCAGAGCGCCTGGTCGGGCTTGCCGGGATCGATCACGGCCCCTTCGATCTTGGTGCCGCCCAAATCGATGCCGTAAAGGCTCATGGCGCTACACGACCCGGTTGTTACGGATCACCTCGGAATACCAGCGCGAGGAAAGCTTCGGGGTGCGCTTCTGCGTCGCGAAGTCGACGTGCACGATGCCGAAGCGGCGCGTGTAGCCGTCCTCCCACTCGTAGTTATCCATGAACGACCAGAGGAAGTAGCCCTTCACAGGCACGCCGTCGTTGATCGCGCGTTGCAGCTCGCGAAGGTACGAGCGGATGAACTCGCGGCGGTGCAGGTCATGCACCTCGCCGCCCACCACCGGCTCCACGTTGTAGCCGCAGCCGTTCTCTGTGACGAAGATCTCCTTCGGGCCGTAGTTCTCGTGGGCGAACTTGAGCGCCCAGTAGATCACCTGCGGCATGATGTTGAGCCAGGGGCTGTCGGCGCGGGGATAGTTGGCTGGCAGCGACAACTGCTCGAAGGCAACGCCGGCCTTGGCCCTCACGAAGTCGCCCGAGTAGATGTTCAGCCCGAGGAAGTCCGTCGGGGCGCCAATGAGGGCGAAGTCGCCCGGCTCGACCTTGGGGGCGTCAGCGCCCACGCGGTTCAGGTAGTCCGGGGAATAGCTGCCGCGGTAGATGGGATCGAGGATGTGCAGGTTGCGGTAGACGAACCATGCGTTCGCGGCCGCGATGTCAGCCGGGGTCTCGGTGACCGGGATGCAGGCGTCGCAGTTGTCCGTCAGGCCCACCCGGGCACCCGGGCCGCCGTGGGCCCTCACGGCGCGGACACCGTGGCCGTGGCAGACAATCGCGTTGTGATAGGTCTGGTTCACGACACCGTTCGGCTCGACGCGGCCGGGGGCCTTCTTGCCGCCGGGTCCGTAGCCCAGGATCGTGAAGCAGCGGATCTCGTTAAGCGTGATCCAATTCTTCACCTTGGAGCCGAAGGCCTTGACCACCGTGTCGGCATAGGTCGCGAACGCGTCGACCGTCACCCGGCTGGTCCAGCCTCCCCTGTCCTCGAGCGCCTGGGGCAGGTCCCAGTGGAAGAGCGTCACGTAGGGCGTGATCCCGTTCTTCTCCATCGAGTCGAAGATGCGGTGGTAGAAGTCGAGGCCGGCCTGGTTCAGCGCGCCGTCACCCTTCGGGTAGATTCTGGGCCACGCGAGCGAGAGGCGGTAGTTGCGGATCCCGAGGGAACGCATGAGGGCGAAGTCCTCCTCGAAGCGGTTGTAGTGATCGCAGGCCACGTCGAGGTTCTCGTCATTGTGCACCTTGCCGGGTATACGAGAGAACCGGTCCCAGATGGACTCCCCCTTGCCGTCTTTGAAGGCAGCGCCCTCGATTTGCGGGGCCGCGGTGGCGGCGCCCCAGACAAAATTGGCGGGAAAAGTCGTGTTGGTGGAAGGCATTACGATCGCTGGCGATATTGGGTCGGAGATTGCTTCTTGGAAAGATGCACCCGACGACCTGATAAGGGGTTAGGAGAGGCAACTCTTTGGGATTGCCTGTGGCAGGCAATCGTTCTGTTTACCGGAGAGTCGCTTGCAAGGATCATTTCGGGACAAGAAAACTCAAGCGCGTTAAACAGCTTACCCCACAATATTTATGGCAAAGGTCACGCTTGAGAACCTGAGCAAAGTCTACCCTGAAAAGGGCGGCCCAGGGGTGACCGCGGTCAAGAGCATCAACCTGACGATCGAGGACAGGGAGTTCATGGTCCTGGTGGGACCGTCGGGTTGCGGAAAGTCGACGACCCTGCGCATGATCGCGGGCCTCGAGGAGATCTCCGGCGGCACGGTCTCCATCGGCGACCATGTCGTGAACGAGGTGCTCCCCAAGGACAGGGACATCGCGATGGTCTTCCAGAACTACGCCCTCTACCCGCACATGAGTGTGTACGAGAACATGGCCTTTGGCCTCAAGCTCCGGAAGTTCCCCAAGGCCGACATCGACGCCCGTGTGCGCGAGGCCGCGACGATGCTGGGGCTTGAGCCCTACCTGTCCCGCAAGCCGAAGGCGCTCTCCGGCGGCCAGAGGCAGCGCGTGGCGCTCGGCCGCGCGATCGTGCGCAAGCCCAAGGTCTTCCTCTTCGACGAGCCCCTCTCGAACCTGGACGCCAAGATGCGTGTCTCGACGAGGACCGAGATCTCCAAGCTCCATGCGCGGCTCGGCGCCACCATGATCTACGTGACCCACGACCAGGTGGAGGCCATGACGATGGGGGACCGGATCTGCGTCATGAAGGACGGCAACATCATGCAGGTGGCCGCCCCGCTCGAGCTCTACAACCACCCCGCGAACCTCTTCGTGGCGGGATTCATAGGATCGCCTCCCATGAACTTCTTCAGCGGAACGCTGCGGCGCGAGGGAGGCCACGTCGCCTTCGTCGAGGACAACAAGGCCGGCACGCCCCTCACGGTGGCGCTCGACGAGTCGCTGGCCAGGAAGGCCTCCGACCACATGGACAAGCCCATTATCTTTGGCATCCGCCCCGAGGCGATCCATGACGCCCTTACCGTGGCCTCACCGGAGCCTGGCCGTACCGCCGAGGTCAAGGTCGAGGTCTCCGAGCCCATGGGCTCGGAGACGCTCCTCTACCTCGACACGGGCGCCACGTCATTCATCGCCCGCGTGAACCCGACGGACCGCTTCGAGGCGGGACAGAAGGTCAAGGTGACGCTCGACCTAGCGAACGCCCACCTCTTCGACGCGACGAGCGAGCTCGCGCTCACGTAGGGCCTTAGCCCTTCTTCGCGCCCATCTTGGCCAGGGCGACCATGATCGCCCCGAAGGCGATCTGGATCAGCCCCCACCAGAGGTTGATGTTCAGGCCGAGGGAGTGAGCCGCGTAGATCTCGGGGCCCGAGACCATGCCGTAGACGGCAAGGATGGCGCCGACGACCAGGAAAAGGAGACCGATGGGATAGCGAATATCGAGGTTCATGGGGTGGGCCTTGGGGTTACCAGAAGATGACGTTGAGGACGATGGTCAGCAGGATGACGAGGGCGCCAAAGGGCGCGACCCGCTTCCAGAACGGGACGTCGCCCTCCGACTTGTCCTCGTGGGGGGTGAGTGACCAGACCAGCCCGCGAAGCTGCGCGTCCGTCTTCTGCGACGTGGTGGCCAGGGAGATGACCGAGGTCGCGACGAAACAGGTGCAGAAGGCCCAGATGGCGGTCCAGAAGTTCTGGGCCATCTCGCTCGGGTAGGTGTGCATCACGGTGCCGAGCCAGCCGCCCTTGACGAGCGACATGGCGCCGATCGGGATCGTGACGCCGTGGTGGATGGCCGCCGCGGCCGTACCGAGGAAGAGTCCCCAGAAGGCGCCGTGGCCGGTCGTGCGCTTCCAGAACATGCCGAGGAGGAAGGTCGCGAAGAGCGGGGCGTTCACGAAGGCGAACACCAGCTGGAGGACGTCCATGATGTTGTTGAACGAGTCCGCGAGGTAGGCCGCCAAGATGCTGAGGAGAATGCCGACCACGGTCGCGCCCTTGGCGACGTGGAGGTAGTGCTCATCCGACTTACCCTTGGCGATGTAGGATTGGTAGATGTCGTAGGTCCAGACGGTGTTGAAGGCCGTCACGTTGCCGGCCATGCCGGACATGAAGGACGCCATGAGGGCCGTCATGCCGAGGCCGAGCATCCCGGTAGGGAAGTAGTGGCCCAGCATGTAGGGGATCACGAGGTCGTAGTCGTAAGAGCCGTTCTTGGCAGGCAGCGAGAAGCCGCCGGTCGAGCCCTTCGTCGCCTGGTAGGTGAGCGCGATCGCGATCATTCCGGGAAGGATGACGAGGAACGGGAAGAGCATCTTCGGGATCGCGGCAATGAGCGGCGTCCTGCGGGCGGCCGTCATCGTCTTCGCGGCCAGCGCCCTCTGCACGACCAGGAAGTCGGTGCACCAGTAGCCGAACGAGAGGACGAAACCCAGGCCCATCACCATGCCGAACCATTCAACACCGAGGGGATTCTGCGAGGGCGAACCCAGGTGGCTCCATGCCTCGGTCCAGGCGCCGGATGCGAAGCCCTGCGAGGTGGAGACACCGACCAGCTTCTCCTTGAGCCCGCTCCAGCCTCCGACGTCCTTGAGCCCAAGGAAGACCAGGGGCGCGAAGCCGAACACGATCATGAAGAACTGGAGCACCTCGTTGTAGATGGCGGAGGTGAGGCCGCCGAGGAAGATGTAGACGAGCACGATGGCGGCCGAGATCGCGATGCTTGAGCCGAACTGCCAGCCCAGGAGGAGCCCCATCAGCTTAGCCATCGCGTACATCGAGATGCCGGACGAGAAGATCGTCATGACGGCGAAGCTGAACGCGTTGAACCCGCGGGTCTTCTCGTCGAAGCGCAGCTTCAGGTATTCGGGCACGGAGCGGGCCTTGGAGCCGTAGTAGAACGGCATCATGAAGACGCCGAGGAAGACCATGGCCGGTATGGCGCCCACCCAGTAGAAATGGCTCGTCATGATGCCGTACTTGGCGCCCGAGGCCGCCATGCCGATCACCTCCTGGGCTCCCAGGTTGGCGGAGAGGAAGGCGAGGCCCGCAACCCAGCCGGGGATCGAGTTGGCGGACGTCAGGAAGTCGCTGCTTCCCTTCATCCCCCTTCTAAGGGCCCAGCCTATGCCGAGGACGAAGACGAAGTAGATCGCAACGATCGCATAGTCGATGTTGCCGAAGTGGATGATGGATTGCATTTGGGGTATTGGGGAGGGTCGAAGCTAGTGGACCGGCAAGTTCGGCGTCAAAGGTCGAATATCGGCGATTCTAGGGCGTGATCCCAGCGGCCGCGTCAAGGCGCGCCACGTCGTCGGAGACCCACTTAAGCGCGGCCTTTCCCTCGGCCACCTTCACCTTGTTGTCGTAGACGGCGATCCAGGGCACGGCCTGCAGCTTGAACTCGGCCGCCACCGGCGACTGAAGGTCGATGCCCACGAACCCGGGCCGGTTGATGTTCACCCTTCGGATGGCGTAGCGCTGCGGGTAGCTCTTGCTGATCTTGATCAGGTACATGGCCAGCGAGACACAGGGCGCGCAGTAGTCGCTCGAGAGGTCGACGATTGTGATTTTTCCCGGACAGAGAACCTTGTCCAGGTCCACGACCCGGCCGTGCGAGAGCTCCTGGTAGTCGGCCTTCCCTCCCCTGTCCGAGGCCGCCCATTCGGCGATCTTGGCAGTCGCGACGGGTTCTGCTCTTGAGATCCCGCCTGCCGCCCAAGCTAGAAGGGCAACGCCTGCTAAGGTCCTGGAAATATTGGGGCGTCTCACTTGTTCAGGGTTGTGTAGATGCTCTTCCCAAAGCTATCCCGTTTGCTAGAGTGGTGGTGAAGGTTGGATTCGAACTAACGGTCTCGTAAGAGGGGAGATTTACAGTCTCCTGGGTTTCCCGTGATGCGATCGCATTTCTGCCACAGATTGCCAGGCGCGGCTTCTCTTCCAGGGATTTCAGGATTTCAGGCGTTTTATGAACTGGGCCTCGAAGATCTCGTAGACGAGATGGCGTTCCTCGATGAAGACAGCCTCTATGGCGCCGTCAGCCGCATAGTTGAAAATTACACGATGCCGGCCCACACGGAGGCGATAGTAGCCAGAAAGATTTCCCTCCAGGGCGCTAATATTTCCCTCCTCTTTGCGAAGCGCCGCGAGCGCAAGCTTGATGGCCCGCCTGGGTTCCGGTGCAAGCCTACTGACAAACGCGATGACTTGAATCGAGGGGCGTAGAACACGGCTCATCAGGGGATGTCATCAAGGCTCCCAAATTGAGTACGACCGGCCTTGTGCTCGCCTATCGCATGCATGGCCGCCGCGTTTCCCATGATTTCAAGGGTTTCGGCGATCGCACTCATGCGCCCGTGCCCAATCATGCAGGCGACCGGCTCGTCGTGGCGGGTAACTGTGACGACGTCACCTTTCTCGACGGCCTTGACCATTGCGGGAAAGGAATCCTGGCCCTCGGTAATGCTCACTGTAGATTTCATAATAAAACCTGTACTTTCATTCCATGCAAAGTCAATGCCCAGGCCTCTGCCCGAGGGCGGCCATCGCTCGGCTCAACTGGGCCGAAGCGACTTCAGGGGAGCAGTGGGCTGTATCGATGACGATACGATCACTGTCCCACTCCTCGTAGGAACGCTCCGTGATCTGTTGCCACGTAGGTAGCAGCAGACCTGAAATGTCTCCATGGCGTGAGTCCACTCGGCGTCGGTGCTCGACGATGTCCGAGCAGATGATTTCAATCTCCACGATCCTAGCAGAGGCCTTTTCCGCAACACTGCGCCAGGACAAGCGGGTGATCCTCAGCGGGTTGACCGAGTCGGCTACAACCGCAGCGCCAAGGCGCAGGTTACTTTCAGCAAGGGCATATCCGACACGATAGCCCGACACTCCAACCTCCTCGGAGTTTAAGCCCGAGTCCCGAATGGCCTGTTCGATCTCGTCGATCCGCAAATACGTGGCACCCAAGTCGCGAGCCAGGGCCCGCGCAAGTGTCGTCTTCCCCGTTCCGGGCAAGCCCCCGAAGACTATCAGCGTCGGTGTCCTGGCATCACGCGCCATCGGGCTTAGTCTCAGTACGGTGTGTGATCGTGGCGATCATGTATGGTGGTGGAGGTTGGATTCGAACCAACGGTCTCGTAAGAGGGGAGATTTACAGTCTCCGGAGCGGCCACTGCTCAACTCCACCGGCACAAACGTAAACGCCGAAACATTCACGAGCGCCGATTCTGGTCAAGGTTCATTTTGGATTCCGCGGGCAGGTGTTCCTGCAGAGGCATTTCCGGGAGTCGCTAGCCTGCCGCCACTTGTGCCTCGCGCACCCCGTGCCTCTTGTCTTTCCTGACCCTGCCGAATGACCGCGCTTAGCCTCTACATCGACCGGTATGTCCCGGGTGGGCTTACACTCCACTTTTCGACGGTGGCGGGCTTCATCCTGGCGGTCTTCCTGATCGCGCGACTGATGAGCGAGAGGAAGGCGCCGGCCAACACCTTTGCGTGGCTGCTGGTCATTGTCTTCATCCCGTGGCTCGGGGTCCCCCTCTACCTCCTCCTGGGGGGCCGCAAGCTGCGCAAGCTGGCCAAGGACAAGAAGCCGCTCCAGCCGAACCTGCCCGCCATCTGCCTGGCAGATTCCAAGGACGTCTGCGTCCCTGTCGCCCGCACCGTGGCCGGGGCCGGCGGGTACGAGCCCGTGGGCGGCAATTCCGTCCACTTCCTCCTGACGGGCGAGGAGGACTTTGCCGAGATCGAGAAGCGCATCCTCGGCGCCAGGCACTCGATCCACATCGCGACCTTCATCCTCAGCAAGGACGCGACGGGCAAACGGCTGGTCGAGCTCCTGGCCCAGCGCGCCCGCGACGGGATCAAGGTGAGGCTTCTCCTGGACGCCCTCGGCTGCTTCCGGACCTCGAGGGGCTTTGTCGACCCTATCCGCAAGGCCGGCGGCGAGGTCGCCCGCTTCATGCCGGTCCTCCCCTTCACGTCCCGGGGCTCGGCGAACCTGCGCAGCCACAGGAAGATCGCGATATTCGACGGCACGGCTGCGATCGTCGGGGGCCGCAACTTCGCCGTGGAATACATGGGCTCCACGCCCTTCGCCAAGCGCTGGAGGGACTTTGGCGCCTTGATCGAGGGACCCGCGGCCGTGGTGCTCGGCGAGGTGTTCACGGCCGACTGGTGCTTCGTGACCCGCGAGGCGCCGGACTCCATCCGGGCGGACGCGTATGCCGGCGGCGCCCCCATCAAGGGGCACGCCGAGATGCAGGTCGTCGCCAGCGGCCCCGACGTCCCCGGTGACCCGCTCTACGAGGGCATCGTCTCCATGATCCAGCAGGCGGAGCACAACATCTGGATCGTCACCCCCTATTACATCCCCGACGAGGTGCTCCAGCGCTCGCTGATCGTGAAGGCGCGCGCGGGCTGCAAGGTCACGCTCATCGTTCCCGCCCAGTCCAACCACCCGGTGACCGACTTCGCCCGTCGCAACTTCACGCGGGAGCTGATACGCGCCGGCGCGAACGTCCTTCTCTACAACACCGGCATGATCCACGCGAAGGCGATCGTGGTCGACGACAGGGTCGCGCTCTTCGGCTCGCCGAACTTCGACCTGAGGAGCCTGTTCGTGAACTTCGAGGTAGGTGTCTTCGTCCATTCCAAGCCCGAGATCGAC
>Ga0302319_10021692_pt1 | contig 11561 bp, 13 predicted proteins | sample Bog_T0_2_FD_203319 | JGI IMG/M metagenome (GOLD analysis project Ga0302319, IMG submission 203319) | Peat permafrost microbial communities from Stordalen Mire near Abisko, Sweden - Bog_T0_2 | ecosystem: Environmental > Terrestrial > Soil > Wetlands > Peat | place: Sweden: Abisko, Stordalen Mire...
CGTCCGCTCGCGCTCCCGTTCGCTCATTCCCAACACGACCTCCCCCATCTCGTCCCCTCCGGCTCTTCGCCATCAAGGGGACATTCTCACTTTGCAGAAAGGGGACATTCTCACTTTGCGCTAACACCACCATGAGCGCCAACGCCGACGCCGCAACCAGCGTCCCTGCCACCCGCATCGCCCGGCTGGCGTGGTTGAGCGTCACCGCCAGCAGGACCGCCAAAGCCAGGTAACTCGCCGCCATGCCCATCCGCCCTCCCTCGTACCGCCGATTGCGACCGGCGACCGGCTCGCGGTTCACCAGCCCGCCTCATCGGGTAGAGCATCCATTGGCCCTCCGTCGATATAGCAGTTGGGCCAACGAGCCGCCCCGGTGCGCCCGAGGCCCCACTGCAAAACCGTGCAGCGTGGCGAAGCCGGGGACCTCGACGCCTGCGGCCGGCAATCGACCCGGGTCGAACCCTCCCGGGAACCCCCACCCGGCCGAGCGACATCTTTACGTTGCAAGAGGGAGACGTCTGTATATTGCGTCGACAAGTCGCGGAGGCGGTCTTTGCTGCCCAGTCAGCTCGACACTTCTGCTGGCCGTGTTCCGACCTCCGGTTGCGACCGCACTCCAGGCGTCCGAGCTAGCGCTGCCGTCGGGTTCGTTTCGCCCATATCCGGGCGAAGCAGCCGAGGCAGGTCAGTAACCAACCTCGCTCCTCGGCCGTAGGTAAGCCATGACCATGTCCAATTGAAATAGACCGCGAGCCGGGTGCGAAAATCCATCAGCGTAAGCAAGTGCACCAGTGACCAAAGCAGCCACGCAGGGGTGCCTGTGAGCCATACATGGGGAAGTTGCGCGACGGCGCGAGAGCGGCCGATCACCGCCAACGTGCCAAAATCGCGGTAGTGAAACGGTGGCGGCGGACGCCTGCCTTGTAGTGTCGCGGCGATCAGCTTTCCGACATAGGCACCCTGTTGCTTGGCGACGGCGGCAAGTCCCGGCAACGGCCGGCCCCTGGCGTCAGGCTGGCTCGCAACATCTCCGACAGCAAAAATGTTGCCATGGCCCGATACGCTGCAGTCCGGGGAGACCTTGACGGCGCCGTTGCCAGCGGCGTCAACCCCGAGCCACCGTGCAGCCGGTCGTGCGGCCGTTCCGGCGGCCCAAAACACATTGGCGGCTTCGATTCGTTGATTGCCAGCCGTCAAACCGTGTGCGTCAACGTCTGTTACCGCTGTTCCGAGATGCACCTCGACGCCCAGCGAGCGCAGCGCCGCTTCCGCATACGCTGCAAGACGCGGCGGAAAACCGCTCAGCAATGTGGGGCCCGCCTCGAACAAGATGACACGCGCCATAGCGGGCTTGATGCGCCGGAAGTCTCGCGCCAGTGTCGAGCGCGACAGCTCGGCAATGTTACCGGCCAATTCCACACCGGTTGGCCCGCCACCGACGACAACGAACGTCAGCAGACGGCCGATCTCGCCGGGGTCGGTCCGGCTCTCCGCCCATTCGAAAGCACCCAGCAGACTACTGCGGATGGCGATCGCATCCTCCAGGCTCTTGATGGCTCGGCTATAGCGACGCCATTCTTCGTGTCCGAAGAAACTATAGGCGGCACCAGTTGCGATGATGAGAAAATCATAGTCCAAGTCCGCGGTCGCAGCGATTTTCACCCGCTGGCTCTGACTATCGATGCCGATAACCTCGCCCATGATGACAATAACGTTGGCCTGACGACGCAGGAGCGAACGGGTGGCGGTGGCAATGTCCGCCGGCGATAACGCGGCGGTCGCCACCTGGTACCAGGGTCATTCGGTTCTCTTGCCGCTGACGGCGTCGATGGCGGCCTGGCGGTGCTCGGCGAAGTGCTCGATACCTTCAACCGGCTTGAAGCCGAGGCGGCGAAGGAGCGTCAGCTTCGCGTTGCGCAAGGCGGTGAGCACCTGCGGAGCATGTCCGGCGTTGGTTCGTGCCTGATCTTCGCGGCAGGTGACATCGCGGACGTAATGTAACTTGTTTTCAATGCCCCAATGCTCGCGCGACAATGCAAGCAGACGTGCGGCGTCGGCTTTGTCACTGGTCAGGCTGGTGATCGCATAAACCGTCTCGGTGCTGGTCTTGCCACGCACGATCCGTTCGCGGGTGATGCGGCAGACTTGTGCCAAGCCCTTCCAGGACGGGCTCAGGTGCGCCGCCAGGGTGGCCGTGACTTCCAGCCGACGGGTCTCGATTCTGCCGTGGCCCTTCTCGATCGTTTCCGTCTGCCGCAGGTCAGACGGCGGCGACCATTCGGCAGAGGGGGGAAATCGGCCCGAAGGCCAAGGCAATATCCGCTTTCAGCGTCGGTTGGTTGTCCTTGACGGTGAAGAAGTAATCGCCGCCGCCATCGATGATGGTGCGGCAGATCTCCTTCTGGGTGAAGATGGCATCGCCGGTGATGATCACGTCCTTGAGCGACAACGTCTTCAGCAATTGCAACGCCGCGGTGATCTCATTGCCATCCGGTGCCACCGCCAACTGGCCGATTACGCCTTGCAGAGATGCGCTGAACGCCGCCAGCAGATGAACGCCCGCGGATTGCGCCGTGGCACTGCCGCGCAACCGCTTGCCGTCGATTGCGACATGGCCTGCGGGCAGCACGCCACGGACCCAATTGGCCAGCGCACGTTCCAGTGCACCGACATCCAGTCCCTTGAACAACTCGCACCAAACCGACGGTGCGGGAACCCGCCCACGGCTGATCCCGATGCTCGCCAACGCGTCCGCGGTCAGCTTGCGGCCCCAGCGCACGATACCCAACTGGTCGCGCCGACCCGACAACAGCGCCGCCACGGCAATCAACAGCAAGCTCGCCAGCGGATACCGCTTGCCCTCGGCACGCCGATGGTCCGGCACAGACGCCAGCGCTTGCCAAAGACTCCCAACCTCCCCCGCAGCACACGACATGTGCGAAGCTCCCGACTCGATTCGCACAACATCTTGAATCGGGCCGCCACCGCGTCGCCAGCCCTATTTTTCAAGCGGATTCAGAACCGAATCGCCCTGGGGTTGACGGGGTCGAGCTTGACCAGGTTGGTCAGCGACTTCGCCAGGCCGTCCGTGATCGGCTTGGCGATGATGGCGATCGGGTTCCAGGATGAGTGGTCCTCGCGCACCTGCACGGACGCGTTGGTGATGTAGCTGCTGGTCGTCTTGTCCGTGATGATTTGCGCCAGGTTTCTCAACGCGCTGTCCATCGCCTTGCGGCGCTCGTCCTCCGCGTTGCCGGAAATCAGGTCGACATTGATCGACTGCGGCACGGGCATGGCGCCTGTCACATGGTCAACCGCATTCGCGGACAGCCTGCCCAGCGTGAAGGACATCGCGCCCGCCGACGCCCAGCCGAGCGCCTGTGACGTGGCGGCGAAGTTGGCGCGGCCCGCGACATCCAGGCTGTCCGCCATCGTCTTGGCGGCGGTCATCATGGTGTCGTTGTAAGCGCCCGCGGCCGTCATGACGGTGGTCAGCATGTCGCGCCCGGACTGCGCCTGCGGCGTCGGCGGCGCGAAGGTGGTGCCGATGATGACGTGGTACTGCGCGAGCGCCTGCGGCAGGCCGCTGTTCCGGACCGCCATGATGAAAGTGTCGAGGGCGGCGGCGCGGGCCTGGTCGAATGCGATGTAGGCGTTGATTTCGTTGGTCAGCGACCCGTTCACGTTCGGGTTCAGCGCGTTCATCGCCGTTGTCCACGCCGTCGCCAGGCTGGACGTCGACGACGTCAGCTTGAAATTCCCGCAGACCGGGCCGTAATCCCACAGCATCGCCGCGCCGCCGCCGAGCGGGGCGCCACCGGACTGCGGCACCACGTATTTGGGCTGGCTGGGGAGCAGGGTCGCCAGGCTCAGCGAGGTCCACAGGCTGCCGTCGTTGGTCTCAAAACCTTTCATGACCGCCAGGCAGGTCTCGGCCTGCAGCACCTGGGTCGCCAGCGACTGCGACGCGTCGATCGCGGGCGGCACCAGCGTGGTCGGCGCGGGCGACAGCATCGTCGCCACGTAGGTGTTCCACTCCAGGTTGGCGACCGAGTAGCCAGCCAGGAACAGGTTGATGACAAGGATCTGCATCATGCAGTAGCCCTTGACGGGGGCCACGAGGCCGACGCCCATGACCACCCGGATCGGCGCCCACGTCGTGTGCCAGCGGTCGCCCAGGACTTTGCCAGTGTGCGCCGTCGCCACCATGCCGCACACGGTGTGCCAGCACATGGTCATCGCGCCCAGGAAGCACAGGATGCTGTTGAGCACCTGGAAGATGGGCTGCAGCACGTCGGCGTTGGAGCCCTGCGCGCCGATTGCTGGCGACGACGACGAGATGGCCCAGAACTCGATGGTCCCGGGGAACAGCCGCCGCATCCACTCGAATGACAGGTCCCGCTGGCCCGTGGCGTTCATGATCTGGTTGACCAGGTTGCCGACCGCCTGGGTGTCCACGGGAGATGCCTGGGCGAGCGCGGAATGCGGCGCCAGGCCAGTCCATGCGGCACCGGCCGCCAGCAGCAACGCCACGGCGGCCGTCCCGCCGCCGTCCAGCCAGGACGCTGGATCGCGCAGCCAGTCGGAGACCGGGCGCAATGCGCGCTGGCGGACCTGCCACAGGCGGAAGCTGGCGCGGGCCGCCCGCGCCAAGCATGCCGCGGCGATGCCCCAGGACGCCAGCGCGGTGAACAGGATTCCGCCGTCGAGCTCGATGCGGATTGACACGATGGCCCAGGCCAGCGCCAGGACGGACACGACAGCCCAGGTCCACAGCGCGCTGGCCGCCCCCGCCTCGATCCGCGGCAGGTCGGCCGCGGTGACGCCGTAGTGGCGCATGGCCGTCCGGAACCGCTGGCGCGGCTCGGGGATGTCGGCCAGGAACCGCGTGTCCGGGTCCACCGGCTCCGCGCCCAGCGCCGAGCGCCCGATTCCGGTGAGCCTGCGCCCGGTCACCTCAAGGTCGCGCGCGGTGTGCGACACCGCGCGGAACGGGTTGGCGGGGACGAACACAAAGCCAGCCCCCCTGCGCAGCGCGCCCAGCAGGACACTCTTGCTCTCAGACATTGGCGGTCCTCCGGAAGCGGCGCGCAAGCCAGGCCCGCGCCTGGGCCGCGGCGAAACCGGCCGCCCTGCCCAGCAGGGAGCCGACGAACAGGCAGGCGGCCAGCAGCCCGGTCACCAGCGCCTGGCCCTTGACCGCCGCCAGCCAGAGCGCCGCGCCGTGCGGCAGCAGCCAGGCCAGCGCCGCGCCGACAGCGCCCACGATCAGCAGCGCCCCGAACAGGGAGCCGCAGGCGTCGTCAAGGATTTCGGCGCCCAGCGGGCCAAGCCTGGCGCGCATCCCCGCATAAGAGATGTCGGCTTGCATGTGGACCCCTCCCAAGGTCATGGGCAGCGGCCGCCGCCCTTATGACAGGGGTGGCAAGAACGGCCGCAAAAAGCAAGGATTCCAGCCACCTGCGGGCCGTTCCTGGCGGCGCGCGCCCGGATGGTGTGCGCGGCAAACATACAGATCGTGTCAACAACAAAGCCAAACCGGGTGACCGGATTCCGCTCGTCTGATGCCGTGGCCTGGCGCATGATGGCGGTGTGGACGGGAAGGCTGGGGAGGGGATCGTGGGCAGGGAATTTGACACCGCCACGGGGGACCGCCACCACCGCATCGGGCGCCTGGACGCGCTGCGGCACGCCATTCAGACCGGGCGGCGGCATGCGCAGCGCGCGCGCCTGCTGGCCGCGGCGGACCAGGCCGCCGGTGCGGGAAACGGCGGCAAGGCCAAGCGCCTGCTGGCCGCGGCGGAGGCGGCTGGCCGTGACTGGATCGAGGCGGGCACCCTGACGCGGGCGCTCCAGGTCGGCGACGCCGCGCTGATGGAGAGCGTGCGCCAGCGTGCCTCCCTCAGCATGCCTGATCCATCCGGTTTCCCATAATGAGAATTGCTGCGCCTGCCATGAGCATCGCACCGCCCTCCAACCGAACCGAATCCAAATCATTCTCCGCTGGCCGGTGGCAAGCGACCGGTGTCCCGACGTGGCGATGGCGGCAGGGAACGCCACCCTGCCGCCATCGGTCCAGTTCGGGCCGCCACGATCAGGAAATGCCGCGGGGCTGCCCCTTCGTCGGCGTCGGCGAATCCTCCTTTGCCCACAGCCGCTGGGCCAGGAGGGAGGACGCCTTGGCGATGGCGGGCGGGGCGGGTGTGCCTCCATCGCCGTCGAGCACCTGCGCGACCGCTCCGGACGCGATGGCGCCGAAGGTTGTTTCCGGGCCGAATGCGGCGATGGCAAGCTGGTAGCCGTCGGTCCACCAGGGAGTGCCGCCGCGGTGCCCCTCGGAGAACAGCCGTGTTGCACAGGCGGAGCACATTGCCGTCCAGAGCGTCAAGCTTGAGCAGCAGCGGCTCCCAGTCGCGCAGCAGGTCGCGGACGAACACATTGGCCCGCTCGGGGGTGTGCAGCGCGATCTGGAAATCGTTCTGGATGTCCAGCATGGTGGTGGGGGGCGGCACATGGAATCCCGCGTCCCCGTGCGCGTCGCGGCGCGTCTCGTAATCGGCGCTGCCCTGCTGGCGCAAGTCGTCCAGCCTGTACCAGAGCATGTGCCCTGCCATCACCTGCACGCAGGCGTCAGGCTCGGCGGCGACCAGGGCGTCGAGCGTGCCGTGCCAGGCACGCGAAGCACCGGTGTGTGCGGCCGACGGCAACGACGCCCGCACGCGACGGTCCGCATATTCGGCCACCGTGGCGTCAACCGCGTCGCGGCCATTCTCCGTCACGAGCCGTCCGAGCACTGCGACGTAATCGGCGGCCATCTCGGGGTGGATGAAGTGGCAGTTGTTGTCGCCAGCCTTCTTCCAGGCATCGGCCGCTTCAGGCAGCTTGGCCGCGGCGCACCATTGCAGAAGCGGCGGCCTGCTTCCGGGCGGCGGAAAAGGGCGCCCACGTGGTGCTCTCGAACTCCGACACGCCGCTCACCCGCGATCTCTATGTCGGCGGGCGCTACGACGACCTGGCAGTAGCGCGCTCGGTCGGCGGCAGCGCGGCCACCCGTGTCCGGGCGCGCTTGTCGCCATCCCGCCAGGAAGCCGCCATGCCGCAGTCACCTGGAAGCACGGGCAGATGTCGCTGCCGCTGGACCTGCCGCGCGCCGCCTACGCCATGCGAGGATTTCCTGGAAATGTGCCGCCGAACCCGCTATATTTCGGGAAATTCGGGAATGGTCTGATGGCAGCAACGGACTCCGCCGCCGAGCGGCGCAAGGCAGTGGACGCGGCGGTGCGGGAGATCGACGACAGTCTGGCCATGCTGGCGGCCGCGGCCACCGCGGCGGCGGGTCGGCGGGTCGGCAACGGCTTCCGCAGGGCACGCGCGGAGCTTGAGGCGACGCGCAAGGCATTCGCCGCCGCGTCTGGCGACGGCGGCGGACGCCCCCGCACCCGCTGTCCGGAATCGGTGCAGGAGCCAGCGCCCGCCGAGGCCTGGGAGGCGCTGCGCCAGGCCGCTGGCATGCCATCTCCGGTGTGGGGCGGCGGGGCGCGGGAACGCGGCCGCCCGCGGCTCCTGGACGCTTACTGGTCCACCTGGGCCGCCACCGAGCTCGACCGAGGCACAAGTGTCGCGTCGGTGGCCGCGCGGCTCAACGTGTCGCCCGGAACGATCTACCGCCACTTCCCGCGCAGGCGGGGTGTGTGTGCGGAGAGTTCGGCGGGGTGAGCGGCTGGCCCCGAGAAGTTTTTTGCTTGCCTATCCGGTTGGCGCAGACAGCCACTATGGGTTGACAGAGAAATCCTTGGCGCCAGAAAACGCCGCACCACATGTGGTGCGTGTCTGCGCCAACCGGATAGGCAAAGGTTTTTTGATTGCCAGAAACGGGCGCCGCCAGCGGCAAGGGCCTGCGGCCACTTCCACTTCCCGGGCGGCACGGGTCCTTGGCTGGATTCGGATGAATCCTTGGTGTGACTGGGGCATGGCGGCGGCGGAAGTGCCGTTTGGGGCCGAAAATTGGTGCCCGGTGTTTACCATTTGTTGGTAATGATTCTGCGAATCTTTGCGTGTCAAAAAGTGAACCGGGAGCTTCCACATGTCCGCCATAGCCCAAAGACTCGGCCTTGGGGCCGCGGCCACCGCTGGCTTTGCCGCCCAGCAGCGTCCGGGCCGCCGCCACCTCCTGGCCCCGGCCCGGATACGGCACCGTGGCCACATTCCGGCCGCTGCCCACATCCCAGGCGTTCACCACGCCAACCGCGGCATGGTCGTTGACCGATGACCCGCTCCCGCACATCATCTTGCCGTCAACCGAAACATGCCGGAAACGCGGCCGCTTCACCTTCTCAACCCGTTCCCGCCGCGCATCTTCAATCTCGCGGCCGACCTGCACCGCACGGTCCATATCCATCGGATCCACCATGTCCAACACCCGACCGATTGTGTCGTGGCTTGGGACTTTCAGCAGTCCAGCCGCACGCAATACATGCCAGCGCATGTTTTTGCCAAACTCCTCGACCGCGGTCGGGCCATTCGCCCCGAACACCATCGCCGTCGCCGCCAGACACAAGACCCCGTTGAAGTCGTGCTCCAGCGCGCCGCATTGCTTGCTCGGGTCCTTCATGCCGGCGAACATGTTCTTGATTTTGTTGACAAAACCACGCAGGGTTTCCTCCGGATGGATAACCATCCAGCGTCAACCACCCGTCTCCGCCCGGTCAATTCGTTCGTAAATCATATGCGATGGCCGTGTAATGAGAATTGCTGGCCATAGGCGGGATTCTAGCATACAAGAAAGCTGGGAGCGGCCTGCGGGGAGGCGGGCCGACCGGAGAGGAAGGTCCGATGCCCTTGTCACAGGAAGTGAGCAGGGAACTGGCGCGGGCGCAGCGGACGCAGTCCGCGTCCCAGCGCTTCACCGCGGCGAAGACCGTGGCGTGGAACCGCGTGTGGCGGCTGCGCCAGGGCGTCCAGGCCGAGTTCGACCGCCTGCGGCCGACCCGGCCGACCGACTACCGGGCAATCATCAGCGACATGGAAGACCAGCGGGACCGCCGCGTCGCGTCGGCCGAGCGGGCGCTGAAGGCGGCGCGGGCCGACCTGGCGGCGGTGCAGTCCCGCGGCGGCCTGGCAGGCGCATGGGCGTCGGTGACCGGCTCGCGGGCGGCCGAGGCCGAGCGGCTGACCGCGAGGGTCGAGGAGCACGAGGCGCGCGTCGAGATGATCCGTGACACCTTGAGGACCGACAGTGTGGTCGTTCACCAGGCGCGCAGGCTCGCGGCCATGAACGCACGCGAGAACGAGCGTGACATGTCGCGGTTGGACTCGGTCACCGACCTGCTGGACGGCTACAGCATGGCGCTCGAAGCCATCGACGCCAGCGATCCGTCGGTGGTCGAAACGGCGCGCAGCGGCCAGGAAATGCGGGTGGTCGTCGACCGCGCGCGGATCTGGAAGGCGCTGGCGGCGGGGACTGGCCCGCAGGAAGAATACGACTTCTACGTCGCGGGCGCACGCGGGGACATGGACGCCGATTGCGCGGTCGGCAATCCGGAGCCCGCGGGACAGGCTCCGGAGACCGAAGCGGAGCGGCGGGCACGCGTGCTGGCCAACCTGCGATTCCACTGATGCGCCAACAGTGCGCCAGCATGGCGCCAACCGGGAGAGAGATGATGGGCAAGACCGACAGCCGCAAGGCTCCGCTGAAGTTCATGCGCGCCGCAGGGTTCCTGACCGAAGCCGAAAAGGCCGAAGCGCTGGCCCACAAAAACGAGAAGGCGGTGGGTGCGCCGTAGCCGCAGGACAAAATCTGGCCGACACGAAAGGGGGCGCCGCCGGCGCCCCCTTTTCCGTTGCCCTGGTCAGACTGGAATCCATTCGAGGTCCTGGGACAGCCAGGCAGCCTCGGCCTTCGCCGCCTCCGATGAGGCGGCGTCACCGCCAGCAAATCCCTCGTCGGCAGACGTCGGGTCGCATCCGCAGCGCAACCGCCACCGCTTCCGTGGCCGCCGTCCAGCACGCGGCGGCGTCAGGCAGTGCGGGCAGCGCGATCGGCGCCCGGAGCTCGGCGGCCTCCGCCACGGCCCGGTCCAGCACGCAGCCGAAATCAATGCCGAGCAGGTTCGGCGGCGGGACAGGAAGGCTGTCGAACTCCGCGCGGACAGTCGGCAGCACCGGGCCAGGCCCGCGGCACAGTTCCAGATGCCTGCGCGCGCCATCGGGATCGAAAATCACGCCATCGGCCGCCAGACGGGCGGCGGCGGCGGCGGCGATGCCCGTCTGTGCTTCGACCATGCTCGGCGCGGACAGGCGTGCATGGTAGGGAAGCCCGGACGAGTAGTCCGCGGCAGCCGCCGTCACGGCAGAGACGGCTGTCCGCCAGTCCTCGCGGTCCTGTTCCCGGACGATGCCGACGGTTTCGGCCACGGGGTCATGTCCCCGCGTGCGGCTGTCCGCCCGCCGCCACCGCTCCGAGGCATCCCGTTCGAGCGCGGCGACATCGCGATGCTCCCCCGCCCGCTGCAGGAGACAGGTCGCCAGAAACGGATCGACGGCAACGAAGTCGTGCGCCTCGTGGCACAGCATGGCGCCGCGCGCATCGGGGCTGCCCAGGTCTTCCTCGCGCAGCAGCGCCGACCACCGGATTGCGGGAACGACAGTGTCGGCGACGGGAGCGCCAGGGTTCAGGGCGCGGATGACGGGGATCACGCGCTCGGCCATCAGCGCGCCGTCGTGGTCCGGTTCGCCGCGGAAATCGGGAAGCAGTCGGGCCGCAACGAGATTCCGGACCGCAACCAACTGTGTCCAGGCGTCATGGTCGGCGGCTTCATTCGGGGTCAGGGCTGGCATCTGTCTGAGTTTTCCAGCTTGCCGCGCCAGCAGACCACGGCAAAACCGGAAAAGGAATGCAAACACCAGCGGCGTCAGCCTCCGAATTCGATGCCGTCGAGATAGGAATCGGCAGACCGGGTGGCCCGGTGCTCGGCGATGTAGCCAAGCAGGCGCTTGACGCTGACCGCCGTCCATTCGCCGCCATTGGCGCCGCGGATGCCGCGGATGTTGAGCTCGACGGCGGTCCGTTTGTTGCTGGTGACGCCCTCGGCCCGGCGGCGGTCAATGACGGCGCCGAGGCGGCCGCCGCGCTTCACGGTTGACACCCACCGGGTCTTCGCTGCCTTGGCGCGCGAGTGCCTGACCGCCGCCGAGCGGTCCGCGGCCGCCTGTTCGGCGTCATGGGCCGCCGTCTCGGCGACGTGCGGGTCGGCGACGATATCGGCCATCCGCGTGCTGAGATGGACCGGGCGGGCCAGGAAGTGCTCGTAAGGATTGCGGCCGAGCCTTGCGGGACGGGAAAGGGCCATGGGATCCTCCCGCTGTCAACGCGTTCGCCGCGCCGTCCAGGCACCCATGGATCGGTGCATGCGACAAGGATTCCGCAGGCCAGGAACAGGGCGTGTTCATATGACAACAAATTTGGCTTGAGCCGGAGACGGAGGCTCGGCGCTGAGGAGGTTTGCGTTGCCGACGGCCATCCTGGGAGCTGCAACACAACCTGGGATGGGAACGAGCCATGC
>Ga0302319_10021693_pt1 | contig 11561 bp, 9 predicted proteins | sample Bog_T0_2_FD_203319 | JGI IMG/M metagenome (GOLD analysis project Ga0302319, IMG submission 203319) | Peat permafrost microbial communities from Stordalen Mire near Abisko, Sweden - Bog_T0_2 | ecosystem: Environmental > Terrestrial > Soil > Wetlands > Peat | place: Sweden: Abisko, Stordalen Mire...
CGGCGGATTGTGGCGTTCGTGATTCCGGCGGGGTACAGCTTCAACCTCGACGGGTCATCGCTGTACCTTGCGGTGGCCAGCATTTTTGTCGCGCAGGCGGCGGGGGTGCATCTGTCGGTGGGCGAACAGTTGCTGATGATGGCCACGCTGGTGCTCACCAGCAAGGGCGTGGCCGGGGTTCCGCGGGCCACGCTGGTGGTGCTGCTGGCGACGGCCTCCACGTTCCACCTGCCGGTGGAGCCGATCTTCGTAATCCTGGGCATTGACGCTCTGATGGACATGGCGCGGACCATGGTGAATGTGGTGGGGAACTGCCTGGCGAGCGTGGTGGTGGCGAAGTGGGAGGGCCAGTTCGGAGAGGAACCGGCCAGCGCCGCGGTCGTGGAAGGCGCGGCGATGTGACGGAGTGGGTACTTCGTGAGACACGAATCTGGTTAGATGCGCGATATCCACTGAAATTTTGATATTCACACCCAAACCCCTTGAATGACACGGTTCGGCCACGCATACTCGCAACTAGGGTGGGCCGCACGGAGCGGCCCCAGATGCGAGTAGACCAGCACCGAGAGACGAGCGCCGTGAGCCGATACTGCCGTGAAGATGTCCTGCGCATTCTCCGCCTGCCGATCAAGCAGTTGACCCAATGGGAGCGAGCCGGACTGATTGCCGCCGCGGACGAGTACTCCTTTGAAGAACTGGTGCAGCTTCGCAAGCTGCGCGATCTGGCGGCGACCAAGCTTTCCGTGCAGAGCATTGTGCGCAGCCGGGACGCGATGCAGAAGGTCTCTGGGATGGTGAACCCGCTGCTGGAGAGCGTGGCAGTGCGGCAGGGATCGCGGCTGGCGTGGCGGCAGGGCGGTGTTCTGGTGGACCCGATTACGCGCCAGACGGCCTTCGACTTTGAGCTGGCACCGTGTGCCGGGATGATGATGGTGCGGCGCAATGGGATGGAGGCCTCGCCGCTGGCCGCCGAGCTGCAGGAGATGTTTCTGCGCGCGGTGCGGCTGGAGGAGATTCCCGGACGGTTGGACGAGGCCAAGACGGCATATGAGGCGATCCTGGACATGCAGCCGGCGCACGCGGCAGCGGCCATCAACCTGGGGACCATCCACTACAACGAACGCGACTTCGACGGCGCGGAGCGGCTGTACCGGCAGGCCACCGAGGCTGACCCGGAGTACGCGCTGGCCTTCTTCGACCTGGGCAACGTGCTGGACGAGCAGCAGCGGCTGGAAGAGGCGATCGCCGCCTATGAGCGCGCGCTGAAGCTGGTGCCGCAGTATGCGGACGCGCACTACAACCTGGCGCTGGCCTATGAGCGGCTGAAGGAGCCTCGCCGCGCACTGCGCCACTGGACGACCTATGTGCGGTTGGATCCGTCAGGGCCGTGGGCCAGCCACGCGCGCGCGCAGGCTAAGCGCATTCTGGGCGGTGAGCGGCTGGCGATTGTTTCGCGGCATGGGCGGACGATGAAGATCGCCGGATGAGGCCAGTTGTACGTTCTAAGCAGGACCTTTGTGAAGCCGACGCATCCGCGTTGGCTTTGTCGTTTGCGGCGCATCCAGCGTGGAGTTGGTACACTCGGCTGCAACGCCCAAATACCCCAATGCTCACCGGAGACGCTGACCCATGGCTGCACAGACGAACTTTCGACCCTTTGTTTCCGCAGAGGAGAGCCACAAGGAGCTGTCCGTACGAGCGCTGCTGCTGGGTGCGGTCTTCGGCGTGATCTTCGGCGCGGTGACGGTCTATGTGGGGTTAAAGGCCGGGTTGACGGTCGCGGCGAGCATTCCGATCTCCGTGCTGTCGATCTCTATCCTGCGGGTGTTTGGCCGCGCGTCGATCCTTGAAAACAACATCGTTCAGACGACCGGAAACGCGGGGCAGTCGATTGCCTCTGGCGTAATTTTCACGCTGCCGGCGCTGATCTTTCTGGGTTTTGATCTGGAGGCCTCACGCATCTTTGCGCTGGCGCTGTTCGGCGGCTGGCTGGGCGTGCTGTTCATGATTCCGCTACGGCGGCAGTTGATTGTGGATGAGCATGAGACGCTGATCTATCCCGAGGGCACGGCCTGCGCGGACGTGTTGAAGGCGGGCGAGCAGGGCGGCTCGTTTGCCAGCCGCGTGTTTCTGGGGCTGGGCATGGGCGGTCTGTACGCGCTGTTTCAGAATGAGAACCTGCTGGCGCTGTTTCCGGGCACGCCCAACTGGTCGCCGAACTTTGATCCCAACGGACAGCAGATTTTGAAGGGCGCGGCGGTCCGCGCGGACGTGACGCCGGAGTACCTGGGTGTGGGTTACATCATTGGGCCGCGCGTGGCCGCGGTGATGCTGGCCGGCGGCGTGTTCAGCTGGCTGGTGCTGATGCCGGCGATTGTGTTCTTCGGCAAGCACCTGCCGGGGCCGCTGTATCCGGGCACGGTGCCGATCAGCATGATGGACCCGAGCAGCCTATGGAGGACTTACGTGCGACCGATGGGCGCGGGTGCAGTTGCGGCCAGCGGCCTGATTACGCTCCTGCGCACCGCGCCGACGATTGTGAGCGCATTGACCACAGGGTTTGCCAAAATGGGGTTGAAGAAGGCCGAGGCCGCGGAGAAGCCCGCCCGCACAGAGCATGATCTGTCGATGGTGGTTGTAGCCGGCGGCAGCCTGATTCTGGTCCTCCTGATGGTGCTCTTCCTCCAGTTCAAGCCTGTGCCGGGGGCGCAGGTGGGCTGGCTGGCGAACATTGCGGCGGCGCTGCTGGTGGTAGTGTTTGGGTTCTTGTTTGTGACGGTGAGCGCGCGGATTGTGGGCATCGTGGGTTCGAGTTCCAGTCCGGTGAGCGGGATGACGATTGCCACGCTCATGGCCACCGCTGCCATCTTTCTGGTGAAGGGATGGACTGCACCTGCGTTCGGCGCGCTGGCGATCACCATCGGCGGCATGGTGTGCATTGCGGCGTCGAATGCGGGCGACACCTCTCAGGATCTGAAGACGGGCTATCTGATTGGAGCGACACCGTGGAAGCAGCAGGTCGCAGTGATGGTGGGCGTGATCGTGAGTGTGTTTTCGATTGGGCCGACGCTGACCGCGATGAACCGGGGCTATGAGAGCTTTCAGCAGCTTCCGGCGGCAAGGTCGATCCAACTGAGCGCGCTGCCGGAGGGCGTAGTGAATGAGGGAGCGTTTCCGCGCGACAGCTTTACCCTGACGCCCGTAGGCGCGAAGACCAAGGGCACGGGAGCGGTCGTGAACAACGCGCACCAGTTCATTCTGCTGAACTCGATTGGCGCGACCACGCTGGAGGACGGCAAGTATCTGTATGACCCGGCGGATGGCAAGATTGATGTGCAATGGGTGCAGGGCATCGGCAGCGAAGAGGTGGCTGCACCGCAGGGCCGGTTGATGGCGACGGTGATCAACGGCATCCTGAGCCGGCGGCTGCCGTGGAGCCTGGTGCTGCTGGGCGTGGCGCTGGTGGTGGGGATTGAGCTGCTGGGAATCCGCTCGCTGACGTTTGCAGTGGGCGCGTATCTGTCCATTGGCACAACGCTGGCGATCTTCTGCGGCGGTGTAGTGCGCTGGCTGGTAGATCGGGCGCTTACCAAGGCCGGAACAGGTGCGAAGACGGAGGCGGAGAAGGAGGTCTCGTCGGGCAGCCTGCTGGCGTCCGGCTTGATTGCGGCAGGCGGCATCGTGGGGCTGGCCGGCGTGGGGCTGAAGCTGTTGGAGAGCGTCACGCACAAGCCGACGCCGCACTTCAGCAATACAAATCCGCTTTACAACAGCTGGGTGAGCGACATCGCGTTTGCGGCGCTGGCCTACGCGCTGTACTACTTCGCCAAGAAGCCCATGCCGTCGGAGGTGGTGCTGGAAGAGGTGGAGGCGGGCGAGTAGTCCGGACTACAGCTCCAGAATGATGGGCATGATGAGCGGGCGGCGGTTGGCGTTTTTCTGCAGGAAGCGCTTGAGGTCGCCGCGGATCTTGTCCTTCATCACGCCGTAATCGCGGCGCTCTTCGTCGCTGGAGAGCTCCAGCGTGCGGGCGACGATGTCTCGCGCATTGCGCAGCAGCTCCGGGTCGTCTGCGGCGAAGCCGCGGGTGGTGATCTCGGGCACGCCTTCCACCTGGCCGGTGCGCTTGTTGATGGCGATGATGGGCAGAAAGACGCCGTCCTCGCCCAGGTGCTTGCGGTCGCGGATGACGGTGTCTTCGACGACATCGGCGGTGGAGTTGTTGTCGATGCAGACGCGGCCGGTGGTGACCTTGCCGGTCTTCTGCGCGCTCTCCTTGTCCACGGTGAGCACGTCGCCGTCTTCGAGCAGCAGCACCTTCTCTGGCACGCCGGTAGCAAGCGCGAGCTCGACGTGGCGCTTGAGGTGCCTGTAGTCGCCGTGCACGGGGACGAAGAACTTGGGTCGCACGAGGTTAATCATCATGCGCAGCTCCTCCTGTGAGCCGTGGCCGGAGACGTGGATGAGGCCGTGCGTGCCGTCGTCGTGGATGACCTTGGCGTCGCGGCGCTCCAGGTGGTCGATCACGCGGTAGATGGCTTTCTCATTGCCGGGGATGACGCGCGAGCTGAGCAGCACGGTGTCGCCCGGGTCAATCTTCGCAAACTTGTGGTTGTCCACCGCCGCACGCGAGAGGGCCGACATGGGCTCGCCCTGCGTTCCGGAGATGAGGATGCAGAGCTTGTTGGCGGGCGTGTTCTTGATCTCGCCTGGATGGATAATCAAGCCTGTGGGCGGGTCGATGTAGCCGAGGTCCTGGGCGATCTCCGTGCTGTTGTCGATGGAGCGGCCGACGAGGGCGACCTTGCGGCCGTGCTTGTGTGCCAGGTCCATCGCGATCTTGATGCGGTGGATGGAGGACGAGAAGCAGGAGAAGAAGAGCTTCTTCTTTGCCGCGCCAAAGATTTCATCGAGGCGTGGGATGACAGCCTTCTCGCCGGGCGTAAAGCCGGGACGGTCCACGTTGGTGGAGTCCTGCAGCAGTACCAGTACGCCCTGCTTGCCGAGGTCGGCGAAGGCCTGCAAATCAAAGGGATGGCCGTCCGGCGAGGAGAGGTCGATCTTGAAGTCGCCGGTGTGGACGACGATGCCGACCGGCGTATGGATAGCGAGCGAGACGCAGTCCACCAGCGAGTGCGTCACGCGGATGGGCATGATGGAGAAGATGCCGAGGTTGAATCGGCGGCCGGGGAGGATCTCGATCAGCTCGGCATCGTCCAGCAGGCGGTGTTCGTCGAGCTTGCCTTCCACGTATGCGAGCGTGAACTCGGTGCCGTAGACTGGCACGTTGAGCTCGGAGAGAATCCACGGCAGCCCGCCGATGTGGTCCTCATGCCCGTGGGTGAGCACGATGCCGCGCACCATGGCGCGGTGCTCGATGAGGTAGCTGATGTCGGGAACGACGATGTCGACGCCCAGCAGCTCTTCTTCGGGGAACATCAGGCCGGCATCGACCACGAGGATGTCATCGCCGTAGCGGAGAGCGAGGCAGTTCATGCCGAATTCACCCAGTCCACCCAGCGGAATTATTTGCAGTTTTTCATTAGCCATGGACCTCCAGTCTACCGTATGCAGCAAGCGGGCGTACGATTTGAGCTGTATTGACCACGTTTAGCTTGTGTGCAGCGAAGCATGCAGATCTTCAGCGGAGGTGCGTGCGCGCGCGGCGCGGATGTAGCGGCCTGCAATGAAGCCGTGGCCCGTGCTCCAGATGGCAATCAGAAAGAAGAACCACCCGGCGTTGCCCGCGTCCTGCGGCGGCAGCAGCCGGGCAATGATGGCACAGAGCACGCCGATGCAGCCTATGCCGAGGACGTTGCTGGCAGTGGCCAGCGTGAGAGTGACCTCCAGGGGATTGAGCCGGAGGCTTTCGCGGAGGCGCCAGGCGTTGAAATAGAGCGCTGCGAGACAGTAGTAGATAGCCGCGAAGCCCAGTCCGTAGACGATCATCATCTCCCGTGGCTGGTACGGGTTGGTGAAGACCTCGCCGACGACGTGACGCCCGGCTGCCACGGAAAACAGGAACTTCAAAGGATAAACATAGAACAGCACGGCGAAGAGTAACGCGCAGTTGATCCAGATCGTTGCCCGGTCGTGAAGGCCGTAGCGCCGGAAGAAGCCGAAGTGCGCTTGCCAGATGAGGATCAGGAAGAAAAAGCACACCGCGAACGGCAGAAACCCCACGATGACTGCGTGGAATTCGTCGTAGGTGCGCGGCACCTCCAGCGAGACCACCAGCAGGGTCAGCGCGAATCCGAAGACGACATCGGAGAAGCCGTCGATGCGCGACATGTGGATGCCGCGCAGGCGGAAGCCATCTTTGGAGATGTGTTCGTGCGTGGCCTGCATGGTGAACAGGCTATCAGGTCTGCGCGACAGCTAGATGGCGCGCAGCAGGCGGCCGGGGAAGGTGAGGATGCCTCGCAGCAGGCCAAAGACGCCATCCACCGCAATGCCGACCAGCCTGAAGGGAAGCGAGAGCAGCCAGACGAACGGGTAGAGCACCAGCGCGATCAGCGCTGCCGGCCAGCATACGATGAGCAGAAAGACGAAGAGAATGAGCTTCATGGAAACTGGAGATCCTTTCTCAGCCGAATACGGTGACTGGAGCAGTTTGGTTCCCGGCCTCGCTTATCGCAGAAGGTCTTCGAGTGTCGTCGACAGGTCCGTCTTCTCGTCGCGGTACTTCACGATGATGGGCGTGTAGACGGAGAGGCCCAGCGCTCTGCCAGGCTCTCTCTGGATCGCGCGCGAACCCGCGACGACGACCGCACCGGCAGGGATGATGAGCGGCGTCTCGGCCGAGGCCTTCAGGATGGTGTTGTTGGGCAGATCGTAGACCGGCGTGCCGCGGGTCAGGATGACGCCGGCGGCCAGCACGGCGCGCGCGCGGATGATGGTGCCCTCATAGACGCCGGTGTTGCCGCCGATCAGCGCGTCGTCCTCGATGATGACCGGGGAGGCGTTGACGGGCTCCAGCACGCCACCAATCTGTGCCGCTGCGGAGAGATGGACGCGCTTGCCGATCTGCGCGCAGGAGCCGACCAGGGCGTGCGAGTCGATCATGGTGCCCTCATCGACGAACGCGCCGGCGTTCACATAGGCAGGGGGCATCATCACAATACCGCGCCCTAGATAGGCGCCGGAGCGCACGCTGCTGCCGCCGGGGACGATGCGGATGCCGTCCTCTGGGGTGAAGTGGCGGATAGGGTAGGTGGCCTTGTCGACGAAGGAGAGGATGTCGCCGCTGCGGCCGCGCCCACTCATGCTCTCCAGCGCGCCCAGGCGGAAGCCCAGCAGGATGCCACGCTTGACCCACGCGTTCACGCGCCAGCCGGTGGGCGCTGTTGTATCGGGCTCAGCAGAGCGCAGGGTGCCCGCTTCGAGAGCCTCGCGCAGTTGCAGGAAGGCGGCGAGGGCATCCTTGTCGCCCATGGCGGCGGTGCCCTGGGCAAACCAGTGTTCGATGGCGGGTTCGAGCGTGCTTGGGTGCATGATGGTCATGGATGAGTCGATTGTAGTGGCGCTAGCGCAGAAGGCCGAGTTCAGTGAGGATTGTCTTCAGCCTGTCGCGCGTGGCGGCTGAGACCGGCACCATGGGCAGGCGCAGCGTCTCGGAGGCCCGGCCCAGCAGCGCGAGGGAGGCTTTGACCGGGGCCGGACTGGGCTCCAGGAAGTGCGCCTGCATCAGCGCAAAGTACTTTGAGTTCAGGGCGCGCGCCGTCGGCCAGTCGCTCATCAGAGCGGCAGCGATCATCTGCGCCATCGGCCCGGGGATGGCGTTGGAAGCAACCGATATCAGCCCGGCACCGCCCAGCGCGAGCACCGGCAGCGCGAGCGCGTCATCGCCTGCGAAGACCTGGAACCCGGCGGGCGCGTGGGTGAGCAACTCGGTAATCTGGCCCATCACGCCGCTGGACTCCTTGATGCCCACGATGTTGGGCAACTTTGCCAGGCGCAGCACGGTCTCGGGCAGCAGGTTGGCGGCGGTGCGGCCCGGAATGTTGTAGAGCATCACCGGCAGCGCCGTCGCCTCAGCCAGCGCGCGGAAGTGCTGGTACTGGCCCTCCTGCCCGGGGCGGTTGTAGTACGGGTTGGCGCTGAGGATGCCGGTGAGGCCGGAGATCCTGCTCCCGAGGGCGGCCAGCTTCTTCGCGTTGAGCACGACCTGCGCTGTCGCGTTGTGCGTGCAGCCGGCGAAGACCGGGACGCGTCCGGCGGCGGTCTCGACGGTAATCTCGATGACGCGTAGCCACTCCTGCTCAGTGAGCGTGGACGCCTCGCCGGTCGTTCCGCAGGGGATGAGCAGCGAGATGCCTTCCGTGATCTGCCACTCCACGTGCGCTCGCAGCGCAGCTTCATCCAGGCTGCCGTCCGAATGGAAGGGAGTGACGAGCGCGGTGCCGCAGCCGGAGAGGTTCATGGTCGAAATTGAGTTTAGCGCGTACGAGGGTGTGCAGGGCTGGAGTGGGTGATCTCTACGATCTTCTTTGGCGGCATCAGCCAGAAACTGGCGACAAGGCAGATCATGCCCAGCGAGATGTACGGCGAGACGTAGGCCATCGGAATTGCGCCGACGTACAGGCAGAAAGAAACGGCCTGCTGCCCCATGCCGCTGGCCAGAGGCTTATCGCTGCGGCGGCAGATGAGCGTAGAGAGCAACATCCAGGAGATGCCGGGAAATGCGCATACCACGCTGTACAGCGCGACCGAGAAGGGCGAGATGCCGCGCACCGCAACCCAGTCCGTGGCCACCGGGATAAGCGAGAGGGAGAAGAGCAGCGCCAGATTGGACCACAGGATGCCGTGCGAGACCTGCTGCAGGTCGTCCAGCAGGTAGTGGTGGTTCACCCAGTAGATGCCCGTCTGCACAAAGCTGAGCAGGTACACCAGCAGCAGCGGCAGGATGGTGTGCAGGCCCTCGACGTTGCCGACCTCTTTGCCGGGGACCTTCAGCTCCAGCACCATGACGGTGATGATGACGGCAATCACGCCGTCAGAGAAGGCTTGCAGACGTGCGGGTGTGAGCTGGTCTTGTGCCATGGGCGTTGGTGGAAGGATACAACGCCTCAGGCGGCGCTGAGCGACTTGCGCAGAAAGATCGTGGCCTGCGCGTTGTCGTTGTAGCGTGGGCACTCCGTGTAGCCGCGGCGTCGGTAGAGCGCAAGTGCCGCGGCAAACTCCGGCTTGCTGTCCAGATACATCCACGCGCAGCCGGCGGCGTGTGCCTGCGCTTCGGCGGCATCCATCAGCCGCGCGGCGAGCCGCTGGCCGCGAAACTCGGGAGCGACGTAGAGCCGCTTACACTCGGCGGCGGATTCGATGGCGGGCAGCGGACGCAGCAGGACGCAGCCGGCGGTCTGGCTATCCACTTCGGCGAGCAGAAAGCCGAACTGCGGATGCTGAAGATCGGCCAGGACTTTGGCGGCATCGTCGCGCTGCCAGATGTCCCACTCGGTGTAGTACTGCTTTAGCAGGGTGGAGACCGGCGCAAGGTCGGCCTCCTTCGCGCGCCGCACGGTGAAACTCATCATGAAACTGGTCCCCGGATATCGTTCCTCAAGATACAGGAGGTGGCGGTTGATCGGGAGAGTCGTAACTATAAATCCTTGATACAAGGATTTATCCTTGATACCTTGTCTTCATTGGAGGTGGCTTATGTCAAAGTCAGCAGTTGCGCGAGGTCTTGATCTAAAGGTCGCGGACGCAGTTTGGGTTGCCACGGCGATGCTGCAACGTGAGCATCCGGACGTTGAAGGGTTCTCCGTTGGCGACATCGTTGCCAAAGTGAAGCAGGAGGGCCTTACCGAAGGGCAGGAGAGCAGCATTTACCTGCATGCCAATCAGCACTGTGTTGCGAACCGCCCGCCGAAGGATGCTCGGCTGCGGATGCTCTTTCAGACGAAAGGGAACCTGCGGCGCATTTTCTGTCCCTCAGAGCCGTTTCATCCTGCTCGCAACGGACGCTATTGTCCTGAGCCGAGAGAGTTGCCGGGCGAGTTGCTTCCACTCATCGACTGGTATCAAACCTGGTGTGCAAAGCAATCTCGCAGGATGGTCACCGACGATCCCTTGCTGGCTCTTGCCGGAACGGGAGAGGGGCGTTGGGGATTGGATGCAGTTCATTACGTGCGGCGGTTACGTGAGGAGTAGACAATGAGCAGGATCTTCTGGGATACCAATGTTTATATCTATTTGTTTGAGCGGCACCCTGTACATCACGCCGAGGTGTTGAAGTTGCGTACAAAGATGTTGAAGCGAGGAGATGAACTTCTGACATCCTGGCTAACCGTGGGAGAGGTTCAGGTGCAGGAGACGACAGCTTCCAGAAGGACGTCGCTTGCTCCATACAGGGACGCAATCGTTTCGTCCTCATCGCTGCTGGCATTCGCGGAAGATGCTGCCAATAGCTATCGTGATTTACGAAATGCAACATCGGTAAAAGGACCCGACGCTCTGCAACTCGCATGTGCAGCGGCTTCTGGTGTGGAGCTTTTTGTCACAAATGACAAGAAGCTACATGGGCTGCAGGTTCCGGGCATCCACTTTATTGCGTCGATTGCTGCAGCGGAAGCGCTGTTATAGGGCTTAGACCCAGTCGCCGCTGCGCATCAGCGGCTCGGCGCTGCCATCAGCGGAGAGGCCGTCCACGCTCATCGTCGGGCCGCCGATCATCCAGTCCACGTGAATCAGGCTCTCATTCGCGCCGAGCGCTGCTAATTCCTCGTTTGCCATCTTCTCGCCGCCGATCAGGCACGTGGAGTAGGCCTGGCCCAGCGCGATGTGGCTGGCGGCGTTCTCGTCAAAGAGCGTGCTCCAGAACAACACGCCGGACTGCGCGATGGGCGAGTTGTGCGGCACGAGCGCGACCTCGCCCAGGCGACGCGCGCCCTCGTCGGTGGCGATCAGCTTGTTCAGCGCCGCCTCGCCGGCCGTCGCGGTCGCCTCCACAATGCTGCCGTCCTTGAACGTGCAGCGGATGTTCTCAATCAACGTGCCCTGGTGGGAGAGCGGCTTGGACGCGGCGACGTGGCCGTTCACCCGCGACTTGTGCGGCGTGGTGAAGCACTCCTCCGTAGGGATGTTGGGCTGGCAGTAGATGCCATTGCCCGCCGTCGTTCCGCCGCCCGCCCACAGGTGCTGGTCGGCCAGGCCGACGGTGAGGTCGGTTGCGCCGTCGTCGCTACAGAAGCGGAGCGCGTGGAAGCGGCTGGCGTTGAGCAGGTCGACGCGGCGCTTCAGGCTTTGGCCGTGCTGCTTCCACTCCGCGACGGGGTCGGCAGTGGTGATGCGCGAACAGAAGAAGATAGCGTCCCACAGCTTGCCGAGCGCGAGCTCTTCGGGGTCGTCGGGAAAGACCAGTGCGGCCCACGCGGGCGTGGCGGCGGCGACGATGGTCCAGTTGATCTCATGCCGCGTGATGAGCTCAAGCGCTGGCTTGTAGGCCTTGGAGACCGCTGTGCTGGCGCGCGAGACCTTATCGGGATCCTGCCCGGCCAGCAGCGCCGGATTGGCTCCGGCGATGGCCATGCGCGCGGCACCAGACTTGAAGGCCGCCGCGA
>Ga0302319_10021694_pt1 | contig 11561 bp, 11 predicted proteins | sample Bog_T0_2_FD_203319 | JGI IMG/M metagenome (GOLD analysis project Ga0302319, IMG submission 203319) | Peat permafrost microbial communities from Stordalen Mire near Abisko, Sweden - Bog_T0_2 | ecosystem: Environmental > Terrestrial > Soil > Wetlands > Peat | place: Sweden: Abisko, Stordalen Mire...
GTATCATCGCCTATGCGGTGGCGCGCCAGACCGACGCCCGCCAGATCGCGGTCGATCACTGCGCCGCTTATGGCAAGGTGGTGAAATTCCTCGCCGTGGTCCATGACTATGGCGGCTATGTTTCCTTCGCCTGCCGCGCGGTCCCCTATGCCGCCAACGACCGGCCGCTGCGCGTCAAATACTGATCGGTTCGATTTCCGCTCGGGCCTGGCCGCGCCGAGATTGGCCACTCAGACCGGGATTCTGACCGATGCACGCAGCCCGCCCATGGGGCTGTCGCCTAAGGTGATGTCGCCGCCATGCGACCGCGCAATGTCGCGGGCGATGGCCAGACCGAGGCCGGTGCCGCCTTCGTCCTGGTTGCGGGCATCGTCCAGCCGCAGGAACGGCTTGAACACCTCCTCGCGCATGTCCTGCGGAATACCCGGTCCGTCGTCATCAACGGTGACCGTCAGATAGCGGTGATCGCGGGTGCCCTTGATGGCGATCGCATTGGCATGCCGGGCGGCGTTGGAGACGAGATTGGCGAGGCAGCGCTTGAACGAGGCCGGCTTGACCGTCACCACCGGCAGCCCCTGGAATGCCACGGTCGCGGTGTGGCCATCGCGCTCGGCATCGCCGCGCAATTCCTCCAGCGATAGCGACATGTCGGTCGGCTGCGCCTGCTCGCCGCTGTCGCCGCGCGCGAAGGCGATATAGTCCTCGAGCATGCCGGACATCTCATCGATGTCTCGCCGCATGCCATCGACTTCGGGACTGTCGCCGATCAACACCAATTCGAGCTTGAAGCGGGTCAGGATGGTGCGCAGGTCATGCGATACGCCGGCCAGCATCGCGGTGCGCTGCTCGATGGAGCGCTCGACGCGGGCCTTCATCTCGAGGAAGGCATGCGCCGCGCGGCGTACTTCGCGCGCGCCGCGCGGACGAAAATTGGGCGCGTCGCGGCCCTTGCCGAAGCTTTCGGCGGCATCTGCCAGACGCAGGATAGGCTTGATCTGGTTACGCAGGAACAGCCACGCCACGATCAACAGGATCGAGGAGGTGCCGAACATCCAGAACAGGAAAATCTCCGAATTCGGCGCATTCGCGGCGCTGCGCTGCGCGAAAATCTGCATCACGGTATCGTCGAGCCTGATCCGGATTTCCAGCAGGTTGGAGCGGCCGACGGTGTCGATCCAGAACGGCTTGCCGATCTGCTGGCTGAGCTGCCGCGAGAGCGACGACACCGAATAGTCGAGCAGCGAAAAAAACGGCTTCGGGCCCGGCGGCGGCAGGTCGCCGACGGGAAGGAAATCGACCACCAGGCCGAGCCGCTGGGCGATGTGCCGCAACTGGGTGCGGTCCTTGTCCTGCGGATAGCCCTTGTAGACATCGATCAGGCTGGCGATGTCCTGGACTACGGCATGGGAAAGATCCTGGGTCACAATGCTCCAATGGCGTTCGAAAAAAACGAACGCCACCACCCATTGCAGCACCACCATCGGCACGATCATGATCAGCAGCACGCGGGCATAGAGGCCCGCCGGCATCCAGCCCTTGAAGGCGTTGCCCATCCAGCTGTTCGCCGCGGAGACGCGGCGCGAGGCGGTTCGCAACAGGGTGATGCCGGTGTCGAGCGTGCTCATGGTGCGGTCATCGCGACATGGCTCAGGGCGACGCGACCAGGCGATAGCCGATGCCGCGCACCGCCTGCAGGAACAGTGGATTGGCGGGATCGCGTTCGATCTTGCGCCTGAGGCGGTTGATCTGCACGTCGACCGCGCGTTCATTGACGGTGCCGTTGCCGGTGAGCGCGCTGCGCGGCACGGTCTCGCCGCGCGCCAAGGCCAGGATCCGCAGCATCTCGCGCTCGCGGTCGGTGAGATGCACCGGCTCCTCGCCCTGACGCAACTCGCCGCGCTCCAGACGATAGAGATAAGGGCCGAAAACAACCTGCTCCAGCGTCTCTACCGGCGGCGGCGTGCTGCGCTTCAGGATGTTGCCGATCCGGAGCACCAATTCGCGCGGCTCGAATGGTTTGGCGACGTAATCGTCGGCGCCGATCTGCAGCCCCTCAATCCGGCTCTCGGCCTCATGGCGCGCCGTCAGCATGATGATCGGCACGGATGAGGAGGTGCGGATGAAGCGGGCGAGCTCAAAGCCGGTCTCACCGGGCATCATCACGTCGAGAATCAGGAGGTCAAAATGCAGGCCGATGAGCTTGGCGCGGGCATCCTGGGCGCTCATCGCCGTGGTGACGCGGTAGCCCTCGCCGCAGAGGAAGCGCGACAGCAGGTCGCGGATGCGGCGGTCGTCATCGACCAGCAACAAATGCGGCGCGTCGTCGGCCGGTTGCAGTGGGGTTCGAGCAAGGGCGGCTGCCGGCATCACGATCACTCCTCTATACTTGCGTTGCCGGTCACCAGGATCGACTTCAGGACCTTGTCGGGATCGTCGCGATCAATCATCGCGCGCAGGAAGCGCCGCACCGTCTCGCTGCCATCCGGACCGATCGCCTGCAAGGCCCGCTCGATCCGATCGGTCTGCAGCCCGGCCAGCTTCGCCACCAGCGCTTCACCCTTGGCGGTGGCGAAAAGAAGACGCTGCCGGCGGTCATTGTTGCCGGTCTTCTGCACGATATAGCCTTCATCGAGCAGTTGCTTGAGCACCCGCCCCAGCGATTGCTTGGTGATGCGCAGCACGTCAAGCAGGTCGGCGACCTTGAGGCCGGAATAGCGGCAGACGAAATGCAGCACCCGGTGATGCGCCCGCCCAAACCCGAACGCGTCGAGCTCGTGGTCGGCATCGCCGACAAAGTCGCGGTAGGCAAAGAACAACAACTCGATGATGTCCCAGCGCAAATCGACATCCCCACGAACCGTGGCGCGGCCGTCCTTCGGCCGCGAATCGGTCGCGGCCCGCAGTCTCGAGAAATTTATGTCAGCCATATTGACATATCTACGGTTCAATGTTACAAAACTGTTAGTTGCCACGAAATATTAAGTCGTTTTGATCGTGGCGACGATCCGAATGGGCGTTGAACAGCCTGAGGCGGCGGCTTCTGCCGCGAATGGATTGACCGTACGATTGTCGAACGGCCTTTCGGCAAACATACTGGACTTCCGGCTTCTGCAAAAGCATGTCCCGTCCGGCCAAGGACCGGCCAAGGACTGGCCCTGCGTTTCGCCTGCAAAGCTGGCGGTGGGCCCAAGCGTCAGCAACCGGCGCGCGGCGCGACAGCTCAACAGGAGTATCGCTCGATCAACTTGATGCCCTAGCCGCAACGACGACAGCAACGGACCCGCCCCGATGAACGCCCAACCGAAGATCGACTTTTCCCGCCGCCCGACCTCGAAACCCATGGCCGCCCTGGCCCGGGCGGAGCTGCTGAAGGATCCCGGTTTCGGGCGTGTCTTCACCGATCACATGGTCACCATCCGCTGGACCCGGGAGCGCGGCTGGCATGAGGCCGAGGTGCGCGCCCGCGAGCCGATCGCGCTCGATCCCGCCGCCGCCGTGCTGCATTACGGCCAGGAAATCTTCGAGGGCCTGAAGGCCTATACGCGCGGCAATGGCAGCATTGCCCTGTTCCGGCCCGAACAGAATGCGCGCCGCTTTCAGGCCTCCGCCGCGCGCATGGCGATGCCGGAACTGCCGGAAGCGGTGTTCCTGGAGGCTGTCGATGAGCTGGTGAGGATCGATCAGGCCTGGATTCCCGGCGATGAAGGCAGTCTCTATCTGCGTCCCTTCCTGTTCGCGACCGAGGCTTTTCTCGGCGTCCGGCCGTCCCATGAATATCTCTTTGTCCTGATCGCGAGTTCCGTCGGCTCCTATTTCAAGGGCGGCGCCAAGGCTGTCACGGTGTGGCTCAGCGACCGCTATACCCGGGCCGCCGAGGGTGGCACCGGCGCGGTCAAATGCGGCGGCAATTACGCCGCCAGCCTGCTCGCCCAGGCCGAGGCGATCGACCATGGCTGCGACCAGGTCGTGTTCCTGGATGCGGCGGAGCATCGCTGGGTCGAGGAACTCGGCGGCATGAACATCTTCTTCGTGTTCGACGACGGCTCGCTAGCCACGCCGCCTTTGAGCGGCACGATCCTGCCGGGCATCACCCGGGACTCGATCATCACGCTCGCCCGCGGCGAAGGCCGCATCGTTCGCGAGGAGCGCTACAGCATCGAGCAATGGCGCATCGACGCCGCCAGCGGCCGGCTGCGCGAAGCCTTCGCCTGCGGCACCGCCGCCGTGGTCTCGGCGATCGGCCGGATCCGAAGCGCCAATGGCGATATATTGATCGGCGACGGCGAGGGCGGCCCGATAACTGCTGCGCTGAAGACAAAACTCGTCGGCATCCAGCGCGGCGACGTCGCCGACGCCTTGGGCTGGGTGCGCAAGGTGGCGTAGTGCGTTTGTTTTGAGGGCGAAGCCGGGCTGGGCATGCTGCCTCGCTCCCTCTCCCCGCCCTTTGCGGGGAGAGGGTGGGGTGAGGGGCTGCCTCAACGAGTTCGACTCGTGGAGAGTCCCCCTCACCCGAAATTCGCTGGCGCAAATTTCGACCTCTCCCCGCAAGCGGGGCGAGGTTAAGATTGCCGCATGGCGTTGCGGCTGGTACCAACGCCGCGATGGCCGAGAAACCGAAAAAACCTCAGAAATTGCGAGCCCGTCTGCCGCGCGGGTTGGCCGATCGCGGCCCCGCCGAGATCGCCGCCACCCGCGCGATGGTCGAGACCATCCGCGAGGTCTATGAGCGCTATGGCTTCGAGCCGGTGGAAACGCCGGCGTTCGAATTCACCGACGCGCTCGGCAAATTCCTGCCCGACCAGGACCGGCCCAACGAGGGCGTGTTCTCGTTCCAGGATGATGACGAGCAGTGGATCTCGCTGCGCTACGACCTCACCGCGCCGCTGGCGCGCTATGTCGCGGTGAATTTTGACAATCTGCCAAAGCCCTATCGCAGCTACCGCGCCGGTTATGTCTATCGCAATGAGAAGCCCGGCCCGGGCCGCTTCCGCCAGTTCATGCAGTTCGACGCCGACACCGTGGGCTCCGCCTCGCCGGCCGCCGACGCCGAGATGTGCATGATGGCGGCGGATACGATGGAAGCGCTGGGTGTCCCGCGCGGCAGCTACGTGGTGAAGGTGAACAACCGCAAGGTGCTGGATGGGGTAAGGGAAGCGCTCGGTGTGACGGATGATGCCCGCTGGCTGACGATCATGCGTGCGATCGATAAGTTGGACCGGCTGGGTATATCTGGCGTACGGCAATTACTCGGCGAAGGAAGAAGGGATGAGTCCGGCGATTTCACCAAGGGAGCCGGACTGGATGTTGCTGATATTTTGCTGGTGACCAGCGTCGTTGAACAAGTCGAGGATCCTGAAGAGAAAGCCGCGCAGATTGATTTACGACTCCGTGACAGCAAAATTGGTCAGCAGGGTCGAGAAGAGCTGGAAGAAATCAGCAGGCTTGTTTCCGCTTCCGGGTATGGCCCTGAGCGCATCCGCATCGACCCCTCCGTCGTGCGCGGCCTCGAATACTACACCGGCCCGGTCTATGAAGTCGAACTCACGCTCGAAACCAAGGACGAAAAAGGCCGCCCTGTCCGTTTCGGCTCGGTCGGCGGCGGCGGCCGTTATGATGGCCTGGTTTCGCGGTTTCGTGGCGAGCCGGTTCCGGCGACCGGTTTTTCCATCGGCGTATCGCGGCTGCAGGCCGCGCTGACGATGCTCGGCAAGCTCGATACCAGGCCTGAGTTCGGGCCTGTCGTGGTCACCGTGTTCGACCGCGACCGGGTCGCCGATTATCAGAAAATGGTCGCGCTGTTGCGCGCCGACAATATCCGCGCCGAGCTCTATCTCGGCAATCCGAAGAACATGGGCAACCAGCTCAAATATGCCGATCGCCGCAACTCGCCTTGCGTGATCATCCAGGGCTCGGACGAGAAGGCCCGTGGCGAGGTGCAGATCAAGGATCTGATCGAAGGGGCAAGAGCCGCCGCCGCGATCGCCTCCAACCAGGAATGGCGCGACAGCCGTCCGGCGCAATTTTCCTGCAGCGAGACGGAGCTTGTGGCAAACGTGCGCGAGGTGCTGGCGCGGCACGAGGTGAAGTGGGGACGTTGATGCAGCAACAACCAGGGAGTGACAGCAATGCCTGAAATTACCGTGAGCATGGCCGCCGGCCGGACCGATGAACAGAAGGCCGGCATGATGCGTGACATCACCGCGGCGCTGGTCAACAATCTCGGCGTCGACGCGGAGGCCGTGGTGATCCAGATCAACGAGGCGCCGCTGACGCACAAGATGAAGGGCGGCAAGACCTTCGTCGAGCGCAAGGCGATGCAGATCAAATAGCGCGGCAACGCGCCTCGGCCCGGGCTTTTCGGATTGGCGACTGCGCCCCGGAAAGTACGGTCGACCTATGATTTCAACGCTCTTCATTTCAGAGGCTCGTCATGGACGCACGCGACGCCATCAAGATCGGCATGAGCGCCGAGCGCACGCTGATTGTGCCGATCGAGCGCACCGTCGGTTTCCTGGTGCCGAACATGCCGATGGTCTATGCCACCCCGATGATGATCCTGGAAATGGAGATGGCCGCCGGCGATGCCATCCAGGCCCATCTGGAGCCGGGCTGGATCACGGTGGGCACCGAGGTCGATATTCGCCATCTCGCCGCGACCCCGGTCGGGGCCACGGTCAGGACCACGGCGAAGGTGATCGCGGTGGAGGCACGGGTGATCCGGTTCGAGGTTGAGGCCTTTGATGACAAGCGGCGGATCGGCGCCGGCCGCCACGCCCGTGGCCTCGTCAATGCGGCGAATTTTACCGAGCGGCTGGCCGGCCGCTAAGCGAGCTGCGCCCGACCTACTTCGCCAGTTCGCGCGAGCGCCTTGTCGCAGCGGCGATGGCGCGGCTCATCAGCGGCTGCAGGCCGTCGGCGCCCATCAGCACCTGCAGCGCCGCTTCGGTGGTGCCGCCGGGCGAGGTGACGTTCTGGCGCAGCGCAGCGCTTGCGGCCGCTGAGCGATGCAGCAATTCGCCGGAACCGGCCACGGTCTCGCGCGCCAGTCTCGCGGCGAGTTCGGCCGGCAGGCCGGCATCGACGCCGGCCTGCGCCAGCGCTTCGGCGAGCAGAAACACATAGGCCGGCCCGGAACCGGAGACCGCGGTGACCGCGTCCATCCATGCTTCGTCCTCAATCCATTCGACCGATCCGGTCGCGCGCAACAAGGCATCGGCGATCGCGCGCTGCGCGGCGCTGACCGGGTCGGCTGCGACCGCCACCGTGATGCCGCGGCCGATCGCGGCCGGGGTATTCGGCATGGCGCGAACCACGCTGCCACCGCAGACCTCCTCGATGGCCGCGATCGGGGTGCCCGCCATGATCGAAACCACCAGGGTGGACGGCGCCGCGAATGGCTTCAATCCGACCGCCGCCTCGCGAAAGCTCTGCGGTTTCAGCGCGACCACGAGGGCGTCGACGGGGCCGACGTCGGACGATGGTGGATTGAGCCCGACGCCCTGGCTCACCAGCGCGCGGATGCCGTCGGAGGGAGCCGGCTCGACGACGCAGACGCGGCGCGGATCCAATCCCTGCGCCAGCCAGCCCGACAGCATCGCGCCGCCCATCTTGCCGGCGCCGGCGAGCACGATGGAACCAGTGAAATGCGCGAGCGGCGAGGGGGTGTCCATGGCGATCTTTCCAATCATCCGGCTCGTCACCCTAGCGCGTCAACGCCAAGCTTGTCCCGGCCATCCCCAGCCCTCATCAGCTTTCTCTGGCCCGGCGTCAGCATGACACGGGCCGGGGCTGGTTTGCGATCTCGCGGGTGCCGCTTGACAGCCGAACGATCGCTTCACGCCTCGCCTTCGGTGTCGAACATCGCCGCGCTCATCGCATCACCGGCTGATTTGCCGGCCCAGACCACGAACTGGAAAGCGGGATAATAGCGCTCGCAGGCGTGCAGCGCGCCGGTCAGCATGCTTTCGCATTGCGCGGTCGAGGCGGTGAGACCGCCCGGCAGCACCAGGGCCTGCCGGTACATGATCATGCCGGTGTGGGTCCAGAGATCGAAATGGCCGATCCACAACTGTTCATTGATTGATGCAATCAATCGTTGCACCTCGGCTCGGCGCGCGGAGGGAATCTTCATGTCGAAGGCGCAGGCCAGATGCAGCGCCTCGATTTCGGTCATCCAGGTGAAGGATATCTGGTAGTCAGTCCAGTCGCCCTTCGAGACGATCGTCACCTCGTCTTCGCCGGAACGTTCGAATGACCAGTTGTTATCGGCCGCAACATCCTCAACCACCGCGAGCGGATGGTTGCGGGAGTCGATGATGCCTTCGAGGAGGGACATGCCGTCTCGACCTTGCCTTTGCAAATCCAGATCTCATTGATACGCAACGCAGCAGGCCGTTCCGCGCGAGATGTGACACGTCGCCGCCAACTGCAATCCCCTGATGGACCGGGGCCTGCCGGGATCAAGTGATGTGATTTGCGGAATCCGTGCAACGGCACCTGGAGTCCATCCACAGGCAATCCGGCGCTCGTCCACAGATCATCCGGCGTGTTAACCCAGGCCTTGTTGTTCTCGAAGCCCACCACGCGGGACCATCACCCCAATGCGATGCCGACCGCAAGCTCGAAGTTCGCAGCCGGGCGAATCGTGCACCCAACTCTTTCTAAAAGTGAATCATTTTCAGGTGGTTAGCTGGCCTTTGGCAATGCCTTGTAATTTTTTGATCCAGGCTTTCGGCAGAACAAAACGGAATCGGAATGGCCCGCGCGGTGGCTTGCGCGCTTCACCTTCTGCTTCGCGTGCCGAATCAGGCGGCCTGGTGTGCTCGGTTCCGGCGCGGGGCGCGGCGGAGAGGGTCGCCTGCTGTCATGCGGGACATGCAAATTCCCGACGGCCAAGCCGCTTGCTGCAGGCGCAATGCCTGGGGCATACTTGGTGCGGTCGCCCAATTCCGGGCGACCGATGTTCTCAGGGCGGGGTGCAATTCCCCACCGGCGGTAAGGGTCAGACAAGCCCAAGCCCGCGAGCGCCTTGGTTGGAATTCGAAGCGCCCGGCTTAGAAGCGCCAAGCAAGGGTCAGCAGATTCGGTGTGACTCCGAAGCCGACGGTTATAGTCCGGATGAAAGAGAACGGTCGCGACAGCCGCGTCTTTGACGTGGGCTGCGTTGTTCCGTGTGCCCTGATTCTGGTCCTGAAAGAGGAAAGCCATGAATCAGATGTTGCAAGATACTCCCCAAGTAAAAGATACGCTCAACGTACAAGATACGCCCCATGTCCAAGATGCTCCTCAAGACATGCCTGACGTCAAAGACTCTGCCGTCGTGCAACGCACCCCGGAAATCATCGATCCGCCGCCGGCCCGCGTCCATCCTCGGTTCGCCAGGCCGCAGCGCATCGCCTTCGTGCAATCCGCCTGGCATCGCGAGGTGGTCGAGGAATGCCGCATCGCTTTCCTCGCCGAGATCGAGGCGCGCCATATCACGCGCGCGCAGATCGATCTGTTCGAAGTGCCGGGATCGTTCGAGATCCCGCTGCATGCGCAGCTGCTCGCCAAGACCCGGCGCTACACCGGAATTGTTGCCGCGGGACTGGTGGTCGATGGCGGCATCTACCGCCATGAATTTGTCTCCGACACGGTGATCAAGGCGTTGATGGATGTGCAACTGCGCACCGAAGTGCCGGTGTTCTCCGCGGTGCTGACGCCGCAGCAATTCCACGAGAGCGCGGCGCATTTCGATTTCTTTCGCCGGCATTTCGCGACCAAGGGCGTGGAAGTCGCGGAAGCCTGCGCCAATACGCTGCTCAGTCTGGAACGGTTGCGCGGCCAGGTCGCGGCGGGGATCGTGTAGGCGACAACGGTCGGCCGCGTCCGCTTCAGCTCCTTCCGCCGCGACGCCCGACAACGGGCCGGCGGAAGGTCGTTGCTGCCATCGAGCGGTATTATAGCCACGGTTTACTCCCGTTTAAGTAGTTATTTGGAAATAACTCCCATTTAAGTAGGTATTTTTACGGGGGGTTAGTCAGGTCTCGGTAAGCCTTCCTGGATGGAGCCACCAGGACCAGACAATATCGCCACACTGCGTTGGCCGGCATGGGCGGCAGCGACGGGCCTGCTGGCGGCGAGCTTTGTCGTTCTGACGGCGATGTCGCTGCATGTTCGCCCCGGCGCCGAGGCGGTGGCCGTGGCCTTTCCGCCCTGGTGGAGCAGCCAACAGGTTTTCAGCGCCGTGGCTTCGGCCAACGCCGATATCATCAGGATCACGGCCATCTCTTCGATAGTCGTGGTGAAGCCCGACAACGAGGTCGGACTCGCGCGCCTGCGCGCATCGGGTGTGTGGTTGACCATCGACCCGCAGGCGATCTCAGCCTGCTGGGCAAGCCTGCCGGGAGGAACACGTTGATGACTTCCGAAAGCCTTGATCTGGAGATGTTGCGCGCACACACCAGCAGGCGATTGATGGCGCTGGTCTGGATCCATGTGGCGGTGTCGGTTGCGATCGCCATCGGGAATGGGTCCGACTGGCGGATCCCGGTCATCATGCTGACCGCGCTGGCGGGGGCTGCGACCTTGTCATGGCGCCTTTCGGGTGATGGGTTAGCCACCCGCCTGATCCTGGCCGTCGCGCTGATCGGGGGCTTTGCGATGTTCAGCTTCGAATTATCGGGGCATCCATTGCAGATGGACGAGCATATGTATTTCCTCGTCGTGATGACCGCGCTGACCGGCTATTGCGACTATCGGCCGATCCTGATGGCCGCCATCGCGGTGGTGTTCGAGCACATCGTGTTGAATTTCCTGCTTATCATGGCGGTGCTCCCCGGCTACGCCGATCTCGGGCGCGCCTTGCTTCATGTCTGCTTTGCGGTGACGCAGGCAGCGGTCCTGATCCTGCTCGCAGTCAGGCTGGCGCGGATGTTCGCGGCCACTGCACAGAAATCCGTCGAACTGGAAGCGGCCCGTGCCGCCGAGATGCGCGCCGAGGCCGAGCGACGAGAGGCAGCCCGCCGCGCCCTGCAGGATCGGGACGCTGAACGGAGCCATCTGGCAGCCGAATTCGAGCGCAAGATTGGCGGTATCGTTGCGGCTGTAGCCGTCGCCGCCGCGGAGATGCAAGCTATTTCCTCGTTGATAAGCCATAACGGTGAGGAAACCGCACGGCAGGCGGCGGCGGCCGCCGTGGCGTCTGCGACGACATCGGACAATGTCAGCAACGTGGCGTCGGCGACGGAAGAACTGACCGTATCGATTGGCGAGATCAGCAACCACGTCAGACGCTCAACGCTGATCGCCGAAAGGGCTACCGATGAAGCCCGCCGCAGCAATGCCGTTGTCGAAGGGCTGTCCGCCAGCACCCGCAGGATTGGCGAAGTAGCGTCCTTGATCCACAAGATTACCAGCCAGACCAATCTGCTGGCGCTGAATGCTGCGATCGAAGCCGCACGTGCCGGCGCGCACGGCCAGGGATTCGCCGTGGTTGCCAGCGAAGTCAAGGCGCTGGCGCGTCAGACCGCGCGCGCCACGGAAGAAATTTCCACGCGGATCAAGAACATCCAGTCGGCGAC
>Ga0302319_10021696_pt1 | contig 11560 bp, 12 predicted proteins | sample Bog_T0_2_FD_203319 | JGI IMG/M metagenome (GOLD analysis project Ga0302319, IMG submission 203319) | Peat permafrost microbial communities from Stordalen Mire near Abisko, Sweden - Bog_T0_2 | ecosystem: Environmental > Terrestrial > Soil > Wetlands > Peat | place: Sweden: Abisko, Stordalen Mire...
GAAATTTCGTCCCGCCCTTCACCCGCCAGGTGATCCGAAACCAGCGACGTAAATGTGCTCATCACCCCCAATTTTACTCGCTCTGAAACGCTTTGACCACTATTCCAATTGCGGACATTAGGATAATTCACAGTTTCGGCGTTGGAAAAGATCTTGGCCACGTCCGGTGCCAATACCACCACATTCGTTCCGCGCTGATAACGCCGGAAATACTTGCCGCCCCCGCCGGTTGAAAAATCATATTTCAGCTGCATTTTCTTGTCGGCTGATTTGGCTGATAGCTTACTCATATCAAGCAGCAGGTGGGCGGATGGGTGCAGGAGCAGCCGATTTTTCTTTCAGGCCACGCAGGTCGCGTTCCAATTGGGTGATGCGGCTGTTCAGACGCTCGATGATTTTACGCGTGTCCGGGGGAACGATGACGCAGTCCTCGCAGTGGTGACGCGTGGCGGGGTTGCCCTTGACGGGGTAGTCAAACTTTTTGCCGCAAGCACGGCAAGTGCGCTGCCGGCGAGCGGCAGTGGCAGGAGTGACGGTTGTGACAGCGGGGGTGGTCATGGATTAGCGCTGGCGTTTCTCAAGGTCGCGGACGGTGCTGACGTCGCCGCCATCCATGAGAAGGCGGCGGTCCTTGGAGCGGGTTTCGCCGACGGCGGTGACGCGGATGGCGGCTTCATCGGTGACAGGGCATTCGTGCTCGCAGATGCCGCAGCCGATGCAGAGTGCAGGGTCGACGTAGGGGCGGCGGAGGGTGATGGGGTTGCCGTCGCGCTTGATGATGGTGACTTCGCGGGAATAGATGGCCTTGGGCGAGACAGGGCAGACTTCCTCGCACACGACGCAAGGGGTTTCCATGGACCAGGGGAGGCAGCGGCCATAATCGTAGAAAGCGGTGCCGAGCTTGACGGGGCCTTCGTCCACGAAGGGGCCGGTGCCGGTTTTTTCCTCGATGGTGATGCGCTGGATGGCGCCGGTGGGGCAGACCTGGCCGCAGAGGGTGCAATTGACCTCGCAGAAGCCGATCTTCATGTTGAGGATGGGGGTCCAGATGCCTTCGAGGCCGGATTCCATGAGGGCGGGCTGCAGAACGTTGGTGGGACAGGTGCGGATGCACTGGTCGCACTTGATGCAGCGGTCGAGAAAATCTTTTTCCTCAACGGAGCCGGGCGGACGGATGACTTTTTTATCGTAGTTACGGTCGCTGGCGCCGGAGGTGCGGCCAAAGGCAAAGAAGCCAAGGCCGACGAGCGTGCCGAGAAAAGCGCGGCGGGCAGGCACAACCGGCGCGGTGACCTCGCGCTTGAGGGAGGGCAAAAACTTGAAGGAGATGGCGTCCTCGGGGCAGTCCTCGATGCAGTTGAAACAGACGAAACATTCGCTCTTGCGGAGCTGGGTGTGTGGGTCGGAGGCACCTTCGCAGCTCTTGAGGCAGAGGTCGCAGTCGACGCATTTGTTCGGGTCGCGGTCGATGCGCCAGAGAGCGACGGTGGAAAGGGTGCCGAGAAAAGCGCCGAGCGGACAGAGGACGCGGCAGAAAAACCGGGGAATGAGGACGTTCATTCCGACGAGGAAAAGGAGCAGGAACCCGATGATCCAGGCGCCGACATGAAAATATTGGCGGACATAGACGGAGCCGGGCACGAAGAGATTGAGGGCCGGCAGGATGACCGTGCTCATCGAGCGGTGAAAGAGGCAGATGGGGTCGAGCCAGCCGATCTGGAGGGTGCCGCCAATCGCGGCGGCGATCATGGCGATCAGGATGACGTATTTAAGGGAATACAGTTTTTTGTAGCGGTTGGCCTCGATGCGTTCGCGTTCATCAGCGCGGCGTTTGCCAAGGAGCCAGCCGGTGAAATGATGGAGGATGCCATAGGGGCAGATCCAATTGCAGAAAATGCGGCCGAAGAGGAGCGTGGGTAAAATCAGCAGGAGACTCCACATCAACCCCATATAAACGGTATGGGTGGTGATAGCCGTGGCAAAAGCCACTAGTGGGTCAAGCTCGAGAAAGAGCGAGACGGGATAGCCCTTGAGATAGCGGAGATCGGTGACGAAGACGAAAAAAACGAACAGGGTGAAAAAAAAGACTTGGGCCGCTCGCCGGACGTTGCGCAGTTTGAGCAGGTCCTGCGGGTTCCATTTCACGCGTTCACCTCTTTATGCAGGGTGTCCTCCCAGTTGATGTTGCCGAGGCCGCGGTCGTGGGCCTTGTGAAGATAGGTGAGCTCGGCGATGTCGCGTTCGAGGAGGTGCGAGTAACCGTAGGCATCAACGGCGACCATGTCCGTGCCGATGACGATGGTGTTCATGGGTTTGACATCGGAGAGGCGGCCGCCGGTGGGACCGTTGCTCTTGAGAACGTTCATGCCGTCCAAGATGACGAGCGTGGGCTTCATCATGAGAGCGAAATCAGACACGATGCTGTGAATATGCTGGTGGAACTGGTTGCGGCGGCCGCCGAGGAGGCCGTACCAGTTCTTGGTGGTCATGGAGGCGTGGCACAGGTTGTGGTCCTTGCACGGGGCGAGGCCGATGACTTTGTTGGCCTTTTTGAAGGGCGCATTGAAAAAGGTCCAGTGTTTCAAGATCTCGCCCTGGAGCTGGAGCGGGGCGAAGGACGAGGCCTCGGGATACATGAGGTCCAGATTCATGTCGGAGGCGACGGTGGTGAGGCCGCTCTTGAGGAAACAGCCGGTCGGGGAATTGATGGGGTTGTCGGCCACGATGACCTTGGCGGCGCCGGCCTCGAACATGAGTTTGGCAACGGCGCGGAGGGCGTCGGGATGGGTGGTGGCGGCAAGGGCGGGCGGACGGTCAAAGGCGACGTTGGGCTTGATCATCACGATATCGCCCTTCTGGATGAAGCGGTCGACGCCGCCGAGCGCGGCGAAGGCGGCGCGGATGGTCAGCTCGTGGGTGGTGCCGTGGGCGATGGCGAGGGACGGGTAGACCTTGCTGATCTCCGGGGCGTAGCTGCGAAGCTGGAGGCCCACCTCCTTTTCAAAGCCGGGAACAAAATGCTTGGGCTGCCACAGCTTGCGGGCGGCGAGGCCGGTGCCGGCGATGAGCGCGCCGGTTAGCCCAAGGCGCAGGAGAAATTCCCGCCGGCTGACGGGGTCGCCGGTTTCCGGGTCGAATTCCGCTTCGTTTGTAGAACTCATAATTAATGTTAGTTTATCTATCTGCCTAACAAGCTAGTCACTTTATCTCCCCGCGCAAATATTTTTCGACAAAGGCCCGGGCGGCGTCGGTATCCGTCGCATCCACCACCCCGCCCAATTCGCCGGCGCGCAGGTAGACAACCTTCCATTTGCCGAACACCTGGGCCCGGAAAATTTTCCCGCCGCTGACGTCCGGCAGCGGCTCGGTCTTGCCGAACTGACCGCAGAAATCCCGGAAGGATTGCCAGGCCTTGGCGGCGTCATCCGGCGCGGCGACCATGATGAAGAACGGCAGCTCCACAGTGCCGGCCTTATACTTGGCCTGAAACACGTCCTTGAACGCGGACTGACCCTGGGCGTCTTCGGGCACATAGGTCACGCTGCCTTCCACCATGCCGTCGGACGGTAGTCGGCGCCGGCCCGCCAGACCGTGGTCATCCACGGGCAATTCCTTGGCGCGGTTCTCGGCGATGGTCTTGGTCAAAGCCAGTGTTTCCGGCTTTTGATCCGACGCCATCACCTGTACATAGACGGCGCCCTGCCGGAAAAAGTAACCCATTTCACCAGAATATCCGTCAGGCGCAAAGGTGATGGGCGCGGCCTTGGGGTCACGCTCGATGGCATACATGCCGAAGGCATCGACGGGCGTGTCAAAGCGATATTCATAGACATCCACGTAGCTGCCGGGGGCGGCGTCCACGGTGAAGGTGCGGCTGCGCAATTGGACCACGTTGAAGCCCTGATAGGCCGGGGCGCGGCCGTCAATTTTTTCGTAAAGATTATCGGAGTTATAAAACTCCGTGGGGGACATGGGTTTGATGCCGGGCAGGGCGATTTCCATGGGGATGCTGGGCAGCGCCGGGGCGGCGGGTGCGGCCGGAGCAGCTTCGCCATTACCATCACCCCCATCCGACGCGGCAGCCGGGGTGGCGGCGGGAGAGGTTGTTTCCCCGGTGGTCTCGCCCGTAGCTTCACCAGTGGTTTCCGCCGGCATGGTGGCCGGCGCGGTGGCTGTGACGGTGGCGGTGACCGCAGGGGTTTCCGCGGCGGCCGGGGCGGGAGCTTCGGCGGCGAGGGTTTGGGACTTGCCCTCCACGGCGGCGGCGGTGGAAGCGAGGGAATCGGCCCGGACGGTGTAGAGGTTCGGATCAAATTTGCGGCCCTTGATGGCGATGGTCAGACCGATCCAAACCAACAACCCCAAGATGACGGCCCCGGCTACACGTTCGGCGGCCGGGACGTTTGTGCGGACAAACTCCTTGCGGTTTCCGGAACGAATGGGTTTTTCTTTCGCCATGAGGTCTTAAGAAGTCAGATGGTCCGGCGGCAACCCAGATTCAGGCAAAATAGCGTTCGGCCCGGCGGATGATGTCCGGATAATCGGTCCGGAACTGGCAGGCATCACGCAGAGCGGCGAGGTTGACGCCAGATGAATCGCGGCATTCGGCGGGCAGGCGGAGATATTGATCGCGCGCGCCCAGTTTGCCGTCCTGCTCGTAATAAGTGACGTACCGCGAGATATCGGAGAAGGCAAAACGGAGTTCCGCGCCAAACTGGTTGCACGAAGGGCAGCCGGGACACATGGTGCGACGGCCGGCCAGAATGGTTTCGCGAAGCAGCTCGACGTGCGAGAGCTTGAGCGGTTCCCTGTAACTACGGGCGGCGGCGATGCTGGCCTGCAGGTGGTCGACGTTTTCCATCCGGTTGCAAACGGTGGCGATCCGGGGGTCGCTCCAGATGGCCTGCAACAGGGCCTGATGGGTGGTGAGGCCGAGCTTGTCAAATTCAGGCAGCCGTTTGGGGACGTCCACGGCATTGCGCATGGTCTTCATGGCGACTAGGCCTATGCCGGCCTGATGGCAGGCATCCAGGGCCTGATCGAAGGGGCCGCCTTTGACGAAGAACGGGGTGTATTTGACCATGATGGCATCGAGAAATCCGCCCTGGCCGGCGGCGGCGAGGTATTGCGGGCTCTGGTCATCATGGCAGGAAAAGCCGACCATTTTCACCTTGCCGGAACTTTTTAATTTGTCGGCCACGCGTTTGAAGGCGTCGCTTTTGGGCCAGTCGAGCGAGGTCGCACCGTATTCCCGGGCATTGATGCCGTGAATGAAAAACATGTCCAGGTAGGTCGTGTTGCAACGCTCCAGCCGGCGGTCGATCATGGTCAGCAACTGGTCCGGTCCCTGATGGGGATGATCCTTGGAAACGAGAAAGAGGTCCTTGCGACGTTCGGGATATTTGGTGAGCCATTGGGCCACCTTGAGTTCATCATTGCCGTTGCCGTACTGGCCGGCGGTGTCAAAGTAGCGGATGCCCATGGACCAGCCGACATCAAGATATTCAGGGCTATATGCCGGGATGTCGCCACCAAAAGCCAGCATGCTGACGGCCGGGCCGTTCCGGCCCAATTTGCGCGTGGGCACGGGCGCGGTGGCCGGGGTGGGAGCATCGGCCGGGGCCGCAGCCGGGGCATCCGCATGGGCGGACAGAGTGGAAGCCAACGCAGCCCCGACCGGGACCGTGAGAGCTCCCCGCAGAAAATTCCGGCGGGTCAACGGCGAGGGTTGGAAATTCATGATCAGGCGAAATAACGTTCAGCCCGTCGGACGATCTCGGGATAATCAGTTCGGGCCTGGCAGGCATCACGCAGCGCGGCGAGGTCCACGCGGGAGGCATCGCGGCTGGCGGCCGGCAGGGCTTGATAAAACGCGCGGGCATCCATGTTGCCATCCTGCTCGTAGTAGGTGACAAACCGGGCGATATCGTGGAAGGCGAAATCGGTTTGGGCGGCGGCGACTTCGCAGGCCGGACAACCGGTGCACATGGTGCGACGACCGGCGAGAATGGTTTGCTGGAGCAATTCCATATGGGAAAGCTTGAGCGGTTCCTTGTAGCTGCGGGCGGCGGCGGTGCTGTTGGTCATCTGATCGACATTTTCGATCTGGTTGCAGACGGCCGAAATCCGGGGGTCACTCCACGCCGCATGCAGGACGCCCTGATGGGTGGTGAGCCCGAGCTTGTCGAGTTCGGGCAGGCGTTTGGGCACATCCTTGAGACTGCGCATCGTTTTCATGGCGACAAGCCCGATGCCCGCCTTGTGAGCGGCATCCAGCGCGAGGTCGAGGGGACCGCCCTTGGGATAAAATGGATTGAACTGGAGCATGATGATATCCACAAAACCGCCTTGGGCGGCGGCATTCAGATAGTCGGGCAGGCGGCCGTCGTGGCACGAGAACCCGACCATTTTGACCTTGCCGGAGCTTTTCAATTGATCCGCCACTTTTTTGAAGGCGTCGCTCTTGGGCCAGTTGAGCGAATCGGCGCCGTATTCGCGGGGACCAATGCCGTGAATATAATAGGCGTCGAGATAAGTCGTGCCGAGGGCCGCCAGGCGGCGATCCACCATGGTCAGCAATTCTTCCGGGCCCGAGCGCGGCGTATCCTTCGAGATGAGGAAGATTTCCTTGCGACGTTCGGGATATTGGGCGAGCCAACGGGCGATGATGCGTTCGGAATTGCCCCGCAGATAGTCGGAGGAGGTGTCGTAATTGCGGATGCCCATGGACCAGACGATGTCCAGATAGTCCGGGCTGAGCGCGGGCATCATGCCACCGAGGGTCAGCATGGTGATGGCGGGGCCGCTTTTGCCCAATTGTCGGCGAGGCAGCTCAGTGGCGGCGGCGGCGGCAGCGGGAGCGGCGGCCGGGGCCGGAGCATCAGCAGCACCAGCGGCGGAAGCCAGCAGGGCCGGGGCGGCGGCCATGGCCATGGGCAGTGTCAGGGTGGATTTAAGAAAGTTCCGGCGTGAAGTGGCGGACTGGTTTGTTTTCATAAACGGTGTTAACGGTGACATTCGGACTATAAACCCGACAAACTCCAGCGGCAACAGGAATTAAGCCGTTTGCCTGACGGTTGGACGGGGCGGGAAAATGAAAAGTTACAAAGGCGGAGAGCCGCCGGGGAGGACGAAGGAGATTTGCGCGTTGGTGACGGACCAAGGGTTAATCCCACCCGGCGTGCTGATTTGGGTTTTCACCACCCGAACGTTTTGGACGTCATAGAGGCCAAACGGCCGGTCCGCCGTTATATGGATTTGCTGGAGAAGAACGTTGGAGACGGGCATTTCCGGCAGCCCCCAAATCAGGCCGGCACGACGACCGGGCTGGACGGTGGCGGTGATGTTGCTGAACACCAAATCCTGATAAATCGGCGTGCGTTCCGCGATGGTTGATACCGGATAAGCAGCCGCTTGGGCCGGGGTAAGTTTGGCCAGCGCCCGATACACCGGATCGGCATTCGTGTAGGCGGCATAAACCAGAATGGGAATGCCAACATTGGTCATTTGCAGATTTAGATAAGAGAGATTTCGCACCAAACCACCGCGATCTCGGTCGGATTTGATGCGGATTCCGGATTCAGTATCGTTAAAGGTGCAATTGATGACGGTCAGGTTGGATACGCCCCCGCTGTGCGTGTAACTGCCGATGGAAACACCATGGCCGAAGCCGTAGGTGCAATTGGTGATCAGCACATCGGAGGTGCCGCCGCCGCAGGTGAAATTATCATCGCCAACGCTGACGTTGCAGTTCTCGATGAGAATATTGGTGCCGCTGACATCGCAGGCGTCGGTGTTGTGGCCGGGGTGGATGGGATCGGAGGAGGGATTGGCGCGAATGGTGACGCCGCGAACGGTGACATTGCCGGATTTGCCGCTGATGGCGATGTGGAACATGGGGGAGTTGGCAAGCAGGACCGATTCGATCAACACGCGATTACAACTCGCCAGAGCGATCAGGCGCGGGCGGCGGGCTTGTTTATCCGAGGCATAGGGCCACCACGGCATGCCCTGGCCGTCGATGGTCCCGGACCCGCTGATGGCGAGGTCGTGCAGACCGGCCCCACTGATGAAATTGGCGGGATTCCGGGTGCCCCCGGGATATTTATCGAGCGGCAACATGCGCAGGACCGCACCTGCATCCAATTGCAACCGTAGGTGACTGGCCAGGGCGAGCGGTCCGCTGAGAAAAATGCCGGCGGGGATTTCTACGGTGCCGCCCCCGTCGGCGCTGATGGCGGCGATGGTATTTTGTATGGCCTCGGTGTTGGTGCTGACGCCATCGCCGACCGCACCATAACGGGTGATGTCATGGCTCAGGGCGGGAATGACCGGCAAAGCGGAGTGGACGGCCGCTGCTTGGGCAAAGGCGGTCAAGCCCCCCGGCCAAAGTAACAGGAGAACGCTGAAAAAGAGGGAATGTACCGGTGTCTTAGTTGTTTTCTTCACAGGTTGATTATGCGCGTTATACGGTCCAAACCCATCCGCTCCGCCCGGTGAACCCGGTTGACTCATGGCTAAAGTTCTGAGTCAGCTGGTCGTTTTGGACTCATCTTCCGGTCTTGGAGAGTTACTATATTTTTGAGGGTTCGTTGGCGAGAATAAACGAGCAGGGGGCGTGCCATCGAGCTTTTTGTCAATGCGTCAACGGGCTGGCGTATCCATCATTTTTGCCAGCCACGCCAGCTCGGCCTTTCTGATGGGCACAGTGAATCCCCCGCTGGCCCATGCCTCACAGGGTCGGCAAAGACCAATAGGCCACCACATTCACATCCAATAATGCCTCAATCGGAGTCGGGAGCATCGTTGATTTTCTCTTGCGTGATGGGATTGCCGGTGGCGGGCACGATTGGCCGATGACGTTTTGGCTCGGCGCCCTTCTTCAGCCGTTCCGCTAGGTGGCGCAATAACTCCTCCTGCTGCGGCGATGGCAGCGCAGCCACGGCCGTTTCAATTTCCATGAGCGTGCTCATTACGATTTAATTTAGCATCTTGCCGGACCAATTCAATCCCGTCATTTGCCCTTGAAAAATCCCGCTTGTCATCCGCCTCCTTCATGCTATTATGTGCGTCCATTTTTTATGAAGACGGACATACACCCTAAATATGTGGACGCCGAAATCCGTTGCGCCTGCGGCAACGTGATCAAGACCCGTTCCACCAAGCCTACGGTCATTGTTGGCATTTGCAACGTGTGCCATCCTTTCTACACCGGTCAGCAAAAGTTTGTGGACACCGCCGGCCGTGTGGATAAATTCCAGCAGCGCGCCGCCAAGACTCAGGCCGCGCAGACCGCGTTCGCCGCCAAGAAGAAAAAGAAGGCCTAGCGCCCGTTTTACCCTCCGCCCGCCCGCGCCCAACCGCGCGGGCGGGCGGATTCTTTTTTCACCCGGCCCGCCACGCTGATGGACCTGCGCCCCCACATCGAACATTTCGCCCGCCGCCTGGCCGAAGTCGAATCCGCCCTGAGCGATCCCAAGGCCTTCGACCATCCCCAGCGCGCCCAGGAACTGTCCCGCGAACATGCCCGGCTCAAGGACCTCGTCTCCACCGGCACCACCTACCTGGGCACCCTCGAGGAACTCGCCGGCAACCGCGCCCTCCTCAAGGACGAAAACCCCGATTCCGAACTCGGCCAGCTCGCCCGCGAGGAAGTCACCCGCCTGGAAATTGCGGAAAAAGACCTCGCCCTGCGCGTCATCCGCGGCCTCGTCCCGCCCGACCCCACCGATTCCCGCAACACCATCGTGGAAATCCGCGCCGGTGCCGGCGGCTCCGAATCCGCCCTCTTTGCCGCCGACCTCTACCGCATGTATTCCCGCTATGCCGAAGCCCGCGGCTGGAAAATCGACCCCATGGATTCCAACCCCTCCGACCTCGGCGGGTTCAAGGAAATCATCTTTGCCGTCACCGGCGAAGATGTGTTCAAGCGATTGAAATACGAGAGCGGCGTCCACCGCGTCCAACGCGTGCCCGCCACCGAGGCCCAGGGCCGCATCCACACCAGCACCGCCACCGTCGCCGTCCTCCCCGAAGCCCAGGAAGTCGATCTCGAGATCAAGCCCGACGAGATCGAGATCAACGTCTGCCGCGCCTCCGGCAAAGGCGGCCAGGGCGTCAACACCACCGATTCCGCCGTCCAGATCATCCACAAACCCACCGGCATGATCGTCCGTTGCGCCGACCAGCGATCCCAGCAAAAAAACAAAGCCCAGGCCCTCACCGTCCTCCGCTCCCGCCTCCTCGACCGCAAGATCGCCGAGGAAAACGCCAAATACGCCGCCTTCCGCAAAGACCAGGTCGGCACCGGCGAACGCAGCGAAAAAATTCGCACCTACAACTTCCCCCAGAACCGCGTCACCGACCACCGCGTCGAACTCACCCTCTACAACCTCTCCAACTTCATCGAAGGCGAAATCGACGTCCTCGTCGACCCCCTCATGAACCACGAGATGGACGAAAAACTCCGCAGCCTGAAACTCTGAGGATAAAAAATCTGTCCTCCACCCGCTGACATTTAATATTTATGGAAATTAAAGGAATAGTCTTTGATTGCGACGGCACCCTCGCCGACACCATGCCCCTGCACTGGCGCGCCTGGCAAATCATCACCCGGCGTCACAACCTCGACTTCCCCGTGGACCGCTTCTACTCCCTCGGCGGCGTCCCCTCGCGCGACATCCTGAAAATGCTCGCCGCCGAGCAGGGCCGCACCCTCGATTACATCGCCGTCGCCCATGAAAAAGAAGAAGCCTACCTGCCCCTCATGGCCCAGGTCGAGCCCATCCACGCCGTCGTTGAGATTGCCCGGGCCAACTACGGTAAAATCCCGTTGGCCGTCGCCTCCGGCGGCACCCACCCCATCATCATCCAGGTCCTGGAACACCTGAAGATCCGCCACCTCTTCTCCGCCGTCGTCACCAGCGAAATGGTGGTGAACCAGAAACCCGCCCCCGATATTTTCCTCGAAGCCGCCCGCCGCATCGGCGTGGACCCCCGCCATTGCCGCGGCTACGAAGACACCGATCTCGGCATGCAAGCCATCCGCTCCGCCGGCATGGACGCCATCGACGTCCGCACCCTCATCACTCCGGCCTTGCCGGCATAACCATGGCGCCGACTGGTAGTCGGCTGTATCGCCGGTTGGCAACCGGCAGACATACGGAGTCCAGCTAGGCAACCTTCGTGAACACCAGCCGTGCGCCTGCCAGCCTATGGAGTGCGCCGGCAGAGCGGAAGCGTCGACGGCGCTTTCGTCAACCAACCACGCCGCCTGCGCCTCAAGTCATCCCAAGCGGAATCACGCCTCAGCGCCCTACCTGTGGCCGAAATACGAGGCCAAAGAGCGGCGCGGCATCACGCCGGACGAACAACAGAGCATCCTTGCCATCGAGAAGAAAGCCGAGTGGAAACTGTTTTTGGAACTGCTTTGGGGTAAGCGGCCGATAAGGTACGGGTCGTGAAGACGACGCTTCAGGCGGGTTTCCAGTTGCGCGGTAGCAAGGAGAGCAGTTCCGATTGCTTGAGGGCCGGCAGTCGCTGGAGGACGTCGCGCAAGTAT
>Ga0302319_10021698_pt1 | contig 11560 bp, 13 predicted proteins | sample Bog_T0_2_FD_203319 | JGI IMG/M metagenome (GOLD analysis project Ga0302319, IMG submission 203319) | Peat permafrost microbial communities from Stordalen Mire near Abisko, Sweden - Bog_T0_2 | ecosystem: Environmental > Terrestrial > Soil > Wetlands > Peat | place: Sweden: Abisko, Stordalen Mire...
AACCCCGCGCCCGTGCTGGCCGCGCCAGCCGCCATCCTGGCGCCGGAACCCGAGCCGCCAGCGCCGCCCGAGCCCGCCCCTGCCCCCGCGTTGGCTGCGCCGTCGCCGCCGGCCGGTTTGGTCGCGCCGCCCGCGCCGCCGCCGGGCCTGGGCGCTCCGCCGTTGCGGCCGGCCGCCGTCGAGGCCTCACCCGCGCCTGGCACGCCCACCGCGCCAGAGGCGGCAGCGGTGACGCCCTCCGGTGAGGATCAGAGCATCCTTCAGACCATGGGCGAGATGTGCCTGGCCGAGGAGATGTTCGAGGAAGCCAAGCAAGTCTTCGAGCGCTTGAGCAAGGCTCAGCCCAATAACCCGGTCTACTGGGAGCTGCTGAACCGGGCGCGCGCCGGCTTGGGGCTGTCGCCGGTGATGCCGGGCCGGGCCAGCGCTCCGTTGGTGCCGGGGCCGGTGCCGGGCCCCGCGTCGCGCCCCCTGCCCAGCCCGGTTCCGGTGGCGGGGCCGCCCGCCGCCCCGGTGACGCTCGCAGCGCCTGCCGCTCCGACGCCGGTCGTATCAGTCCCGCCTGCCGCCCCGGTGACGCCAGCAGCGCCTGCTGTCGTGACGCCGGCGGTGTCAGTCCCGGCCGTCGTGCCGACGCCTCCGGCAGCGCCAGCACCGGTCATCCCTGCGGCTCCGGCCCCGCCGCCGATGCCGGCTCCAGAGCAGCCTGCCTTACCAGTGCCGCCGGTCGTCGCAGCACCGGCGCCGGTTGAACCCGCATCGCCCTCAGGGCCCGCGCCGACAAGGGCCATGGCCGAAGCGCCCGCGGAGCCTGTCCCAGCGGCGGCACCCCGGCCGCTGGCTCCGCCCAGCGCTGCGCCATCGCTGAGGGTCCCGGCCCCGCCCGCGGCTGCGGCTCCTGTCGCGGCCCCCGTGACGCCCGTTCCCCTGGCACCCATCGCGGCCGCTGCGCCGGTCGCGCCGCCAGCGCTGCCGGGCTTGGCTGCGGCGGCGGCCACGCCCGCGACGCCGTGGTTGCCGGGCTTGAACCCTGCGCCCATCGCCTTCAAGCCGGTGGCCTTGCCGCAGCGGCCGGTGGCGCCCAAGGCCAGCGCGTCGAAGGCCATGGCCGTGCCGGTGCCCGGCAGCGCCCGCATTGAGCGCGCGGCCTACACCATGCAGCTCGGCGAGCTGCCCCCGGCCGTGCCCAGTGACGTGGACGACAACGACGAGATCATCGAGTGAGCAGCCTGCCCAAGGGCGCCCAGGTGCCCAACCTTTTCCTGGCCCGGCCGGACGGAACCAGCCTGGAATTGCATGACCTGTGGAAAAGGGAGCACTGCCTCCTGATCCTGGTGAAGCACCCCCATCACGACCTGGGCGCCTTCATCAGCCACTTCCAGGACCAGGCCAAGCTGTTCACCTGGCTCAACACCCGCCTGCTGGTGGTCTTCCCCCGCCGCGAGGCCGTCCTCAGCCCCTGGCCCGCGCCGGGCTTTCCGGCTTGCTTGCACTCGGACGTGCTGCCGCAGGGTCTGGAGTGGGACCAGGCCTATGTGATCAGCAAGAACCGGACGCTCTTCGAGCAGTATCCGGACCTGCGCGAGCTGAGCGTGGCGAAGCTGGAGAAGGACCTGTTGTATTGGGAGGCGGGGCATTGCCTGCCGTAGGAAGAAATAATTTGTTAAGCCATTGGCCTCAGGAAAATCCGAGTTCTGATTCTTGCCGTGTTATCCATTGGAAGAAAAGGGGAGTTCCTATAACGAAAGGCTCGACCGGCGACCCAGAGTGGAAAAGAACGAACGGGGCTGGACTGTGGATTGCGCGGTGCAGTTGAGCAGCAGCGTCGGCGCGTGCGATCGCTTTGTCTTTGAGGTGGCGAAGCGGGGGGAGCTGACTTTGATGATCAGGGGCCGAATTAGACAAAACATGCTTTGGGATTGAACGGAAGGAATTAGAAAAAAGAACGCCGCTCCCGATGGGGGCGGCGTTCTTTTTAGGACTACCATTTATGACGTCCTATCTTGGGCCGGGGCGGGCGGAGGCCCCTACGGGCCGGACATCCCCTCGGGAGCCCTGTCCTCACCCTTCGGGACCTCCACCCATCCCGGCCCTTGGCTACCCTATAGCTACCCAATGGCTACCGATCCCCGGGTCACAGCTTGATCAACGCATCCAATTCGGTCCAACCGTAGCTCACCACCGTCACGCGTTTGCCGCCGAAGTCCAGGTCGCGGGAGCCGTCCAGCAGGGTGCCGCCATGGCGTTCGTAGAAGCCGCGGAAGGGGTTCTGCTCCATCAGCCACAGCTGCATGCTGTGCCAGCCCATGACCCGCAGCCACTGGGCCTGGGTGCCCAGCAGGCGGGTGCCGATGCCCTGGCCGTGGCGGCCCGGCAGCACGCTGACGCCGAAGAGCTCGGCTTGAAAGGGGCTGTGGCGGTCGGCGTTGCGCCCCGCCCCGCCATAGCCGATGAGGTCGGGGCCGTCCAAGGCCACGAAATACTGCCGTGACGGGTCGGGATGGGTCAGCAAGTCGCGCCAGACCTGCAGTTGGTCGGCCATGGAGCGGCTTTCCACGTAGCCCGGGTCCAGGGCGTCGCGATAGGTGGCCAGCCAGGCGGCATGGTTGACCTCGGCCACGCCGGTGGCGTCGGGCGGCTCTGCGGGGCGGATGGTCAGCAGGCGGGCGGTCATGCGCTTATCCTAGCTCAAGCCTCATCGTCCTGGAACTCATCCCAGCAGTCCTGGGCTTTTTGGCGCAGGGCCAGCGGCGCCTCGACCAGGCCCTGGCCGTCGGCCAGCGGGCAGGCCAGCACCTGCCAGCCGCGCTCGGCCACCAGCGGCAGCAGGTCCTCCAGCAGCTCGGCCAAGGCGATGGCCTGGGGCTGCTCGCCCTCGCCGCGCGAGGCCAGGGCGGCCAGCTCCTGGCGCGGCCACAGGGGCAGGGCCCAGGGGTTCAGGCCCGCCGGCGCATCGGCCAGCTGGAAGACCACCCAGCCCTCGGCGTTGACCAGGCCCCAGGCCTGCTCGAAGCGGGCCAGCTGTTCCAGCATCCATTCGGCGCGGCTGGGGGCATCCAGCGCCAGGGCCTGGTCCAGCTCTTGCGGCTTCAAGGGGGGCACCAGGGCCGGCTCATCGGGCATCAGGGCAGCTCCTCGCCATGGACGAACAGGCCGCGCGGGCCGGTCAGGGCGCCCGGGTCGTCCAGCGGTGAATGCTTCAGCAGCAGCAGGTCGGCGGGCCCGCCCACCATCAAGGCCGGCGCGGCGCCCAGCAGCCGGCGGCTGTGGGCCAGCGTCCGCAGCACCTGCAGCGGCGTCAGGCCGGCCCGCGCCAGCCAGGCCAGCTCGGATTGCCAGCCCAGGCCGTGGAAGACCAGGGGCAGGCCCGAACCGGTGGCGAAGCCCAACTGGGCGCCGGCGTCTGCCAGGCGGCCGGGCACGGCCAGCACCACGGCGGGCGTCACGCCTAGGCGGGTGTAGCGGCGCACCCAGCCTTCGGCGCGCAGGGGGTCGGTGGCGCCGGCAAGCACTGCGGGGTCGACCCAGGCGGCGGCGGGGAAACGCCCCATCCACGCGGCCAGCGGCTCGCCGGGCAAGGCGTTCAGCGCCGTGCCCAGGGCCGGCAGGTAGAGGCATCCGGCCTGGGCCAGGGCGCGGCCCAACTGGGCGTCGTCACCCTCATCCAACAGCGGCCCCAGCAGGGCGTCGGGGCGGGCGGCCAGGGCGGCCAGGGCCTTGGCGTGATGCTGCACCTGCACGATGAACGGCAGGCCTTGGGCATGGGCGCGGCGTCCCAGCTCGACGAGCACGGGCAGGGGGATGCTGAGGTCGTCGCGGCCCTCGTGCTCCACGCTGGCGAACACGGCCTGGTCGCCGAAGCGGACCAGGCGGGCCCAGGGGGCCTCCAGGTCGGCGGTCTCGGCCAGCTCGGCCACGTGGCTGTTCCAGGGGGTCTGGCCGCTCAGGCGCCAGCCGCCGGGGGCGGTGAACAGGGCCCCGGCGAAGCGGGCCAGCGGCACGCCGGTGACGGCGCGGGCCTGGCCCATGAACTCGCGGTCGGCGTTGAGGTCCAGCAGCAGGCCCACGCCCGCGCGGCCCTGCAGCCGCAGGCTGGTCTCGGCGGCGGCGGGCACGCTGTCGGCCGGCAGGCGGCCTTCCAAGCTGAGGAACACGGCGGCGTCGGCGGGGGCCGGCAGGGCCCAGGCGCCGTGGCCTTGCAGGACGTGGGCCCCGGGGGCGGACAGGCTGCCATGGGGCCCCAGGCCCAGCAGGCGGCCTTGGGCCCACAGCAGGTCCTGGTGCGGGCGGACCAGGCCGCTGTCGGGGTCGAGCACGTTGACGTCGGCCAGCAGCGTGGCGCCGGCGGGGCCGCCGGTCAAAGGCCCGCTCAGGCGGGCCAGGAACAGCGTCAGCCCCAGGGCCGCAGCGAGCGCGGCGAGCAGGGGCAGGCGGGAGCGGCGGACTAGGGGGGGCTGCGGGGGCATGGGAGCCGAGTATGTCCGCGCGCTGGCCCCGCGTCAACGAAGGGTGCTAACATGGGCCCGCCCCATTTTGGGCGCAGCATCGGGAGCAGGCATGATCCGGCATGTGGTGATGTGGAAGCTGAAGGATGAGGCGTTGGGCCTGGGCAAGGAGGCCCTGAAAGCCGAGCTGAAGAAGCGCTTGGAGGCGCTGGTGGGCCGGGTGCCGGGCGTGGTGACCTTTGAAGTGGGCATCAACCAGGTGCCCGGCGACACGGTGACGGACGTGTGCCTGGTCTCCACCTTCGTGGACCGGGCCGGCCTGCAGGCCTATGGGGACCATCCCGCCCACCAGGAGGTGGTGGCCTTCGTCAAGCAGGTCGCCGCCGAGCGCCGGGCCGCCGACTACCCGGTGGAAGCATGAGCGGCGCCCATCCCCCCGTGGTGCTGGCCTGCGGCGGCCTGGACCCCACCGGCCAGGCCGGCTTGGCCGCCGACTTGCGCGCCGGGGCCAGCCTGGGCGCCCTGGTCGCGCCGGTGGCCGCGGCGCTGACCGTGCAGGACTTGGGCGGCGTGCGGCGCGTGGACCCGGTGGATCCGGGCCTGCTGAAGGAGCAGCTGCGCGCGGCCTTGCGCAGCCTGCCGGTGGCCGTCATCAAGGTGGGCCTGCTCGGCGGCGCGGCCCAGGCGGCGGCGCTGGCCGAGGTGCTGGCCGAATGCCCCGGCCTGCCCGTGATCCTGGACCCGGTGCTGGGCGCCAGCACCGGCGGCAGCCTGGCCGAGCCGGGCTACCCCGAAGCCCTGCGGCGCCTGCTGTTCCCGCGCATCACGCTGCTGACGCCCAACCTGCCAGAAGCCGGGCTGCTGCTGGGCGAGCCCGCGCCCGCGGGCAGCGAGGCCCAGGCCCAAGCCGCGGCCCGGCTGCGCGCCCTGGGACCCGCCGCCGTGCTGGTGAAGGGCGGCCACGCCGAGGGCGGCTACTGCAGCGACCACCTTTGCGACGAGCACGGGGGCCTGTGGCTGGAGGCCCCGCGCCTGGCCGTGCCCAACACCCGCGGCACCGGCTGCAGCCTGGCCACCCTGCTGGCCTGCCTGCTGGCCCAGGGCCAGCCCCTGCGCCTGGCCGCCATCGGCGCCAAGGACGCGTTGGGCGTCATGCTGCGCAAGAGCGCGGGCAGCCAGTGGCCCAGCGGGAGCGGGCCGGCGGGGGTGTGAGGGGGTCCTTTCGGCTTGACGGCTCCCTCGCCTGTATTAGAATCCAATACAGGAGGATCCCATGCGCAAGACCATGACCATCAGCATCCCGGCCGAGCTGGCCGCCAGCCTGGACAAGGCGTCCAAGGCCAAGGGCCTCAGCCGCAGCCAGTATGTGCAGGAGACCCTGCAGCAGCGGCTGTGGAAGGAGGACTTCCGCGGCCTGCGCGCCCACCTGGTGCCCAAGGCCCGGGCCCTGGGCGTGTACACGGACGAGGACGTCTTTAAGCTGGTGTCGTGAAGGCCTTCTTTGACACCAACGTGCTGCTGGCCGCTTACCTGGGCAGCGGGCTCTGTGACGAGGTCTACGAGCATTGCGCCGCCCGCCACCAGGTGCTGGTCAGCGAGCAGGTCCTGCGCGAGCTGGGGGCCAAGCTGACGGGCAAGTTCAAGCGGCCCAAGTCCGACGCCGAGCGGCTGCTGATGAGCGTGCAGGCCGTGGCCGTGGTGCTCAAGGATCAGAAGCCCTCGGGGCCGCTATGCCGGGGCAAGGATGACGACGCCATCCTTGCCACCGCGCTGGCGGCGAAGGCGGACGTGCTCCTGACCGGCGACAAGGACCTGCTGGTGCTGCATCCTTTAAAGGGGTTGCCCATCCTGGCGCCCGCGCAGTTCTGGCGCTTTGAAGCGGAGCACGGCTGACATGACCAAATCCCGCCTGGAAGCCTTCAGCGACGGCGTCCTCGCCATCGCCCTGACCATCATGGTGCTGGAGCTGCATTGGCCCAAGGAGCCCACCTGGGAGGCCCTGCGCGCCATCCTGCCGGGCTTGGGCGCCTATCTGCTCAGCTTCGTGTTCGTCGGCATCTACTGGGTGAACCACCACCACACCTTCCAGGTGGTGCACAAGGTCAACGGGGCCGCCCTGTGGGCCAACCTGCACCTGCTCTTCTGGCTGTCCTTGGTGCCGCTGGCCACGGGCTGGCTGGCGGCCACCCAGCGCGCCGACTGGCCGGTCTTCTTCTACGGCGTGGTGCTGCTGGGCGCGGCGACCGCCTACACGATCCTGATCCGCGTGCTGGTGGCGCTGGAAGGCCCAGATTCGGTGCTGGCCCAGGCGGTGGGGGATGACCGCAAGGGCAAGGTCTCGCTGGCCCTCTACGGGGTCGGGCTGGGCCTGGCCTTCGTGGCGCCCTGGCTGGCCCACCTGTGCTACGTGGCCGTGGCCTGCCTCTGGCTGGTGCCCGACTCGCGCATCGAGCGCCGGGTGGCCCCGCTGGGGCGCGAGGGTCAGGAAGACTAGGATCGCCCTTGCTGCACCGCCGTTTTCGGCCCTAGCACGGCCTTTTGACCTATATTAAACTGATGAACTGTCCCCTTTTACGCCAGGAAGCATGAACCCAGCACCGATCGCGGTTAAAAAAGACCTGTTAGGCCTGTCCAAAGAGGCCCTCAGCGCCGAATTCGCCACCCTGGGCGAGAAGCCTTTCCGCGCCAAGCAGGTCATGGAGTGGGTCTACAAGAAGAACACCCGCGACTTCACCAAGATGAGCACCCTGGCCAAGCCCCTGCGCGACCGCCTGGCGGCCGACTACGCCATCAGCGCGCTGTTCGCCCACAAGGTCCAGCGCAGCCAGCGCGACGGCACCGCCAAGTACCTGTTCAAGTGCGCCGACGGCGAGCTGGTGGAGAGCGTCTTCCTGCCGCACGAGGGCCGCAACACCGCCTGCCTGAGCACCCAGGTGGGCTGCGCCATGGGCTGCAAGTTCTGCGCCACCGGTGAGAGCGGCTTCGCCCGCAACCTGACGCCCGGCGAGATCGTGGCCCAGATCACCGGCATGGAGGCCGACCAGGGCCAGGAGATCCACAATCTCGTCCTGATGGGCATGGGCGAGCCCCTGCATAATTGGGACAACGTGCGCGAGGCCATGTCGGCCCTGCTGGACCCGGCCGGCCGCAACTGGGGCCCGCGCAAGATCACGTTGAGCACCTGCGGCGTGGTCAGCGGCATCGACAAGCTGACGGCCTCCGGGCTCAAGCTGCGTCTGGCGGTGTCGCTGCATTCGCCCCACGACAAGGTGCGCGCGCAGATCATGCCCATCAACCAGCGCTACCCGTTGAAGGAGCTGATGCGGTCCCTGCACGACTACCAGAAGGCCACCGAGCTGCAGCTGACCTTCGAGTACACGCTGTTCAAGGGGCTCAACGACTCGTTGGACACCGCCCACGACGTGGCCTCGCTGCTCAAAGGCCTCTCCGCCAAGATCAACCTGATCCCCTACAACCCGGTGGCGGGCCTGCCCTTTAAGGCGCCCGACTTCGACGGCGTGGTGGCCTTCCAGACCGTGCTGAAGGACCGCGGCTTCATCGCCATGGTCCGCACCGAGAAGGGCGGCGACATCGACGCGGCCTGCGGCCAGCTGCGGCGGAGGGAGAAGTGACCGAGCTGCGCTTCTGGCTGCGCATCGTCCTGCTGGGGGGCTTGGGCTTCGCCCTGGCCTTCGGGCTGGTGCTGCGGCTCAGCGTGAAGGGCGGCACCGTGAAGATGCCCGACCTGCGGGGCCTCAACCGCCAGGGCGCGGAGATGAAGCTGAAGGGCATGGGCCTGGAGATGCAGGTGCGCGAGGAGCGCTACGCCGACGCCCCCTATGGGGCCGTGCTCGAGCAGAACCTGGAGCCCGGCGCGGTGCTCAAGCGGGGCCGCACCATCGCGGTGGTCATCAGCATCGGCAACAAGGTGCTGGGCGTGCCGTCGGTGCTGGGCGTGCCCAGCTCGCGCCAGGCCCGCCTGCTGCTGGAGCAGAACGGCTTGAGCGTGGGCCGCGTGGCGGAAGTCTACGCCCCGGACCCGGCTGACACCGTGCTGGCCCAGAGCCCCGAGCCCGGCGCCCAGGCGCTGCGCGGCGAGGGCGTCAGCCTGCTGGTGTCGCGGGGGCCCCGGCCCGTGCAGCGGCTGATGCCCAGCCTGCTGGGGCGCAGCCTGGACGAGGCCCGCGCGCTGAGCGGGCGCATCGGCCTGGTGCTGCGGCGCGTCAGCGAGGCCACGCCCCTGCAGGCGGCCGCGGCTCCCCCCGGCAGCGTGCTGGCCCAGTCGCTGACGCCCAGCACCCGCGTGGACGCCGGCGCCGAGCTGGCCTTGACGGTGGCCCCCGGCGGCGCCACCGGCGCCCCCGCCCGCCTGTCCGTGCTCGACTACAGCCTGCCCGAGGACGGGGTGCAGGAGCGCCGCCTGGCCGTGCTGGTCAAGGACGGCCTGGGCCAGCGCCTGGTGACCAACCGCATGGCCCAGCCCGGCGCCAAGGTGCACCTGGAATTCCAGGTGCATGGGGCCGCCAGCGCCGAGATCCGCGTGGGCGGCGAGCTGGTCGAGACGAGGGAGCTGCCATGACTTCAAGCCACCGACCATCGACTCGACGGGACTGAAAACGATGCCTTTGATCGCCCCTTCGATCCTTTCCGCCGACTTCAGCGCCCTGGGCCGCGACATCGCCGCCGCCGACCAGGCCGGCGCCGATTGGATCCACCTGGACGTGATGGACGGCCACTTCGTGCCCAACCTGACCTTCGGCCCCATGCTGGTGAAGTCGGTCCGGTCGGCGACCAAGAAGCCCTTCGACGCGCACCTGATGATCAGCCGGCCCACCCAGTACGCGCCCAGCTTCGCCGCGGCCGGCGCCGACCTGATCAGCTTCCACCTGGAATGCGGCGAGGCCCCCGCCGACGTGATCCGCTGCATCCGCAGCCTGGGCAAGCAGGTGGGCCTGGCGCTGAAGCCGGGCACGCCCGCAGCCTCCGCCGCCGGCCTGCTGAAGGACGTGGACTTCGCCCTGGTGATGAGCGTGGAGCCCGGCTTCGGCGGGCAGAAGTTCATGGCCGACATGATGCCCAAGGTGGCCGAGCTGAAGAAGCTGCGCGCCGAGCTGGGCCTGAAGTACCTGATCGAGGTCGACGGCGGCATTGACGAGCAGACCGCGCCCGTGGCCCTGGCCGCCGGCGTGGACGTGCTGGTGGCCGGGACGGCCGTGTTCGGCCGGCCGAATTGGGCCCACGCCATCGCCGCCTTGCGCGGAGGCGCCGCCTGATGTTCGAAAGCCTCTCCAAGCGCCTGCAAGGCGCCTTCCACAAGCTCAGCGGCCAGGCCAAGATCTCCGAGTCCAACGTGGACGCGGCGCTCAAGGAGGTCCGGCTGGCCTTGCTGGAGGCCGACGTCCACTTCAAGGTGGTCAAGGACCTGCTGGACAAGGTGCGCGAGCGGGCCCTGGGCGCCGAGGTGGCGCTCAGCCTGACGCCCGACCAGGTGCTGGCCAAGCTGGTGCAGGATGAGCTCGCCGCCATGATGGGCGGCGCGGGCCCGCGCCACCTGGCCTGGGCCAGCCTGCCGCCGACGGTGATCCTGCTGGCGGGCTTGCAGGGGACCGGCAAGACCACCACCGCCGCCAAGCTGGCCAAGCGGCTGATCGCCGATGGCCGCCGGGTGGCCATGGTGGCCGGCGACCTGCAGCGCCCCGCCGCCGTGGAGCAGCTGAAGGTGCTGGGCAAGGCCGTGGGCGCCCACGTTTACGCGGCCGAGGCCGGCGAGGCCCCGCCCGCCCTGGCCAAGCGCGCCCGCGCCGAAGCCTTGAAGGCCGGCTACGAAGTGCTGATCGTGGACACCGCCGGGCGCCTGTCCATCGACGAAGCGTTGATGGCCGAGCTGAAGGCGGTCAAGGCCGCCGCCGCCCCCCACGAAGTGCTGCTGGTGCTCGACGCCATGCAGGGCCAGGACGCCCTGCCCACGGCGACCCGCTTCCACGAGGCCATCGGCATCGACGGCCTGGTGCTGACCAAGCTCGATGGCGACGCCCGCGGCGGCGCGGCCCTGAGCGCCCTGGCCGTGACGGGCAAGCCCATCAAGTTCATCGGCACGGGCGAGAAGGCCGACGCCTTGGAGCCCTTCCACCCCGACCGCATGGCCGGCCGGATCCTGGGGATGGGCGACGTGGTCAGCCTGGTGGAGAAGGTCCAGGAGCAGGTGGATGTGGAGCAGGCCGCCCGGCTGGCCAAGAAGGCCGGCAAGCAGGGCCTGGACCTGCAGGACCTGCTCGACCAGATGCAGCAGATAAAGAAGATGGGCTCGTTGAAGGAGCTGGCCGCCATGCTGCCCGGCGGCAACGCCCTCAGCGGCGCGGACCTGGACGACGGCAAGGTCAAGCGCAGCATCGCCATCCTGCAGAGCATGACCCCCAAGGAGCGCCGCCGCCCCGAGATCATCCATGGCGAGCGCCGCAAGCGCATCGCCAAGGGCTCGGGCACCAAGGTGGAGGAGGTCAACCAGGTGCTGCGCCAGCACGAGCAGATGAAGAAGATGATGAAGATGATGTCCCGAGGCAAGCGGCGGGGCATGGGAGCTTTCCCCGGCGGCCAGGGTTTCCCCGGCTTGCCCCAGCGTTGAAGACGAGGAGAGGCATGATGCGCAAGCGGATCTCGATGACCCTGGCCCTGGCCCTGCTGCTGGCCCCGGCCCTGCCCCTGCTGGCCGAGGACGCGGCCCCGGCGGCCGTCAGCCCGGCGGCGCAGGCCGTCCCGGCCGCCGACCCCAATGCGCCCGCGTTGCCCGACACCACGGCGCCCCAGGATGTCAGCGTCACCGCGGACGTCAAGGCCGCCCCGGTGGAGGTGCCCAAGGACGTCCTGGCCCAGCCCGGGCGCGCCCGGCCCGACGACAAGCCCAGCCGCTTCAGCCTCGGCAATTTCGTGCTGGGCTTCATCGGCGGGGCCATCCTGGGCGGCGCGGCCGGCGTGCTGCTGCTGTCGGATGACGGCAGCGGCGGCATCGACCAGTCCAAGCTGCGGCTGATGCTGCCGCTGGGCCTGGTGGGCGGCGGCCTGGTCGGCGGCACCATCAGCCTGATGCTGGGCGCCACCACCCCCGAGGAGGCGCGGCC
>Ga0302319_10021699_pt1 | contig 11560 bp, 6 predicted proteins | sample Bog_T0_2_FD_203319 | JGI IMG/M metagenome (GOLD analysis project Ga0302319, IMG submission 203319) | Peat permafrost microbial communities from Stordalen Mire near Abisko, Sweden - Bog_T0_2 | ecosystem: Environmental > Terrestrial > Soil > Wetlands > Peat | place: Sweden: Abisko, Stordalen Mire...
ATTCACTCATATGCCCCACCTCCGAATACAGATGAACTTTACAGGGGAAGAAAGCCCTTTGCGGCAGTTAGTAGTTGGGCCATCTCAGGATCAGGAGCAGTCTGTTGTCAAATTTGAGACGGATTTGGCAAAGCGAGGGATCCACGGGGTTAAAGTACGGCCATCTCAGATTCCTTATCGAAGCTGGTGAGATCAAGGTCGCTGTAGAATAGCTAAAGCAAGGGAGCTGGGCGGTCGCTGCCGTTTTCGTTTCGGCGAAGACGGGGGAGGAAAGTCCGAACTCCGCAGGGCAGTGTGCCGGATAACGTCCGGGATTTGGGTTTCAAGACTCAAAGACGGCCAGTGCCACAGAGAAGATACCGCCTCGGCTACCTGGGCTTTCGCAAGAGAGTTCGGCGACCCGGAAAGAGCTTGCTCTTTCCGTGCTGGGGTAAGGGTGAAAAGGTGCGGTAAGAGCGCACCGCTCGCGCTGTAAGGCGCGGGGCATGGTAAACCCCACACGGAGCAAGACCAAATAGGGAGGGACTCGCAAAGCCGAAGAACCCGGCTGCGGGGCGTATCGGCTCGATACGCGACAGGCGGTTCGAGCAATTGCCGAAACCTCCGGGTAGGTCGCTGATGAGCGTCCGCGGCGACGCGGCGCCTAGAGGAATGACCGCACACGACAGAATTCGGCTTACAGGCTCTTTTGCTGAAGTGACGGCCCCGCTCGGGTAAACTCCCGACGGGGCCGGCCTTTTGGGATCGGCTGAGTTTAAAGACCACGCCGGAGAGCTTGATCGACGAGCTTTCCACATACGTGGATCGGGCCCTGAAGACGATAAGATGGTCGGATGCTGCTTGTGAAATTGCTTGCTGATGGAGCCCGGGTGCCCGAAGTCGCGCATCCGGGAGAAGATCTGGGATATGACGTTTTCGCGTTGGAATTGGTTGAGCTGTGGGCTCGCCAGTCGATCCGGGTTCGGACCGGAATTGCCGTCGAAGCTCGGCATCCGGACACTGGTGCGGGCCTCGGATTACTGGTGCGGGATCGCTCTTCGATGGCCGCGAGGGGTGTTGCGGTAACGGGCGGAGTCATCGACGCCGGGTATCGCGGAGAGATCCAGATTCTGCTGACAAACCTGACCGATGAAGCGATCCGGCTTAACGCGGGGGATAAGATCGCACAGATGATTCCAGTGCCGGTGCTTACAGGTGAAGTGCGGCTGGTCGAAGAACTTGGGGACTCATCGCGGGCCGAAAAGGGATTTGGAAGCTCCGGTCGATAGTGCCAAATCTTGTGAATTAAAAAGCAAAGAGGCCGGGACGCAATCGCCCCGGCCTTGCTTATGCGTTGAGTTTGTCTTGGCCTAGTTCTTACCCAGACCGTCATTGCGATGATAATTCGGGTAAGGCGGTATCGGTGCCTCTGGAATCGGGTGGGCTTTCAGCTCATCGAGGACGAGCTTGACGCCGGTTTCGAGTTGCACGTCATGACCTGCGGCGAAGTCCTTTGGCGTCTCTTCGACCGGTACGTCCGGCGTTATTCCGTGATTCTCCACTTCCCAGTTGCCGTTGAGTCCGTAAATGGCATATCGAGGAGCCGTAACGTGCCCGCCGTCGAGCAGGGTCGGAAAACCGCCGATCCCGACCAATCCGCCCCATGTGCGGGTTCCTACAAGTTTGCCGAGACCGGCCTTGCGGAAGTACCACGGCATCGCGTCGCCGCCGGAACCGGAATTCTGGTTGACCAGCATGGCCTTGGGACCGAAGATGGCGCCGACCGGGTCGTGCTGGGGTTTGCCGTCCCGCTCGATCGCCTCAGAGAGAGGCTGTCGGCGAAGGACATCGACAACGTAGTCGGCGATGAAGCCACCCTCGTTATAGCGTTCATCGAGCACCAGGGCCTGTTTGTCGAGCTGGGCGTAGAAGTAGCGATTGAAATTGGTGTAGCCTGCGCCGGCCGTGTTGGGCATGTAGACGTAAGCGACCTTGCCGCCAGAGAGTTTGTCAACCTTGCGGCGGTTGCTTTCGATCCAATCCAGATTGCGCAAACCGTCCTCGTCGCCAATAGGAACCACCGTGACATCCCGGGAATCCTTTCCGTCCGGGTTTGGACCGACGTGAAGGACTGTCTGGAGTCCTGCTGTGCCGTCGAAGAAGGCATACAGATTGTCGCTGGCGTGGAGTTCCTTTCCGTTGACTGCCAGCAGATATTCCCCTTCCTTGACGTAGACGCCGGGGAGCGTGAGCGGCGATGCCAGGCCGGGCGTCCAATTCTGTCCGCCGAGTATCTTCGTGATGCGGTAACGGTTGTTCTCGACGGAGTAATCCGCGCCGAGCAGGCCGGTTGCAGGCCCGTGGTCGGGATGCCGCGGGCCGCCCAGGAACATATGGCCGACTGTGATTTCGCCGAGCATTTCGGTTGACAGGTAGCTGAATTCGCTGCGGCTGGCGAGACCGTCCAGATACGGGCGATATCGCGCCTCGGCCTTGGGAATGCTGAGTCCGTGGGTGTTGGCGTCGTAGAAGAAGTCCCGCTCGATGCGCCAGGTTTCATTGAAGATCTGCCTCCACTCGGCGCGCGGGTCGATATTGGCCGTCATCCTGGAAACATTCAGGGGTTTCCCAGAGTTGCTGTCACCTGGCTTCAGGTCATCTGTCGACGCGATCGCGTACGAGTCGTGCTGGGCGATGAGCGCCTTGGAGGCGTCTGCCGAGAGCAGGAAGTCATCGATATTCGTGAGGACCTGCTCGGTCTTGCGCTTTTCCAGAGTGAAACGCCACACTGCGCGGATACCGGTTCCCTCGCCGCGGCCCGATGGACGGCCAAAGGGAGGGCCTTCGAGCAGGTAGATTACGCCGGTCTTGCCGGCCAGCAAACTGCCGTAGTTTCGAGGGGGAACCGGCAGGGAAAGAATGCGGTTACCGATGCCATCGAGGTCGATCTTGACATCGATTTTCTTGTTTTCGGTCTTGTCTTCTTTTTTGGTGTCCTTATTCTCTTCGGATTTGACGTCGGCCGACTTTTCACTCCTGGACTTGTCGTTCGCGTCTGTCTTGGGCGGAGCCGGCGGCTGGGGGTTCTTGTCGTCATCCTTCTTTTCTTCCTTGATCTTTTCGTCGTCGCTCTCCGGCGGGATTGGTGAAGCCTCGTCCTTCGAGAGAACGACGACGTAGGGAGAAGTGGTCTGTGCTCGATCGAGCGAAGAGAGATCGATTCCTGCACCCGAAGGACCGTCGTCCGTCGAAGCAAGAAAGTATAGGAATTTGCCGTTAAGGTCGAAGACAGCACTGCTGGCATCGCTCATGCCATCGGTGACCTGAGTTGAAGCATGCTTTTCGACCGAGTAGAGAAAGACACCTTTCAGATTGTTGTCGAGGTCACGGGTGTAGGTGATCCACTTGGAATCCGGCGACCAGTTGGCGCTGAAACCATCGCCTCCGAATCCGCCCTGGTGGCTGGTGTCGACGAGAATGGGTTTGCCTGCGGTAATCTCTTTGCCTTTTTCATCCCGAGTGGGTACGTCGATGTACCACAGGTGCAGATGCTTGTCGGTATAGAGAATGTGCTTCGAGTCCGGCGACCATCGCGGGCCATAAAAGAACGAGGGATTTGGGCCGAGGTCGATTACGGTCGGGGCTTTGAATCCGTTCTGCTCGCGGAGGTAGAGCTGATATTCCCCGGAAGCGTCGGAGAAATAGGCAATTGTCTTGCCGTCCGGCGACCACGCAGGGTCGCGCTCCGCAGCATTTGAGGTGTTGGTCAGGTTGCGGGTGTCGCCTTTTTCGGCGGGTATGGTGAAGATGTCACCGTGAGCTTCAAAGACAGCGCGCTGACCGGTCGGGGAAAGATTACCGTTCTGAATCTCGTCGGATGCAATGGAGGTCAGATGCGGTTCGAGTTTGGGCAAGTCGCCATGGATAGTGATTTCCAGAGTGTGATCCTGTCCCGGCTTATTTGGCGACGGCAGGTCGAGCAAGTGCAATGAACCGAACTGCTCGTAAACCAAGCCTCCTGGACCAGCCTGGATGGTCTTGAGGTCGAGACCCTTGTTTTCGATGACTGGAATGACCTCTTTGGTCTTGGTGTCGTAGCGATAAAGGGAGACCGGACCGTAATGTTTGTTGTCGAAGGGGTCGGAGCCGTTGTCCGCGTTTCGATCGGAGAGGAAGTAGATCTGGTCGCCAATCCAGACCGGATTCGAGTCATGGGTGTTGTTGCTGGGGATTTTCTCGAGGTCGAGGGTCTTGAGGTTCACGATCCAGATGGGGAAGTTCTGGCCCCCCTTGTAGCGTTTCCAGGCTTCCTGCCAGCGGGTGATCGACTCGTAGGCCAGAGACTGTCCATCCGGCGAGTAGGAACCCTGGCTGCCTGATGGTAGCGGCAAGGGCTCGGGAATGCCCGAGCCGTCCGCATGAGCGAGGAACAGGCGGCCATAGTGGCGTGGGCTGGACATCTCGCTGGCAACGAGTATGTCCTTGCCGTCAGGTGTCCAGGCGACGACGCCCGGGCCTGAGGGGTGCCAGGTGATGCGATGGGGGATACCACCGGCAGAGGGAATGGTGTAAACGTCATAGCCGCTGCCGCTGTTGTGGGCGGTGTAAGCGATCTGCGACCCGTCCGGAGAGAACACGGGACCGAGCACAACGGAGCCTGTTGAAGTCAGGCGCTGGGCCTCGCCGCCGCTCCGGGAAACGGTCCAGATATCGTCGGCATAGAGAAAGGCCACGGAGTTCTGACTCAGGGAGGGGTTGCGCAGGATAAGCGGCGTCGCCGCAGATGTGGGTTGCGGGGCGAAAAGCAGACCGGAAAGCAGGAGAACGAATGTCGCTGCGAGGAGGGAAGTTTTCAACGGGCAAGAGAGGCGGGATATGTTCATCTGATCTCCGGAGGGAAGCAGGGTAGCGACAGTGTACTCGGACGAGCATAGTACGCACGAAGAATACGTCGTGTTTCCGAGTTGTGGGAACCGGAATCGTATTCCGTGCGTATTCTGACCTGCGCGCCAATCCATTGCATTCGCTGCTAGACTTTCCGACAGGACTATCAACTCCGGAATTCCAGCACTTCCGCCGCAGAAAACTGGGTCATCCGGGCGCAAAGTTGGGAAACGATGCAATTTAGTGAAGCCGTAAAACTCGCTCTGCAGTCGTTGTGGGCCAACAAGCTGCGGTCCATCCTCACGCTGATTGGCGTGGTGATGGGCGTGGCTTCGGTGATCATGGTGATCACGCTGACCAATACTGCAAACGACTATTTCGGCACGAAACTGACCGGATACGGCGCTGACGTCTTCACCGTAGGCCGCATGGGGGCCATTTTCGGCCCAGAAGAGTATCTGCGGTTTCAAAAACGGAAGATCGTAAAGTTTGAAGATTTCGAGGCAGTACGAGATGCCTGCACCTATTGCAAGGAAGTGGGCACCGAGCTTTCGCAGACCACAAAGGTCGTCCATAACGGACACTCGACAACGGATACTGAGTTACGCGGTTACTCGGCAGCCATGTTTTCCCTGAACAATCTGAATATCGCGCTTGGCCGCGCTCTTACTGAGGGAGACGTCGAACATGCTGCTCATAGCGTCGTGGTGGGCTACGACATTGTGGACGACATCATGGGTGACGGTGATCCGTTAGGCCAGGAGGTCCGGGTCGATGGCGTGCCATACACGGTCGTGGGAGTTGGCGAGCGGCAGGGAAAGACCTTTGGGCAGTCGCAGGATAACTGGGTCGTGATTCCGATCACCACTTATCAGCACACCTACGGCAGCAACGACAGCCTTACAATTTACGCGCGCGCCGATGGCGATGCCCAGGTTATGCAGAAGGCTGAGGACCAGGTGCGTGTCATGATGCGCGCGCGCCGTCACGACGCTCCGGGCGCCGACGATAGTTTTGAGCTGACGACCAACGATACCTTCCTGGAAATCTGGAAACAGATCAGCCAGCTTTTTGTCTTTATCGTGCTGGCGCTGGCTTCGATTTCGCTCGTCGTCGGTGGAATCGTGATTATGAACATCATGCTGGTTTCGGTCACGGAGCGAACCCGCGAGATTGGCATACGCAAGGCCCTGGGAGCGCGGCAAAAAGACGTGTTGCTTCAGTTTTTGATTGAGTCGGGATTGATGGCGACGCTCGGCGGGGTCATCGGAATTCTGATCGGAGTTGCGGTCGCCGCAATCATCACGCAAATCTTCGACGTTACGGTGAACGTCTCCCTCGGTTCGATATTGCTTGGAATGTTCATGGCGACAGGTACCGGCGTCTTCTTCGGAGTGTATCCGGCGAGCAAGGCCGCGAAGCTTGATCCGATCGTCGCGCTGCGGTCGGAGATGTAGTGAGGCAGCTTCCAGCTACTAGCCTCTAGCTTCTAGCTGCTGGATTGAAGAGTTTGATCCTATCGTCAGAGAAAGATTTGATTCCAATGGCGCTTTTAGCTAGAGGCTAGAAGCTGGTAGCTAGGAGCTGTTCTTATGGCAAAAGGTCAGGCAAGAGAATCGGTCAAGATGGCGCTTGAGACTTTGCGCGCCAACAAGCTGCGTTCAGGGCTCACGATTCTGGGAATCGTCATCGGTGTTACATCGGTGATTGCCATCTCTTCAGTGATCAATGGATTGAACAACAGGGTTGGAGACTTTGTCAGTTCACTGGGTACAAATGTTTTCTGGGTATTCCACCTGCCGTTCGGCGTCTTCAAGCCCACCACCGAGCAACTGACGCGAAAAAAACTCACTTATGAAGATGCGATGGCTTTGCGCACTCTGCCGCATGTCGTAGCAGCCGACGCAGGAAAGAGATACGCCAAGCTGGGATTCCGCGTTGGAGATGTCTCAATCAAGTACAACGGCAAGAAAGTTGCTGGCGCGATCCTCGAGAGCCACACTGCGCAGATCGCCGAGACGCGTGATCTGGTTCTCCAGGAAGGCAGAATGTTTACCGATGAAGAAGATAAGCGCCACGCAAAAGTGGTCGTGCTCGCGCACGACTCCTGGGAGACTCTCTTTGGCAATGAGCCAGCGGTCGGGAAAGAGGTAAACGTCGAGACCTCGATGTACACCGTCATCGGCGTGCTGGCCAAGCAGAAACAGCCTTTCGGAAGCGGCAAGAACCCGAATGACAATGCGGCGCTGTTCCCATTCGGCACATTCGAGAATCTACATCCTGAAGTCAAAGACCTGTTTATCGCCGTGAAATACGATGACCCAGTCAACAAGTCGCTTGTCGAAGAAGAGATTCGCGAGACGCTTCGCATTCGACGCAAGGTGAAGGTGGAAGCCCCCGACAATTTCGAAATATTCGGTCCTGATTCACTCTCGCGGCTTTGGGACCAGATCACGTGGGGCCTTCGCCTGTTCATGCTGGCAATTTCGAGCGTTGGCCTCATGGTGGGCGGAGTTGGCGTGATGAATATTATGCTCGTCTCAGTGACCGAAAGAACCCGGGAGATTGGCATACGCAAAGCTCTGGGCGCGACAAAAAGGACTATCCTCACTCAGTTCACGACCGAAGCGGTGACGCTCTGTGCTCTGGGCGGAGTCATCGGAGTTATGGTCGGGTCGGTAGTTACCTGGATCGTGTACCTATTGCCGATAGGACTTCCAGCGACTGTATCGACGTTCTGGGTGCTCTTCGGCTTCGGCGTCTCATGCGCGATCGGTTTGCTCTTCGGTATCTATCCGGCTTGGAAGGCCGCAAATCTGGATCCGATTGAGGCTCTTCGGTACGAATAGGCCTTCATTTCTTTCCAGTGACTTTCGCTACACTGGATGAAGGCCCCATGCTGACGTTTTCCTTCATAACCGAAATTGTTACAACCTGCCTCGTGGTGGCGAGCATGGTGTATTCGGTGCTCGCACTTATAGCCGCTCTGAGTCTCCGCAAGTATGTACTTCAGTCTGCAAAACTGCCGCCTTCTGCATCTTCCGTGAGCATTCTGAAACCAGTGAAAGGTTTCGATTCCGGAATGTATGAGGCCTTTCGCAGCCACTGCCTGCAAGAGTATGCGGACGAGTACGAGTTGATCTTCGGAGCGGGAAGCAATGACGATCCTGCGGTAGAAGCCGTACATCGGCTGATGTCGGAGTTTCCCGAGCGAAAGATTCGGCTGGTAATCTGCCCGGAACGGCTCGGCACGAACGGAAAGGTCTCGAACCTGATCCAGATGCTGCCCGATGCACAGCATGAATTCCTCCTCATCAATGATTCCGATATCCGAGTCAGTCCGAAATATCTGGAACGGGTGATGCGACAGTTTGCAGCACCTGGGAAAAAACCGGTGGGGATGGTGACTGCGCTCTATCGCGGCAAGGCGCATTCCTGGACCCTGGGCTCTGTGCTGGAGACTCTGGGAATCGCCACGGACTTCATGGCCGGCGTGGTGACCGCGCGGATCGTCGAGGGCGGAATCCACTTCGGCCTCGGTTCAACGCTGGCCGTCCACAGGGAAGCGCTGTCCGCGGCAGGCGGGCTCGAAGCTCTTGTCGATCAACTCGCCGACGATTATGAAATGGGCGCAAGAATCGCCGCAGCCGGGTATTCGATTCGCCTGGCGACAGAAGTCGTCGAAACCAGCATCCCGGCCTACGGGCTAAGCGGCTTCGTCAGTCACCAGCTGCGCTGGGCAAGGACCGTCCGGGACAGCCGCAAGTGGGGCTATGTTGGGCTCATCTTCACCCATCTTCTGCCCTTGGCTCTCGCCAACGTGATCGCGTCCGGAGCAAGCCTGATCAGCATCTGGCTGCTGGGGCTGGCATTCTTCTTGCGGCTCGGCGTGGCGATGCAGGTGGGCGCTGGCGTGCTCGGTGACAGGCAGGTGCTGGCCAACTTGTGGCTGCTTCCATTGCGCGACGCGGTCGGTTTCGCCGTTTGGGTCTGGAGCTTTGCCGGTAATACGATCGTCTGGCGCGGCGAGCGGTTCGTGCTGAAGAGCGGGCGCTTGGAAAAGGCAAGCCTGTAAACGCGCCAATGCGATTCTCGCTCGACCTCTGTCACAAACGGGCCCAGGCGCGCAGTGCTATCTTGGGGAACGATGGGACAACTGGTAACGATTGATCCATTTGATCCGGCGGGCGCAGCAATCGCCGGACCGACAGCGACGCTGATTTACGACGACTGGTATCCCGCGATGCGGTCGGAGTTGCTGCGCGGAAACAAGCTCCACACGGCGATGCTGCTCGATCTGCCGCTCGTGCTGGGCCGCCGCAAAGACGGAAAAGTCTTCGCCATGCGCGACAGCTGCCCGCATCGCGGAATTCCGCTCAGTGTCGGCTGGTTCGATGGCGAACATCTCACCTGCCGCTATCACGGCTGGGAGTTCGAGCCCTGCAGCGGGCAGTGCGCCACTATTCCATCTCTTTCCAGTTCCGACAAACTCGATGCGACTCGCATCTACGCGACGGCGTACCCGTGCGTCGAAAAGGATGGCTATGCGTGGGTATACATTCCCGGCGCAGGGGCGGGACGCAAGACCGAGGCCGCAGAACTGCCGCCAGTGCCGGAGCTACCGAAGTTCAGCGACCGCTACCGAACTGCGTTTCTGACCGCCGACCTGCCCTGCAACGTTGACCACGGAATCATCGGCCTGATGGATCCGGCGCACGGGCCTTTTGTGCATCAGGCTTGGTGGTGGCGTTCGCGCAGCTCTATTCGCGAAAAGACCAAAAAGTTCGAACCGATCCCGGAGGGTTTTCGGATGGCGGCGCATGCGCCCAGCGGCAACTCGGCACCGTATAAGCTGCTCGGTGTATACGGCGAGCCGGTCGAAACAACCATTGACTTTGTCCTGCCCAACCGGCGCTGGGAGACGATCCGCTGCGGACCCAAGTGGTTCACCAGCCTCACGACGGTGACTCCGGTGACGGCTTCCACCTGCCGGATCGATGTCGTAGCAGCGTGGAATGTCTTCTACAACGTGCCGTTTGTCACGCCAATTGCAAAGTTCTTCGGAGCGAAGTTTGTACGCCAGGACCAGGTAACGATGATCCAGCAGGCGGAGGGGTTAAAGCACAATCCCAGCCTGATGCTGATCGACGATGCCGATAAGCCGGCTAAATGGTACTTCGCGCTGAAACAGGCTCGGCTCGAAGGTTCGGACAAGCATCCAATGGACGGCCCGGTCGAGCTGCACTGGCGCAGTTAGGCTCCTTTAAGGCGTTGCATCTTTCACGCAACGGAATCCGACCGTGGCGCTGCGATCAATGCTCGGCGCCATGAGCAGATACTTGCCATGCTGACTCAATTCGTATGCCTGTGGAAAGTACCAGCGCGAGCCCTGTGGCTGGTAGTGGCTACCTCCACGCAGAATCGCGTAGCGCGTGTGCTCGTCGACGTACTCGTCTGTCCATTGCCATACGTTGCCGGTCAGGTCCATCACGCCGAATGGACTGGCGCCTCTGGGATGCCAGTCGACATTACTGGGAGGCAGCGCTTCCCGGCCCTGGTCCGGATCGGGCGTCGAACCCATCAATACCGGCGGGCAGGTTGGGCAGGCTTCCGATGAAGAAGGCTTGTCGGTTGCAGGTGGATTCGGCTGTGAACTAGGTTTAAGATTCGGTTTGGCCGTGCTCTGCGGACTCGAAAGCTTCTTCGGCTGCGGCTGCCCCTTTTCCGGCGCAGGCGTCGGAGACGAAACCGGCGCTGCGGGTGCTGGAGTTGGCGGAGAAGCTACCTGAGCCTGGGCCTGAACGGGAGCCGCCGGCGTAGCTGGCCCTTCGAAGTTGCCCCACGGATAGCGGCGATGGTCCGTACCTTGTGCTGCGTATTGCCACTCCCACTCGTGAGGCAACCGCTTGCCCGCCCATTTGGCATAGGCGCGCGCATCTTCAATCGAGACCCAGGTCACGGGTTTGTTCTCCCAGCCGTCTGGATAGCTGCCATTCGTCCAGTCTTTCAGGAAGTTATGCGCGTCGGCAGGCGCGTAATGCGTTGCGTCGAGAAACTTCTTGAATTCAAGATTTGTTACGGGGAACTTGTCGATCCAGAAGGTGTCGATGTGCAGCATGTGTTCGTGATAACGGCGGGCCGACTCTTCCCATGGATACTGCACGTCGACGCCCTCATCATTCATGCCCTCGATCTCAATTCCATTTACGCGGAATGTGTAGTCCGCGGCGGGAATTCGGATCATGCCTTCCGGTTGCTTCACGGCGGGATCAGTTGCCTGAATCGGCACCAGCTTTTGCGACATCGATTCCCAGTGGTTGGACAAGGATTGAAGCGGCTTCTGCGACAGAAGCTTCATTTGATCGAGCAGCTTCAGTATCTCCGGCGATAACTCGGAGGGCGCTTGCGTAGTTTCGAGAACAGCGCCATACCCATGAGCTTCCAGGGAAAATTCGAGGATCAGAGAGTCACCATCCGTCCGCGGTTGCAACTCAACACCGTGCCACAGGTCGTAGTAATGTGTTCCGCTTGTCTTGGGGAGGCGCAACTGACCGCCGTCCACCTCGTAAGCATTGCGATTGACAAGCGTCCAGAGGGTCTGCTTCTCCGTCGGCCATTTGCTGCCAAAGACGCCGTAATTGCGTGTTGGCGTATGCGGTTCCCATGCGGGCGAAATCAACTGCGCGGCAAATGTGCG
>Ga0302319_10021700_pt1 | contig 11559 bp, 10 predicted proteins | sample Bog_T0_2_FD_203319 | JGI IMG/M metagenome (GOLD analysis project Ga0302319, IMG submission 203319) | Peat permafrost microbial communities from Stordalen Mire near Abisko, Sweden - Bog_T0_2 | ecosystem: Environmental > Terrestrial > Soil > Wetlands > Peat | place: Sweden: Abisko, Stordalen Mire...
GCCCGTAGAACGCCCCTTCGCCCGGATTGAGGATGGTCTCGAGGCCGGCGGCGGCCGACGCTTCGAGCAAAGCGCGTTCGGCCTTGGTCCAGATCTCGTCGGCGCCGGCGCGCAACGCCGGCCGATCGGAGAACTTGATGGTGACGTCGGCGAAACCGAAATCGCGGTAGACCTGTTTCAGCAATTCGCAAAAGGCAATGGTTTCCTCTGTGATCTGCTCGGGCGTGCAGAAAATATGCGCATCGTCCTGGGTGAAGGCGCGCACCCGCATGATGCCGTGCATGGCGCCCGACGGTTCGTAGCGATGGCAGGCGCCGAATTCGGCAATCCGCAGCGGCAGATCCCGATAGCTTTTGGTGCCGACCTTGAAGATCTGCACATGACAGGGACAGTTCATCGGCTTGACCGCAAGGGTACGGTCGTCCGAGGTATGCACGGTAAACATATGCTCGGCGAATTTTTCCCAATGCCCCGACGCTTCCCACAGCGATCGGTCGAGCAACTGCGGCGTCTTCACTTCGAAATAGCCGTGCTGTTCCAGTTTTCGGCGCAGATAGGTCTCGACCGTGCGCCACAGCGTCCAGCCCTTGGCGTGCCAGAACACCGCGCCGACCGCTTCGTCCTGCTGATGGAACAACTCCATTTCCCGGCCCAGGCGGCGATGATCGCGCTTCTCCGCTTCATCCAACATGGTCAGATAGCCGTCAAGCTGCTTCTGGTCGAACCAGGCTGTGCCGTATATCCGTTGCAGCATTTCATTTCTGGAATCGCCGCGCCAATAGGCGCCGGCCAGCTTCATCAGTTTGAAGGCGTGACCCAGCTTGCCGGTCGACGGCAAATGCGGTCCGCGGCACAGATCGATAAATTGCCCCTGGCGATAAAGACCGATCGGCTCTCCCTCCGGAATGGCAGCGATGATCTCGGCCTTGTAGGCCTCGCCTTGGCCCTGGAAGAAGTGCACGGCCTGGTCGCGGTGCCATTCCTCGCGGATGATCGGCTCATCGCGGTCGACGATCTCATGCATCCGTTGTTCGATCCTGGTCAAATCCTCCGGGTTGAACGCGGTCGGGCGGGCAAAATCATAATAGAAGCCGTTCTCGATCGATGGTCCGATCGTCACCTGGGTTTCCGGGAACAGCTCCTTGACCGCCTCGGCCATCACATGGGCAGCGTCATGGCGGAGCAGCGCGAGCGAGTCAGGGTCCTTGGCGGTGACGATGGCAAGGCGTGCGTCAGTCAGGATCGGGCGATCCAAATCGACCAGGCGGCCATCGATGCGGAGCGCCAGCGCCGCCTTGGCCAGGCCGGCGCCGATGTCGGCGGCGACGTCTTTGCCGGTCACCGGCCTTTCATAGCTGCGGACTGATCCATCGGGCAAAGTAACGGCGACCATGGTTCATACTCGACGAGGCTCGAACGCGGGAAGGCAGGACATTAAGCGGTTTGTCGCCTCTGTCAAGGCAGCGCCAGCGCTGCCAGGACCTCGGCAGCCGACAGGTGGGCGAGATCGTCCCGTGCGAGCACCGTCACCAGCCCGCGCGGCGCGCACAAAGCCGGATCGGACTCGGCCGAGAAAAGCACCACCGAGCGGCAGCCGGTCGCAGCGATCAGATGCATGGGACCGGTGTCGTTGCCGACTGCCGCCACCGCACGCCGCGCGATCGCGGCGATGTCAAGCAGATCGGTGTGGCCGGCCAGCGACATGGCGCTCGGGCAGGATGCCAAGATGACGTCGATCGGTTCCTGATCGCCGGCACCACCGATCAGCACGCTCACCAGACCGCGGCGGCCGATCTCCTGGGCCAGCGCCAGAAATTGACTGGCCGGCCAGCGTTTGCCGGGACGATGCGGCGCGCCTCCGGGCACCAGCAGGACAAATCGGGCCGGCAGGCCATGGCGCCGCAGGTCACGCTCTATCCAGGACAAATCGGGGGGCGGCGTGGGGGTGATGCCGGCCATGCGCAATTGTTCGGCCTGACGGTCGAGCGTGTGCATCCGGTCGCGATCGGGATTGGCGTGCGGATGCGAACAATGGGGCGCGATGCCGGACCAGGGCGGGTCCCCCATCATATGAAAATAGCCCGAACTGCGCTCCGAGGTCTGCAGATCGTAGACCATCTGAAACCTGGCAGAGCGCAGCATTTTGCGCAGGCGCAACAGGCCCGGCACGTCCCACGGCTTGGGCCTGCGATCGACCCAGATTTCGTCGAAATAGGGGCTGGCGCGGGCCAGTTCGACCAGCGGCCGGGTGGTCAGCAGGGTGATGCGGGCATCCGGGTGATGGCTGCGGATGGCGGCGAATGGACCCATGGCCTGAACAAAATCGCCAAGCGCCGAGTGTTTGATGACAAGAATGCGGGGCGGTCCGGTCACGCTGCGGCGGGCTCGACGGCGGTCAAGCCGAGCACCTCGCCATAAATTTCGAGCGTGCGCGCTCCCATCATCTCGCGGGTGAAATTGCGGCGCACGAAATCGATCGCGACATCGGCCCGCTCGGCGCGCTCGGCCGGACCGATCGCCAGCACGCGGTCGAGCGCCAGCGCCAAGGCCGCCGGATCGCGCGGTGGCACCAGCAGGCCGGTCTGACCGTCGAGCAGATTTTCGCGCGCGGCGCCGTTGTCGGTGGCGATTACCGGCCGTCCCATCGCTTGTGCCTCGACGATCACGCGGCCGAAGGCTTCCGGATCGGTGGAGGCCGAAACCACCACGTCGGTCAGCATGTAAGCGGCCGGCATGTCGTTGCAATCGCCGACGATATGCACGATGTCGGTCAGACCGAGACGGGCCACTTTGGCCAGCAATTCATCGTTGAAGGCGCTGCGGCCCTGATCGGACCCCACCAGCAGGCAGCGCAGGTCGCGCCGCCCCAGCATCGCCAGCGCGTCGATCAGCACCTCCTGTCCCTTCCATCGGGTCAGGCGGGCCGGCAGCATCACCACCGCATAGCCGTCCGGCAGGCGCCAGCGATTGGCCAGCTGGATGATGCGCTGTTGGCTGACCTTCTGGGGGTCGAAGCGGTCGATGTCGATGCCGCGATGCACGACATCGACACGCGCCGGATCGGTGCGATAGACCGACTGGATGTGGTTGGCGATGAACTGGCTGATGGCGATGACACGTTCGCCCTTGGTCATGATGCGGTTATAGGGGATCTTTATGCCGAACGGGCCATGGCTATAGGTGCCGTGATAGGTGGTAATGAAATGGGCTCCGGTCCTTTGCGCGGCATAATAGGCGCTCCAGGCCGGCGCCCGCGAGCGGGCGTGCACGATGTCGACGCCGCGGGCGCGAATGATCTGTTCCAGCCGTGCGATATTGGCGCGTATCACCCAAGGATTCTTGCTTTGCATCGGCAAGAGGATATGTTCGGCGCCAAGCCGATCGAGCTCGCGCACCATCGGCCCGCCGCTCGATACCACCACCGGTACCCACCCCGCGTCGCGCAGACTGCCGGCCATGTCGATGGTGCCGCGCTCGACGCCACCGGTAACCAAGGACGGCAGTACTTGCATGACCACCGGCGGGCGGGGCGGCACCCTATTGTCGTTTTCAGGCATTATCATGATCGGCGGCGGGGCGAACCAGCATGAGCGAAATCGGCGGAATATTAACACGCGGTAACGGCACCACAATCGCCTACCGCCAAAGCGCGGGAAAAAACCCCGGCGTGCTGTTCGTGCATGGGTTGCGCTCGGATATGAACGGGTCCAAGGCGCTGGCGCTGGAAGCCCATTGCCGTGCCGGAGGTCGCGCCTTCCTCCGTTTCGATCTATCCGGCCATGGCGCCAGTTCCGGCGATTTCGCCGATGGCACGATCGGCGCCTGGACTGCCGACCTCCTCGAGGTCCTCGATCTTCTGACCCTTGGACCGCAAATCCTGGTGGGTTCTTCGCTTGGCGGCTGGCTCATGCTGCGGGCCGCACTGGCGCGGCCCGGGCGGATCGCGGCGTTGCTCGGCTTGGCGGCCGCGCCCGATTTCACCGAAAATCTGCTGTGGCCGGGCCTGTCGCCCGATCAGCGCCGCACGCTCGAAGAAACCGGTCAGGTGCTGATCGACGATTGCTATGGTGCGGCCCCCTATCCCATCACGCGACGGCTGATCGAAGAAGGGCGCCAGCATCTGGTATTGACCGGGCCGATCGAAATCGACTGCCGGGTGACCCTGATCCAAGGTCAGGCCGACCCTGACGTGCCCTGGCAAACCGCCTTGCGGCTGGCGGAGCGGCTGCAAAGCAACCAGGTGCAGATCCATCTGTTGAAATCGGCCGGCCATCGGCTGAACGAGCCCGACAGCCTGCGGTCGATTCTCGGGTCACTGGATGCACTTGTTGACCGCCAGCCTTAAGATAGGGAAATGAACACGGTTTAATGTATAACTTGCATTACGATTACGCGGTATAGTAGAGACTGATGTCCGATCCTGATCCACCAGTCGCCAAACCTGTCATTGCCCCACGCAAGGTCGTGGAACTTGAGCATTGGCTGTTCCGCAAGGTAGACACCATCCGCTTTCATTTGCACCCCGGCAGCGGGCAGGCCGGCGTGTCCATCATGATGACCAAGAACGAGGGTTTCCTTACCTTGCAGGCGCTGCGCAAGGAATTCAGCATCGACGTCGAATCGGCCGACGGGCAAATGCTGAACCAGATTGCCGACGCGCTGAAATATGTCAAAGGCTTGATGATCGGCGATAAGCTGCCCCAGGAGATCCTGACCGGCGAAGCGTCCTGGAAGCTCAGCCCCAAACACATGCAGGTCGCGCATCAGCGCATCACACTGCAATTGATGAAACTGGTGTCGTTGGATGAGCCGACCACCAGCGATCCGGCCGAATTGCTGAAATTGGCCGACGATCCGGAAATCAAGCGCAAGATCAACGAATCCTTCGAAGTCGCGGCGGTCGAGCTCGGCATGCAGCGCGAACAGAAGCAAGAAGTGATAGGGTTCGTCGACATCTTGGCCGCCGAACTGGGTTACATCGAACCGCTGCGCGAAAAATTCCAGATCCTAATCAAGATGCGCAGCAAAGTGCAATTGGTGCGCAAAATGAACGCCGCCAATATGAATCTGCGGGAAACCTCGGATCAGGTGGCGCGGCTGACCGAACGGGCGATCGGTGAATTTGGTGGCATCTTTGCCGATATCGACGCCCGCACTGCCGAAATCCTGCCGATGCTGGGTTCCATCGACGAATCGATCGCGATGATTCGCAAGACCCGCGACAATCTCCATGTCCGCTTCATGGCAATGCAGGAATTGCTCGATGGATGGAACAAGGACCAGGTGGAATATTCGACCAAGGTCAGCCAGTTGCTGCAGGACACTTATCAATTCCTGGCGCCGCGCTTCATGAGTTTCGTCGATTGGACCTCAAAGTCCCGCGAGGAGTCGAAAATCCGCTCCAAGGTCAAACCCAAACCGATGGCGTGGTAGCCGCCGGCGCTGCAGGGCGCAGGCGCGGCGGTCCGCCTTAAGGGCTCTCCGCCTGCAGTTGGGCGGCGAGCGCCGCGAGCCCCTCGCGGTAGGTGGGGTAGTTCAGCCGAACGCCGAGCGCGGTCTTGAGCAATCGGTTGCTGACCCGCTTGTTGTCGGCCCAGAACGACAGCGCCACCCTGCTCAATCGGGCTTCGGTGAAAGGAATTTCGGGCGGCGGCACAACGCCCAGCAAGGCGCAGCCATAAGCCACCACGTCGGCCGAGGCGGCCGGTTCATCGTCGCAGACATTGAAAATCGGGGCAAAGCTGTCGCCCGCCATCGCCGCCCGCAAAGTCACAGCGATATCCGCGACATGAATGCGGCTGAACAATTGTCCGGGTCGGATCAGCCGCTGGGCAACGCCCTGCCTGATGTCATCGAGCACGCTGCGGCCGGGTCCATAGATGCCGGCCAGCCGAAAAATCTGGGTCTTGATGCCGCGCGCGGCGCCGAACGCCTGCCAGGCGCGCTCGGCTGCGACACGGCGAACACCACGTTCCCCGGTCGGTGCTGTCGGTGTCGATTCATCGACCCAGGCGCCGCCACGATCGCCATAGACGCCGGTGGTCGACAAATAGCCGATCCAGACCAGCCTGCCGGCAGAAGTGGCCTGTTGCAAGGCTGCCCGGAGGCAGGAAGAATCCGGGTCGCCTTGCGGTCCCGGCGGGATCGATATCAACAGATGCGTGACGTCCGCCAGCGCCTCGGCCGGCAATGGCTGGTCCGGATCGTAGAGGACACCGGGCAGGCCGGCATCCGCCAGTTCGGCCAACCGTTCCGGCCGCCGCGCCGTTCCCGCCACCTGCCAGCCTTGGTCCCGCAACTGCCGGGCCAGTGTGGCGGCGCTATAGCCGAATCCAAGACAAAACAAACTGGCCGACATCACGGGTTCCTTGCTTCGCTGTCTATTGTGCTTAATTTTAACGCCATGCGCAGCCCGCTTTTGCTCCTTTTGATGATCTCGGCCGCCCTGCCGGCCACCGCCCAGCCGCCCAAGGCCAACGATCCCGAGGCTGCGCGCCAATATCAGCATTGCGTCACCCTGGCGCGCGACGCGCCGGCGGAGGGCTGGCGCGAAGCGATCGCCTGGGCCAGTCTGGGCGGCGGCGAGCCGGCCCACCATTGCGCCGCGGTGGCGATGATCGGCCTGCGGCAATTCGAGGAAGCGGCCACCCGGCTGGAGGCACTGGCGGCGGATGATCTGTCGTCCTCGTCCTCTTCCATCCGCGCCGGCCTGTTGGCGCAGGCCGGGCAGGCCTGGCTGCTGGCCAAACAGCCCGAGCGCGCGCTGGCGGCCCAAAACAAGGCGCTGCAGCTGGTGCCCGACGCGCCCGACCTGCTGGTCGATCGCGCCCAAGCGGAAGCCGCGCTCGATAATTACCAGGCCGCGCTCAATGACCTGGATCTTACGCTGATGGGCGAGGGCGATCGGCTCGACGCGCTGACATTTCGCGCCAGCGCCAAGCGCCATCTGGGCGATCCGGTCGGTGCGCGCACCGACATCGACCGCGCGCTCGCCCTTGACGACCATGACCAGGACGCCTGGCTGGAAGCAGGAATCCTCAAACGTTTGGCCCAGGACGACGACGGCGCCCGCGCCGCCTGGCAGAAAGTGCTGACCCTGGCCCCCGAGTCGGATGCGGCGACGACGGCGCGCCGCGATCTCGAATTGCTGGACGCCGACCATCCTTGAATGATAAGACCGGCCGTCATGAATGTTGAACGCGACCTTGATGCCCTGCTGCGACTTCTTGGCCCGGCCTCCATCGGAGTCCGGGACGAATTTGTTGCACGCTCATAACAGGGCCAGGTCCGCATCGCGGTAGGATGCCGCTGCATCCTTTTCGACCTGGCTCCCAACGATTTTAGGAGTCCGTTCATGAACAAGATGCCGTTCGGCAAATACCGACCTTTCGCCCCGATCGCCCTGCCTGATCGCCAATGGCCCGATCGCACTTTGACCCGCGCACCGATCTGGTGCAGCGTCGATCTCCGGGACGGCAATCAGGCGCTGGTCGAACCGATGTCGCCTTCCGCCAAGCAGCGCATGTTCGACCTGCTGGTCGATATGGGCTTCAAGCAGATCGAAGTCGGTTTCCCCGCCGCCTCGCAAACCGATTTCGATTTTTTGCGGCAATTGATCGACGACCGGCTGATCCCCGACGACGTTACCATCCAGGTCCTGACCCAGGCGCGCGAGCCGTTGATCCGGCGCACCTTCGAGGCGATCCGCGGCGCCCCGCACAGCATCGTCCATCTCTATAATTCCACTTCGGAACTGCAGCGTCGGGTGGTGTTCGGCGCCGATCGCGATGGGGTCATCGGCATCGCCGTCGCCGGCACGCGCCTGGTCAAGAGCATTGCCGAACAGGAGGGCGACGGCGACATCACCTTCGAATATTCGCCGGAAAGCTTTACTGGTACCGAGCTGGATTTCGCCAAACAGATCACCGAGGCGGTGATGGAAGCCTGGCAGCCGACTGCGGACCATAAGATGATCGTCAATCTGCCGGCGACGGTGGAAATGTCGACGCCGAACATTTACGCCGACCAGATCGAGTGGTTCTGCCGCAACGTCGCCGGGCGCGACAGCCTTGTGGTCAGCCTGCACCCGCATAATGACCGTGGCACCGGGGTAGCGGCCGCCGAGCTGGGGCTGATGGCCGGTGCCGATCGGGTGGAGGGCACCCTGTTCGGCAATGGCGAGCGTACCGGCAATGTCGACATCGTCACGCTGGCGATGAATCTGGTGACCCAGGGTGTCGATCCCGAACTGGTCATTTCAGACATCAATCGGATCATCCAGGTGTCCCAGGATTGTACCCAGATCGACGTGCATCCGCGCCACCCCTATGCCGGCGCGCTGGTGTTCACCGCCTTTTCAGGGTCGCACCAGGACGCCATCAAGAAGGGGCTGGCGGCGCTGCAGCGGTCGGGCGCCAATTTCTGGGAGGTACCCTATCTGCCGATCGATCCGGCCGATCTGGGGCGCAATTACGAGGCGGTGATCCGTATCAACAGCCAATCCGGCAAAGGCGGCATGGCCTACATCCTCGAGCGGGATTTCGGTCTGTCACTGCCAAGGCCGGTGCAGATCGAGTTCTCCAAGGTGGTGCAGCGTCTCGCCGAAGCCAGCGGCAAGGAACTCACCCCGGCACAGATCAGGCAGGCTTTCGATGCCGAATATCTTGATCTGGGTCACCCCTATTGTCTGCTGTCGCACCAGTTCGACCATATCGACGGCGTTGGCCGCACCACTGCGACGCTGATGGTGGGCGATGAGCGGCGCGCCATCGAGGGGCGCGGTAATGGACCGATCGACGCCTTCATCAATGGGCTGTCGGCCAGCGGGATCAAGGTCCAGTTGCTCGACTTTCACGAGCATGCCATCGGACGCGGCGCGGCCGCCCGCGCCGTCGCCTATGTCGAAATCAAAGGCCCGGTGGATGATTTGTGCGGCGCCGGCATCGACGAGGACATCGTCACCGCGAGTCTGCGCGCGGTGCTGTCGGCACTGAATCGAAGATCGAAGATCTTGGGTTAAACTTTCAGGTCACCCACAATAGTCAGTGACAGCGAGGGGTCGAACGCGATAATTTGGGTGGGCAAGTGGCCTGGAGGAGGAGGACTGTCGAGCGTGGGTCGCCGTGATCACACTCCGCCTGTCCGACCTCCGGAGACGCCCTCAGCGTTGCTTCCGGAAAACTCCGCTACGGTTGCCTTGCACCCCACCAGCCGATGGATCGAGCCTCCCTTTGCGGAGGCTTTTTCTTTTGTCGTTCCCCTAATGGAGAACTCCATGGCCAAACGCACCCGTCAAGCTTTTCAGTCCAAGCCCGACAACAATGTGCACCCGCTGTATGGCAACGCCGCTCACGGGCATTGGGACCCCCTGAGCGGAGAGGAGCAGCGCGACCAAAGCTATGTCAAGAAAGTTCGGCCGCTCAGCCCTAATCAGCAATTATTGTTGGATGCGATGGACGCCAAGAGTTTGACCCTGGCGCTCGGCCCTGCCGGCACCGGCAAGACCTATCTGGCGATTTCCGCCGCGGTCGAAGCGCTGGAAGCCGGCGAAGTCGGACGCATCGTGCTGTCGCGTCCGGCGGTAGAGGCTGGCGAAAGCCTGGGCTTTCTGCCCGGCGATCTGCAGGAGAAACTGGCCCCCTATCTGCGGCCGCTCTATGACGCGCTGTCGGACCGGATGGGCGGCAAAAGATTGCGTGCCTGTCTGACCGACGGCTCGATCGAGATCGCGCCGGTGGCCTTCATGCGCGGCCGAACCTTGAACAATGCCTTCGTGGTGATCGACGAAGTGCAGAATTGTACCTACACCCAGATCAAGATGTTGCTGACCCGGCTCGGCTGGCACTCCACCATGGTGCTGACCGGCGATCCCGATCAGAGCGACCTGCTGCCCGGCATGTCGGGCCTGCCCGATATCGCGAGGCGGCTATCGGCTTTGCCGGACGTGGCGGTGGTCACGCTGCAGGACCGCGACATCGTGCGCCACCCTCTGGTGGCGTCGATGCTGGCCGTTCTGTAACCGATGGGCCCGCTCCGCCAACCGGCGGAGCGGGCCCATCGGAACTCTGAAAACGCACCCCCTAGACCAGCTCAGGCGTCGCACTTCTTGTGAGGACCATTGTCGAGATGCAGATGGTCGTGGTGCAAGCGGTTGCTTTTCGGCGTCAGCACGACCGAGAAGTATTTGCAGGCGCCGGCCGCCACCTCGTGCAGAAAGTCAGCGCTGCTGTCATTGCCCCACCAGTTCTTGGCCACGGTAATGCGGCGGCCGTCATCCAGAGTGAAGCTGGTGATGTCGATGGCGCGCCCCAGCGCATGTTCGGACAACCGTTCGGGATGGTCGCCGCGTTGGCCGCGGCAATCGTAGCTGCCGGCGCTGCTGATAGCTGTGACCTTGTGGCCGAGATGGGACATCACCGCCGGCGCCACCACCTGGATCTCGAAATCGGCCAGGTTCAGGGCGGTTGGGCAGGACAGCAATTGCGGCCGGTCGAGCGGAATTTCGAGCCGTTTGAGCCTGACTGCCTGATCGACGCCACAGCCTTCGCCATCGTGGAAATCGGCCAGCCGGTCAAAAACCACATGACGTTGATCGAGACTTTTGAAACAATTGTCGGCGCTGCCCGACCGGGTCGGCTGCGTGGCGACGGGGGGCTTGGCGGCGTGGGCCGGCGGCTTCCGGTCGGCGCAGGCGCCGAGCAGACCGAACAGGACCGCGATCAGAATCAGGCGCATGGTCTGTTTTCTTACCAATCCTCCAAAGTTCATGTAAGCCCTAACCCCGCGATCAAGCGACGGGCCTCCGGCAACAGTTCCTGATCGAACCAGGGATTGGCCGTCTGCCAATGTCGGGTGCGCCAACTGGGATGCGGCAGCACCAGGAATTCGGGCAAAAAGTCGCGCCAACGCCGCACCACGACGCTGACGCCACCGGCAGCCCTGGCGCCCAGCGCCTGCTGGTGGGCGTAGCCGCCGACCAGCAAGGTCAATCCTAAGTTTTTGAGATGCGGCAACAGAAGCGGATGCCACAGAGGAGCGCATTCGGGGCGTGGCGGCCGGTCGCCGCCTTTGGCGTCGCGGCCGGGATAGCACAATCCGGTCGGAATGATGGCGATTTGGCGGTCGTCATAGAATTGAGGGGGTGCCAATGCCAGCCAGTCGCGCAGGCGACGGCCGGACTCGTCGTCCCACGGAATGCCGGTTTCGTGCACTTTGCTGCCGGGCGCCTGACCGATGATCAGCAGCCGGCAACTGGGCTGCGCGCGCAGCACCGGCCGTGGGCCCTGCGGCAAACGATCGGCACACACACGGCAGGCTCGCACTTCCGCCAGCAGCTGGTCAAACGGCGTAACGGGTGGGGTCGGGCAGTCCGGCATCGATAAATCCCTTGCGCCGCAGCTGGCAGGCATCGCACCGTCCGCAGGCCAGCCCGTCCGCACTGGGATCATAGCAGCTCAGCGTCATCGCGTAATCGATGCCCAAGGCGCGGCCCGCCAGAATGATCTCGGCCTTGCGCATCGCCAGCAGCGGCGCATGAATGGCAAGGCGGCAGCCGTCTTC